>ERZ501047.480-NODE-480-length-13149-cov-3.563464_pt1 | contig 13149 bp, 10 predicted proteins | sample MGYA00510868_ERZ501047 | MGnify/ENA primary metagenome ERZ501047 (study PRJEB25958, sample SAMN03398593) | human skin metagenome | study: EMG produced TPA metagenomics assembly of the Human Skin Microbiome Metagenome (human skin metagenome) data set. | reverse complement strand
TACCGATGTTTACCGATCCATCGGCTCCATCGAGCGCAGGCGTTGGTATGCCTGTACCAACACTGAATCTGGGTGGTATGTTCCGGCTTCCATCGATTCTGCCTCAAGATGGCATGTCCCCGCGGACCATGATGCCTATATGGCCCATGAATGCTGGAAGTATGCCGAATGCATCGCAGGCACTCAAGGTGGACGTGACACACCAGGATCAAGATACGCATGAATTACTGAATTTGTGGTAAGATGTAGAAATGTATGAATTATGATTTAGGACGTTGAAGTGCGTCTAGCGTCTTTTTTCGCGCGAGGAGGAGGCGCCTGGCCCGATCCATAGTTAAGTCTTCGTATGCATGGGACTGCACGGGTGCTTGTCGCAGAGCCTGAATCTTGGCATCCATGCTTTGCAGCTGCTGGCGGCACTCTTGCAAAGCCTCAAGATCGAAATGCTTTTGGAGCGCAGCGCGTGCCACATGGGTAATGTGTTGGAATCGCACGGGCCCCAGCATTTGACCACCGTACCAACGGCTCACAATCACAAGAACATCGCTTGCGCCCATTTCACGTATGACGCGCATTATTTTTTCAGAGCCCCATGTCTCTCCGTCGTCGTCATGTCCCTCAGCGGTGCCGAAATCGCTCGGTCCGCCCAATCCATTCCGTCCAGGTTTGAGCTGCATCACGCGAAATGCGTACATATCATGCGTACTCTTCCGCTTTTTAGGCGCAATGTCTTGGAACTGCGGTGGAAATTGGTCATTCGGAATGAGGGGGTGTACAACGTGGCTTAAATTTTCCAGCAAAGCGCTCCGATACGTCGGTGATGCTGTGACGAGTGGGTATACATAGCCAATAAACACAGAGTCTCGATCGCGAATGTAGGCTTCAGAGCAAGTAGTTGGTGCGGGGAGCTCTCTTGTATCTGCACTCTGTGTGGATGAGGTGACCCATGCTGCGACCGACACTCTGGGCCGCTTGGCCGGCGCCTCTGGCTCCGACACATCTCGTTGGGGTCGCATACGTGGAGTGGGATCCATGGACGTCCCCACGTGTCATTTCCCCCACTCAAGTGGGGGCCCAGCCACACGGGCCGCCTCCACGTTGTGCCGTTGTAGCTTTCGACCATCATGTCTATGAGCCTGTTCCGTCGTCTGCCCATTTCATCGCCGCTTGTATCGGGTGCAGTGCGGGCGCCTCCCACGATGCGTATGTGTGTGCGTCCCATCGTGCGCACGTACCGTCCCATGGCGCTAGCAGCTACCGTGCCACGCGTGGCTTCGCGCTCGAGCTTTGTGGGCGCCGCTGGCCTCTTGGCCGGTGGCTCGCTCTTCATGGGCGGGTTGCTTGGCTGGAATGACAAATCGACGCACTGTGAGCCAGCTCCTGTGGTTGAGCCACCGATTGATGGAAACCCAAAGAGCATGGTGAACGTGTACCAGCTCTCCTTTGGCACGATCTGCGGTCTGTGTGCTGGTATCTTTATTAAGAAGGGTCTGAAGATCATCGCGTTTATTCTTGGTGGTGCATATATTTTGCTGCAATACCTTGCCACGAAGCGCCTGATTCATATCGACTGGAACAGCTTCAAGAACACGTATTCTTCGTCGGTGGACCGCCTGGCTGGCCCCGTGGATGCAAACCAAAACAAGTTCCAGCAGCTGCCTCTCATGCGCATTTGGAGGCGCACTATCGATTTCCTGACGACCGACTTCCAAGAACGTGCCACGTTCATAGCCGGTCTTGTCTTGGGTCTCCGCCTCGGCTAATGATGTTCTCGCCATAGCATGATCTACAAACGTGTGACAGCCTTAGCATCCAATGGTATGCCTGTTTGGGGGTCAATGCGGTTTTGCTGTAGTAGCTGGCGGTGTCGCTGGAGGCGCGCCTCATCAAAGGACTGCGGCATAAGTGCGTGAAACGTACGATGCCCTGTTGCTGCATGATGTGATGCAGCTGCTGCATACCTGCCTCGTCCAGTCCTGCACGCGCATCTCCGTCACGTATGTTGGCCTCTATATCAAAGAGGGTACTAGACAAGCCCGCACGTGTGGCCGAGTGCCAATCAAACACTTCCAAGGGGACGTATTGGCGCCGCCACGATAGCAGACGCGCTCTTGTGCATTCGGGCAAGAGACCCCATAGACGATGCCGCTGCCAGTATAGAACAGATGTCAGCATAATATCATACAAATTACTAGCGTCAAAAAAACCAGCGACCACGCAAGCGAGGTCAACGACAGCATCGTGGCCACACGCCACGCGCCGCGCACGGTGTGGGGTCTCTATAACGTACACACTTACATTATCCGGCTCGCTGGTCGACAAACCAGGGATCGTCGCCGGCCGACTGCACCAGGAACCGTACGACGCGCTGCTTCTCTTCTTGAGGATGATTTGCACCCATGGAGTGCAGCGTTAGCAGATTGGGGGCAAGAGCACGGGTGGCAGTAAATGTGGTTGGATGCTCGTGCATGAGCCGCTCTAAGATTTGTATGCTCTCGAGGATGTGTCCATGGAAGAAAGCGTCTAATGCCATGGTATTGGTCAGAGCCTGGTCCACAACTTCTTTGTTAACCACGAGTTTTTCGTGGTCGGCATGGGGCTCGCTTATAAACCGGGTCATCGCTTCGTGATTCAGAATGGCAGTATGCAGCGCAGCGTCTGCAGGGTCCGCCGCACTCTTCGCACAACTCAGCATCCGAGATGCGGACGCCATGTCACTCATTTGCAAGTACAGCCGACACAGAACAAGCGCGAGTGCCGCGTCAGTCGAGCCCAGCCCAGAAGCAAGCTCATCCACCAACGATGTGGCAGCAGGCAATGCATCCATTTCCACAAGCAAAGAACTTAACAGCAATGCAACACGGACGTATCGAGCTCGCCACACGGAATCAGCCGATGCCTCTTTCGCGCGCTGCATGTGTTTCCAAAGAAGCTGGACACCGCGGCGTCGGTCATTTTGTAGCAGCACCTGCGCCCGGAGCACATGCATCGGAAAAGACACATGGGGCGTGTCGACCAGGACACGAAGATCATTTCCCTCGTAAACTTGCACAGATTCCAAGACCTGCCATAGCGCATGCATTTCCTCTTGCAGGTGGGAAAAGAAGTGGAGCTTCCATAGAGAGACGAGGCGCAGGTGCCACCAAGCCAAAAGCGTATCCACATCACTTGCGGGCGGCGCTTCGGAATGGCGAACAGAGGTGAGAATGTATTCTTTTGTCATGGATACGATCCGTCGCCAGTGGTCTGCTTGTGCAGCCTGCGATACGAGCTGTGACGCCGTCAAGGTGGGATCCGTCAAGGGAAAGGTATCGCTTCGTGAGCGTCTGTAGCCAGGAGCATACCGCGTCATGAGCGCCTGGAAAGTGTCTGTCGTGGGTATCTCGCTCATGAGATCGCTACGCTGCAACGAAGCAACAGCATGAGCTATGCATGCCTCTCGAGAAGGCGCCTCGTCCATGCAGGGCCGGGCGACAACGTGTGTGGCCTTCTCTTGCGCACTTAAATCCCAACACGCCGGAGTGTCACGCGCGACGCGTCTTGACGTGGAGCTATTCCGACCATGTCGTCCAAATGGACATGCTCGGCCAACGAGGCGACGTGCCTGTGCCTAGCGGGAGCGCCACCGCCTTGTGATACGGTGTTTCATCCCGACTTTACGTATCCTATCTTTGGAGAAGCTGAGGTCATTTACGGCTATCAGCGCCTGCATATCCGATTGTCGTTTACGTCTGGCAGTCTGAGACCGTGTCTCGTCGTCGAGTACGCCGCGAAACATACGACAACTAGCGCCAAGATCGACGACGTGGATGCACAGCTACGCGAATTCCTGCCTGTGGATGATTTGGTCGCACCGGATGCGTGGGAAGAGGTCACACGTACAGAACATGACGCATTCCAACCGCACGGCACACAGGTCGCGTCCTATCGACAGGGCGGCAAAGGCCGCGAACGTGAATTTGGGATCTTTCATGCCACCTGGGATACACCTGGATTCCGCGCGTGGCACAAACGAGCCCAGATATTCACGCTGTTCTTCATTGAAGGAGCGTCGTACCTGCAAGATGACGAACCTTACTGGGAGTTTTTCACTCTCTTTGAACGTACCGGAGATGCATGGCACTTTGTTGGATACACTTCGTTGTACCGCTTTTGGTGCTGGCCTGACAAGACTCGCACGCGTTTGAGCCAGTTTGTCATTCTGCCGCCGTATCAAGGCCAGCGACATGGGTCTCGTCTCTACGGAGCAGTGTATGCTCATATTCTGTCAAATCCACGCATGTGCGAGCTCACCGTCGAAGATCCGTCCGAGGCATTCGACAAGCTGCGCGACACGTGTGACTTGGCCTTCTTACACCAACAGTCTGATGTTCTGGCGCATTGTAAGGCGCCTATAGACCCTGCATGGCGCCAAGCGGCTCGAAAGCAATACAAAATCGCTCCGCGGCAATGGGCCCGTCTGCTGGACATGCTCGGTTTGCTTCAACTCGAAGAGAACGCAAGTGCCGAGCAACTCGAAAGGTATCGCCTTCAAGTCAAGGCACGCATTTACCAAGTAAACCGCGAGGTGCTAGACATGTTACCGCACGAACAAAAAACAGAAAAGTTACAAGAAGCCTTCGAGGCCGTGATGGACGAGTACGCTGAGGTCACGGGCGCCGAGATTCCCGAGGCCCTGCTTCATCCGCGCACACAAAAGCGCAAAGCGGAATCGGAGGAAGACGCATATAGGCCGAAGCGTAGGCTATGAATCCGAGGCCTGGCGTAAAACGGCTACCTGCACACAGTATCCGTGGCCATCCCATGCATCGCTTTCGAGCACTGCTATATCTGGCGACTCGATTGTGGCAGCAGGCACGCCTGGTGCATGTGGTGCATGAGCAGGTGCGGGAGCCATGGGGGCCATGCGCCTGTTCTGGACCGCCATCTGATCGAGTATCTCGGTGACCCATGCCACATTGGTAAGGAGGGACAAGTCCTGTGATCGATGAATAGGAAGGCGTTTGAGTACGGCATCGTACGGTGCTTCCATGCCGCGGCACTCGCGGATGACTCGAGGCAATAATTCCGACGTTTTTTCATCACGCTCTGCATCTTGAGAATCGAACGAGACATACATGCGCGTGTCGAATACACGGAAGAGCACATTGTCTACCCGCAAGAAGAAGCGCTGAAGAACGAGCCATCCACTAGGCATAACGCGCACCTTGACATTGAGCGTGCTCGTTCCATTATCAGCCAGTTCGTCTTCAAACAGAACAATGTCGTCGTAAAACAGAATCGGCTCACCACTCGATGGCCCCAATCGCTCGATAGGAATGCGGTCTCGCACAGGATCAGTGCCAAAATGGAATGCGGTGTCCCATGCTGTCGTAGTTGGTACGGTCGATGCATGAACATTCACGGTATTCGACTCCCCAGGCATGCCTGGCCACGTAGTCGAATATGTCCAGTCAAACGACTTGGTCATAGAGAGGGGCTGTGATGAGGAGGCGGATGGAGAAGACGACAGGGCACGCTGTCGAGATTCGCCCCATTTCTTGGCATAGGATACTTGGACACCACTTCTTGATGCGCGCCGCAATATGGTACATGCAACAGCCGGATCACGACTGCTATCCGACATGGCACGAACGCAGTCCATGGGGACGCGGCGCTGATCAGATCGTACGCCTTGAACACATTGTAGCGCACGTACTGCATCAAATATGTATGAAAACCCACTGCTTTTATGCTCTAGTATGAGTGCATTGTGTAAAAATGGCATTTCTGGTGGCGAAATGCCCAGTTTGTCGGACAATGCGTCCATGTCGGCCGCATTCGCAATACTGCCACGCATCACACGAATAGTCCATGCCCCTATCTCTATACCACGTTCCAAGACTTTGTCATATGTCACTGGCCTGCCATGCGCGTGCGCTGGTGCGACGTGCCCCCGATCAGGTACCGTGTGGACATGCTCAAACACACGGTGTTGTGCGCGTGACATGTCGTCAAGGAAACATGGCCTGGCCCGACCGCCCCTCGATCATGTGGAGACATATTCGCCACGTGAGAGTATGTAAGCCACCAGGCACGCCTGGACGCGCGTCGCTCGTGCACGATCGTCCAGGATGCACAAGAATATGCGGATGCACACGATCCTCATGGGGTCGAGGGAGGTCTCCATGCCATCCAATGAGCTGCATCAACTACACTTGAGCTGATGACGATGCTTGTGCACATTGATAGTATAGTGTGAGTCGCGCACTTTGACGAGATAGAATGTGCGTAGCTATGGATCGAGCCGCTATCGTAGCTGAGAAAGCGGGGACGATGGACGAGAGCGTTGGAAGCGAAGGATCCCTACTCCCCTCCACATTTCAAGGGCACTGCTATGGAGCTCGTTGTGTCGGGGGACGGCATCCGCGCGCTCACACACATCTTGTCATGCCTGTATCGGCTGCATGATCATTGTTGGATGACCGTGTACCGTGAAGATCCTCAGCAGGACGATGATTCAGATGCCCCTACAGCGCCGCAGGTGCACTGGTCTGCTGTGAACCCAGCTGGATCAGCCTATGGCTTATTTGTGCTGAGTGACGCATTCTTTGACGTGTTGCGTCCGCCCCAAGACTCGATGTTTGAGTGCTATGTGCATGTGAAGACCTTGCTGGACATTTTGCGCTCGCAAACGAAAATGCATACATGCACTGTGACTACGGCCGAAGACCGTCTCGTGATCGTGTTGGATGGTAATCATGGCGTGCAAAAGCGGCATAAGCTCACGTATGAGGACCGTCCATGTGTATTTCCCGCCGTTGATATGACATCTCCCTATACCCTGAGTGTGCAACCATCTATGGCACGAGACTGGACAGAGAAACTACTCAACACCGGCAAAGCTGGCGAGTGCTCATTTCATTGCACACCGACGACCTGTGTGATACGCAGCTGCGTCTATGGACCTCTGGAAGGCCACTTGCGACATTCCATCCAGACTGAAGTGCGCATCAGTGTGGAACAATTGAAGGAATATATCGTGCAGCGTGATACCAGTATCTACTTTTCGCTATGGGAGTTTCGTGCTGCTATATCAGCAGCAGAGGTCCTTGGTTCGTACGTCCGTCTTGAATTCGCTCACGGTGGTGATCCCCTCTTCCTTCGACTCGATACAGGCGGCACCTTCCGCGGCGAATTCATTTTGGCTACGGCTGGCGAGCCCACGTCCGCACCACCCCCACCTCCGAAGAAACGCACCGCTCCGCCTTTGAAGCAGCCCGTTCGTCGCCCACAGCCCACGGCAGAGGTCGCCATCAAGGAAAGCCAAGATGACGATGTGCTGCCTGTGCGACCCAAGCCAGAACCATCTCCGACAACCACGCCCATTCCACACGATTTTGAAGAAAATTGGACAGTCTATGAAGCTCCCGACGAAGAAGTACCTCCCACGCAAACCACGGAACCCACTCGCATGGTACGTATAATCGCCCTCCGCTCACAGCCCCCCAGTTTGAGCCCCTGTTTCCCTAAGAAACACACACCTCCACAACGTAGCACGTGAAGAGATCAACACACGGTACAACAAGCCCTGTGCACGCTCGTATCATAGCTGCCCCTTCCTTCCCCCTCGTGGGTAACGACAGCGATAACCACATCAGTGATGGCTGACAGGAGTGGCGGTGTGTCCACGCCTGTGGGGAAGGACAAAAGGCTACCGTCAGAAGCGTTCGACCCTGTCGCTCCATTCGTGGACCCATTCACGGTGCCGCCTGCCTCGGCAGATCGATTCACTCCGCGTCGACATGCGCCCATCCGACCTGGCAAAGCACGACCGCCACAACCTCCTAGCCCCACCAAGACCAATTATTCCGTCAGCTCTTCGCCTATGTACTCTACGCCGCCCCCGCTAATGCCTGGATATATGCCACCAAGTACATACAAGCCGGCGTACACGCACGGCGCTGAGCCTGTGCCGCCCTTGTGGCCCAAATGGGGTGGGCATATGCGCTCACATAGTGTGGACACGAATTGGGTGCCTCCGTCGAACGAGGTGGATAGGCAGCGCCAGCAACTGGAAAATGCTCGACAAGAGGCTTGGAAGCAGCATACACTGTCCAAATCCAAATCGAACCGGTCGCTGGTGAGCTCAGGCTCACGACGAACTTCGATGGAAGCTGGTGTACGAACCAATGAGGGAGGAAGCGGAACTCCGCGGTCCATCAAGAGCATGATTGATGGGTTTGTCAATTCCATGAGTGATGCTTTCGTGTCACCATCCCCGAAGCGGCCTGATATCTCGACCCCTTACGATCCCCGACATTTGACCCACGTTGGATTTAATGCAACCACGGGTCAGTTTTTTGGCTTGCCCAAAGAATGGCAGATTCTGCTACAGCAATCGGGTATTACCCTCCAGGAGCAGGAAAGAAACCCACAGACTGTGATGGACATTGTGGCCTTTTACCAAGACACGGCACAGGACCGGCCACCCGGCGACGAAAACGATACTGTCTGGTCCAAGTTCGGTGCGAATATGGATGATTCGCAGGACAGCGGCGAATGGCTCTCCGAGGCCTATGGCATTGAAGTGGGCACGACCGGTCCGTACTTGCAGTCACAATCGCCCCAAGCCACGTCCAAGCGCCCGTTGCCAGCGCCGCCGGCGCAGCCACCGACATTCAAGCCACCCGAACTGCTGCAGGCGAACAAAGGCACGCCGACCAAGCCGCACGTGGAAGGCGTCACGTCTCAGCCGTACACGTCGAATCCATTCCCTGGCAAGGCTGAGCTGCTGGTGCGAACGCATTCGAAAAAGGCACTCCAGTCTGCCTCCGGCAAAGACATGGACCTGCGGCCGCCCCTGGGCGGCGCAGTCATTCCGCGGCGCCGCACGACGCGCAGCAAGGCATCGGATGCTGAAGTCCTCGCGCGGATCCGTGCCGTGTGTATGCCTGGCGATCCCGAGTCCATGTTCCATGATCTGCACAAGATTGGGCAAGGTGCCTCTGGCGGTGTATTTACGGCGCGCTCGGTCGGCACAAACCAGCTCGTCGCCATTAAGCAGATGGTGCTGGCACAGCAGCCGAAAAAGGACTTGATCGTCAATGAGATTGAGGTCATGTGTCAGTCGCAGCATCCGAATATTGTCAATTTCCTGAATGCATTTTTGCGGCGAGGTGAGCTATGGGTGGTGATGGAGTACATGGAGGGTGGTCCACTGACAGATATCGTGCTGCACAGCATCTTGAGTGAGGGGCAGATTGCTGCGATCGCGCGCGAATGCCTGACGGGTCTGTGTCACTTGCATGCCCATGGCGTGATTCATCGCGACATCAAGAGCGATAATGTGCTGATGAGTATGCGGGGCGAAGTCAAGCTCACAGACTTTGGTTTCTGTGCGCAGTTGAGCTCTGCCCAGTCCAAGCGCGTCACAATGGTCGGCACGCCGTACTGGATGGCACCTGAGGTCGTATCTCGCAAAGAGTACGGTGCGCGCGTCGATATTTGGAGTCTGGGTATTTTGTGCATCGAAATGATTGAAGGAGAGCCACCGTATCTGAATGAGAACCCGCTGCGTGCACTTTATCTCATTGCGACGAACGGCACGCCGAAGCTGCAGCACCCAGAGAAACTGTCGCCGAGCATCCGAGACTTTCTGGCAACGTGCCTCGAGGTGGACGTCGAGAAGCGGCCAGATGCAGATACTCTTTTGGAACACCCCTTTCTTGAGGAAGCCGACGACCTACGAACGCTCATTCCGTACATACAAGCTGCGCACAAACTGCGCCAGGACAAAGCCTCTTCTTAGCCTGATGATGCCATGTGTAGTAATACGCTCCGTCGTACCTGATGACTCAGCACAGCAAAGGACAGGTCTCCATGCTGCGGTCGCGTAGCGACGAGGTGAGGGTAGGACATGGCCAGGACATGGATGAGCCTCTGTCTGTATCAGAGAGATTCATGCTAGATGGTGACTTGTATCTGGACTATGATACACCAAGAGCCTCGAGGTGGGTGTGGTCAAAGTGGCGGAGCTGGGTCCGGTCGTGGACGAGATCGGACATGGCCATGGCTGGCATGTCGCTAGGTCTATTTGCGTGCATGAGCTTCTACTTCTACATTCCCTCCTCACTGTACATTTACGTCACTTGTGTATGCTTTACGGCGCCGGCTATGCTGGTCACTACGCTCATGCGACGGCTCCGAACCAGACGCACCGACCAAAAGAAGCGACTGCAGGTGACGGGCGTCATTACTGCCTTTGTCCTTGCCTGCCTTGTCAGGGATCTGTTCTTTTCCGCCTCTGTACCTCGGCACTGGCGCACCCCGCGGACCTCTACTTATTACATCGCATCCCTCCTACACAATTCCGAAGCCATTTTGCCTCACTACAGTCGCTCGCTCCTTCACCTGGCCAAGGACCTCGGCCCGTCCAATGTATATGTGTCTATCTACGAAAACGACTCGCGTGATCGCACACCGGCGCTTCTGCGTACACTCGACCAGCAACTGCAGAGTCTCGGCGTGTCCACTCACATTGTGACAGACACGCAATCGAAAGACACGCGGCAAAAAGACCGCATTGAGCGTCTCGCGACATACCGCAACCTGGCCATGGCGCCATTGAATGAGGCACTCGGGGGTATGCTGCATGGCAAACCATTTGACAAGGTGATCTGGATCAACGATGTGTTCTTTGAGTCGGATACCGTTCATGCCTTGTTGGACACGGAAGGCGGTGAATTTGACCAGGCATGCGCGATGGACTTTTGCTGGCTCGGCTTCTATGACACTTGGGTCATGCGCGATGCGGATGGAAAGACGATGCGCCCGTTTTGGCCCTACTTCCGCGCCACGCAGGATCAAGCGGCGGTCCGTGCGAGACTGCCTGTGCCTGTGAACGCTTGCTGGAATGGCATTACAGCTTTTGATGCGCGCTGGTTCATGAATGCCACGACGAATGCGTCGCTTCCCACACTCACAGCGGCGATGGCCCTGCCGCCCCACCGACCCCTGCTGCACCAGGACGCCTTGGACCGGGCCGCGACGGTGCCGTTGTCCTTCCGCAGCAGCTCGACGTGCTTTGCGTCCGAGTCACTGCTTTCGAGTTTGGATATGCATCGCATTTCGTGGCCGCATCGTCCGCGCATTTACGTCAACCCCGACCTCGTCGTGGCGTACGACCGGCCGAACTATGTGCTCTACGGCTCCATGATGCGCTGGAGCGTCGTGGCGCCGTGGCGCTACATCTGGCAGTACTGGGTGGAACACAGGCTCATGGGCTTCGCGCTGCACATTCTGCGCCGCGTCGATCCGTGCACCGAGGTGTTCCAGCCGTACTGGGTCCCGCGGTTGCCGCACCTGCTCAGCTCGCCCTAGACCTGAGCCTGCATGCCACGTGATACATAGGTGAACCACCACGACCATCTCGGCCATGGCAGAGGAGCCGATCCCGGCGCTGGCGATGCCCACGCCGCTGGGGCCTGGAATGCCATTGTTGTCGCCGGCAGCACAGCCGTGCTTTGACGTCGATGCATTCTTGTGCTCGCGGACTGTGGGGCAGGACGTGCACATCATCGTCAAGGAGCTGCGGGCGTACAAGCACACGATCCAAGAGAATCTCGTGCAGGTCATCAATGAAAAGTACAGAGACTTTGTGGCATTGCTGTCTATGCTGCAGAGGGAAGCGGGCGATATTCATTCGATGCGTGATAAGGATGGACTGCAAGATGTACAAGCGTCTCTCGGGTCGCTGCGCGATACCCTGGGCCGTGTTGAGGCGGATATGGTGGCACTTGTGCAGGAAGAGGAGCGCATTATGCGTGAAAAGCAGTACTTACATACGCTCCTAGATATGGATCGCATGGTGCAAAAGCTGTCGTCACTCCTGGGCCTCGGATCCGAGGCCGAGTCGGTGGAGCCACCGACGTATCAAAGGGTCTTGTCACAGGTGGCGCAGTGCGATTTTGACGACCCCGACGCTGACGAGTGCATACCGGAGGAGTTGCATGAGTTGACGCACGCTCAGCGTATGGCGAATGCGAAACAGTTCTATGCGGCGCTCCAGCACTTGCTAGCTTCGATCGACAAGGACCAGGCCGGCGCCTACCTCGTTCAACTTGAGCCGGTTCTCAAGGATATATACCACCGCCTGTTGCATGATACGATGCGCCTGTATGATCAGTCGCTGCATGAGCCAGTGGACGAATCGTGCCACACACTATCGCTCGCGCTCGACCTGAGTCTTGAGCTGGGCGAAAGAGCCGTCGACGCCATCCTCGACCGGATGTCGGCGCAGCACATTGAGCCCCATGTGAAAATGGGCTTCGACACGCCAGGACCACCGCATCTGCCCCTGCCCTGGGACCCTGCCGAGGCAGAGCGTGTCGAGGCCCTCACGCACCTCGCGTGGGACAAACCCGTTGTGCCTCCAGCGACGCTGCAGCTCCGCGCCACGTATGATGCGCTGCTGCACCAGACACGCTCCTTGTCGCACCTCTTTCAAGTGACGGAGAAGGTGGGTGGCGACATGCTCGACGTCTTCAATGATCTGTGGTGGCAGCGAGTCGCTACGAGTCTCGAAAAGGTGTGTGGATCCCAGCTCTTCTTTGTGGGCAAGGCCGACGAGTTTTGCTCGAATTACTACCTCACACAGGCGTTCTTACGCGAACTCAAGGCGCTGGCGCCGACACCCAGAGCCGCTGCGGCGTTCCAACGGCACGCCAAGACCATGGCTCTGCAGCGTCGATGGGCCTTTTCTGCCTTTTTCCAACTGCGTGCGCGAGACATCATCACGTCCCTCGAACAGGGTCTGGAGACGCCCGGCCAAGATGAGCGCTTCTACCATGCTGCCTTTTCCCACTTTTTGTACGCATTCACGGCACCTTGGTACATGACACGCCACTTTGCTGCGCTGAGCGCCCGCGAGTGGCGCCTGAGTTTGCATGTCCTTAGTCGTTATCGGACATGGCTCGATGCTCACACGTGGCCCGAGTCGCACGCTGAGACGACCGCGCGCGCCGAAGACTCGACCTTGTCGGACGACGAGCTGCAGGAGCTGCACGGCGCCATGGGCCTCCTTGTCGATCTCCGTGTGTTTGAAGACCGTGTTCGGTGTGTGCAGCGTGAGTACATCTTGCCGAAACTCTTGGGCGACACGGCCAGAGC
>ERZ501047.479-NODE-479-length-13184-cov-4.580623_pt1 | contig 13184 bp, 8 predicted proteins | sample MGYA00510868_ERZ501047 | MGnify/ENA primary metagenome ERZ501047 (study PRJEB25958, sample SAMN03398593) | human skin metagenome | study: EMG produced TPA metagenomics assembly of the Human Skin Microbiome Metagenome (human skin metagenome) data set. | reverse complement strand
ACCAGGTGGCTGCGCTCGCCGCCGGCCTGGAGCTGCGGGCCCGGGTGGGCAAGCCCGGTTCGGTACAGCGTCAGGCCTTCCTGGTCCGGCTGGTCCGGCATACGGTCCGGCGGGTCGCTCGCGCCTCCGGAATCGCGCGGGTGGGGGTGCGCGCCCGGACCGGCGCGACGGCAGATCGCGTCATCGTTGCCGCCGTATGGCGTTCGCGTGGCCGCGCCCAGGTGCTCGGCGACGGTCTGGCCCCGCTGCTCGCCGCGCTGTTGGCCGGCGCTGACCCGCGCGTGCAGGTAAACGCCTTGGCCGAAGCGATCCGCGACGCTCCGGCCGGCGCCCCGCCGGCCGTGCGGACCCCGCGCATCCCGGTCGCCTCGGTGACCGGGACCAATGGCAAGACCACGACCACCCGCCTGCTCGCCCACCTCTGTATGACCGCGGGCCGCACCACCGCGTGGAGTTCCACCGACGGGGTCGTGGTCATGGGCGAAACCATCGAGCCGGGGGACTACTCCGGCCCGGCCGGGGCCCGCGCAGTGCTGGACACCCCGGGTTTGCAGGTCGGCATCCTGGAGACGGCCCGCGGCGGGCTACTGCTCAAGGGGATGGGCGTCAGCGCCAATGACGTCTCGGTCGTCACCAATGTCTCCGCCGACCACCTCGGTCTGCACGGGATCGACACCCTCGATCAGCTGGCCGAGGTCAAGGCGATCGTCACCACCATCACCAAGCCGACCGGCTGGGTGGTGCTCAACGGCGAGGACCCGCGCGTCTGGGCGATGCGGACCCGCAGTCCGGGCCGCCCGTGGGCCTTCGCCCTGGACCCCGCCGCCCCGGCGCTGCGCGAGGCGCTCAATGCCGGGGGTCGTGCGATCACCCTGCGCGAAGGGCATGTGACAGTGCTCTATCCCGACGACACCACGGAGCGGATCGTCCGGCTCCTCGATGTGCCGGCGACCCTGTCTGGACTCTCAGTCCACAACATCGCCAATGTCCTGGCCGCCACCGCCGCGGGTTTGGCGCTGGGGTTGCCCACCGATCAGGTGGCCCAGGGGCTGCGGACCTTCGCCCCCGACGACCAGCACAACCCCGGCCGGATGAATATCTACTCCCTGCCGGTCAGCGGCGGCAGCGCGACCGTGATCCTCGATCTGGCCCACAACGAGGCTGGGCTGGAGGCGCTCCTGGACGTCGCCCGGGGATTGACCGTGCCGGGTGGGCGGGTGCTGCTCGCGTTGAGCACGGCCGGGGACCGGACCGACGAGATCCTCATTGCTCTCGGTGAGATCGCCGGCAAGGGCGCCGACCATGTGGTTATCGCGCACAAGGAGCACTACCTGCGGGGGCGCACCACCGCCGAGTTCGAGGAGCACTTCGGCACCGGTCTGGCGCGCGCCGGGCTGGGTGAGGTCCAGAGCCTGGCCAGCGAGAGCGTGGCCCTGGTTGCCCTGGCCGGCATTGCTGCCCAGGGCGACGTCGTTGCCGTGATGACCCACGAAGAGCGGGTGGCGATGGTGGACTGGCTGCTCGCCCAGGGCGCCACCTCGGACGACAGCGCGCACATCCGCCGCAAGGTCGCCGCGGCCCAGGGCAAGCACGACCGGGAGGACGACTTCGACGCCCTCTGGGAGTTGTCCGACGACGAGGCCCGTATTGCCGAGGCGGCGGGGCTGCATACCGAGATCGGGGACGCCCGCGCGGCCTACGAGTATGCCGGTGCCCTCGACGCCGCCGGCCGCGAGGCCGAGGCGGTGGCGCTCTACCAGGCCGCTCTGGACGCCGGCCTCACCGAACCGCATCGCCACCGCGCCCGAATCCAACTCGCCTCCAGCCTGCGCAACCTGGGCCTGTCGGCCGAGGCGCTCGAGCTGCTGGACCGGCTCGTCGCCGAGCGTCCGGAGAGCGCCGCGATCATCGCCTTCCGGGCCCTCGCTCGGCTCGATACCGGGGTGTCGGCGGGGGTAGTGGCGGACCTAATCGAGGCCCTGCTGGCACGCGCGACCGATGAGGACGCCCAGCGGTATCGCGCGGCCTTGGCCCGGTATGCGCAGGAGTTGCATACGCGCCAGCCCTGAGGGCGGGCGCGAACCGTGTCGGCTCGGAGCCAATAGCCAAATGGTCGGCCCGGGGAACCCCGGGCCGACCGTCTGCTGGGTCGCTCCTCGTCCGCTTTAGCCGATCGGGTCGGGGGCCGCGGCCTTCGTCACCTCGGACTCCAGCAGGGTGGGGTCGAGATCGGGGTCACCGGTCTCGGCCTCCTGCGAGCCGGCCTGAGCGGAGTTGGTCAGCGTCTCCAGTTCGGCGACCACCTTGGCGTGGCTGTCCACGCAGAGGACCACGATGTCACCGGGGTTGGCCCGGGCCAGGCAACTGCGCATGGACGCCACCTCGTCGAGCACGGTGTCGATCTGTCGGACCCGGGCGCCGGCGTCGCGGGCCTCCTTGGCACCCTGGACGATGAGGGCCGCGGCTTCACCTGGTGCCCGGCCGCGCAGACGCTCGTCCTCGCGGACCACAATGACATCGAAATACTTCGCCGCGACCCGGCCCAGATCGATGATGTCCTCATCGCGACGATCGCCGGCGGTGGCCACCATCCCGATGCGGCTGATCTTGCCCCATTCGGCGGTGGCGGCCTTCTTGTCCGCATACCGGTCGACGAATTGACCCAGCACCTCCATCGCCGGCGCATTGTGGCAGTAGTCAACGATGGTCTCCACGCCGCGGACGTTGATCAGGTTCATGCGCCCGGGGGAGAGGTAGTAACTCGTGGTGAAGGTCCGCAGACCCTGGCGGATCTCGTGCAGACCCACCCCGGCCGCGAAGGCGGCGCCGGCGGCGGCCATCGCGTTGGCGACATTGAACATCGCCGTCCCGCCGAAGGTCGCCGGCAGCAGGTGCGTCCAGGCCAGCTGCATCGAGCGGGTGCCGTGCTTGATGACGATCATGTCGCCGCGCTCGGTCTGCTCCAGCACCACGGCCCGGCCGCCCCGGCGCAGTCGCTTGTCGATGAACTCCCGCTCCGGGCTGCCCGGCTCCTTCAGCGAGTACCAGACGATGCTGCCGGAGCAGCGGTTGCGCATGGCACGCACATACGGGTCGTCGGCGTTGAGCACGGCAAAACCGTTGCGCGGCACCGCTTCCACGATGACCGCCTTGACATCGGCGAGCTGTTCGAGGGTGTCGATGCCCTTCATACCGAGGTGGTCGGGGGCGATATTGGTGACCACGGCGATGTCATTGCGGTCATAGCCAAGGCCCTCGCGCAGGATCCCGCCGCGGGCCACCTCCATCACGGCGACCTCGACGCGGGGGTTCTGCAGCACCATCCGCGCGGAGCGCGGCCCCGAGGCGTCCGCCTTGATGACCAGGCGTTCGTCGATCACCACACCGTCGGTGGACGTCATCCCCACCTTCTTGCCGGTGGTCTTGATGACATGGGCGATCATCCGCGAGGTGGTGGTCTTGCCGTTGGTGCCGGTCACCGCGATGATCGGCACCCGCGACGGGGCGCCCGGCGGGAAGAGCAGGTCGACCACCGGCTTGGCGATGAACTGCGGCTCGCCGACGGTCGGGTGGGTGTGCATCCGGAACCCCGGCGCCGCGTTCACCTCGCAGATCGCCCCGCCGGTCTCGCGGACCGGCTGGGTGATGTCCGGGCAGATGAAGTCGATGCCGGCCACATCCAGCCCGATCATCCGGGCAGCCTCCTCGGCGATCTCGACATTGTCTGGGTGAGCGTCGAAGGTGCGGTCCACCGAGATGCCGCCGGTGGACATATTGCCGGTGAGCGCGAGCTTGACCATGGTGCCTTCGGGTGGCACATCGTCCATCGCGAAGCCCTGCTGCTCGACCAGCGCGATCGCGGCCTCGTCGACCTTGATCCGGGTCAGTACCTTTTCATGTCCCACCCCGCGGCGGGGGTCGGCATTGGTGGTGGCCACCAGTTCGGAGACCGTATGCTGCCCGTCCCCGACCACATGCGCGGGCACCCGCTCGGCGATGGCCTGCATCCGGCCGCCGACGATGAGGCAGCGGTAGTCCTTGCCGGTGATTAGCGATTCCACGATGATCCAGCCGCGCCGGGACTCCTCGCGCGCCACCTCGAAGCCCGCCCGGACTTCCTCGTCGGATTTGAGGTCGAGGACCACGCCGCGACCGTGGTTGCCGTCCAGCGGCTTGACCACCACGGGGAAGCCGATCTCGCGGGCGGCGGCGACCGCCCCGTCGGCCGTGCGCACGGTCTGCTGCTTGGGGACGGGCAGACCGGCGGAGCCGAGGAGCTTAGTGGTCAGGTCCTTGTCGCTGGCGATGTCGACGGCCAGCGCCCCGGTCTTGGAGGTCATGGTCGCGCGAATGCGCTGGGCGTAGACGCCCTGGCCGAGCTGGACCAGCGACGCGGAATTGAGCCGGATGTGGGGGATATCCCGGCTGACGGCTTCCTCGAGGATCGCCGCGGTCGACGGACCGAAGGCGGTCCGCTCGGCACCGGTGAGGAAGGCATCCATCTCCTGCTCGAAGTCGAACTCCGGGTCCGGCTGGATGAGGTGGTTGACCAGGCGCACGGCGAGCCGGCCGGCGGACAGACCCACGCCCTCGTCGGTGTAGCCGTAGACCACGTTGTAGAAGCCCGGCTTGCCCGGCACGGACCGGGTCTTGCCGCGCCGCTGGTCGTGGCCCGCCTCCTGCTGCAGTTGCAGCGCGATGTGTTCGGCGATGTGCCCCATCCAGGTGCCCTCACGCAGCCGGTCACCGAAGCCGCCTTCGTGACCCCGGGAGCAGGTATGCCGGGCCAGCCCCGGCACCATTTCCAACAGCCGGTCGGCGAAACCGGGGATCTCGTTGCTCGGATATCCCTCCAGCACACCGAGATCCACGATCAGGTGGATGGACGGGTGATAGGACCAGATATTGCCGCCGCGGTAGACCTGCTCCTTGACGATCCTCAGGTCAGGAGCGAGCGGGCCAGTGGGGGTCGGACGCTGGGAGGACATCTTTGGCTGCTCCTAGGGCTGCGACGAGGCGTTTGGCGGGTCAGGGACGGGAAGACGCGGCGACGGTCACCGAGATTCCCACATCTGGATGCTGTTCGACGAAATCGACCAGCATGAGCTTTTCCAGATCGAAGGTGGAGCCGGCGGGCAGTGAATGCACGACCGCCCCGGAAACCAGCAGGGGGGCACCGGTGCGCGCCTCGGGCGCGTCGGTCACCGCGCGCCGGCAGTCCAGGACGTATGCTGCACCCTTGCCGATGACGGTGAAGGTGCGGCTGTCGCTGACTTCCAGCGCCGTGTCCTCGTCGATCCCGATGCCGATGAGATTGGGCGAGCTGGCCACGATCGACATCAACCGGCCATACCGCTGACGCTGACCGAAGTGCTGGTCCACGATGACCCCGCGCAGCAGCGCCAGGCCATGGGTGAGTTGGGTGGTGCGCTGGCGCGGGGTGACTCCCTCGTCGCCCAGGGAGATCATGAACTCGCTCATGATCGAGGCACCGGCCGAGGTGCCGCCGATGACCGCGCCCCGGTCGCGGGCGCGCAGGATGGCGTCCCCGGCGGGAGTGCCGGTGAAGAGTTGGCTGAGCTTGAGCTGGTTGCCCCCGGACATGAAGATTCCGGTCGCTTCGTCCAGGGCGGCCACCAGCGCCGGATTCTCGGCCTCCACGCGGCTGGCCGGGTTGACCACCGCGCTCACCGCAGCCCCGTGCCGGCCGAAGACCTCCGTGTAGGCCTCCACGACTTCATCCTGGAAGGACGAGGCGGTGGGGATGACCACGATCTTGGCGGCCTTGCCGCCGGCGAGCTTGACGAAGCGACGCAGAATCCGCGCCTTGCCGAGCCGATCTTCGGCTCCGCCGATGATCAGGAGTTTGGTCGTCGGTTCAGCGGGCATTGGGCCAGCCTAGTGCTCGGGGTCGGTGGCGCCCGGGCGCCGGTCCAGCAACGGGATGAGTTCATCGAGCCGGTGGCTGCGCAGCACCAGGTCGCACTGCTCCTGCACCAGTTGGCGATCGCCGAAGGCCACGCTGATGCCGGCCCGGGCGAGCATGTCCAGGTCGTTCGCGCCATCCCCGATGGCCACGGTCGCCGCGATCGGCAGACCCTCCAGCGCCGCGAACTCCTCCAACGCCGCACGCTTGCCGAGCCGGTCGACGATCGGGCCATCCACCTCGCCGGTGAGCACCTCGCCGTCGGTGGCGAAGCGGTTGGCACGCACATACCGGATGCCCAGCGGGGCCGCGATCGGGTCGATGATCTCGTGAAAACCCCCGGACACCAGGCCCATGACGTGTCCGCAGCGGGCCGCCCAGGCGAGCAGCTCGGGGACCCCCGGGGTCAGGGTGACCAGCTCACGGACCTCCGCCAGCACGCCGATCGGGGTGCCAGCCAGGGTGGCGACCCGCGCCCGCAGGCTGGCGGCGAAGTCGAGCTGCCCGGCCATCGCCGACGCGGTGATCGCCGCCACCTCGGCGCCGGTGCCGGCCCGCTCGGCGATGAGGTCGATGACCTCCTGGCCGATGAAGGTGGAGTCGACATCACTGACGATCAGCAGCCGCTCGTGCGTAGCGGATTGCGGGAAACTCACCCGCGCACCGTATGCCGTTTCCCCCGCCTATGGGGAGCTGTCCGTGCCCGGGGGCTCGTTCGCTCTTAGGGTGGCGGGCGCTCAGACCGTGACGGTCTGACCCTTGCCGATGACCACCAGGCCGGAGTCGGTGACCACGAAGCCCCGGTCGCGGTCGTGGTCCAGGTCGACCCCAATCTGCGCACCCTCCGGGATCACCACATCCTTGTCGATGATCGCCCGGCGAATCTGGGTGCTGCGGCCGACGATGACGTTGTCCATCAAGACCGAGTCGGAGATCTCGGAGTAGGAGTGCACGCGCACCTTGGGACCGACCACCGATCCGGTGACCCGCCCGCCGGAGATCACGGTGCCTGGGGAGACGATCGAGTTCAGCGCCTCGCCGAAGCGGCCGTGGTGGCCGTGGACGAACTTCGCCGGCGGCAGGGCGCCATAGCTGGTCAGCAGTGGCCAGTCGTAGTTGTAGAGGTTGAAGATCGGGTGGATGTTGACGAGGTCCATATTTGCCTCGTAGTAGGAGTCCAGGGTCCCCACATCGCGCCAATAGCCGCGGTCGCGGTCCTGGGCGCCATCGATCTCGTTGTCCTGGAAGTCGTAGACGTCCGCGGCGCCCTGGGCGACGAAGGCCGGGACGATGTCCCCGCCCATGTCGTGCTTGCTGTCCTCCAACTCGCTGTCGCGGGTGACCGCGTCCACGAGGACATCGGCGTCGAAGACGTAGTTGCCCATCGAGGCAAGGATCTCCTCGGGAGAGTCCGGCAGGCCGACCGCGTCGGTGGGCTTCTCCTTGAAGGCCTTGATCTTGGTCGGATTGGCCGGATCCACCTCGATGACCCCGAACTGGTCGGCCATAGCGATCGGCTGCCGGATGGCGGAAACGGTCACCCCGGCGCCGCTGCTGACGTGCTGGTCGATCATCTGCGAGATGTCCATGCGGTAGACGTGGTCGGCCCCGAGCACCGCCACGACATCGGGCTTCTCGTCGCGGATCGTGTTGAGCGATTGGTAGATCGCGTCGGCGCTGCCGGTGTACCAGGACTTGCCGACCCGCTGCTGGGCGGGGATCGCCGCGACATAGCCGCCGAGCATCGTGGACATCCGCCAGGTCTTGGTGATGTGGCGGTCCAGGCTGTGCGATTTGTACTGGGTGAGCACGACGATCTGTCGGTAGCCGGAGTTGACGACATTGCTCAGCGCAAAGTCGATCAGCCGATAGATCCCGCCGAACGGGACGGCGGGCTTGGCGCGGTCCGCGGTCAGCGGCATCAGGCGCTTGCCCTCCCCGCCGGCCAGCACGATCGTCAATACCTTCAAGCCCTTGCGCTCCGACATACCTCGAACCTAGGGCACTGCCGCCGCGCTGGCGAGGAAGCGGGCGAGGAAATCCCGGCAACCACCCGGCGGCGGGCGGGCCTAACCACTAGCGTGAAGGCGTGCGTATCGATGTGCTGACCAAGGAATATCCCCCGGCGATCTATGGCGGCGCGGGGGTCCACGTCCAAGAGCTGGTCCGGGCCCTGCGCGATCGCGGCGATCTCGACGTGCGGGTGCACTGCTTCGGTGAGCCGCGCGCGGAGGTGGGCACCCAGGCATACGGCGACCTGCCGGAGCTCGCGGACGCGAATGCCGCGATCCGGACCATGGGCGTCGACCTGGCCATGGTCAGCGGCACCGAGGGCGCGGACCTGGTGCATTCGCATACCTGGTACGCGAACTTCGCCGGCCATATGGCCGCTCTGCTCGGCGGCATCCCGCACATCGTCTCGGCGCACAGCCTGGAACCGCTGCGGCCGTGGAAGGCCGAGCAACTCGGTGGCGGCGGCTACCGGGTCTCCTCCTGGGTGGAGAAGACGGCGTATGAGGCCGCCGCCGCGGTGATCGCGGTGAGCGCCGGGATGCGCGCGGACATCCTGCGCAGCTATCCGCAGATCGACCCCGACCGGGTGCACGTGGTGCACAACGGCATTGATTCGCAGCTCTGGCAGCACCAGCCGGATGAGGATGTGGTGCGCCGTCATGGCGTGGATCCGGATCGTCGGTCCGTCGTCTTCGTGGGCCGGATCACCCGGCAGAAGGGGCTGCCCTATCTACTGCGCGCGGCGCGGGAACTGCCCGAGGATGTGCAGCTCGTGCTGCTCGCCGGCGCCCCGGACACCCCCGAGATCAAGGCCGAGGTGGAGGCGCTGATCGAGGAGCTGCGCGAGAGCCGCGGCGGCCAGGGCGTGATCTGGGTGCCGGAGATGCTCCCGCGCGCACAGGTCATCGCGATGCTCTCCGCGGCAACGGTTTTCGCCTGCCCGTCGGTCTATGAGCCACTGGGCATCGTTAACCTCGAGGCGATGGCCTGTGAGCTGCCGGTGGTGGCGACGGCGACGGGCGGCATACCGGAAGTTGTGGTGGACGGCCAGACCGGCTGGCTGGTGCCGATCGAGCAGGTCCAGGACGGCACCGGCACCCCGATCGATCCGGATGCCTTCGTCGCCGACCTGGCCGCCGCGCTGAATGAGGCGGTCAGCGATCCCGAGCGGGCGCGCCGGATGGGCCTGGCCGGCCGGACGCGGGCCGTGGAGTCGTTTTCCTGGTCCTCGATCGGCGAGCGCACGCTCGAGGTCTACCGTAGTGTCGTGTGACCTATGGGTTCTCCAGCAGTAGCACCAGGGATGCCCGGGCTGGGTCGTAGTCGCGGGCCCGGGCGGCGGGTAGGTCGGCGCGCGCACCCGGCACAAAACCGTGCTCCAGGAACCAGTGCGGGGTGGCCGTGGTGAGCGCGAACAGCCGCCGGTAGCCCCGCGCCCGGGCCCTTGCCCGCGCCCGCCGCAGCAGCGCCGCCGCCAAGTCCCGCCGCCGGTATGCCGGGTGCACCACCACGCACGCGAATTCACCGGCTCGCTCTTGCGGGTAGTCGATGAAGGCGTTGCAGGCGATGACCATCCCGTCGCGCACCAGCACCGAGAAGCTGTCGATGTCGAGTTCGAGTTGCTCGCGGCTGCGGGGGCGCAGTACTCCGGCGGCCTCCAGCGGAGCGATGAGTTCGGCGATCGCGCGGGCGTCCTCGACCGTGGCGTCCCGGATCGATTCGTAGTCGTCCTCGTCGGCGATCATCAACCCCGAGCCGTCGCGGGTATAGAGCTCCCGCAGCAGCGGCGACGGGCCCTGACTGCCGATCAGGTGGACCCGGCGCACCCCACCGCGCACGGCGGCGATACCCGCACGAATGCAGTTGCGATCCTCCGGCCCGAGCTCGGGGCCGCGGGCACTGACCAGGGGTTCGGCGGCGCTCAGGGAGAGTTGCCCGGCGTCCCCACTGCCGAGTTCAGAGCGCCAGCGCCCCGGCTCCGACTCCAGCACGAAGATCAGCTTGTCCGCGCCCAGGCCAATGGCCACCGATTCGGCGATATCGGCATTGCGGAGGTTGAAAGTCTCCCCGGTGGGGGAGTAGCCGATCGGAGAGAGCAGCACGATCTGGCCCTGGGCCACCGCCTCGCGGATCTGCGGGATATCGATGCGCCGCACGGTCCCGGTGAGTTGGTGGTCGATGCCGTCGCGGACGCCGACCGGCTTGGCGACCACCCAGGATCCGCCGACCACCCGCGGCTGGGCCTCCTCGCGCACGGTGATGCTGCGGCTGGCCGAGAGCCGGGCTTCCAGATCCATCCGCAGCACCCCGACCGCGGCCTTGACCGCCTCCATGGTGGGCGGGTCGGTGACTCGGTATTCGCCGTGATGGACCGGGGTAATGCCCCGGATCGCCAACTCGCGTTCGATCTGCGGGCGGGCCCCGTGGACCAGCACCAAGCGCACCCCGAGGGAGTGCAGCAGGGCGATATCGCCGAGCAGCGAATCGAGGCCGGGACGCGCGCATACTTCCCCGGGAATGACCAGCACCACGGTGCGCCCATGGTGGGCGTGGACATAGGGCGCGGCCCCGCGCAGCGCGGCGACGAAGGTCGCCCCGTCGAGGCCATTCGCTGGGTCGTCGGAGGGGGGTGTCACGGGGGCAAAGGCTAGCCGGGTAGCGGGTAGGGTCGGGGCCATGAGTGACGTCTTGGCCTTCGCGGGCGTGACCGTGATGCGTGGCGGTAAGGCGCTGGTCAAGGACATCGACTGGGAGATCGAGGAGGGCCAGCGCTGGGTCGTGCTCGGGCCCAATGGCGCGGGCAAGAGCACGCTGGTGCAGATCGCCGCCGGCCGGATGCACCCCAGTGCCGGGGTCGCCGGGATCCTCGGTGAAGTCCTGGGCGCCGTCGACGTATGGGAGTTGCGCCCCCGAATCGGGTTGGCCTCCGCCTCCCTGGCCGAGCGGATCCCCGGCGGGGAGCGGGTGCGCGATGTGGTGGTCACCGCCTCCTATGGCGTGGTTGGGCGCTGGCGCGAGCAGTATGAGCGCCTCGACGAGAGCCGCGCGCTCGAGTTGCTCAGCGCTATGGGCGCCGGACAGCTCGCCGACCGCGCCTACGGCACCCTCTCGGAGGGCGAGCGCAAGCGGGTACAGATCGCCCGGGCGCTGATGACCGACCCCGAACTGCTCATCCTCGACGAGCCCGGTGCGGGCCTCGACCTGGGCGGCCGCGAGGACCTGGTCGCCCGCTTGGGGGAGATCGCCGCCGATGTCATGTCGCCGACGTTGGTGCTGATCACCCACCACGTGGAGGAGATCCCGCCGCACTTCACCGATGTGCTCCTGCTGCGCGAGGGCGAGGTCGTCGCTCAGGGGCCGATCGAGATCACGCTGACCGCGGAGAACCTCACCAAGACCTTTGGCTTCCCGCTGGTGTTGGACCAGCACGGCGACCGCTACAGCGCCCGCGCCGCCCAGAGCGCGCCGGGCGCACAAACCGCACCGCAGAGCTAGGAGGGCGATATGGACTGGCTCGCTGACAATCAGTGGCTGGGCTGGCTGGGGTTGGCGCTGGCGCTGGCCGCGATCGAGGTGGCCACGGTTGACTTCGTCTTCGTCATGCTCGCCGGCGGCGCCTTGGCCGGTTCGCTGGCGGCGGCGTTCGGTGCCCCCTTTGCGGCGCAAGTGATCATTGCGGCCGTCATCGGGATCGTCCTGGTGGTGCTCGTCCGGCCGTTGGTGAAATCGCGCTTCCTGGAGAGCGGCACCGATCACGGCATCGGCGCCTCGTCGCTGGTAGGCCGTAGCGCCCGCGTGGTGCAGGCGGTTACCGAGCACGATGGCCGGATCAAGCTGGCCGGGGAGACCTGGTCGGCCCGGTTGGCCGACGGGGGCCGGGTCTGCGAGGCCGGCGAGGAAGTCCGCGTCGTCGCCATCCACGGCGCCACCGCGATCGTCAGCGGTGAACGCCAGCAGTTGCCGGACCGCTGAGTCGGGCCGCCCGCGGAGGCGGGCACACGGCATACGTCGGCGACGGGAACCTGCACGGCAGAACGCACATCTATCGGATGCATCGGCCATACAGGCCAGGTGCAAAGCGAAAGGAATGAGGCAGATGGGTCCCGGAATCATCGTCCTGGCGCTGTTCCTGCTGTTCGCCATCATCGTGGTGCTGCGCACGGTGCGGATCGTGCCGCAGCAGACCTCGCTGATCATCGAGCGGCTGGGGCGCTATTCGCGCACCCTGGAGGGCGGTATCCACTTCCTCGTGCCCTTCGTGGACAAGGTGCGCGCCAATATCGACCTACGTGAGCAGGTCGTCAGCTTCCCGCCGCAGCCGGTGATCACCAGCGACAACCTGGTCGTCAACATCGATACCGTCATCTACTACTCGGTGATCGACGCAAAGTCCGCGGTCTACGAGATCGCCAACTTCATCCAGGGCATCGAGCAGTTGACGGTGACCACGCTGCGTAATGTCATCGGCTCCCTCGACCTCGAGCAGACGTTGACCAGCCGCGACCAGATCAATGGTCAGCTGCGTGGGGTGCTGGACGAGGCCACCGGCAAGTGGGGCATCCGCGTCAACCGCGTCGAGCTCAAGGCCATCGACCCGCCGATGTCGGTGCAGGAGTCGATGGAGAAGCAGATGAAGGCGGAGCGGGACCGGCGCGCCGCGATCCTCAACGCCGAGGGCGTCAAGGCCAGCCAGATCCTCACCGCCGAGGGTGAGAAGCAGAGCCAGATCCTGCGGGCCGAGGGTTCGGCGCAGGCACGGGTCCTGGAGGCCCAGGGTCAGGCACGCGCGATCCAGCAGGTCTTTGACGCGATCCACCGCGGCAAGCCAACGCAGAAGCTGCTTGCCTACCAGTACCTGCAGACCCTCCCGCAGATCGCCCGTGGGGACGCGAACAAGATGTGGATCATTCCCTCGGAGTTGACCGACGCCCTGCGCGGGATCGGCAATACCCTCGGCGGCGCCGGCACCTCCGGGCCGGAGGAGGACGAGGAATGGGTGGACCCGGGCGAGGACCAGGGCAACCCCTTTGCTGGCACGGAACTGGAGGACCCGGTGAAGGCGCTGGAAGAGGCGCGCGTGCAGGCGGGCGCCGTGGAGTATGAGGCGAATGAGCACGCCTCGCCGGCGCCGCGTGTGCAGCCGCAGACCGGCGGCGAGCCCGCTCGGGCGATTGGCGGCGCGTCGGCTCCTGCTGGCTCGCCCATGCAGTTCCCGTATGGCGAGCCCACCCTCCCCGCGCCGACC
>ERZ501047.475-NODE-475-length-13265-cov-3.717562_pt1 | contig 13265 bp, 6 predicted proteins | sample MGYA00510868_ERZ501047 | MGnify/ENA primary metagenome ERZ501047 (study PRJEB25958, sample SAMN03398593) | human skin metagenome | study: EMG produced TPA metagenomics assembly of the Human Skin Microbiome Metagenome (human skin metagenome) data set. | reverse complement strand
TTTGAAACGTCGGCACGCACAGGTACCGCTGCTTTTGTCCGACGGCGAGCGGCGACGTGGGCCCGGGGATCTCGAAGCAGCCAGACATGCCGTCGGAGGACAAGGCGGCTTCGGTCCCTTTGGCCCCACACGGCGGTCCTGGGCACGTGAGCCTCCACACTACGTAAGATCTTCTTGCTCGGCCAGCAGCGCGAGGAACGCTGGGCCCTGCGGCGAGGCGCGCGTTTGCGTGATCAGGTCGGACCAGGCTGGATGGGACGAGGCCATAGGCGATAGGCGCGCAAGCACACGCAGGGAAGCATGTGTGATCTCTGATGCCTTTTCCACCTCTTGTTTCGTGGCATTATCGCGCAGTTTGCGCGTAAGTACCGCGTGGAGTTTCGGGGCGATGGCGTCGAGGTAGGCTGCGACATCAGCACACTCGAGGTCGGCCAGTCGCAGGATCATGAGGCAGCCGAGGAGTTTGATGCTGTCGTCGTCACTTAGAGCGCGGAGCACACAGTCCAGCACGTCGCGTGTTCGTACCTGATCCAGGCACGTATCCACGAGCGTAAACAGCGTTTCGTGCGCATTCTTGCGCAGGTCCAGCCCGTCATCTTGGATCACGGTGAATGGGCCCATCCTCACGCTGCGCTTGAGCTCCTCTCGCACCACGGTCGTTTCGTACAGGAGCGGGAGGACAAGGTCAGCGTGCTGCATGACGAGAGCGGCCCGGCTGTTCAACGCCGCATGCAGGGCCAGCACAGAGGCGTGGCGCACTGACAGGCATGGATCACTGAGACGCTCCATAAAGGCCGAGAAGTGCAGCTGGATATCCAGAGCTTGCTGACGGTCCAACGAGAGAAGCGTGCGGAGGGCGCCCAGGGCCATAGCCCGATGCTGTTCGTGCTGTGAATGAACGAGCTGCGCCAGCTCTGTCAGGAGGCTCGTATCAGCATACACGATCCGCGCGATGCATTCCGTGCAAGCATCTGGCTCGGCGCTCAGCAGCTTCGGGCGGATCAGGTACGACCACACGCTGGGCGCCAACTCGCGCGTCTGTGTCTCGGATGCCATAGCAAACGCCTCCCGTAGTATAGGCAACACGCCGTGCTCGTCCTCGGCCAGGCGCTCGGCCACCGGCGCCAAGAACTGCTGGTCCCCCAGCAGCATGCCACCCAACGCAAACGTGCTACCGGTGCCTTGGCCGTGCATGCTCCCCATGCGCTCGTACACCGTCTTGGCGTGTGGCCAGCCTGCCAACAGGGAGCGCTGGCCGAGCACGCCGATCGTGTAATGCGCGAGGGTTTGTGGCACGGCATCAGGCATATTCATGAGCGCCTCTACACGCGCTAGCACCACATCAATCGAGGCGCTCGCGGTGGCGGCGGCCACGAGGCATTGGGCAAACACCAGCGGCATGTGCACGGAGCGCTGCGCACAATGCGCTTCCCAGGCCTGCTCGAGCGCTTCGACGAGCCGGGGCGCCAGAGCATCTTCTGCCGACGCCAAGGACGTGAGCAGCGCGAAGAAGGCTTCGAGCGCGGGTGGCGGCACGTCCGCGAGCGCCGGCAGCATGGCTGGCAGCACCCACTCGGCCACGTGGTGTGCGACGGGCGGATGGTATTGCACCGCCTGCTGCGCCAGCGCCAGCGTCGGTGGCAACGTAGGAGCGTCGAGCGGCGGCATGGGGCGCTGCAGCAGCTCGAGCACGGTGGGCTGTGCATCGCTCGGCAGCACGACAGCGACGCTATGCAAGGCGTGCAGCGCTGCGGCCCCCATATCCCGGTGATGGGCGAGGGAGGCCAACAGGGGCAGACTCTGGCGGCCCAGCTCATGTACGGGCATGCACGTCTGCAGCGATCGGCATGTCATCACATCTTGCACCACCTGCACGCACCGCGCGCGCGTCACGGGGTCCTGGAGACGCGTGGAGATCACCTGCAGGAGCCGAGGCAGCGATGCCAGACGAGGGCCGACCGAGCACAAAGCTGCGTCGAGTGCCACGAGCGATGCATCCAGGGCGGCCGCATGGTCCCATGGGCGACACAAGACTTCACACAGGCGCTCGGCGCAGGCGGCCGGGGCCTGTGGGGCCACGTGTACAAAAAAGGGAGGGCCGACCGCCAAGGCTTCGAGCGCCGTCCGGTGGTAAGGCTGACAGCTCACTTGAGCTAGCGTGCTCGAGACGCGATCGACGTCCGTGAGCACGACTGAGGGCGCTGACAAACACATTTGCTTGAGCAGCTCGAGACCGGCCATGCACCGACCCTGGCTATAATGCGATGCTGCTGCATCGTCTTCGATGACGCTGAGCGCGATGCGCAGCGCTGTATCAGACTGAGGCAGATCCGCGCCCAGCGACGCGACAAGCGTGGTCAGGGCCTGCAGCGCGGCGACTTGGGCTGTGGCGCTGCGCCACGAGCTCAGCGCACTTACCATCTGCGTGTGTGGTCCGAGCGCACGAGGCGCGACGCGAAGCACCTGCATCAGCGCAGCGAGCGCTTCCAAGCGCACGGTCTCTTCGCGCTCGTTCAGGCGGTCTGTGAGCGATGCAGCGATGTGCGGTGCGTGCGATGCATCCATCGTGCCGTGCTCGTACAATGTGCCCAGGACGCGGCATGCCGCGCGTCGGATACGCCACGACATGTCATCGTCGTCCGATACGTCATCCAGCTCGAGCTCGTCGTCGTCCGTGGTGATATCATCGTCTTCGTCCATGTCCATGGCATTTGGATCGTAGGTGAGGGCCGCGAGGGCCGCCTCTGTAGCGGCAGATACGCACGAAGCGTCCATGGAGCCGATACACACGAGTGCCTGCAGGGTGGCGAGGCACGTCTCGCCGACGTCGTCGTCCGTGCCGAGCGCGTGCCGAAGGACGGATAGGACGCGGGGGACGTACGTCGGCACATGCGGGGAGAGGCGCTGTGGCGTCTCGCGTGCGAGCACACCCAGCAACTGCACGGACGTGTGGGCCGACAACGGCTGTCCCGCCAGGCCACGTTCCAGGACGGCGTCGTAGGTGTGCGCCGAGCACAGCTGGCACAGGACGCCCAGGCCCTGCATCGCACGGCGGACGAACGACGAGTGATCTGCAGCCAACTTGGAGAGCAGCGTCTCTGCGACCACCTGCTCCAGAGGTGCCTGTGCAGCGACCAGCGGACCTGCCTGCAGCAGCACGTCATGGAGCGCACTGAGAGCTGTGGCCTGGAGGCCATAGTCGCGCACCTCGAGCTGACTCGCGAGGAGGGGCGTGACGTAGTGCACGATTCCCTCCTTCCAGCGCGCCGCCTTGTCGCCAGCCTGGGACAGGTCGTGCAGCAACGTCCGCAGCGCTGAGGCACAAATATCGCGCTCTTCCTCCAGGGACGAGCGCATGCCGGCACACACCACCTCCATCATCCTTGTCACATGGTCATCACGCAGGCGCGTCGCAAACACGCCGAGGGCCGTCACAGCCAGGTTCTTGACCTCCGAATGGGTGTCCTGGAGCAGCTCCAACACGCGCTCCACCGCCTCGTGCTCTTGCCGACTGCCACGCAGCTCTGACGTGTGCTGCCTCACCACCCCCAACAGATCGTGCAGCGCCATGTACCGCACATCCGAATCCGTCGATCGCATATCATCCAACAACACTTCGAGCCTCGGCGTCGACCCGCTGCGGGACACCGCCATGGTGACAGGAGCCACGTTTGACCCTCCACTTATACGGCCTTTTCTACGGTGCGGCGGTGCCGCTTTTCGGCGCGCTGGGCGCTCGCCTCGTCGGCGTCCGTGTCCGAGTCGTCGTCGGAGGCGTCCTGTCCGACGGTCGACATGTGCGCCCAGACATCTTCATCGTCGTTGTGAGGAACGGGTGGGGTCCACTGGGGATCCACGACGAGCGACACGGCATGGTCCGTGCCGGTGAAGTACTGCTCGAGCATCGTGCTGCGCTGCGTGCCAAAGAGGCGAATGAGGTGGTCAAGCGATGCACTCAGAACCCATGTGCGGCCCTGCTGCGAGTCATGCAGCGTGAGCACATCTGAGACGGTGCCGGTCATGTCCTTGTACTGGAACTGTACGTGGCCGGTGCGGCCGTCCAGCATGTACAGGTGGCGCGAGGTATCGCTCACCAGGAGCGTATGGGGCATCGCGTGCAGCACACGAATCGAGCCCTGGCCCTTGGGCACGACGGGCCATTCCTGCACATGCCGCGGCTTTTTCGACGGCTCGTACACTCGCAGCAGGCCGTCTTTGGTGCCGACCATGACACGCATCGATGCCAAAGCATCCTGCGCGCCGTCCGGTGGGATATGGCGCGCGAATCCAATGCACCGGATCATCGGCGGACGCGCCAGGGACAGGTGGTCGTTCGGCAGGTTCTTCGCGCGCCATACTTCGCCGGGCGCCAGCTCGCGATGCTTGCTGGATGTCGGCGCGGCACGTTTCTTGCTCGTCGGCGGCGTCGATGGCGTCTCCAGCGCCTCCGTCGGCTGCCGATAGTGTGCCCACCATCGCTCCACGCTCCATATAGATAAGAGGACCTGCTCGCCACCCGATGCCACATGCGTCACCGGCTGCGAGGCATCAGGCGGATAAAATGCCACATGGTGCAGGGGGCTCGGTATCGTCCACGTACAGGTGGCGTCGCTCACCCGGTCCTTCTCAAAAGCGTTCTCATGCAAGCACGCAGCGAGGTCCACATGCCGGAACGAGCCACCCGACGTGCACGCAAAGAGGCCATTCACACTCAGCCGCAGACCGACCCATCGCTCCAAACCGACTCGCATGCGGTCTTCGTGGATCGTGCACAGGAGCTTGCCGCTCTCTGCATCCTGATCCACATGAATCACATCGAGCGTGCCGTTCTTACGCGCCACCACCAGCACACAGGCAGGCTCCGGCAGCGAAAATAGGCCACAGGCCAGCGCCTGGCACGCCATCGCCGAGCCCACACGGCATCCAGGGACCGTCAATGTTTCGTATCGCTTCGATTGCGTATAGAGCACCTTGACACGTCCTGCCGAGTCGCCGACAAATACACGCACCTCCGGCACCGGTGCAGTGGACATGGGATCGCGGCTGCCGCTGCCACTGCCGCCGTCGACCATGGTTCAAGACGTGGAGTAAGATTTTTTTTTTTCTTGCCGGAAAAAAAGGCGCACACCACGACGCCATGGTGCGCACCCTGCGTGGTGCACGCCTGCTTCTCTAGGTGCGTGGGCAACGCACGACACGCACAGGTCGTCTTCAGCAGGCAAGCTGTGCGACCGACTGTGCCCACGCATATGATCCGCCGCAGGCCGCCTCTGTCGATATCGCCACCACGCACGCTCGCGGCTCTTCGATACGGCACGCCCACGTCAAAAGCGCCGCATTCACACGCCCAAGTCGATCTGACACCACGAAGCAGCGCGCCCCTCCCACACGAGGGAGCGAGGGGGGCCAAGGTGTGGTGCCACGTGACCTATATGTGCCGGTGGCCTACCGCCCACAGCTTCTCTCCTTGAACGCACGATGGGCGTGCCAAAATATTTCCGATGGCTCTCAGAGCGGTACCCGCTCATCATGCAGCTGGTGGAAGAGAACCGTATACCAGAATTTGATAATTTGTACCTGGACATGAACGGCATCATCCATAACTGCTCGCATCCGAATGACGGCGAAGCGACGTTTCGTATTGCCGAAGAAGAGATCTTCCTAGGCATCTTCGCATACATTGAGCATCTCTTCTCCAAAATTCGCCCAAGAAAGGTGTTTTTCCTGGCGATTGACGGTGTAGCACCCCGGGCCAAGATGAACCAGCAGCGATCGCGTCGCTTCCGCACCGCCCAGGAAGCCAAGGAAGGCCTACAGAAGGCCATCAGTCGCGGTGAGGACATTCCCGCATCACCGCCGTTTGATTCCAACTGTATTACCCCGGGAACTGTATTTATGCGCAAGCTCTCGATACAGCTCGAATACTTTATCGCGAAAAAGGTGAATGAGGACTCCGACTGGCGCGATGTGCAAGTCATTTTGTCCGGTCACGAAACGCCTGGTGAGGGCGAGCACAAAATCATGGAATTCATCCGCACAATCAAGGCACAGCCTGGCTACAACCCCAACACGCGCCACTGTCTGTATGGTCTGGATGCAGACCTGATCATGCTGGGCCTGCTAAGCCACGACCCCCACTTTGCGCTGCTGCGAGAAGAGGTCGTCTTTGGCCCACGTCGCGCGAAAAAGTCCATCGGACTCGAGTCCCAGACCTTCTATTTGCTGCACCTCTCCCTCCTTCGCGAGTACTTGGAGCTCGAGTTTTCGCATTTGCGCAAGACACTGCCCTTCTCATTTGATCTCGAGAAAATCATCGACGACTACATCCTACTGCACCTTTTTGTCGGCAATGACTTTTTACCGCACTTGCCCGGCTTGCATATCAATGAGGGTGCGATTGAGCTCCTGTTCCGCGTATACGAGCGCGTATTGCCGCGCGCCGGTGGCTACATCAATCAGCAGGGCCGACTACAACCTAGGCGATTAGAGCTTCTGATCAAAGAGCTGGCCAGTGTAGACCATTCCAACTTTGTCGGCGCGCATCTGCCCAAGGTCAAGGCAGCCATGGACAAGTCGCGACGGGCCCAGGAGTCCATGCAGCTCGAAAAACGTATCGAATTGACGCCACGGCAGGCCGAGGCGGTGCGCCGCGTCGTGGATCTCATCACGTCGTTCTTGGACAACCCGGGGGGCGCTAGCCACCACATCAAGTTCTCCGCTATCCCTGCCGCGGATGAAACAGATATACTCCAAATCATGGCCACCAAGCTTCAATTGGAGTTTGAGACCATGGCCTACGATCCAGAAGACGACACGTTGCACTCGCTCTTTGGCTTCCCATCTGGCAGGGCCCAGGCCTTACGCCTGAACCAAAGCCATAATGGCGCGACGCGCGAACAAACGAAGAAGTGGATGCTCTCAAAGATCGCGGCGTTTATCGAGGCCCTAGCATCGCACGATCCACAGGAAGATGCGTTGGACATGGAAGGCTCGTCCGATGGGCCGACGAGGCAAGTCGAGCGCATGTACCGTGACGAAAAGGCTGTGTACTACCACAGCAAGATGAGCATCGACAGCAAGGACCCGGAGCAGCTGCATGATATCGTGTACAACTACATCGAAGGCATGCAATGGGTTCTGCACTACTACTACGACGGCATCGCGTCTTGGGGCTGGTACTATCACTACCACTACGCACCACACATTTCCGACCTCACACACATTGGCGACTTTACGTTCTCGTTCGACCAGGGCCGACCTTTCTTGCCCTTTGAGCAGTTGATGGGTGTGCTGCCGCCACTCAGCAAGCAGTTAATTCCGGCAGCCTTCCAGCCACTCATGACGGATCCCACGTCGCCCATCCTAGACTTTTACCCAGCGACGTACGAAAGTGACTTGAACGGCAAGAAGAACAGCTGGGAGGCCGTCGTCAAAATCCCGTTCATTGATCAGGACCGCCTTACGCAGGCACTCGAGCGTCGTCAGGGCGGGCTGACGAACGAGGAACGGGAGCGCAATAGTCACGGCCATCCGCATCGATTCTGGTACGATGCATCCTACCGCCATACGATGCCATCGAGCCTACCTGGCTTTTTGCCCGATTTGCTCGATACCCACACTAGGATCGAAACGTACACGCTACCGTCCATGTCTGGCCGAAGGTTTATCAAGACACTGCCCAAAGGCGTGAGCCTTGGTCTCAATGCCATGCCTGGTTTCCCCAGCCTCAAGACGCTGCCTTTCACCCACAAGCTGGAAAAGACGGGCGTCGAGGTCCACAGCCAGCCGTCCCGAGACCTGTCCATGATCCTTCACATGAACAACCCCGGCATGACGCAGGATGTCGCAGCGTATGCCAAGGACTTGATTGGTCAAACGACATTTATTCATTGGCCGTACCTGTTTGAAGGTCTCGTGGTGGGCGTCAGTGACTCGCACCGCGAGTACCGCGCGCACTGGAAAGACATGGATGTCGTCACGCAATGCACCGAGTCCCCGTATGGCTCGCAGTCGTTCGAGAGACAGCAGAGAGCCTTGAAGGAGCAGTACTTGAAGCGCCATGGCATGGCCCTCGACCGCATCGATGTGCTTCTCCACGTGCGTCCGTTCAAAGGCCTGAGCCATGGCTACGATGGATCTATTATCAAGCAATACGAGCCCTCGTCACAGAGCGAGGTGGTGCACCCTCTGCAGCTGCTGGTGAGCCAGGTGCGTCATCCCGACGCGCGCTTCATGGAACGCCCACCGATGACCGTGTCGGAAGAGTACCCGGAGGGCACCAAGGTCTTTTTCCTCGGCGTACCCGGTTTTGGGTGCCCAGCGCGGGTGATTGGCACGGCCGGCGACCAAATTACCGTCGAGATGGCGTTTTTCCACGACATGGCCAAGGAACATGCTATCCTCCGCAAGATTGTGCAGCAGCGTGCGCAGGTCAAGTACTTCACGACGCAGGAAGTGACGGCTCAGCTGCGCGTATCCTCGTTGGTGCTCGCGAAGCTGGCGAGTGGCGTGGCGGTTTATCACGGCAACCAGCGCATGAACATTGGCCTGAACCTCAAGTTCGAGGCCAAGGGCCGCAAGGTGCTGGGCTATTCGCGTCGCACTTCCCAAGGCTGGGAGTACAGCGAGCGTGCCGTGCGTTTGATGCAGGACGTGCTTACCAAGTTCCCCGAGCTGCGCCGTGGACTGTCGAAGCGCCTCGCATCAGGTGAATTTTATTCATCCGAGGACATTTTCGAGCAGAACACGGCGCAGCGGATCAAGGATTTGCGCACGTGGATCCACGAGAACGGTCTGCGTGACATGGATATCGTGCCGCTCTACGTAGACCGCCTGGAGCGGTCCGTCATTTCTCTGCTGGAATCAGCCACGTCCATCATGGCACAGAAGCGAGCGCAACATGGCCTGGCCGTCAAGCGCCAGATCCTTCGCGGCCTGCCGCGCGGTGCCCTTCTCAAGCCAGAGCAGGCTCGCTACCGCGTGCCGGAGCAGACGTTCGACATGGGAGATCGCGTGATCAACGTGTTCGACTTTGGCCCGCTTCCGCTGGCGGCCAAAGGCACGGTCATTGGCCTCGGCGCCAACAAATGCATCGATGTGGTGTTTGACGCGCCGTTCCTGGCTGGCACTACGCTGGGCGACGCCTGCTCGAATCATCGCGGCGCTACCGTCAGCACGTCATCTGTGCTCAACCTGAGCACGCCGCAGATCGCCACGCGCTGGGGCGAAGAGTCGGTCAAAGAAGCCCACTTGTCGCCGTTGCAGCGTACGCTCAAGGTACGCGAACAGCCCGCTTCCCAAGATATCAAGGGCACGCTGTTTTACCAGCCAGCCGCGCCCAAGGCACAGAAGGAGCGCCCCCGATCCGCTGCCACGCCCCAACAGGGACCTGTTGACGCCACGGCACAGCATCTCAAAGCTCTCTCGCTGCAGCCGCTCGCCCACCAGCGTCCGCCGCCGAACGCGTGGAAGCCGAGAGGCGCCCCCTCGTCCGGCCCGCCGAAGAAGCAGGCAGGACCCGACAAGACAGGCCCTCTGAAACAGTCTGGGCCCCCCAAGACAGGCGCGCCGAAAAAGCAGCCAGGACCCTCCAAGACAGGGCCCTCGAAGCAGTCTGGACCCAAAAAGACCGGCCCAGCGAGACAAGGATCCAAAAAGGCAGGCCCACCGAAGCACGGACCCAAGCAGCCGAGCCCGCCCAAGAACTAGGTTCTGATGCGCGCCCTGCAAAGCCAAAGAGCATCACGTTGTAGGCTTGGTACTATGTGACAGGCGCCCACAGCGCTCCTTACTTCCGTCCTGTAGGAGATAGGCGGGCTGAAATCGGTTCTTGGACATGTCATGCAGCTGGGGATTCGGGGTGGTGTGGTACCGATCGCCCAGCGATGTGTAGCCTTGGTCATACAGGACACAGTAGGGTACCCCTGCCTCTTGTCCAGCAACACAAGCAGGAACGTGCTCCTCTCTGCTTCGCAGCAATGGGCATCGCAGAAAGGCCCAAACATCGCGGTAATCCCACTCGAGAATCGGGTGCACACGCATGATCTGGGGCCATGTCGGATCGCATGGCACACGAACGCGGGCCTTGGAGCCGTGCGGATCATCGTGACGCACGCCAATAAACATCGCACGCACGCCTTTCCCATCGGTGCTCTTCATATACGAATCTAAGGCCTGCTTCATCGGCCCGTGTTCTGTCCGCAACTGCATGTGATACCTCGTCGCCGCATAGCCAATAAAGGCTTCGACCTCAGGAAACGGATCATCACACGCCACATATAACGTGCGAATCGGCACCAAATCCAACGTTCCCTGCTTTTTTTGGAGGCGGCGCAGTGATGCAGCAAGAATATGCGCCAACACTGTACAGTCCTTGCCGCCATTGAAACTGAACGCACAGCCATCGACACCGTAGTCATGCCATGCCGACTCACACGCCCACAAAGCCCGCTCCACCTTGCTTGCCAGATCCGGACACGTCTTACGCACCTCAGGATTCTCGACGAGCTCGTACGTCGCGTCAATGGAGCTCACCCAGGCGCGCAGGCGCTCGTCTGCCATGGCTGTTCCCAAAAACACGAGGGACCAGAACTTCGATGCTCCTCGAGCCCCTCGGCCGATGTGGAGGTGTGATGACGACGCGTCGTTCCGCTAGGTACGATCATCATGGCAGGCCCTGTGCGTGTTCGTGTCCGCTCGACACACCCGCTCCCACCTGCGCAGTTCTGGGTCGTCATCGATCGTGCAGACGATATAGATGTCGTGCGTGAACGCATAGCTCGCATACTGCAAACACGCTACGACGCTCCAGTGACGGCGACCGCTTTGTGCCTCTCTGTCCTTGACTTTGAAGTGTGGGACTGTGTGGGCGACGTTCTCCAAGATGACGGTCTCGTCACCGTTTCGATGATAAAACGTCGCAAAGTATGTGAAGCTCCTAGTGAAAATACCGATATGGTCGTGCATCCTGACGCCGAGCGCCAGATCATGGCCGAAGCTCACAAAATTTCGCTCTTAATGCGCTCTGAATGCGGGGTACAGCCAAGAAAGACGCTGGGTGTGAAGCGCAAGAAGCCAGAAGCATCGCGTTTTGTGCATGATATTTCACAGGACCTTGAGCAAGCTGAACTTGATGAAGAGCCGGATGAGCTGGATTATGAGGATGAGGTCGACTATGACGATGTCATGGACGAGAATGAAGTCATCGACGAAGTTGACTATGATGATGTTGTGGATGATCACGATGAGCTAGAGGAAGTGGTGCGAGCCAAGGACGAAGACGAGAATCAGGAGAACGATGAGGAGGAAAACGAAGGAGAGAGAGAGGAAGAGGAGAGTGAGGAAAGTGAGGACGAAGAAGAGGAGAGTGAAGAAGAGGAGGGTGGGGATGAAGAGAGTGAAGAAGAGGAGAGTGAAGAAGAGGAGGGTGGGGATGAAGAGAGTGAAGAAGAAGACGAAGAAGAGGAGAGTGAAGAAGAAGACGACGGGGAGAGTGAAGCAGAGGATAACGAGGAGAGCGAGGAGAGCCAAGAGGAAGAAGAGAGAAAAGACGAGGACGACGGAGGCGACGACGAGCAAGGCGACTCAGAACCGAGTGTATACTCTTCGTCTATTCCTAGCGTTTGGGTGCCTCCTGGTCAAGGAAAGGACCGTACGCGACACAAAAACCAAAAGCGCCGCGAGCGTCGGAAGGCCGCGCGGAATACTCAGTTCGCTCTCGACCATCAGGGCAGTATGTCGTGCCCACGACCCGCGACAGATGTGCGCGTCGACGCTGTTCCGCATCTTCCTCCTGGCGGTGGATCTCTCGATATAACGTCATCTACGCCGGAAACATCACCGCTGGAAAGTATCGCGCAACGCATGTTGGAGCGCACCACCGTCGGGCATCGTAAACGTCGGAAGCGTAACCAAGAACTCGCTCTTCCATCGATCCATACACCAGCGTTTGTGAGTGCGTCAGACGTTCTCAAGGCTCATCAGCCAGAAGACCCGCCCAAGCTCATGCCGATACCCTCAAAACTTGCGCCAGAAGAGCTACCAGCCAATGTATCTGTCACCAGTACAGACTGCGAACAATGGTATTATGAACAGCCGTACTATCAAAATGAGGAAGACGACGACGCCTCTACGCAGGCTTACTACGACATGCAACGCCAAGTGCGCGCCTCTCTGGAGCAAGAAAAGCAGCAAGAAGACGTACAGGATTCGGTGCTGGACGAAGAGCACGATCCGCTACGCGAATCTCTTCCACGATCTTTTGGGCGTAGCAGCGACCACCGTCACGACGAGGGTGCTCCTCGTCATCCCATCCTCGACCGGATCCAGGCGATCCGTGCGTCCATTTACGGCGCCTGAGTTGGGTAGATGCGCGTCGTAGTCCTACCACGTGACCCCACTTTTTTGTGCCGCCGTGGACAGCCATGGCTGTCTGTTGGCAGCCACGATGGCGAATCCACGGCAACGACGCAAGGCGCGTTCAGGCAAGTGGTCCGGTGCGACCAAGAGCGCGAAGCGATCGCAGCAGCGCCGACTGAAACGTGCGCCCACCGTCATGGGCCCTGAAGTGCTGCGTGAAAATTGGGATCCCAAGTTGACCGTGCGCCAAAAGTACGTGACAGCACCACTTACATCGCAGTTATGCCAAACTAGGACTGGTGCCGACGCTGGCATCTCAATCGGGCGGTCTCGATCGGAATGACCCGTATGCCCAAGTGGCACCTGCTGAGCCATCTTCCTCCACCGATCGACCACGCAAAGGCATGGCGCGCGTGATTCGTGACGAGAGCGGCCAGATCGTGGATTTGATCGAGTACAGCGAAGAGGACCATGTCGAGACGACACCGTGGGGCAAGCAGCTCAATGCTGACGAAGAAGAGCCCGTCGACCAGGCCGCGTCACTTTTGCCGCCACGCCTGAACGAGGGCCGCGATACAGACACTGTGCAGGGTATGTCCTTTCCTACTCACTCCAGCGCTGGAAAAAATCGCCGCTGAGCACCAGCCGGTCGAGCGCTTTGCGTCGGCGGGTGAACATGCCTGGCTTGTCGATCTCGTGAAAGCGCATGGCTCGGACGTCGACTCCATGGCGCAAGACCTACGACGAAACGTGTGGCAAAAGACACCAGGCGAGATTCGCAGAGCGTACGTGGCAGCGCCACTGACACAACAGTCTCAAAAAAGCCGGTCTGGCGACATAGTTCCGTGTATGAATAGATGGTCTCCACTTGCCGTGGGCCGCCACGCGTCGTGGATGGGCAATACTGT
>ERZ501047.472-NODE-472-length-13286-cov-15.190840_pt1 | contig 13286 bp, 7 predicted proteins | sample MGYA00510868_ERZ501047 | MGnify/ENA primary metagenome ERZ501047 (study PRJEB25958, sample SAMN03398593) | human skin metagenome | study: EMG produced TPA metagenomics assembly of the Human Skin Microbiome Metagenome (human skin metagenome) data set. | reverse complement strand
CGACCGACGGCGCCGGAGCCGGCACCCGGCACAGTGCACGCGGCCGTGGCGACCTCGGCGAGGGCGGACGCATAGGCCGCGGTGTGGGACGAGCCGTCGGCGAGCAGGCCCGTCAGCAGCGTCGACGGGGACGAGGCGAACCGGCGACCGCGCGGCGCGTGCTCGAAGAACTCCGACGCCGACCGTCCGAGCTCGGCCGCCCAGGAGGCGTGGACGGTGCTGCCCGGGCGCGAGGTCTGGAGCACGGCGGCCGACATCGCCAGGCCCTCGTCGCGGACCTGCCCGGGGTCGAGCCCGGCCGTGCGACCCACCTCGACCAGGGCGTCGACCGACGCCCGCAGACCGCCGGGGGCCGACCCGCTCACTGGCCGAGGTCGAGCGAGCCGGCGGCGCGGCGCTCGTCGGTCTGGCGGACGCGAGCGAGGTACTCCTGGCTCTTGGACACCTCGCCCTCGAGCGTGCCGATCGTCGTGGCCATGGTGTCCAGGGCCTCGTTGCGGAAGCTGTCGATGGCGTCCATGGTGGTGTAGATGTTCTGGAAGGCCGCCTGCAGCTGCGGCAGCCCGATCGTCGCGGACGCCGCCTGGCGCTGGATCTCGACGGAGTTGTCGCGCAGCAGCTCGGAGGTGCGCTCGATCATCGTCGAGGTGGTCTGGTTGAGCGCGGTGATCTGCTCGAGGACGAGCTTCTGGTTGTTGAGGGCCTGCGCCACGATGACGGCCGTGCGCAGGGCGGAGACCGTGGTGGTGGAGGCACGGTCGACGCCCTTGATGAGCTCGATGTTGTTCTTGATGACGATGTCGATGGCCAGGTAGTTCTGGATCGACACGGCCAGCTGGGTGAGCAGGTCCTGGTGCTTCTGGCGGACGTAGAAGAGCACGTCCTCGCGCAGGGCCTTGGCCTTGTCGGGGTCGCTGACGTCGAGCTCGGCGATCTGCGCCGCGACCTTGGCGTCGAGCCGCTCCGCGACGTAGATGTACTGGTTGAGCAGGCCCATCGTCGTCCAGAGCTGCTGCTTCTCCTGGTTGAGCGCGACGTTGTCCTGCTGCAGCTCGGCCTGGCCGTTCTTGAGGGCCTGGAGGATCCCGTCGAGGTGCCCCTGCGCGGACTCGTATCGCCGGAAGTAGTCGGTGACCTTGTCGCCGAAGGGGATCATCCCGAGGAACTTCTTGGAGCCGCGCGCCTGGCTGGGGTCGAGGTCCTCGACCGTGCGGCGCAGGTCCAGCAGCGTCTTGCCGACGCCCGACTCCTGCGACAGGCCCCCCTTCTGCAGGGCGGTGACGGGGGTCTTGAGCAGGCGGTTGGAGGTCTCGGCGGCCTTGCGGATCTCGGCGTCCCCCATCGTGCGCACGTCCGCCGCCTTGGCCTCGAACTCCGGCGACTTGGCCTGCGCGCCGGTCAGGGCCGAGAGGTAGTCGTCGACCTTGGCGTCCAGGCCCGGCATCGCCGACGGGTCGACCGCCGGGGCCATCTTGGGGGCCTGGGTGGCCTGCACGGGCGCCGGGGCGGGCGGGGCCTCGAGGCGCAGGGCGGGCTCGGTGGCGGTGGCGGTCGCCGGAGGGGGCGTGAGCGGCTCGGTCATGGGGTCTCCTCGAACGGTCCGGTGGCGGTCTGGCTCCAGCCTGTCACGAGTCGACGAGTCCTGGGTGGACGTGGTCGTCTCTTACCCTGGAGTCATGCCCATCACCCAGAACGCCCCCGGCGCCCTGCGTCACGAGACGCCTGGCGCCTCGTACTACGAGGCCCTCGAACCGTTGCTGGAGCGGGTCAGCAAGCCCATCCAGTATGTCGGTGGCGAGCTCAACTCCACCGTCAAGGACTGGCACTGCGGCGGTCACGGGCCGTCCGGCGAGGACCTGACCGTGCGGTGGGCCCTGATGTACCCCGACGCGTACGAGGTCGGCGTGCCCAACCAGGGGATGATGATCCTCTACGAGGTGCTCAACGAGCAGCCGTTCGCGCTGGCCGAGCGGACCTACTCGGTGTGGGCCGACATGGAGGAGCAGCTGCGTGCCGCCGGTCTGCCGCAGCTCACCGTCGACGGGCACCGCGCGGTGCGGGACTTCGACCTGTTCGGCATCTCCTTCTCCACCGAGCTGGGCTACACAAACCTCCTCGCGGCCCTCGACCTCGCGGGCATCCCGCTGCACGCCGCCGACCGTGGCGAGGACGACCCCATCGTGGTGATGGGCGGGCACGCGTCGTTCAACCCCGAGCCGATGGCGGACTTCGTCGACTGCGCCATCGTCGGTGACGGCGAGGAGGCCGTGCTGCGCGCGACCGAGCTGGTCCGCGCGTGGAAGGCCGCCGGGCGACCGGGCGGGCGCGACGGCATACTGCTCCGGCTCGCGCAGACCGGCGGTGTCTATGTCCCGAGCCTGTATGCCGTGACCTATGGCCCCGACGGGCAGATCGAGGCGGTCACGCCCACCGCACCCGGGGTCCCCGAGCGGGTGTCCAAGCACACCGTCATGGACCTCGACGCGTGGCCCTACCCCAAGCAGCCGCTGGTGCCGCTCGCCGAGTCGGTGCACGAGCGCATGTCGGTCGAGATCTTCCGCGGGTGCACGCGTGGTTGCCGGTTCTGCCAGGCCGGGATGATCACCCGTCCCGTGCGCGAGCGGTCCATCACCGGCATCGGCGAGATGGTCGAGCGCGGCCTGGCCGCGACGGGCTTCGAGGAGGTCGGGCTGCTGTCGCTGTCGTCGGCCGACCACACCGAGATCGGCGACATCACCCGCGGCCTCGCCGACCGCTACGAGGGGACGCAGACCGGGCTGTCGCTGCCCTCGACCCGCGTCGACGCCTTCAACATCGACCTGGCCAACGAGCTGACCCGCAACGGGCGGCGCTCCGGGCTGACCTTCGCCCCCGAGGGCGGGTCCGAGCGGATCCGCAAGGTCATCAACAAGATGGTGACCGAGGAGGACCTGATCAGGACCGTGGCCGCGGCCTACGGCGCGGGCTGGCGGCAGGTCAAGCTCTACTTCATGTGCGGGCTGCCGACCGAGACCGACGAGGACGTCCTGCAGATCGCCGAGCTCGCCAAGCGCGTCATCGAGACGGGGCGCCAGGTCTCGGGCCGCAAGGACATCCGCTGCACCGTCTCGATCGGCGGGTTCGTGCCCAAGGCGCACACGCCCTTCCAGTGGGCCTCGCAGCTCTCGCCCGAGGACACCGATGCGCGCCTGGCCAAGCTCCGCGAGTCGATCCGCTCCGACAAGCGGTTCGGCTCCTCGATCGGCTTCCGCTACCACGACGGCGAGCCCGGTCAGGTCGAGGGCCTGCTGTCCCGCGGCGACCGGCGCGTGGGGCGTGTGATCGAGGCGGTCTACCGCGACGGCGGGCGGATGGACGGCTGGAGCGAGCACTTCTCCTACGACCGGTGGATGCGCTGCGCCGACGTCGCGCTGGCGGGGACCGGGGTCGACGTCGGCTGGTACACCCAGCGCGAGCGCGACGAGGACGAGGTCCTGCCCTGGGACCACATCGACTCCGGGCTCGACAAGCAGTGGCTCTGGGACGACTGGCAGGACGCACTCAACCTCAACGAGGTCGACGACTGCCGCTGGACGCCGTGCTTCGAGTGCGGCGTGTGCCCGCAGATGGGCACGACGATCGAGACCGGGCCGACGGGGCGCAAGCTCCTGCCCCTGTCGGTCGCCAACCCAGGCACGGCGGCGCTGCGCGCGGCGTCGGTGGGCGTGCCGTCGGCCGTCGGCGGCGAGGGCGCCGGGATGCGGGTCTCGACGGACGACGGCTCCGACGCCTGAGGGGCGGGTCGGCATACGGACCCTGGGCTCGGCGCATGGTCACCGTCGAGCGACTGCAGCCCCGCGACTCTGCGGACCTCGACGTCATCGTCGAGCTGCGGGCGTCGTGGGCCTCGGACCACGGGCGTGCGGGGGACCTCGCCGAGCTGCGGCGCCAGGTCGTGGGCTGATTGCGGCCGAGGGCGAGTCGCGACGCATCTGGGCGGCGTTCAGCGAGGACGAGCCGGTGGGCATGGTCTCGCTGTTCGTCTACAGCCGCATGCCGGAACTGGCCCGGGAACTGACCAGTCGGCGGGATTGGGGGTTGGGGGGCGGGGTCAGGCGCGGGGGAGGGCGAGGGGCAGGACCCGGGCGCCGGGCAGGGAGGCGAGCGCAGACCCCTCCACCAGGACCTTGGCGCCCCGCACCCCACCGCCCACCACCACCGGGCCGGCCGCGACCACCCCGTCGTCCACGAGGATCAGCCAGTCCTCGGGCAGCCCGATCGGGGTGATGCCCCCCTGGATCATCCCGGTCCGCGTCTCGGCGTCCTCCTGGTCGGCGAAGGACACCTTGCGCACCCCCAGCTCCTTGCGCACCACCTTGTTGATGTCGGCGCGGTCGGTGGCCAGGACCATCACGGCGGCGTAGGTGACCTCGTCGCCGCGGCGGCCCGCGACGACGACGCAGTTGGCCGAGGCGTCGGGCGCGACGTCATACGTCTCGCAGAAGGTCGCGGTGTCCGCGAGGTGCGGGTCGATCTCGGCGACGCGGGCGCCCGGGACCAGGTGCGCGGCGGCGGCCACGGGCGGGGCAACCAGGTCTGCGCGGTCGGCGAGGGGGAGCCAGGTCAGGTTTCCTTCGGCGCTGGGCATGGGTCGACGCTAACCGTCCCAGAGCGCGACCCGCCGCTGTCGTCTCGCCTGGTGATCGGGGAGGATGCCGGTATGACGACCGCCCTTGACCTGGTGCCGGAGCTGCAGCGCGCGGGGGTGCGGGACATCCGTGCGGACGCGCTGACGCTGGGCATGTACTCCACCGACGCGTCGCTGTATCGCGTGGTCCCGCAGGTCGTCGTCTGCCCGCACGACGCCGCCGAGGTGGCGGCCGTGCTCGACGTGTGCCGCCGCACCGGGGTGCCGCTCACGAGTCGGGGCGCGGGCACGAGCTGCGCGGGCAACGCCGTCGGTCCGGGGGTCGTCCTGGACTTCTCGCGCCACATGGGGCGGGTCCTGTCGATCGACGCCGAGGCCCGCACCGCCGTGGTCGAGCCGGGCGCGATCCACGCGACCCCGCAGCGTGCCGCGGTGCCGCACGGGGTGCGCTTCGGACCCGACCCGTCCAGCCACACCCGGTGCACGGTCGGCGGCATGATCGGCAACAACGCGTGCGGCAACCGGGCGCTGGGCTACGGCCGCACGTCGGACAACGTCGCCGGGATGGTCGCCCTGACGGGCCTCGGGCACGAGCTGCGCCTGACGACAGGGGTGCTCGGTGACGCGCCGACCGTGTCGACGACCGGCGACGGTGGCGGCGCCGCGCAGGTCGAGGCCGTGCGCTCGCTCGTCGGCGCCAACCTCGCGACGATCCGCACCGAGCTGGGCCGGTTCGGTCGCCAGGTGTCGGGCTATGCGTGCGAGCACCTGCTCCCCGAGCGGGGATTCGACCTGGGGCGGGCGCTCGTCGGGTCCGAGGGGACCCTCGCCGTCGTCACCGAGGCCACCGTGCGCCTCGTCACCGATCCCGCTGAGAAGACCCTGGTGGTGCTGGGGTTCGACGACATCTATGCCGCCGGCGACGTCGCCCCACTGATGAAGCAGCTGGGCGCGGTGGCCTCCGAGGGGATCGACCGGCGCATCGTCGACGTCGTGCGGGCTCGGCTGGGCGACAACGCCGTCCCCGACCTGCCCGAGGGCAACGCCTGGCTCTTCGTCGAGCCGGTGGCCGAGTCGGTCGACGAGCTCCGTACGCGCGTGGCCGATCTCGTCGGCGCCGTCGGGGCGCGCTCGCACCGCGTCGTCGGCGACCCGGTCGAGGGCCGGGCCCTGTGGCGCATCCGCGAGGACGGGGCGGGGCTCGCGGGACGGACGCCGCGTGACCGCCCGGGCCACGCAGGGTGGGAGGACGCCGCGGTGCCACCCGAGTCCTTCGGCGCCTACCTGCGCGAGTTCGACGCCTTGCTGGAGCAGCACGACCTCACGGGCCTGCCGTACGGCCACTTCGGGGACGGGTGCCTGCACATTCGCCTGGACTTCGACCTCGAGAGGCGCGGCGGCACTGAACGCTTCCGCGAGTTCCTCTTTGCCTCAGCCGATCTCGTGGCGCGCTATGGCGGGTCAGTGTCTGGCGAGCACGGTGACGGACGGGCCCGCTCCGAGCTGCTGCCGCGGATGTACTCGCCCGGCGCGATCGACCTGTTCCGCGGGCTCAAGCGCGCGCTGGACCCCGACAACCTGCTCAACCCGGGCGTGCTCGTCGACCCGGACCCGGTGGACGCCCACGTGAGAGTCGCTGTGGCGCAGCAGGTCTCGACGGGCCGCGACCGGCTCGCCTTCCACTACCCCGCCGACGCGGGGGACTTCACGCAGGCCGTGCACCGCTGCACCGGCGTCGGGAAGTGCCGCGCCGACCATGCCCCGGGCGCCGTGTCGGTGATGTGCCCGTCATACCTCGCGACCCGGGAGGAGAAGGACTCGACCCGAGGCCGGGCCCGCGCCCTGCAGGAGATGCTGAGCCCGTTCTCGGCCATCAAGGACTGGCGGGCGCCCGAGGTGCACGAGGCCCTGGACCTGTGCCTGTCGTGCAAGGGGTGCGCGTCGGACTGCCCGACCGGCATCGACATGGCGACCTACAAGGCCGAGGTGCTCCACCAGAGCTATCGAGGCCGGCTGCGCCCACCGTCGCACTACGCCCTGGGGTGGCTGCCCGCGTGGTCGCGGCTCGCCAGCCGGAGCCCGCGGATCACCAACGCTCTCATGGGTGCTCCCGGCGTGGCCAAGGTCGGCATGAAGGCCGCCGGCGTCGACCCGCGCCGATCCCTGCCGCGGTTCGCGGAGCAGACCTTCCGCGGGTGGTTCGCCGAGCACGGCGCCGATGCCGCCGCCGAGGGCTCGCCCGGCCGACCCGTCGTCATCTTCGTCGACAGCTTCGTCGAGCACTTCTCGCCCCAGGTCGGGATCGATGCGGTGCGGGTGCTGCGCGCGGCCGGCTACACCCCGATCGTGACCGGACGCCAGGTCTGCTGCGGCCTCACGTGGATCTCCACGGGGCAGCTGGACAGCGCCCGTCGGATCCTCACCAAGGCGGTCCGCGAGCTTGATCCGTATGTCGTCCAAGGCATCCCGATCGTCGGCCTCGAGCCCAGCTGCACGGCGGCGTTGCGGCACGACGTCGTCGACCTGCTCGGCACCGACGCCGCCCGGCGCGTCGCCGGGGGAGTGCTGACGCTCGCCGAGCTGCTCGACCGCACCGAGGGGTGGACCCCACCGGACCTGACCGGGGTCGAGGTCGTCGCGCAGCCGCACTGCCACCACGCCTCGATCCTCGGCTGGGGGGCGGACGCGGCCCTGCTGGAGCGCGCGGGTGCCGACGTGGTCCGGCTCGGGGGATGCTGCGGCCTGGCCGGCAACTTCGGGGTCGAGCAGGGGCACTACGACGTGTCGGTGGCGGTGGCCGAGCAGCAGCTGCTGCCCGCGGTGCGGGAGGCGGGGCCGCAGGCCGTGGTGCTCGCCGACGGCTTCAGCTGCCGCACCCAGCTCGACGACCTCGCCCACCGCGAGGGCGTGCACCTGGCGACCCTCCTCGCGACCTACTCGAGGTAGTCACCTCCGCCCGGCAGCGTGGTGCACGCCAGGCGGAGGTGACTACGGCCCCGTGCCCGTGGTCAGGCCGGGTCGAGCGCGTCGGCCCGGCGCAGGTCGGCCGCGAGGACCTCGCGCTGCTCGCGCCGGTGCGCACGCAGCGACCACGCGACGGCACCTGCCCAGACGGCGGCGATGACGGCATACGAGAGGTTCTGCACGGCGCCGGAGGCGTCGATCCAGTCGCTGCGCAGCAGGGTGCGGACGTTGGTCAGCACGATCAGACCGCCGACGGCCGAGCCGAGGATGCGCGGGGGGAGGTGCCGGACCAGCCAGGCCGCGATCGGGGCCGCGATCAGGCCGCCGATCAGCAGCGCGAGCGCCATGCCGGGCACCACGGCGCCGCCGCCGAGCCCGACGAAGAAGCCCACGGACGCGGCGATCGCCACCAAGAACTCGGAGGCGTCGATCGACCCGATCACCTTGCGCGGCTCGAGGCGGCCGCTGGCGAGGATGGCGGGCGTGCCCACCGGGCCCCAGCCGCCGCCGCCCGTGGCGTCGACGAAGCCGGCCACGAAGCCCAGCGGCGACAAGAAGCGTCGACGCAGCGGCTTGCCGAGGTGCTCGGTCGTCACGCTCTGGACGGTGAACCGCACCAGGATGTAGACGCCGAGCGTCAGCAGAACCAGCGACATGACGGGGGCGGCGACCTCGGTGGACAGCCAGGACAGGACGGTCGCGCCGAGGAAGGCGCCGATCGCGCCCGGCACGCCGATGCGGGCGACGACCTTCCAGTCGATGTTGCCGAACCTCCAGTGGCTGACGCCCGAGGCGAGGGTGGTGCCGATCTCGGCGAGGTGCACGGTGGCGGAGGCAGAGGCGGGGTTGATCCCGGCGGCGAGCAGCAGGGTGGACGACGTGACGCCGTACGCCATGCCGAGGCTGCCGTCGATGAGCTGGGCGATCAGTCCGACGATCGCAAGGATGATGAGGGAGGGCATGCGGGGGCTCCTGGGGACACGCGATGGGTTGAGGGCGGAAGCGGGTCAGCGACAGAGCTGGCTGGCAACGCGCTGCAGGTCCACGTGCCGGCGCACGACGCGCATCAGGTGCATGGCGTTGTCCTCGGGGAGGGGGGCATGCGAGGAGAGTAGGGAGGCGGTTCTTATGGAGTCAATAACATCGGCTTATGTCTCACGATCTGGGTTGCGGTATGCCGACGCCGCCCGTGCGCCGAGCCCGTCGGCAGCAGGCCACCGCCCAGCCTGGCTCCCGTAACCTTGGGCCTCATGGCTCGTCAGCGCACCCCCGAAGGCCCCCCTCCGCCGCCCGCGGTGCAGAAGATCCGGCTGCGCTACGCCAAGCGCGGTCGGCTGCGCTTCTCCTCGACGCGGGACTTCCAGCGGGCGCTCGAGCGGGCGCTGCGCCGGGCGGGCGTGCCGATGGCCTACTCCGCGGGCTTCCACCCGCACCCCAAGATCAGCTACGCCAACGCGGCGCCGACGGGGACGGCGAGCGAGGCCGAGTACTTCGAGATCTCCGTGACCGAGCCGGTCGACCCGGCGCGTGTGGCCGCCGCCCTCGACGAGGCGCTGCCGCACGGCCTCGACGTCCTCGAGGCCGCGGATGCGTTGCCGGGGTCGCTGGCCGACCGGCTGCAGGCCTCGGAATGGATCGTCGAGCTGCGCGGGCTCGACGACGACGAGCGCGCGCAGGTCGAGCGGACCGTGGCGGCCTTCCTGCTGGCCGGGTCGGTCGAGATCAGCCGTATGACGAAGAGCGGCAACCGCACCTTCGACGTCCGATCGGCGGTGCTCGGCCTCGACCTGGAGGGTGCCGGCGAGCGGGCCGCGGCGAGCGGGGTCACCGTCAGCGCGGACGCGCAGCTGCTGCGGGTCCTGCTGCGGCATACGACCCCGACGGTCCGTCCCGACGACGTGATCGCGGCGCTCGCGGCGACGGGGGAGGGCCTGCCGCAGGTCACCCCGCTGATGACCCGGCTGGTGCAAGGCCCCTGGTCGGACGCCGACGCCACGGTCGGCGACCCCCTGCGCTGAGCGCCCGCCGAGCCCGCCGGGCATGCCGGGAGTGCCACGCCCGGGTGCGCGTGGCCCGGCGAGCCGAGGGGCGGGTCCGGCGCGCTGTGCGATACTGCTGGAGGTCACGGTGCGACCCACTTCGTGCCGCTGACCCGACGACATCACGGCGACGTGCGGCGTCGCGACCGATCTGGTCGCCCGTCTCGCCCGACGACCGAGCCGACCGGCTCCGTCGACGTGATGGCGGCGGCACCACGTGAGTGACGCGCCTGGCGCGAGCCACGCGGTGCAGCAGACGACTTCCGTCGTCGGGGCAACCTGCTCCGCTGACGACGACGACCGCGCACCACGCGGCGACGAGGCGCTTGGCGCCGGCAGTGGGCGTGGCCTCGTGGTCGAGAAGGGAACGCCCCCGATGGCACCCGACAACGACACCCTCCCCACCTCCGACGCCGCAGACGCCTCCGACGTCACGGGCACCGCCGAAGCCCCCGACACCGCAGGGGGCCCCGACACCTCCGAGGCCACGGCGCCTGCCAAGAAGGCCACCCGCCCCCGCAAGGCCGCCGCCACCAAGCGGGCGCCGCGCAAGGCCGCCAAGAAGGCCCCGGCCGCCGAGGAGACGCACCGCCCGAGCATCAGCGACGCTGACGACCTGCTCGGCACGCCCGGCACCGAGGCCGAGGAGGGCGACGCCCGCGCCGCGGTCGACGCCGTCACCGCCGCCGCCCCCGCCAAGAAGGCCGCCAAGCGCACCCGCCGCGCCACCACGAAGGCGTCGGCCCCCTCCGTGACCGAGTCCGTCGCCGGCACCGACGCCGCCGACGATGCGTATGACGCGCCCGGCCTCACCTCCGGGGTGCCCGACCACGCCGCCGAGCGGGCGGCCGCGCAGGCGGACGCCGTGGAGCACGCCCCCGAGATCGCGGCCGCCGCGGCCGACGGGGACGCCGACGACAGCGACGAGGAGGTCGTCGACATCGCTCTGGCGGTGCTGGACGAGGACCACCTCAACGACCTGATCAACGAGCTGCCCGTGCGTTCTGCCGGGGACGCCGCCGCGCCGGCCGTCTCGCCGTTCGGCCTGCTCTTCCAGGCGCCGGACCCCACGGTGGCCCGTCGCTCGCGGCGCGCCACCTCGCCGAGCGTCGACCCCTCCACCATCCAGCGCGACGAGACCGACGACGCCGAGGGCGACGAGCACGACGACCTCGACGACCCGGCTCGGGGCCGGCCGCGTGGCCGGGTCTCCCGCTCACGCGACGAGCGGGACCTGCGCGGCCGGGACGCCCGTGGCCGCGACGTGGAGGACGATGAGGGCGACAGCCGCGGCGCGGGGAGCACCGGTCGCACCGATGGACCCGACGTCGATGACGCGGACGAGCAGGACGACGACCAGGCTCCGCGCCGCCGTCGTCGCGGCGGCAAGGGCCGTCGCGGTCGCTCGGGCTCCGACGACCGCGGCGACGACCGGGGCGCCTCTGACGAGCAGGCCGACGGCGATGACGACAGCGCCGACCGCGGCGGCCGCGGCCGCACCGGCGACCGCGACGACCGTCAGGTCGACGACGACACGAACGACGCAGACCACACGAACGACGCAGACGACACGCACGACGCAGACGACACCGACGACCAGGGCGACGACGGCGAGCAGTCCGGGGGCTCCCGCCGCTCGCGCCGCCGCCGCGGCCGTGGTCGCTCCGGCGGACGCGCGGACTCCGACGGCGACGACCGCAGCGACGACAAGGGCGACGACGAGCCGGACGACTCCGATGAGGGCCGCGACGGCCGCAGCTCCCGCAACGGCCGGGACGACCAGGGCGAGGACGACGACGACTCGTCGAGCTCCTCGCGTCGGCGTCGCCGCCGTCGTCGCTCCGGCTCCGGCGGTGGGGACGAGGACCCGCCCGGCACCGTGACCAAGGTGCGTGAGTCCCGTCGCTCGGACTCCGCCACCGGTATCAAGGGATCGACCCGCCTGGAGGCCAAGAAGCAGCGCCGCCGCGAGGGCCGCGAGGCCGGGCGTCGCCGCACGATCATCACCGAGGCCGAGTTCCTCGCCCGCCGCGAGAGCGTCGAGCGGACCATGGTCGTCCGCGACAGCGGCGACCGCACCCAGATCGCCGTGCTCGAGGACGGCGTCCTCGTGGAGCACTACGTCTCGCGGGAGCAGTCGGCGAGCTCGACCAGCATCGCGGGCAACATCTACCTCGGGCGCGTGCAGAACGTCCTGCCGTCGATGGAGGCCGCCTTCGTCGACATCGGCAAGGGCCGCAACGCCGTGCTCTACGCCGGCGAGGTCAACTGGGACGCCGCGGGTCTGGAGAACGGCCAGCCGCGCCGCATCGAGAACGCCCTCAAGTCCGGGCAGACGGTCCTGGTCCAGGCGACCAAGGACCCGATCGGTCACAAGGGCGCCCGCCTGACCTCGCAGATCTCGCTGCCCGGCCGTTACCTCGTCTTCGTCCCCGGCAGCTCGATGACGGGGATCAGCCGCAAGCTGCCCGACACCGAGCGCGCCCGGCTCAAGAAGATCCTCAAGGAGGTCATGCCCGCCGACGCCGGCGTGATCGTCCGCACGGCCGCCGAGGGGGCCAGCGAGCAGGAGCTGCGCGCCGACGTCGCCCGCCTCACCTCGATGTGGGACGACATCCAGGCCAAGGCCGGCGCGCGCGGCACCAACGCCCCGGCGCTGCTGCACGGCGAGCCGGACCTGACGGTCCGGGTGATCCGCGACGTCTTCAACGAGGACTTCAGCTCGCTGGTCGTGTCCGGGCCCCAGGTCTGGGAGACCGTGAGCTCGTATGTCGAGTCCGTGGCTCCCGACCTGGCCCCGCGGCTGACGCGGTGGACCGGTGACAAGGACGTCTTCGCGGAGCACCGCGTCGACGAGCAGCTCGCCAAGGCGATGGACCGCAAGGTTTGGCTGCCCTCCGGCGGCTCCCTGGTGATCGACCGCACCGAGGCGATGACCGTGGTCGACGTCAACACCGGCAAGTTCGTCGGCCAGGGCGGCAACCTCGAGGAGACCGTCACCAAGAACAACATCGAGGCGGCCGAGGAGATCGTGCGCCAGCTGCGGCTGCGCGACATCGGCGGCATCATCGTCGTCGACTTCATCGACATGGTCCTCGAGTCCAACCGCGACCTGGTCGTGCGGCGGCTCGTCGAGTGCCTGGGCCGTGACCGCACCAAGCACCAGGTCGCCGAGGTCACCTCGCTGGGCCTGGTCCAGATGACCCGCAAGCGCGTGGGGACCGGACTGATCGAGTCCTTCTCCACCACCTGCGAGCACTGCAACGGCCGCGGGATCCTCGTCTCCTCCACGCCGGTCGCTCCGGGCACGGAGTCCGGCGTCGACCACTCGCACGAGCAGGGCGGCCGTCGTGGCCGCAAGGGCAAGGGCGGCAACGGCGGCTCGAACGGCGGCTCCGGCAACGGGGGCTCTGGCAATGGCGACTCCGGCAACGGTGGCAACGGCGGCAACGGGTCCGGCGCCGGCAAGGCCGAGGACGCCGGGCCGACCCCTGCCCAGATCGCCGCGGCCGCGCATGCCGCCGCGATGGCCGCTTCCAAGGCCGTGGCCGAGGACGAGCAGCCCGCGTCGCCCGACGAGGTGGCCCGGGCCATCGACGACGCCATGTCCTCCGTGCTCGGCGACGAGCCGGCCGCCTCGTCGGCTCCGGCCGGTG
>ERZ501047.470-NODE-470-length-13312-cov-5.191597_pt1 | contig 13312 bp, 10 predicted proteins | sample MGYA00510868_ERZ501047 | MGnify/ENA primary metagenome ERZ501047 (study PRJEB25958, sample SAMN03398593) | human skin metagenome | study: EMG produced TPA metagenomics assembly of the Human Skin Microbiome Metagenome (human skin metagenome) data set. | reverse complement strand
GCCCAGTCGATCGGTGGCTGGCGCAGCGGCAGCGGCAGCGGGTGGCGCGGGTGCCGGTAGCCCGGGCGCGCCTGACGAGGCGGTCACTGGCCAGACCGCATCCCGGCATACGGCGGAGGCGGCGAGCCAGGGGACACTGGCCGCCGAGGCGAGCGACGAGGACTCCGGGCCCGGTGGTCCCACACCTGCCGTCCTCGCGGGCAAGCGGCCCACCGCCATCCTGCCGCCCAAGGCGCTCACCGCGCCGGTGCTTTGGTCGAGCAATACCGGTGCGGGACAACGCGATGAGGACCCGGGCATCACCGCCGACCTGATCGACGCCGTCGCGCGCCAGGTGGTCACCTCCTGGGTCACCAGCGCCTCCCCGGAAGCCCTCGTGGAGCTGCGGCGCGGGGAGCCATATATCCCCGGTGACCTGGACCGGACCCTGCTGCTGGACCTGGCCAGCCGCAGCGGCGAATACGACATCGACGAGGTCGCCCGCCATATGTTGCGCGAGCGCTTCTGGGAACTGGTCAAGCGCGTCAAGTTCGGCTGACCCAGCGCATGCCCCGCGGTAGGGAGCTCGGCACGGCACACGGCATACCGGATGCACTAGCTTGCTCGCCATGGCCAAGCGGGCACGGCGCATCCTCGGCGCGCTGGTCGCGCTCGTGCTGCTCGCCCTGGTGGGCGGCTATTGGTACGAGCGACCGCTGCTGCTGACGGGCACCGGGTATGCCGCCCACAACGCCTGCGCGGTGCGCTTGGTGGCCGGGCGGGACGATCCGGCCAGCGATCTGCCGTCCAATCCACTGGTTCCTCATCTGCGCGAGTCCCGGGATGGTGATGCGGTGACCGGCAGTCTGCGCGGGGTGCTCGCGCGGCAGCGGGCCTATTACACCGAGGGGTATGGCTGCACCCTGGCCGGCGCAGCGCCGAAGTTCCCCGCGCCCCCCGCCGTCAGTGATGCCGGCAATCCCTTCGCCAAGGCCGCCGCCCCCGCCGCTGCGCCCGCGGTGGGCGCCGCGCTGGGCCGGGCGTTCGGCGATGACCTGGATGCGGCCGGCCGCAAGCGCCTGGGCACCCGGGCCGTCGTCGTCGTCCACCGCGGTGAACTCGTCGCGGAGCGGTATGCGGAGGGCTTCGGCCCGCAGACCCCGCAGTTGGGCTGGTCGATGGCCAAGAGCGTGACCAACCTGCTGGTCGGGCGCGCGGTCCACCAGGGTGTGGCGTGGACGAGCGATGCGGGCCTGCGGCCGGAGTGGACCGGTGCCAAAGCGACGATCACCGTGGATCAGCTCATGCGGATGACCAGCGGGTTGTCCTGGGATGAGACCTATGAGCTCGGCACCCCGATCACCACCATGCTCTACCGCGAACCCAATATGGCCGCATACGCCGCAAGCCTCGAGCTCGCCCACGAGCCTGGGACCTACCAGCAGTACTCCAGCGGCAGCACGAACATCCTGTGCGCCTATCTGCGCGAGAAGCTCTCCGCCGGCCCGGAACTGCCGGTCACCCAACTCTTCAGCGAACTCGGGCTGGCCAGCGCGACGTGGGAACCGGACGCCACCGGCACCCCGGTCTGCAGTTCCTATCTCTGGGCCACCCCGCGCGACTGGGCCGCCCTCGGCCAGTTCGCGTTGGACGGTGGCCACTGGCACGGCACGCAACTCCTGCCGCAGGATTGGATGGCCGACTCCACCCGTGTGCAGGCAGTCGCCGAGAGTGAGGAGCAGGGGTATGCCGCGGGGTGGTGGACCAACCGGGAGGCCGACGGCTCAATCATTGACCGCGACCTGCCGGCCGATGCCTACTGGATGCAGGGCCACGACGGACAGCGGGTGATCATCGTGCCCTCCGCCGACTTGGTCGTCGTCCGGATGGGGTTCAGCCCCGACGCCGAGGCCGAGGAATTGCGCATCACCCCGTTGATCAGCGACTTGGTCAACGACTTGGGCTGATTGCTCCAGTGACGCCGATGCCGGGTGCGGCCCCGGCCGACGTATGCGGCTGCGGGGCCGAACCGGCGCGGGGTCAGTCGCCGACGGTCTTCTTGCCGCGCCCGACAACCAGCGGGTCCGGCGCGAGCACCACGTCGAGGTCCTTGCCCTCATACTCGTGCAGCGACAAGAAGAGGCGCATGGCGTTGATCCGCGCGCGCTTCTTGTCGTTGGATTTCACCGTGTGCCAACGGGATTGCTTGGTGTCGGTGTATTTGAACATCGCCTCTTTGGCGTCGGTATAGGCCTGCCACTTGTCGAGGCTCTCCAGGTCCATCGGGGAGAGCTTCCAGCGGCGCACCGGGTCGATCTGGCGGATGGCGAAGCGGGTGCGCTGCTCCTGCTGGGTCACCGAGAACCAGAACTTGGTCACCGTGATGCCGGCGTCGACGAGCATCTGCTCGAAGGTCGGCGCCTGGGTCATGAAGAGCTGGTATTCCTCATCGGTGCAAAAGCCCATAACCCGCTCCACGCCGGCGCGGTTGTACCAGGAGCGGTCGAAAAGGACGATCTCACCCGCGGTGGGCAACTGGGCGACATACCGCTGGAAATACCACTGGCCCTGTTCCCGATTGGTGGGCTTGGTCAGGGCGACAACTCGTGCCGAGCGCGGGTTGAGGTGCTCCATGAAGCGCTTGATGGTGCCACCCTTGCCCGCGGCGTCGCGGCCCTCGAAGACCAGGACATGCTTCTGCCCGGTGTCCTGGGCGTGGTACTGGAACTTCAGCAGCTCGACCTGGAGGAGGTACTTCTCCACCTCATAGTCGTTGCGGCTCATCAGTTCGTCGTAGGGGTAGTTCTCCCGCCACGTCTCCACGGCCATGCCGTCCGGGGCGATGAGCACCGGATCGTCACCGTGGTCATCGCGCACCGTGTATCCCTCGACGCGCAGCTGGTCGATATATTCCCGCAGGTTCATCTGGCTCACCTGGCCGACGATAGTGAGCCGCGGCCCGCTCGGACAGTCCGGGGGCGGGCGTTCACCAGGCGGTTACTCGCTGGCCGCCAAATAGCCGCGCAGCAGGCCGGGAATCAGGAAGACGATCCAGCCCCACGCCCACCCGTGGAAGACAAAACCGATGAACAGGAAGATCACGGTGGCCAGCCCGCCGCTGATCGCGAGCAGCCCGTTGGCCTGCTTACGCCGGATCTCCCGCCGGGTCAGCGTCTCGGCCGAAGCGGGCGGAGACTGGCTCGGCACGGGCTGTTGCGGCACCGGAATCGGCTGGATATCCCCATCCTGCGGTCCGCTGGTGTTGCCATAGCCCGGGCGGTCGTTTCCCGTCGTCATGGCTTCAGTGTGGACCGCCAAACCGTTGCTGTCATCCGGGCAGGCCACCGGGCCGGTGGGCTCTATCGTTCACGCAATGGGGGCCGCAGTGCCCCGAGGCGAGAGCGAGAGCGATATGACGACCACGACCATTTCCCGCCCCGGTGGGGTCGAGCTGCATACCTGCATCTGGGAGCCCGCGGGCACCCCCAAGGCGATCGTCCAGATCGCGCACGGGATGGCCGAGCACTCCGGCCGGTATGCCCGGTTCGCCCAGGCGCTGACCGGGGCCGGTTATGTCGTCTATGCCAGCGACCACCGCGGCCACGGGCAGACCAGCCCGCCGGGTGCCGAGCACGGCTACTTCGCCGACGAGGATGGCTTCGGGAGCGTGGTGGCGGACCTGCACGCGGTCACCGAACGCGCCCGGGCCGATTACCCCGGTCTGCCGGTCTTCCTTTTCGGTCACAGCATGGGTTCCTTCCTCGCCCGGGCGTATGCCGCGCAGTATGGCGCGGAGCTGGCAGGTCTGCTGCTGTCGGGCACCGGCGGCGACCCGGGCGCCCTGGGCAAGGTGGGGCTGCGCCTGGCCCGCGCGCAGGGCCGGGCCCGAGGGCGCCGGCATACCTCCGGGCTGATGGATCGGCTGACCTTCGGGCAGTACAACAAGGACTTCGCCCCGGCGCGCACCAAGTTCGACTGGCTCTCCCGGGATCCGGCCGAAGTGGACGCCTACGTCGCGGATCCGATGTGCGGCAATGTCTTTACCGCCGGCTTCTTCGACGACCTGCTCACCGGGCTGGCGCAGGTCAACGACCCGAAGACCACCGCCGCCGTGCCCAAGGAGCTGCCGATCCATCTGCTCTCGGGATCGATGGATCCGGTCGGCGCCAAGACTGTCGGGGTGGAGCAGGTCGCGCGGGCCTATCGCGATGCGGGTGTGCGGTCGGTGACCACGCAGTACTACCTCGGCGCCCGGCACGAATTGCTCAACGAGACCAACCGCGACGAGGTCACGGCGGACGTGATCGCCTGGTTGGATGCCCACCTGAGCGAGCCTGACGAATGACCGAGAAAGGGCCGCTGAACTGCGGATATGCGCGCGCTCGCGGCCCCATATTTTCCCAACCTACGCAACCGTAACCTACGCAACCGTAGGTTAGACTTCCGATATGACGACCGCCCCCGCGCGTGCCCAGCGGCGCCTGCTGCCTGGGCTCGCCGACGGGATGCTCAAGGTCGCCTCCGTGCTGGTCACCCCGGTGCTCCCGCAGGACTATCTCGATATGGTCGCGCCGCTGCGCTCGGGCGCTGACCTGCGCGGACGGATCGTGGAGGTGCGCCGCGAGACCGTCGATGCGGTCACCCTGGTCATCAAGCCGGGCCGCTCCTGGCAGGGGCATCGGCCCGGCCAGTACATCCGGATGGGCATCGACATCGACGGGGTGCGCCACTGGCGCGCCTATTCGCTGACCTCGGCGCTCGCGGACGACGGGCTGATCTCGATCACCACCAAGCGCATCCCCGACGGGGTAGTCAGCTCCCACCTGGTCTCCGCCGCGCGTCCGGGCACGCTGGTGCACCTGGATCAGGCGGCCGGTGACTTCGTGCTCCCCGCTCAGCTGCCCGCCAAGATCCTCTTCCTCACCGCCGGCTCGGGGATCACCCCGGTGATGGGGATGCTGCGCAATCTGCCCGCCGCCCATGACAGCGACATCGTGCTGCTGCATTCGGCGCCCCGGCCGCAGGACGTGATCTTTGCCCACGAGCTAGCCGCGCTGGACCGCGCCGGGAGCGTGCGGGTACGGCTGCGGCATACGGACACCGACGGTTTGCTGGACTTGGCGCGCCTGGCCGACGAGGTGCCCGACTGGGCCGAGCGTGAGGCCTGGGTATGCGGCCCCACCGGCCTGCTGGACGCCGCCGAGATGCACTGGGGCGAGGCGGGTGTGCTCGAGCAGTTGCATGTGGAACGTTTCCGGCCCACCGTGGTCGAGCCGGGCGAGGGCGGGCAGATCGTGTTCGCTCGCACCGGCCGCGCCGTCGACGCCGACGGTGCCACCCCGATCCTGGATGCCGGCGAGGACGCGGGGATCTTGATGAAAAGCGGCTGCCGGATGGGGATCTGCTTCGGCTGCGTGGTGCCGCTGCGCGCCGGCGCGGTCCGCGATCTGCGCACCGGGGAGATCACCCGGGCCGATGAGGGCAGCGCGCTGTCCATTCAAACGTGTGTGAATGCGGTCGCCGGTCAGTGCGACCTGGATCTCTGATAAGGCAAGGACACCCACCGATGACCCTGGCTCCCGAGCGACCCACCGCCGCCGCCCCCGCCGCGGCCACGAAGATCAACTCCCGGCTGGCTCACGCCCCGGCACCGGACCGGCTGCAGGAGCCCAAGAAGTCCGGCAAGCCCAACCCGATGGCGCACCTGACGCCCGAACAGGTCGAGGCCATCGGCCTCGAACTCGACGCGATCCGCGCCGAGGTGATGGATTCGCGAGGGGCCAAGGACGCGGCATACATCCGGCGGATCATCGCGATCCAGCGCTCGCTGGAGATCGGCAGCCGCGCGGTGCTGCTCTTCAGCGGGGTCAAGGTCAAGGGCGTCCGGCCGGCCTTCTGGATCGGCACGGTGGGTCTGTCGATCGCCAAGATCCTGGACAATATGGAGATCGGTCACAACATCCTGCACGGGCAGTGGGACTGGATGCGCGACCCCAAGATCCACTCCTCCACCTGGGACTGGGATATGGCCAGCCCCGCCGAGCAGTGGAAGCACAGCCACAACGAACTGCACCACACCTATACCAACGTCCTGGGCCGGGACAACGACCTCGGCTATGGGCTGCTGCGGGTGGACGAGGACCAGGAGTGGGAACTCTTCCACCTCGGCCAGCCGATCTGGCATCTGGTCAACGCGATGTTCTTCGAATACGGCATCGCGGCCTACGACTTGGAAGCCCGGGGCAACCTGCAGAACTGGAACGAGCTCAGCGAGGCGGACAAGGAGACCTTCCGGACCAACGCCAGGACCGCGCTGACCAAGATCGGTCGGCAGATGGCCAAGGACTATGTGCTGCATCCGTTGCTGTCCGGCCCGGGCTTCCTGCCCACCCTGACCGCGAACTTCACCGCCAACGTGGTGCGCAATCTGTGGACCAACACCGTCATCATCTGCGGGCACTTCCCCGACGGCATCGACACCTTCGAGACCGACTCGATCGAGGGGGAGACCCGCGGTGAGTGGTATCTGCGGCAGATGCTCGGCAGCGGCAATATCGTCGGCAGCCGGTTCATGCACCTGATGTCCGGCAACCTGAGCCACCAGATCGAGCACCACCTCTTCCCGGACATGCCCTCCAACCGCTACGCCCAGATCGCGCCCAAGATCCGCGACCTCATGCAGCGCAACGACCTGCACTATGTGACCGGTCCGCTGCCCAAGCAGGCCTTCGAGGTCTACCGCAAGGTATGCCGCCTCGCCCTGCCGAACGTCGAGCCCGGCCGGTCCCGCTGGTCCGTGGTGCGTTCGGCCATCGGCGCGGTGGCGCGCGGCGAGGGTGCCGCGCGCGGCAAGCGGCACCTGCCGTCCACCGTCTGAGCGGCGCTGGCGGCGGCCGGAGAAATAGGCACCGTCCGACAGGACAAACGCCGGGGGTAACCGGTTCGAGAACCGATTACCCCCGCCGCTGAGGTATGGCGTGGGGACGCTCAGGCGTCGCTGTCCGCCTTGATGACGGCGGCGCGGCCCGCCTCCAGGCGCGCGATCGGCACCCGGAAGGGGCTGCACGAGACGTAGTCCAGGCCCACCTTGTGGAAGAAGTGGATGGACTCCGGGTCGCCGCCGTGCTCACCGCATACGCCGGCGTGCAAGGTCGGGCGGGTCTTGCGCCCGCCCTCGACCCCGATCTTGACCAACTGGCCGACGCCGAGGGCGTCGAGGGTCTCGAAGGGGCTGATGGTGAGCACCCCATTGTCGAGATACTCCGGGAAGAACCCGGCCTCCACGTCGTCGCGCGAGAAGCCCCAGGTGGTCTGGGTCAGGTCGTTGGTGCCGAAGGAGAAGAACTCCGCCTCTTCCGCGATCCGGTATGCGGTCAGCGCCGCCCGCGGCAGTTCGATCATGCAGCCGATCGGGATGCTCAACGGGGTGCCGGAGGCCTCCCCCACCTCGGCGATGATCGCCTCGGCCTCGTCGCGCACGATCTGCATCTCCCGCACGGAACCTATGAGCGGGACCATGATCTCCGGCTTGGGCTTCTTGCCCTGCTGGATGAGTTCCACGGCGGCCTCGGCGATGGCTCGGATCTGCAGGGCGAACAGGCCCGGGATCTTCAGGCCGAGCCGCACCCCGCGCAAACCGAGCATGGGGTTGGACTCGTGCATCCGCTCCACGGCCTCGAGCAGTTCCCGGTCGTGCTCATCGGCGCCGCCGTCGGCATCGGCGAGCGCCACCTTGACCGACAGCTCGGTCAAATCGGGCAGGAACTCGTGCAATGGCGGGTCGATCAACCGGATCGTCGTGGGCAGGCCATCCATGGCGGTGAGCAGGTCGACGAAGTCGGCCCGCTGCAGCGGGATCAGCGCGTCCAGGGCCGCCTTGCGGTCCTGGGGCGTGTTGGCCAGGATCAGGTCCTCGATGTTCTGGCGGCGATCGCCGAGGAACTGGTGCTCGGTGCGGCACAGGCCGATGCCCTGCGCGCCGCGCGCCCGGGCCCGCTCGGCGTCCTCGGCGGTGTCCGCATTGGCGCGCACGCGCAGGCGGCGCACGCCATCGGCATACCGCAGCAGCCGGTCGACGGAGCGGATCAGGTCGGTGGTCTCGGAGTCGCCGTGCACGGCCTTCTCGGCCGCGTCGATGCCTTCGGCGATATAGGTCAGGACGGGGGAGTCGACGACCGGGACCTCCCCGATGAAGACCTCACCGGTGGCCCCGTCGATGGCGATGACATCGCCTTCTTTGAGTTCGGTGTCACCGACCCGGATGGTCCGCGCGGTCATATCGACCTGAATTGCCTCGGCGCCGACCACGGCGCACATGCCCATGCCACGGGCGACCACGGCCGCGTGCGAGGTCTTGCCACCGCGCGCGGTGAGCACCCCGGCGGAGGCAACCATGCCCGGCAGGTCCTCGGGCGAGGTCTCCCGGCGCACCAGGATGCACTTCTTGCCGGCTTTTTGGTGCTCGGCGGCGGCTTCGTTGTCCAGGACGATCTCGCCCACGGCGGCGCCAGGGGAGGCGCCCAGGCCCTTGGTCAGCGGCTCGATGCCCGCGCCCGCGTCGAAGTGGGGGAAGAGCAACTGGCTCAGCTGCTGACCGCTGACCCGCTCCAGCGCCTCGTCCAGGGTGATCAGCCGCTCGTCGACCAACTGGGTGGCCACCCGGAAAGCCGCCGCGGCGGTGCGCTTGCCGACCCGCGTCTGCAGCATCCAGAGCTTGCCGCTCTCGATGGTGAACTCGATATCGCACAGATCGCGGTAGTGCGTCTCCAAGCGGCGCATCGCGGCGCGCAGATCGGCATACGACTTGGGGTCGAGTTCCTCGAGTTTGGACAGGGGGAAGGTGTTGCGGATACCGGCCACCACATCCTCGCCCTGGGCATTCGGCAAGTAGTCGCCGTAGACGCCGGTGTGGCCGGTGGACGGGTCGCGGGTGAAGCAGACGCCGGTGCCGGAGGACTCGCCAAGGTTGCCGAAGACCATCGCCATGACATTGACGGCGGTACCGAGGTTGTCAGCGATCCGCTCGCGGCGCCGGTAGAGGCGGGCGCGCTCTGTGTTCCAGCTGTTGAAGACGGCCTCGATGGCCATATCGAGCTGGTCGCGGGGGTTCTGCGGGAAGTCCTCACCGGTCTGGTCGCGGACGATCTGCTTGTAGGCCGCGACGACATTCTTGTGGTCCTCGGCGCTCAGGTCGGTGTCCAACTTGGCGCCGGCCTGGTGCTTGATCTCTTCCAGCGCCTCGGAGAAGAGCTCGCCCTCGATGCCGAGGACGGTCTTGCCGAACATCTGGATCAAGCGGCGGTAGCTGTCCCAGGCGAAGCGCTCGTCGTCGGCGAACTTGGCCAGGCCCTCGACGGAGCGGTCGTTCAGGCCGACATTGAGGACGGTCTCCATCATGCCGGGCATGGAGAACTTGGCGCCCGAGCGGACCGAGAGCAGCAGCGGCTGGGTGTCGGCGCCGAAATGCCGGCCGATCTCGTCCTCGGTCTGGCGCAGGGCCATGGTCACCTCGACGCGCAGGCTCGCCGGCACGTCTCCCGTCTCCAGGTACGCCTTGCACGCGTCGGTGGAGATGGTGAAGCCGGGCGGCACCGGCAGGCCCATGTTGACCATCTCGGCGAGATTGGCCCCCTTGCCCCCGAGTAGGTCCTTCTGGTCCTTGTTGCCCTCGGCGAATTGGTAGACGTAGGTCGCCACGATGCCTCCTTGCAGTGCGCGTCGCGCCCCGCCCTGGCTACCAGCCGAAGGGGTGGGGCCTCTTGGGCAGGACAATAGTGGGTGTTGCAGCGTCGGGGCTGGCCGCCGACATACGGATCTCGGGGGGAAGACACGTGACGCAGGACTGGTCGGCCGCGCAGGTATGGGAGATCGTCGCCCGACATCCTGATTGGTTCGCCGGCGTCGGTGACTCCGGCCAGCTCACCTGGGTGGGGCAGGGCGAGTCCTACTCCGTATGGCGGGTTGGCGACCCCGGTGCTCTCGGGGGGCCCGGTGCTGACGACGCTGGGGAGCAGGGCGGCGCGCTGATTCTGCGCCTCGCCCGCCGGCCCACTGGGGAGTTGCCGGTGCCCGCGGTGGAGGAGTTCACCGGCTTGCGGTTGGCGCCGGCCGGGTTGGGGCCCCGTGTGATCGGGATGGGGGCGATCGGACTGGAGGCGATCGGGCGGGGAGCGATCGGCATGGAGGCGATCGGGCTGGGGGAGCGGGCCGGTTCCGACGACGCCGAACACAGTTATCCGTATCTGGTGCAGTCGTTCGTCCTGGGTGTGGTCCTGCCCGCGGCGCAGTGGACGGATGCGATGCGCGCCGAGCTGGCGGCCTCGTTCGCCCGCCTGCACGAGCGCCAGTGGCCATGCCCGGGGCCGGTGACCGCCGCCGGCGCGCCATCTGGCCCGGCGAGCCGGTCCGACTCCGCTCAGGTCGGGATCGACTTACCCGCCGAGATCGAGGGCATCGTCGCCCACTGGAGTCCGCGCCTGGACTCCCGTGCCCGGGCCGTATGGGAGCCCTTCGTCGCCCCGATGCGGGCATACGGACGCGAGCTCGCCGCCGAATTCGCCGCGCTCGCGTCCTTTTCGCAACTCCACGGCGATCCGGCACTCACCAACATCCTGGTGGCCCAAGGCACGCCACGATTGATCGACTGGGAGTGGACGCAGATTGGCGATCCGGCGCGCGATCTCGCCTTTGTCGGCGGGCAGGTGCACGCTCACCCCTGGTATGGGCCGTTGACCGACCGGCAGATCACCGGCTTGCTCACGGCATACCGGGAGGCGGGTGGGCGCGGAGATCTCGACGCGCTGCGCCGGCGGCGGGATCTGTGGCTGGCGCTGGAAGGCTTCGCGGTGTTGGCCTACCTGCTCTGGGTGGCGGGTGACCCGCGACAAACCCCCGCCGCCCACCACGCCGAGTCGATCCGCTCGCTCACCGCGACGCTGGGTCCGGCCCTCGCTCCGTGTGGCCGCTCTCCGGGCTGAGATCCGGCGAGGCAGCGTGACATCACCGATTTTTGTCACGCACTGCGTGTTCGTGCGGTTCAATGCGTGGTGGCCGGAAGATGACCACGCGGTTAGCGGGGTCGAGACACAGGCGAGTGAGACCATGACTCATGACCTCGATCTGGTTCGATGCGCACCCGCCTACGGCTCCCACCAGCGAATTCGTCCCGGGCGCGCAGGTCGACACCATCGTGGTGGGCGCGGGCTTGACGGGCCTGACCACCGCCACCCTGCTGGCCCGATCGGGACAGCGCGTGGCCCTGCTCGAGGCGCGCCGGGTCGGCGCCGTCACCACCGGGCATACCACCGCGAAGCTGTCCCTGCTGCAAGGTTCGGTGTTTCCGAGATTCCCAAGCATCACTCCGAGCAGGTGCTGCAGACCTATGTCGAGGCCAACCGGGAAGGCCAGGCCTGGCTTACCCGGTTCATGGATGAGCACGGGGTCGACTATTAGCGCCGACCCGCCTGGACGTATGCGGTCACCGAGCAGGGTGGCGAAGATTTGCGGACCGAGTTGGACGCCTGTCGCACGGGCGGCCTGGACGTCGCGTGGCGCGATGAGTCGGAACTGCCCTTCGACATCGAGGGTGCCATCACCCTCGCCGACCAGGTCCAGATCGACCCGCTCGCGGTCCTCGACGCACTGCTGGCCGACTTCGCCGCGCATGGCGGCATCCTCATGGAACAGACCTTGGCGCGGAAATGCACGGATTGCCCCGATGTGCCGCCGGCGGAAGGCGAAGGGGTCGTCGGACGTGGCCGGGCCGGCAAGCCGAAAGCCGTCTCCACCGTTGACGGGTCACCTGCCGCGTCTCGGCCGTGTGCACCCATCTGGGCGGTGTGGTGCGCTGGAATGATGCGGAGAAGTCGTGGGGTTGCCCGCTGCACGGCTCCCGCTTCGCTGCGGACGGGACCCTCCTGGAGGGGCCGGCAGTCACCGATCTCGCCGGGCGGGATGCGGACTGAGCCCGGGGCGGCCTACCGATTGGGGGAGGGAGCAACTCCCGGGCAACCCTCGGGGGGTGGCCGGAAGCGTGGGCTGGCAGGCTGACGCCATGAGTCGGCCCCCACTCGCCGTGTTGGTCACCGGAGCCCCCGGGGCCGGCAAGTCGACCGTCGCGCAGCAGCTGGCCCGAGCCAGCCGGGCAGCGCTCATCGACTTGGACTCGGCCACCGAGCCGCTGGTGGAGGTCGTTGGCGAGTTGCTCGGGGTGCGCGATCTCGACGATACGAGGCTGGCCGGGGCCACCCGCTCCGCGCGCTATGCCACCCTCACCGCGCTCGCCGTGGCGTCCCTGAGCGTGGGAACCGATGTCGTTCTCGTGGCCCCCTTCACTCGCGAGCGGCGCGACCCCGCCGCCTTCGCCGCCCTTCACGACCAGTTGGCAGCCGCCGGGGCAGAGGTGATGCTGGTCTGGCTGCGGATCGAGCTCGATGAACTCCGGTCGCGTATTGGCCGCCGGGCGGCGGGCCGCGATCTGGTCAAGCCGGATCCGGAGTGGATCGACCGGCTCGACCTGGCCGCCCCGGTGGTTCCCCATCTAGCGGTCGATGCCACGCATGCGCCGCACGAGATCGCGACAGTAGTCCTTTCCCGCCTGGGACGCGCGCCCGCCGACCGTCGTCCCCAAGGCGTCAGATGAGCACCATGCGCGAGGTCGCCGCGCGCGCCGGCGTGAGCGCCAAGACCGTATCCCGGGTGCTACGCGACGAGGGATATGTCTCCGCGGAGGCCCGCCGGCGGGTGCTGGCCGCGGTCTCGGAACTCGACTATGTCCCTAACCAACTCGCGGTGACCTTCCGGGCGGGCCGTGATGCGGCCATCGGTATAGCCGTGCCGGATATCGCCGACCCATTCTTCGCCGAGATCATTCAAGCGGTGGAATCCATTGCCCGCCAACGACATAGAGCGGTCATCGTCACCAGTCTGGGGTATGACGGGGAGCACGAGCAGGCCGCGGTGGAGGCCCTGCTGCAGCGGCAGTTGCTCGGCTTGATCGCCTGTCCGGTGGCCGCCGACCAGTCCTATCTCAAGCCCTGGCTACAGCGCACGCCCGTGGTTTTTGTGGACCGGGCCCCGGGCCAGCTCACTGCGGACAGCGTCATCGAGGACGACGCCGGCGGCGCCTATGCGGCCACCCGCCATTTGCTCGAGCACGGCCACCGGCGCATCGCGTTCTTCGGCGACCCGCCATCCGTCTCGACCAGCGCGAAGCGGCTGGCGGGATACCTGCAGGCGCTGGCGGATCACGACATACGCCGGGATGACGGCCTGATCAAGGTGGGCACCGTCAATGCGGTGACCGCTCGTACCGCACTGGCCGATGTGATGGGTC
>ERZ501047.468-NODE-468-length-13396-cov-4.826250_pt1 | contig 13396 bp, 14 predicted proteins | sample MGYA00510868_ERZ501047 | MGnify/ENA primary metagenome ERZ501047 (study PRJEB25958, sample SAMN03398593) | human skin metagenome | study: EMG produced TPA metagenomics assembly of the Human Skin Microbiome Metagenome (human skin metagenome) data set. | reverse complement strand
CGGCATACGAGATATTGGCGTGACTGGAGTTCAGACGTGTGCTCTTCCGATCTTAGGCGTGCACGGCGCCATCGACGGCGGCGCTGCGCTCCAGGTGGGCCTGGGTGACCTCGAGCGCGGACAGCTCGCCGGCGCTCAGGCGCGCGGCGAGGTCGGCCGCCGTGGCGGTGTGGATTTCGGTGCTCACGGGATCGATCAGTCCTCGGACAGGATGCGGGGGACGGAGAAGCGCTGCAGGTCCTGCTCCGGGGCTCCGGAGAGGGCGTCTTGCGGGGTCAGGGACGCCACCACCACGTCGGGCCGGGTGACATTGACCAGCGGCATCGGATGGGACATCGGCTCGACACCAGCGATCGGCGCCTGCTGAACCTGTGCCACCGACTCCAGGATGATGGCGAGTTCGCCAGCCATCTGGTCCAGTTCGGCGGCGTCGAGGTCGATGCGGGCCAATCCCGCCAGATGCGCGATGTCGGCCCGGGTGAGTTCGGACATGCGCGCCAGTCTAGGTGGCCGCGTCGCTGCCTCGTCCGAGCCGTCCCTTGAGCCAGGTCCAACGCTCCTGCAGGCGACCCTCGAACCCGCGGTCGGTGGGCCGGTAGTAGTCGGTGCGCCCGTGCAGGTCGTCGGGCAGGTACTGCTGGGTGGCCACGCCATCGGGCTCGTCGTGGGCATAGCGGTAGCCCTTGCCGTGGCCCAGGCGGTCGGCGCCGGCATAGCCGCTGCCGCGTAGGTGGGCCGGTACCGGGCCGCTGCGTCCGGCGCGGATGTCGGCGATCGCCTCATTGATCCCGACGTATGCCGCATTGGACTTGGGTGCGAGCGCATTGTGGACGACGGCCTGGGCCAGGATGATCCGCGCCTCTGGCATGCCGATCTGGGCGACCGCGTGCATCGCCGCGACCGCGGTCTGCAGGGCGGTCGGGTCGCCCATCCCCACGTCCTCGCTGGCCCCGATGACGATGCGGCGGGCAATGAAGCGCGGGTCCTCCCCCGCCTCCAGCATCCGGGCCAGGTAATGCAGCGCGGCGTCCACATCGCTGCCGCGCATCGACTTGATCAGCGCGGAGGCGACGTCATAGTGCTGATCGCCGGTGCGGTCGTAGCGCACCGCGGCTTGGGCGATCGCCTGCTCCACGGCGTGCAGGGTGATCTCGGTGGGTTCGTCATTGCCGGGGACGCCGCGCAGGTCGTCGGCGACGCCGGCGGCGGCCTCCAGGGCGGTCAGCGCCCGCCGGGCGTCACCGCCGCTGACCCGGACCAGGTGGTCGCGGGCGTCGTCGGCGAGCCGGTATGCCGAGGCCAACCCCTCGGGCGCGGCCACCGCGGCCGCGATGACCTCCGCGATATCCGTGTCGGACAAGGAAGTCAGTGTGATCAGCACCGAGCGCGAGAGCAGCGGTGCGATCACCGAGAAGGACGGATTCTCGGTGGTGGCGGCGACCAGGATGACCTGGCGGTTCTCCACGCCGGGCAGCAGTGCGTCTTGTTGGGCCTTGGTGAAGCGGTGAATCTCATCGAGGAAGAGCACGGTCTGGCGGTCATAGAGGTCGCGGTTGCGCGCGGCCTGCTCCATCACCCCGCGTACGTCCTTGACCCCTGCGGTGATCGCGGAGAGCTCGACGAATTCTCGGCCGGCAGCGGTGGCCACCAGGTGGGCCAGGGTGGTCTTGCCGGTGCCCGGCGGTCCCCAGAGGATCGCCGACACCGGGCCCGCGCGCCCGCCGCTGCCCTCGATGAGCCGGCGCAGTGGGGAGCCGGTGCGCAGGATGTCGCGCTGCCCGCGGATATCGTCCAATGATTTCGGGCGCATGCGCACGGCAAGGGGTGGCAGGGTCGCGACGCCCGGCTCCTGGGCGGCGGCCGCCCCGAAGAGATCCGGCTCCGTGCTCACCGGCTCAGCCTAGTTCGCCACCCGACAGCTCCGGTGGTCATCGAACCCGGTGGCCCGGCATACGGCTGTGGGCCAGCTGGTGGCGCCGAAGTCACGCGTTATCCACGCTCGCGCGTTAGAACACATGAGTTCGTGGATAACGCGTGAGTTTTCGGACACCGCATGACTTCGCGGCGGGCGGTGCGCTTAGCCGGCCGCGGCACGGACCAGGGGGGCGACCCGGGCCGCGGTGGCCCGCACCAGATCGGCCGGGGCCAGCTCAAAGTCCAGACCGCGGCGGCCCCCGGACACCAACACGGCGGTATGACGCAGGGCCGACTCGTCCAGCACCGTCGGCAGCGCACGCCGCTGCCCGATGGGACTGATGCCGCCCACGACCATCCCCGTACTGCGTTCCGCCACAGCGGGATCGGCCATCGCAAGGCGTTTGGCACCGAAGGCGCTCGCCGCCGCCTTGAGGTCGACGCGCTCCAGCACCGGGATGATCACCACCCCGAGCCGCCCGCTGCCGAGATCGACGACCAGGGTCTTGAACACCCGCGTCGGATCGACCCCCAGTGCCTGCGCCGCCTCGGCCCCGAAACCCACGCCATCGGCCCGCACCGCCGGGTCATGGGTATACCGGTGAGCAGTGAAGGACACCCCGGCGGCCGTCAGCGCCTTCTCCGCCGCCGTCGCCCCGGCCGCCCCCTTGCCGGCCATTAGCGAACCCCGCGCGCTGGGTGCGGCACGGGCATTCGGGCGGGAGCGGATCGGCGATGGGACACCGCCGCAGGCTATCCACCCGGAGCAAACGACATACCTGGGCGGTGGGCCGGACGAGCCGGGGCTGCGGTGGCTAGGGTCGGAGTGACCCAGTCCGCTCACGGAAGGCGCTCCCGTGCCCACCATCCAGGGTTCCTCTGACAATGCGATCCACTACACCGACAGCGGCGGCACCGACCGTCCCGTCGTCCTCATCCACGGCTGGCCCCTGAGCGGGAAGTCGTGGGAGGAGAACCTGCCCGCGCTGCTCGACGCCGGCTACCGCGTGCTGACCTATGACCGGCGCGGGTTCGGCGATTCCGACAAGCCGCTGACCGGCTATGGCTACGACGATCTCGCCGACGACCTGGACGCCCTGCTCATCGGCCTGGATCTGCAGGATGTAAGCCTTGTCGGCTTCTCCATGGGTGGCGGCGAGGTGGCGCGCTATGTCTCCCGGCATGGCGACGCGCGCCTGCACAGCGTCGTCTTTGCTGCGGCGGTTACGCCATACCTGCTGCAGACCGATGACAACCCCGACGGCCCGCTGCCCAAGACCGAGGCGGCCAAGCTGACGGCCAGTCTGACCCTCAACCAGGAGAAGTTCTACGACGGGTTCACCAGCGACTTCTTCTCCGCCAATGGTCAATTAATGGTCAGCGAGGAGCAGCGTCAGGCCGCGCTCGCCCTGGCGCTGCAGTCGAGCAAGGCCGCGGCGCTGCAGACGATGACCGCCTGGGGCACCACCGACTTCCGCGAAGACCTGCGCAAGGTCACCGTGCCGACGTTGGTGATCCATGGCGATGCTGACGCCACCGTGCCGTATGAGGGCTCCGGCGCCCGCACCCACGCCGCCATCCCGGGCAGCGAGGTGCACGTCATTGCCGGCGCGCCGCACGGCCTGAATGTCAGCCACCGCGAGGAGTTCGACCGGGTGCTGCTGGAGTTCCTGGCCAAATAGTCAGTCGCGCCACGTCGTTCGCTACTGGCTAGGGCGGGGGCCGGTCACCGAGGGTGGCCGGCCCCCGCGCTTGCCGAGTTAGGCGGGTAGTTCGAGGCGGTCGAGGAATGCCGTCTGCGCCGCGACGAGACGCTCGCGAGCGACTGGGAGAGAACACCATTCGGCCCGGTCGAGCTCGGGGAAAGTGAGCGTGCGACCCGAGCTCGGTGGCCACTCCATACTCACCTGCGGGCCGGTCGTCAGGTCAACAACGAACTCCTCGGTGGCCAGAACGGCATACGCGCGCACGAGCTTGCCGCCGGACTGGCGCACCTCGCCGAGGTCGTACCACTCCCCCGCCGGCACCGGTATGCCGGTCTCCTCCACCCATTCGCGGGCGGCAGCATCACGCGGATCCTCTTGCCCCGCAACATATTCGCCCTTAATTACGCTCCAGGCGCGGGCATCCTTGCGCGCCCACATCGGCCCGCCCATGTGACCGAGGAAGACCTCGACCTCGCCATCGGCACCGACCCGCACCGGCAACAGTCCCGCGCTCGTCCGTCCGGCCATCGCTTCACCCTAGGTCCGGCAGTATTGAGGAGCGAAACCGGCGCCCTGGCAGCGGTATTACTCCTCGTTCTGGGCATTCGGACCTCGGACTCAGACCCGGACGCTGAGGATCTGGCGCAGGCGCCGCACGGTCTCGGCCAGCCCCGGATCGTCGTGCTGCGCCCGATGCACCACACCGCCGATGCCGGCGATGGCGGCGAACCAGCGCGCGCGCTCGCGCAGCGTCGCGTCGCCGCCGCGTCCAGCCGGCCCGCAGCCGTATGCCGTGAACGCCCCCTCGGCGACACTCTCGCCGAAGTCGAACCAGAGCAACGCCAGGTCCCGGGCCGGGTCCCCCAGCACGGCATCCGACCAATCGATGATCCCGGTCACCTCACCCGCGGCGTCCAAGAGAATATGGTCCTCCCCCAAATCGTTGTGGCACAACACCAATTCCACCGGCGGCTCGGGGACTGGGAAGGCAAGGAAGGCGTCGATGTCCGGCCGATCGCGCACCTCGACACCGGGCCGCTCCGCGAGGCCGTCCCGGACCGACGCCCAGCCCGCGGTGAGTTGGTCGCGCCATACCTGCGGGCTGGGTTCGACAGTCGCAACGGCTGCGGCCTCGACCAGCGGTATGGCGTGCAACTCCCGCAGGAAGGCCCCCATCGCCTGGCCGAAGAGGCGCAGGTCGCGGGGCGGGTTGACGTCCGCGGCCGCGCCCGGGACCAGTGTCATCAAAAAGACCCCCTCGTGCGCATCGCTTGCCACCACCCGGTTCACCGCGAGCCCCACCCGGCCCGCCACCAACTCGAGCACCGCGGCGTCGTGTGCCACCTCCCGAGCCCGCTCGTCCGGATCGTCGCAGCGCGAAATCCGTAGCAGCAGAGGGGCATCCGTGGGATGGGTCACCACATACGTGTGGAAATCCCAGCCCTGCCCGAGTGGCGCGATCGGCGCCTGGGCCAGGGCCGGATCCAGCCGCGCCAACAGCTCTCGCGGGTCCCGGGGCGGCGTTTCGGCGGAGGTCACAATCGCACCATAAGCAGCCCGCTTGACCCTGACACAGTGGCAGGGCCCACGCTGGGGTCATGGCCGACACCCCCAACCGACTGACCATCGGTGAGTTCTCCGCCCGGAGCCGGATCAGCATCCGCATGCTGCGCCACTACGACGCGCATGGCGTGCTCGCGCCCATCGAGGTGGACGCGCTCACCGGCTACCGGCGCTACGCACCCGAGCAACTTACCGAAGCCGCCGCGATCCGGCTGCTCCGCGACGTCGGCTTCGGCGTGTCCGCCATCCCGGCCGTTCTCGCCGCCCGGGGCACCCCGGCATACGTCAATGCGCTGCGCTCGCAACGCCAGACGCTGTCCGCGGAGCTCCGCGCCGCCTCGACCCGGCTGGCCCTACTCGATTCCCTTCTCGACCCCGGAGGTCACCCCATGTCCGAGATCTCGGTCACCCGAGTCACCGTCCCCGCCCGCACCGTGATCACGCTGCGCGGCACCATCCCCACCTACTCCGACGAGTCGCAGCTCTGGGCACGCTTCATCCCCGAACTGCAGCGACAGGGCATCACCGCCACCGGCCCCGGCGGCTGCATCGAGCACGACCCGGCCTACGCCGAGTCCGACGTCGATGAGTCCGTCTGGGTACCGGTCGCGGTGGGCACCACGGCCCAGGCACCGCTGGAGGTGTTCGAGATCCCCGAGCACGAGGCCGCCCGGGCCACCGTGCGCGGGTCGTTCTCGCTGGTCACCAGCGCCCACGAGGCGATCACGGAGTTCGTCCGCGAACAGGGTTTGACTCCGGCGCCCCGCACCGGCAATGCGGATCCGGTACAGACCAAGGTGTGGAACACCTATCTGACCGACCCCTCGGTCACCCCCGAGACGGACCAGCTGACCGAGGTCAACCTGCCGCTGGCCTGACCCGATGACCCCGGTGGGCGGCAACCGGCAAGAGCCGGCTGCCGCCCGCCGGACGTCCGGTTTGTCACCACCCGGATGCGACGACCCGGCGGGCAACGACTACAACTGAGGTATGCCGTTCACGATCCGCCAGAGCACCTCGGGGGCGGATCTGTTCGCCGCGAGCGGGGAGCATCCGTTCCTGCGTTATGAAATCTCCCCTGGGGACAGCCAGGAGTGGATCGCCTCCGACACAACCGAATCCGCGGTGCTCTTCGTCCGGCACAACCCCAAACGGGGGGCGATCTACTCGATCTTGGGCGCCCCGTCCGCGGCACTCAGCTTGCTGGACGATGAGGACACTCGGCAACGATTGTTCACGCGCCCGGTCGCCTCGCTCAGTGTCCCGATCGAACTCGCGGACGCGGTCAAGGAGCGCTTCCGGGCCCGCACCCGCAGCGAGTGGGAATGGATGTGGACCACCGCCCAGCCCCCGGTGCAGCCAGCCGAACCAGGCTTGATCGAACTCGGCAGCGACGCCAAGGACGAGCTCGAGCGCTTTCTCGCCGAACACAATTCGCGCACCGACGGGGCGCCATTCGCCCGGCCGGACCAGCGCTGGATCGGGGCGCGCGAGGACGGCCGGCTCGTCGCGTGCGGGTGCGCCGAGCCGAACGCCCGCGGCATACCGGGCCTGTCCGGGATCACCGTCGCGCCGGATCGGCAAGGCCGGGGGTATGGTGCCGCCGTCACCGCCGCGCTGACCCGCACCGCGGTCCAGGATGCCGGCGCCTGCACGCTCGGGATGTACTCCGACAACGAGCGCGCCCGCGAGCTCTACCACCGCCTCGGCTACACCACCGGGGTGGCCTGGGCCTCCTATCTGCTCACCCGCCGATGAGGGACGTCTTCACCGGCCGCATCGCCGGTATGGGGTCGGCCAGCGGCACCCGGTTCGTGCTCGGGATCTGGGATCGCTCGCCATACGGCCGGTTTGCGGACGCCATGATCGAGCGCGCCGATGGCCACCGCATCCTGGTGGCGCCGAGCGATGAGGTCGCCGCATTCATCTCCGCGACTTACAGCTTCGATGAGATCCGGATCGAGCCGTGCACGGCCGAGCGCACCGCCGACGGATGGCGGGTCGACTCCCCATCACTCCAGCTCGCGATCACCCTCGGCGCCCGAATGCCCTTGGGTCTCCTGCTGCGCCTGGTCCCCCGCCCGATCGCCATCGCCCCCGCCTGGGCGCGGCTCATCGCGCCGGTCGCCAGCCGGGTGGTCCGCGGCGTCCGCACCGTGGGCATCGCGCGCGAGGGCCGCCGCGAGTACTACGGCGCCACCGACCTGCACCGTGTGACCGCGATCACGGGCTCCTTCGAGGACACGCCCGTGGGGGAACTCCGCGATGTCGACCCGCCCTGCCGGTTCGGCTTCTCCTCGACCCCGCGCACCCCGTCGCTGACCACAGTGACCACCACCGTGGAGCGGACCTCCGGGGTGCGCTGAGTCGAGGTCGCCGACTCAGCTCTGGTTCGGGTTGATCGCCTCGGCGCCCTGCGGCGCCGGGGCAGCGGCCGCCGGCTTGGCGTCGATGCCGGCCTCCTTGCGCTGCTCCGGGGTGATCGGGGCGGGCGCATCGGTGAGCGGGTCGTAGCCACCGCCGGACTTGGGGAAGGCGATGACATCGCGGATCGAGTCGTAGCCACCCAGCAGCATGACGATCCGGTCCCAGCCGAAGGCGATCCCGCCGTGCGGCGGCGCGCCATACTTGAAGGCGTCGAGGAGGAAGCCGAACTTCTCCTGCGCCTCCTGCTGGCTCAAGCCCATGACCGTGAAGACCCGCTCTTGGACATCGCGCCGGTGAATACGGATCGAGCCGCCGCCGAGTTCATTGCCATTGCAGACCATGTCGTAGGCGTAGGCGAGCACCGAACCCGGGTCGGACTCGAGAGTGTCAAGGAAACGCTCCTGGGGGGAGGTGAAGGCGTGGTGCACCGCCGTCCAGGCACCGGCGCCGACGGCCACATCCCCGGCGGCGACCGCTTCCGCGGCGGGCTCGAAGAGCGGTGCGTCGACGACCCAGACGAAGGCCCAGGAATCCGCCGGGATCAAGTCGCAGCGCTTGGCGATCTCCAACCGGGTCGCCCCGAGCAGCGCACGGGCGCCCCGCGCCTCACCGGCGGCGAAGAAGATGCAGTCCCCCGGCTGGGCGCCGACATGTGCGGCCAACCCGGCGGTCTCGGTCTCCGAGAGGTTCTTGGCGACCGGTCCGGTCAGCGAGCCATCCTCCTGGACCAGGACGTATGCCAGCCCCTTGTGCCCGCGCTGCTTGGCGAACTCCTGCCAGGCGTCCAGGGTCTTGCGCGGCTGAGACGCACCGCCCGGCATGACGACCGCACCGACATACGGAGCCTGGAAGACCCGGAAAGTGGTGTCGGAGAAGAACTCCGTGCACTCCACGAGTTCCTGGCCGAAGCGCAGGTCCGGCTTGTCCGAGCCGTAGCGGGCCATCGCCTCGGCATAGGGCATCCGCGGGAAGGGCGTGGGCAGGTCGACGCCGATGAGCTGCCACAGCTCCCTGGCGATCGCCTCCCCGAGTTCGATGACGTCGTCCTGGGTGACGAAGCTCATCTCGATGTCGAGCTGGGTGAACTCCGGCTGCCGGTCAGCGCGGAAGTCCTCGTCGCGGTAGCAACGCGCGATCTGGTAATAGCGCTCCATCCCGGCCACCATGAGCAGCTGCTTGAACAGCTGCGGGCTCTGCGGCAGGGCATACCAACTGCCCGGGGCCAGGCGCGCGGGGACGAGGAAGTCCCGGGCCCCCTCGGGGGTCGAGCGGGTCAGCGTCGGGGTCTCGATCTCGACGAAGTCCCGGGCCTCCAGCACCCGGCGAGCGGCGGCGCTGACCTTGGAGCGCAGCCGCAGGCCGTGACCTGCCGAGTGGGCGCCGGGGCGACGCAAGTCAAGGTATCGGTGCTTGAGGCGAGCTTCCTCACCCACGCTGACCCGTTCGTCGATCTGGAAGGGCAGCGGCTCGCTGGGGCTGAGCACCTCGATCGCGTCGGCGACGACCTCGATCTCGCCGGTGGGCAGGTCGGGGTTCACATTCCGCTCGCTGCGCGCGACGACGGTGCCGGTCACCTTGACGCAGTACTCATTGCGCAGATCGTGGGCAGCGCCGACGAGGACCTCGTCGCGGGCCACCACCTGCACCACCCCGCTGGCGTCGCGCAGATCGATGAAGGCCACGCCACCGTGATCGCGCCGCCGGGCCACCCAGCCGGTCAGGGTGATGGTGGAGTCGATCTGCTCGGCACGCAGGGTGCCGGCTTCGTGGGTGCGAAGCACGGGGGAATCCTTGTCGTCGGGTGTAATGCGTCGTCGGGTGCAAAGCGTCGTCGGGTTGGCAGGAGGTATGCCGTTTGCCTGGCACCCCGAGGGGCCATCCTACGGACGGCCCCGTCCACCCGTCGCACCGGTTTTGGTGCGTGCGGGCCGGGCCCTAGCCCGGCGTCGGGTCCGGAGTGGGCTCGGGACCGGCGGCGGGGCCGGCCCCGTCGTCTTCGCCGAACCCGTCGGCGACCTGTTGCAGCCGGGCCACATAGTCGCGCCACCACTGCTCGCTCCCCGGCGGCATATTGTCATTGACCGGTCGGTAGCCCACCGCTCCGTCGAGTTGCTCACGCAGGATGTCGGCCTGCCCGGCATGCCGGGCGGTCTCGGCGATCATATGGATCAGCAGGGTCTGCATGGTCACCGGGTTGCGCTCCGCGGGCCACCACGGCACCCGGCCCTCGGCCTCCAGGCCGAGCTCGTCGATGGCGGCGTCGTCGGCGGCCCAGGCCGCGGCATACATGTCCAGGATCTGCTCGCGGGACTCCTTGGCCGTCGCCCACATATCCGCATTGTCCTCGGCGTCGTCGGCGAGCCAGGGCATGGCGAAAGGCGCCGGCCGGCCGAAACATTCGCACAGGTAGCCGGTCTCGACGCTCGCCACATGTTTGACGATGCCGAGCAGATTGGTGCCGGTCGGGGTCAACGGCCTGCGCAGGTCGCGTTCGGAGAGCCCGTCGAGCTTCCAGACCAGTGCGTCTCGCTGACTCTGCAGATAGCTCTTCAACACCTCAGTGGGAGTCGTCATGCTGCGCAAGCGTAGGCAGCCCCACCGACAGGGCAACCGAATTGAACCGCCTCCGGTCAGGACACCAGCCGTCAGGATGACGAATCGGCGCGCGCGGCGCGCAGTCGCTCCCATTCCGGCCACGGGCTGTCCGCCGGCTCCAGGTCGGCCCAGTCGTTGTCCCGGCGGGCGTGCGCCGCCAGGACCCCGATCACCGTATGGGGGTTGTGCAGCCGCCCCTCGAGTACCGCCGTGGCGGCGGCGTCCAGGGACACCCAGCGCAGCAGCATGTCCCGCTCCTCCCCGGTGCGCTGATGGCGCTCGGCCTCGGGCAACTGGGTGATCCCCCGGGCCAAGAAGATCCGGATGGTCTCGTCCGTGAACCCGGGCGAGGTGAAATAGTCCAGCAGCACATGCCACTGCTCGGCGCGCAGATCGGCTTCCTCGGCCAGCTCGCGGGCGGCGGCCAACTGCGGCTCTTCACCGTCGACATCGAGCAGCCCCGCGGGGATCTCCCAGGTGCGCGTGCCGACCGGGTGGCGGTACTGCTGCACCAAAGCGATCTGGCCCGCATCATCCAGCGCCACCACCGCGACGGCCCCGGGGTGCTGCACGATCTCGCGCTTGACCTGCTCCTGCCCCAGGTCGACGTGATCGCGGCGCACATCCCAGACCATGCCTTCGAAGACGATCTCTCGGCCGAGTACCGGCGCCGGGTCGGCCCAGTCCGCCAATGGCTCGGTGCCGCCCGCGTGCAATTCCTCGGTCATGACTCCACCGTCTCAGACGTGCCTGTCTTGGCCGCACCCGCGGCGGCCGGCTGCGCCTCCACCTCGACCAAGCGGTCGGCGCGCTGGCGATCCAGCGCGGCGCCGATCAGCCCGGCGAAGAGCGGGTGCGCCCGGTGCGGGCGGGATTTGAACTCCGGATGCGCCTGCGTAGAAACGTAATAGGGATGCACATCGGCAGGCAGCTCGACGAATTCGACCAGGCTGCCGTCCGGCGAGGTGCCGCTGAAGCGCAGCCCCGCCTCGGTCAGCTGCTCACGGTAGGCGTTGTTGACCTCATACCGGTGTCGGTGCCGCTCGTGCACGTCCACGCTCCCGTATGCCGTGGCCACCACCGAGTCCTCGGCCAGCCGCGCCGGATAGGTGCCCAGGCGCATGGTGCCGCCGAGGTCGCCAGCGCCCTCGACATACGCCTTCTGCTCTTCCATCGTGGCGATGACGGGAGCGGGGCTGTCCGGGTCGAACTCGGTGGAACTGGCACCGGTGATCCCGGCGACATTGCGGGCGTACTCGATGACCATGCACTGCAGGCCCAGGCACAGGCCCAGCGTCGGCACCTGCCGCTCCCGGGCCCAGCGCAGCGCACCGAGCTTGCCCTCGATCCCGCGGATGCCGAAACCACCCGGCACCAGGACCGCGTCCACCCCCGCGAGCGCCTTGGCCGCGCCGGACTCGCTCTCGCAGCTGTCCGAGGGCACCCAGCGCAGGCGCACCCGGGCGTCATTCGCGAAGCCACCGGCGCGCAGCGCCTCGGTGACCGACAGATAGGCATCCGGCAGGTCGATGTACTTGCCAACCAGGGCGACCTCGACGTCGTGGGCGGGGCGGTGCACCCGGCGCAGCAGCTCGTCCCATTCCTCCCAGCCGACATCGCGGAAGTTCAGGCCCAAGCGTCGGATGACGTAGGCGTCGAGAGCCTCCTGGTGCAGCACCTTGGGGATGTCGTAGATCGACGGGGCGTCGACCGCGGCCGCCACCGCATCCAGGTCGACGTCGCACATCAGCGAGATCTTCTTCTTGATGCCCTCGGGGATCTCCCGGTCGGCACGCAGCACCAGGGCATCGGGCTGGATGCCGACCTGGCGCAGCGCGGCGACCGAGTGCTGGGTGGGCTTGGTCTTGAGTTCGCCGCTGGGCGCGAGATAGGGCACCAGCGAGACATGCAGGAACATCGCGGCATCGCGGCCCAGGTCGTGACGCACCTGGCGGGCGGCCTCCAGGAAGGGCAGCGATTCGATGTCGCCGACGGTGCCGCCGATCTCGGTGATGATCACGTCCGGGGCATCCGGGCCCTGCGCCTGAGCGCGCATCCGCGCCTTGATCTCGTTGGTGATATGCGGGATCACCTGCACGGTGTCGCCAAGGTATTCGCCGCGGCGCTCCTTGGCGATGACCTCGTTGTAGACCTGCCCGGTGGTCACATTGGCGTTGCCGGCCAGGCTGACATCGAGGAAGCGCTCGTAGTGGCCGATGTCGAGGTCGGTCTCGGCGCCGTCCTCGGTGACGAAGACTTCGCCATGCTGGAAGGGGTTCATCGTGCCCGGATCCACATTGAGGTAGGGATCGAGCTTCTGCATGGTGACCTGCAGGCCCCGCGCACGCAGTAGGTTGCCGAGGCTGGAAGCGGTGAGCCCCTTGCCGAGAGAGGAGGCCACGCCTCCGGTCACAAAGATGTGCTTCGTCGTGGTCGCCACGGGTTTCTAGGGTATCCCACCCATGAGGTCGGCATAGGCACCCAGCCATTCGTCGGCGAGGTCCGTATGCCGTGACCAACTCGCCGCCCGTTCCCGCCCGGCGGCGCCCAGGTCGGCGCGGCGCTCCGGATCGGCCAGTAGCAGGTCGACGGCGGCCGCGATGGCCGCCGGAGCGCCGGGCGACACGAGGATGCCGGTGCGCTCATCGACCAGGTCGGGCAAGCCGCCCACCTCGGTGGCCACCACCGGCAGGCCCGCGGCCATCGCCTCCTGCACCACCAGGGCGCGCGCCTCCCATCGAGAGGTGAGCACGAAGAGATCCGCCGCCCGCAGCAGCGGCGTGGGATCGGCCACCGACCCGACGAAGTGCAGCCTGCGATCCCCAGACGGGGACACCAGAGCGTCGGCGCGCAGCTGGGCGAGCAGATCCGGCATACCGGATCCGACCACGACCCATTCGTGCTCGCGGTGCACCTGCCGCTGCGCGGCGACCAACACCGACAGTTCCTTCTGCGGCGCAATGCGGGAAATGGTGAGCACCAGCGGGCGCCCCGGATCGAGCCCGTATGCCGCCTCCACCTCCTCCCGCGCTCGGCGCTTGGCATCGGTGCCGGTTTCGGCATTGGCGTGCGCGGCGAGCAACTCCGGAACCCGGGGCGAGGGGACCTCGGCAAGCCGGGCACGCCGGGCGCCGAATTCAGCGGCGCGCGCCACCAGGTCGGCACTGGCACCGGTGACCAGGTCGGCGGCG
>ERZ501047.465-NODE-465-length-13435-cov-4.445217_pt1 | contig 13435 bp, 13 predicted proteins | sample MGYA00510868_ERZ501047 | MGnify/ENA primary metagenome ERZ501047 (study PRJEB25958, sample SAMN03398593) | human skin metagenome | study: EMG produced TPA metagenomics assembly of the Human Skin Microbiome Metagenome (human skin metagenome) data set. | reverse complement strand
CGACCTCGCAGCCGAGGCCGAGGCGACAACATCCCGCGCCCACCGCGCCCGCCTGCTGTCCCGGCTCACGTGGGCCCGGGCGCAGCAGGACGCGGTGCGCGCCGCGTGGAAGCAGTCCAGCGCGTACGTCGAGCAGCAGATCGCCCGCGCAGCCCCCGACGCGGACCTCACCGACGCCCGCGCGAGGCTCGTGGAGCGCCGCTGCCGCGAGAACGGGGCCATCCCCCCACCGGCACACCCACATGCCCGCGACGCATGGCTGAAGACCGCTGACGGCGCCGCGTGGGCCTCGCTGGCCGCGCAGGTCGGTGACACCGCCGACCTGACCTTCGCGCTGCCCGCCGTGCGCGCAGCCACCGACGCCGACGCCCAACAGGCCGCCCACTGGGCCAACACCCCGACCCGGTTCGTCCCGACCGCCGCAGGCCCCCTCATGGCCCGCGCGAGGTGGACCGGCACCCCGTGGACCCCCGACCCCGACACCCTCACCGCCGCGGTCGCCGCCGACGGCCAGACCCTCACCGCCAAGCAGGGCGCCTTCCACGACGCACGCCGCGGCGACCAGTGGTGGGTCGTAGCCGTCACCGGGCCCGTGACCGTGCCGGGAGCCCCGCACCCGGCCACCACCGGGTGGCTCGCGGTCCGCCAACGCGACGGCGCAACCCGCCACCTGCCCGACGTCTCCCGGTTCCGCGCCGACCGGTTGTCCACCTGACGTCGCGCAACCGGATTCCCCGCCCGCGCCCAGAGGTGAAGGTGCGTCCCGGGCAACCCGGCCCGGGAGCACCCAGCACCCGGAGGGCGACACCCATGAGCACGACCACCACGACCACCACGCGCATCGACGGCACGACCATCGTCATCACCACCACGACCGTCACCACCGCCACGGCACCCCCGCCGCCCCCGGCGGCCCCACAGGCACACCGGCCGGTGCGGGTCGGCAAGCGGCTCCTCGCCGCCGCGGCCGCCGTCACCACCATCACCGGCGCGGTCACTGGCGCCGCCGCGGCCGCCCCGCACCTGCACAACGCCGCCACCACCCTGCTGCACCTCGTCACCTGACACCTGAGCGCCCCACCCCCGCCGCAGTGCAGGGAGTGGGGCGCTCAGGTGCTGTCCGTCAGGCGAGCCCGACGATGGTGCGGGCGAGGGTGGGGTCGACGGCGCGCACGAGTCCGTACACGGCGACCGCGGTCAGCAGGGGCGCGACGACGGCGTACTCGACGATCCCACCGGCACGGAACGAGAACGGGCCGGTGTTGAACTCCCACCATGCCTTCCCGCGGTACGGGGCCGGTGCGAGCAGGGGCACACCTTCCTTGGTGAGCGCGTCACCGAGGCTGTGGAGCAACACCCCGGCGGTGACCGCGAACCCTAGCCACCACAGGTGTCCGTCGCCGAGAGTGATCGCTGTGGCCCACGCCCCCGACATCGCGGCGACGGTGACCCCGAGCCACCCTTCCTTTTTCGCCAGCGACCCCAGCAGGCCCCGGATGGCGAGGCCGAGGGTGAAGAACAGCACGCCGACGACCGCGGGGGTGCCGAACGTGCCCGCCAGCGTGGACACCCCGGCGCCCGCGGCGACGGCGAACAGCGCGGTGTGGGTGACGGTGCGGTGCCCGTCGCTGGTGTGCCCGTCGGCTCGGGTGGCGGTCGCGTTGTGCACCGCTGCCGAGACGTTGTTCACGACGTGGGCGAGGGCCTGAGTCGCCGGGCCGAACGACCGGGCCACGGTCGATGAGGGCTCGTCGATGTCCGGCAGCAGCGCGGACCCGGCGCACACGGCCGCACCGACGAGCAGTTCGGGCGTCGACAGGTGAGCGCCCGACACGGCGGCGACAGCGGGCGCTGCGGCGAGCCACGCGGCGGCACCAGACATGGCGTGGGTGGGGCCCATGACCACGGCGGGTCAGCCTCCGGCGACGGCGGTCAGGACCCCGCCGATCAGGTCCAGCAGCGCGGGCAGCCACCGGTAGGTGATGTCGGCGACGGCGTCGATGATGGCGGTGATGATGCGCTCGATGCCGGTGGAGCCAGTCGTCTCGTTGTATCGGATCACTCCGCGGATCACGCCGAGGATGAGCAGGACGTACAGGGCTTTGCGGATCATCAGCGGGTCCCCTTCGATTGGTGGTGTCGGGTGGGTTCGGGGGCGCGCTGACGCACAAGCCGGTCGGATTCGTCGAACCACGACGCGACCTTCCGCTCGGCGTTACGGCTCCACGCAGGGTCGGTGATCGACGCGCCGTCCCCGAGGTACCGCCACAGACCCAGCACCACCCCGATGATGAGGAGGACTCCCAGCGCGCGCTTGACCATGTCAGGCATCGTGGCATCGGAGCGGGCCAGCAGGCCGCGCCGAACTCACGCCAACGGCAGGCGGACCCACCCCTCGGTATCGAACCGGTGCACCGCGCCGTACGGGGCCTCGTCAGGAAGCGGCCGCAGCCGCTCGGTGCCCCCGGGGCACCAGTGCAGGATCGCCCCGGGCGGCTTGCCTGTGGTCATCACCGTCTGGAAGGTACCGATGTCGCGGGGCACGTCCCGCAGCGACGTCACGACCACGACCAGCGCGGGACCACCGGGCGCGGTGGAGGCCGCGACGCACCCGCGCAGCGCGTCGACGAGCCGGGTGAGGGGGCTGTCCGGCGCGTTGACGTCGGCCCCGGCCAGCACGCCGGTCAGGTCGGCCACGAGCATGTGCTGCTCGCCGCTGGCGGCCTTGGTGACGGCCGCGTCGAGCGTGGAGGTCAGCAGCGTCTTGCGGGTCGGGAGCGACTGGTCGTCCGGCGCGGGGGCTGCCACCCGCACAGCGCGGCCACCGTCGTCGGTCCAGTTGCGGGTGATCGTCTCGACCCACTCCTCGACAGGCACCGGGTGGACAGGGGCGTGCAGCAGCAGCGGGCAGGGCGCGGCGTTCAGGCCCCACCGCACTGCGGCTCCTGCGGTGGGCCGGTGGGCGGCGGCGGTCACGATCCCACCACCTGCGGCTCGTCGACGTCCTCGTCCGCAGCGTCGTCGGCGTCGACCCGATCCAGCCGCACCCACTTGGTGACGCTCACCTGCGCGGTGACCGTGTTTCCGTCCTCGTCAGGGCGGGTGAAGTTCTCGGTGGAGGTGACGGCCGTCCACCCCATCCCAGCCAGCCGGTCGGCGACGCGTTCCTGCGCGCCGTGGATCGTCTCGGACGGGTTCTCGAAGTTGGGGGTGTCGCGCTTGGGCAGGAAGTACGTCTGGAACAGCAGTTCCTGTCCGGCATCGTTGACGAACCAGCCGCGGCCCTTCGGCGCGCCGTCGAGCCCGGAGGTGGCGAGCGTGTTGCCGAGCACCTGAATGGACTCGTTGGTGTTGAGCGGACCGACCGAGACGCGGTTGACCAGTTGGGCTCGCAACGCGGTGCCGATGTTCTCCGCGGACGGCTTCTGCGCGGCCATGACGATGTTGACCTCCATCGCCCGGCCGAGCATCCCGATCTTCTCCATCGACGTGCGGGACTCGTCCTGAATCAACTTCAACTCGGAGTCCTTGACCGGGGTGAACGCGGCGCCGCCCTCGTCGAAGAACACGATGAGCCGCCGGGGCACCTCGTCGAGCGTGATCCCGGTGATCTTCCCCTCGCGGATGCCTCGGCGCAGTTCCCCGAGGTTTTCGACGCCGTGCTGGCGCAGCAGCGCCTGCCGGGCGTTCATCGACTTCTCCGCGTACGCGGTGACCCCGGCGATCTCCTCGATGGAACGGCGCACGTCGGTGACGGCGTACTTGCGCACGTTCGGGTACCCGGGTGTCCACGTGAAGTCGGTGACCTTGGGGTCGACGACGACCAGTTCGACGGCGTCGGGGTTCATCAGCGCCCCATACAGCACGAGGGTCAGGAGCACCGACTTGCCCGCTCCGGTCGACCCGCCGACGAGCGCGTGCGGGGACTTGCCGAAGTCCATGACCGCCTCGTACCCGCCCTTGGCGGGGCCCATCAACACCTTCCCGTCCCGGAACAGCGCGTGCCACCGCTGGCACTCCTCGCTGCCCTCGGCAGGGAACGGCACGAACCCGGGCAGCACCGGCACCGCGGTGATCTCGACCTCACCACGGCCGGGGTCCCACTCGTACCGCCAGTCGTTGGCGTCGGTCAGCGAGTCGAAGTGGTCCATGAACGCGCGGCGCGTGTCGGGGTTGGTGACGTCGGCGGTGCCGAACGACACCCGCATCCGCGCGGCCCGCTGCCGCCCGTCGACCTCGGCCCAGTCGGTGATGTCCACGTCGACCGGCGCCTCGCCGCGCTTGGTCTTGATCTTCTGCTGCGCCACCGACCGCAGCCGCAGCGTCTCCTTCTTCCGCAGCGCCTGCGCGTGCCCGCTGGGCACCGCCGCAGCGACGAGCGTGGTCGCGTGCCCCATCTGCCACCGGTACAGCCACACCCGGTCGCGCCACTCCGCTTCGAGCGCCTGATCCAGCACGTTCTCCACGAGGTGCTGGCTAGTGAGGTTGGAGAAATCGGCGACGCCGAGCCCGACGGTGACCTCCACGGGCGTGTTCCGCACGGAGACGGGTGCCACGTCGGGCGCCCACCGGGTCACGTCGACGGTGGTCTGTGCGACTGCCTTGGCACCACCGGCGCGCTGCACCGCACCCAGCACCACCGACGAGACCTTCCGCGCGGTGCGCTTCTTCGCCGCGGCGTCGCTGTCGGCGGGGACAGCCTCGATCTGCCACACCCCCGCCACCGACCAGTCGTGCAGCCACTCCACCCCGCGGGTCACGGCCTGATCGAACCGGGCCTCGACCACGTCCCGCTCGGTGCGGCCGCCCACGTCGTGCGCGCCGAACCCGACGACCACCCGGACGGGCACGTCCGGCCGGTCACCGTCAGACCACTCCATGTCGATGTCCAGCGTGTTCCCCGACGACTTGGGGATGGGGATGATCTGGGCGATGGTCGACTCCACCCACCGGCGGGTCTTCTTCCGCGCGACCTCCACGTCGCTGTCCGGCACCTGCCGGAACGTCACCCACCCCGGGCTGGACTCGTAGTCGAACACCACGTCGGCGCCCGGCGCGGCGCACGCCGTCTCGACCGTCTTCTCCACCGCCCACCGGGTCGCGGGGACCGCCGCCGGGGAGGCGCTGTCGTAGGCGATCATGCCGGAGGTGACCTTCGAGGGTCCCTTCCACCCGGTGACCTTCACCCGGGTCTTGGGGTCGACCGGCTGGGCGCGGGTGATCGTCGGGTGCCCGCACGCCTTCGCGGTCGCCGTGTACAGGCCCAGCACCGTCTTCTGCGTACCGGGGACCCACCGGGCGGCTCGACCGACGGTGTAGAGCAGTCCCGCGCCGGTCAGGGCCGCGAGGGGCTTCCACGCCGTCGCCCACATCTGCCACCACGCGACGCCCAGACCGAACGCGACCAGCCAGTTCAGCGCGACGTGTGGGACAGCCCGGAACGCCCTCGCGGTGTCCCGGGCCCACGTGAACACAGCCCACGACGTCAACGCGCCCTTGGCGGCCTCCTGCGCCCGGCCCTGCACCCCACCGGCGCGTCGTGCTGTCGCTCCCCGCGACCGGCTCATGCCGCGGTCCTTCCCCGCGTCGCGGGCCTGCCCGCTCGGTCCATCCGTGCTCGCATCGCGTGCACCTGCGCGTCTCGCCGGGCGACTGCCCGGGCGCGGGAGGCGGCGCGGGCGCGGCGCGCCCACGTCAGGTGGACAGCGGCGACGGCGAGCACGAGGAGAGCGGCGGCGACACCGCGCTGGGTGATGGGGGTGGGGTCGAGCACCCCACCGGTGACCGTGGGGGCGGTGCTCGCCGCGGTGTAGAACCCGATGACGGCGGCGGTGACCAGCCACCCGGCCGTCAAGGCCGCAAGGGACACGGGCCGTCCCGAGGCGGCGCGCTCGGCGGCGCACAGGGCGACCGTGGCCGCGGCGACGGGAACCACCGGCAGCCACACGAGCGTCCCCCCGCCAGCGGGGCCCGACGCGAGGGTCGCGTACACGCACACCGCGACGAGCGCGAGGACCGACCTCTTGGACGCGTGCGCGATCCACTCAGGTCGCCGCTCACCGTCCGCGGGAGACCCCGGCGCGTTCCACACCCATCCCAGCGCGACGACGGCGGCGAGGAAGGTACTGACGGTGAGGACGGCGGCGATCACGACCCGGTTTCCCCAACGGGTTCGGACGACTCCTGCTCGACCGGCAGGGACGGAGCGGTGATCGGCAGGCCGGTCTGGGCGCGCCACCGCTCGCGCGGCACGTGCACCCACAGGCCAAGACGGTCGCCGTCGTCGACGACAGCGGCTGCAACCGGGCCGCGGGCGTCCGGCTCCCACTGTGGGTCGAGGCCGCCCCGCTGAGCGGTCGGGACGGTCCCGCGGATCGCGCCGACGAACACCGAGCCCGGGTCTATCCCGTCGGTGACCAGCCCCGACACCGACTGGGTGGCATGGGTGCGGGCCTCGGCCATCGAGCCGACGATGGCCGAGGACGCCAGCCACGGGCGCCCAGCCCCGCCGCCACCCACCCACACCTCGACCCGGTACGCGTCGGAACGGCCGGGCGCGGCCTCCCGCACCGGCGCGGGAGCGGGGTCTACGGCGCGCACGAGACGCAGGGCGGGGTGCTTGGCGGTCACGGTGTTCTCCTCGGGAAACCCATCGGGTGCTGTCCGTCGGTCACGCGCCCGCTGGGGCGGTGGATCGCACCGACGGGGACACCTTTGCACCGGTGCCTGTGGAGCGGTACTGCTCGGGAGCGCGAACGGGGACCGCTCCTACGACGACGTTGCTGTCGTAGGAACCGTTGTGGACCTGCCCGCCGCAGGTGACCAGCGCCAGCCGCTTCGGGCCCTTCCGGTCGAAGAGGTCGTTGGGCGGGGAGTCCTTCGGGGTGACCCGCATCTGCCCGACCACCCACCACTGGGCCACGCCCTTGCCGTTGGTGGTGACGACGTACGACCCGGGACGTAGCGAGGCGATGTCGTGCAGCGCGCCCGGCCCCTCCCCGACGCGGTCGACGTGCCCGGCGATCACGCGGGTGCCCTTGGGGGCGTCGATCTTCACGCCGGTGTCCAGCAGCGTCGTCTTGTTGATGTCGCTGGCGATCTGCCACACGTCGTGAAGGTTCTTCTGGCCGGGCGCGAACGTGGTCTCCACCCCGAGCGTGGGGATCGCCAGCGTGTTCCGGCCCAGCGAAGCCGGGTCGATGGTGTGCGGCTGGTAGCCCTTGTCGCGGCGCTCGAACGTGGACGGGGGGACCTCGACGTTCCCCGCGGGCGAGGGCAGCGAGAACGTCGAGGTCGGCAGCGGCGCTGGCGGTGGCGGCGTCACCTGCGAGGAGTCGACGACGACCCACCCGCCGATGGCGAGCGCCGCGAAACTTGCGGCGGCGGGGACTGCCACAGCCCGGCGCCTAGCCGCACGACGAGCCCTGCGGGTGTCCTCGACCGGCATGGCCCGCTTGGATCGGTGAGGCCGGATAGAAGTCATGGGTCGGTCCCTCCCTGACGATGACGTCCCGGCTGGTGGGGACGAATCTGTGGTGTTGCCCCACTGTGGCACCGAGCCGGGCCACCAGACGGGGAAGGCCCCCGGCTCTGCCAGAGCCGGGGGCCTTCCGTGGTTCTGCTGTGCTGACCGCGGGATCAGTGCTTGCGCGCCATCGCCTTCATGCGCTGCCGGGCGGACGCTCCGAGTCCGGCCCCGCCGAGGAGGACGAGCGCGGACCCCAAGGCCATGCCGAGCGTGTTCCGCGAGCCGTTGCCGGGGACACCGGTGGGGATGGCTCCGTTGGAACCGGTGTCACCGTTCGGTTCGCCGGTCGGCGGGTCGGTCGGGGTGCCGGTCGGGGTGCCGGTCGGCGGCGTGGTCGGGGTGTCGGTCGGCGGCGTGGTCGGCGGCGTGGTCGGCGGGTCGGTCGGCGGGTCGGTCGGGGTGTCGACCGTGTCCGGGTTCGAGTCGACCGGCTTGTCGTACGGGTCCGTCGCCGACGACACCGCGACGTTGACGATCTTGCCCTTCTTGGCGTCGGCCGCGGTGACCGTGTACGGGTCGGACTCGCAGATCGTCGACTCGCCCACGGCCAACGACTTCTGCTTCTCGTCGCACGTGATCTTCACCCCGGCCTCATCCAGCATCTCGTCGGTGATCTTCACGTCCGTGACGGTGACCTCGCCGCGGTTGGTGACCTTGATCCCGAACACGATCTGGTCGCCCTCGTCGGCGCGCTGGTCGCCGTCGGGGTCCTTGACGTACCGCAGGGTCTTGTCGAGCACGAGCCGGTTGACGTACTTGCTCGGCGCCTCCGACGGATCGGTGTCGGTCACCGGGTCGGGGTTGCCGTCACCGTCGGTGTCGGGTCCCTCGGTCGGGTCGCCGGTGACCTTGGCGGTGTTGAGGATCGTGCCGGTCTCCGCCGCGTCGATCACGTCCTGCCGGGTGACTCGGTAGAGGTCGTCGGCGCGGCAGTTCATCGACTCACCCGCGGCGAGCGTGGCCTGCGGACAGGTGATGCCGATGCCGACCTTCGCCAGCCGCGGGTCGGTGATCTTCACGTTGTCCAGCGTCACCTGCGAGGGGTTGGTGACCTTGAACGTGTACTGGATGCCGTCGCCCTCGTCAGCGTCGCCGTCGCTGTTCTTGTCGTCAGCGATGGTGTTCGACTTCACGAGGTCGATGCTCGGCACGAGCGGGTCGAGGCCGGGCGTGACGAGCGTCTCGGAGGTGGCGCTGTCGGCGAGGTAGGTCCAGTCGTCGATGGCCCGAACGTCGCCGTACATGCCGTACGTCGTGTTCGTGTTGTCGGCCACCGACGCCCACCCGTGGACACCGCCAGCGGAGTCGGTGCCGTTCGGGTCGCTGACGAGCGTGTTCGTGGAGTCGGGGTTGGGCGTGTAGCAGGGCTTGTCCTGCGCCTCCTGCGCGAGGTCCCAGCACTGCTGGCCCTTGAGCAGGCTGTCGTTCCACCACAGGCGGGTCGACCCGACCGCCGGGCCCGCCAACTGGACGACCTCGATGCCGCCCTGACGACGCTCGACGTCCTCGTTGACGAAGTGAATCTCGCCCGGGCGGATGATCTCGACCTTGAAGGCGACCTTCTGCGTCGCCTTCACCGGGTCGCCGTTCTTGTCCAGACCGTCCCACGCCACCGTGTTGGGCCCAACGAGCGCCTGCTCCTCGATGACGACGGTGTTGGCCGGGAGGAACGTGCCCGCACCGGTGGTGTCGATGAGCACCTTCGCCGTGGCGTTCTGGCCGGTGAGGGTGTACGAGATGTCACCGGCGGCGGTGCGGCCCGTGGCGGATCGCCTGTAGTCGGGCTTGCTCACCGAGGGGGCGACGTAGTCGGTGTAGAGCCACGTGGTGCCGCCGGGGGTTGCCGTCGTGGGCGGCATCGTCGGGTCCGGCTTCTCGAAGTAGACCATGAACGTGTTGCTGCTCGGGCAGTCAGCGGCACGCTTGTACGATCCGCCACCGAAAAGCGCCCACGGCTGGGACTTGTACAGGGGGTTGCAGGACGAGTCGCCCAGCCCCATGGAGTCGGCCGAGAACCGGCTGTTCCCACCCATGTAGTCCCGGTAGGTGCCCCGGTACTGGGCGCCACGGTTGTCGAGGTAGTAGAGGGTCTTGTCCTCCGCCTCCGCCTCCAGTCCGCGGGAGAACAGGGTGGCGTCGCGGTACACGTCGGTGGAGACGCGGCCCGACTGGGCGTCACCCGCACTCGACGTCGGCGTGATCGACCAGTCTGCGGCGACGCCACTGGTCGAGCGGCCGTCCGCGTCGGGGGAAGTGAACTCGACCGACCACCGTCCCGACTCGCCGGTGACCCTGTCTGCGCTCACGACGACCGGGGCCGACCCGGTGTTGCTCTTGGTGATCGGCGCGGACACATCCTTCACGATCCGCCCGGTGCTGTCCCTGATGACCAGCCGCACCGAGACGGGGTCGGGGTCGACGTTGTTGACGGACTCCCAGACGGCCCTGAACGATGCCGAGAGGGTGGCCCCCGGCTCGACGTAGGCGTAGAAGTGCGGGTTGGACTTGACGGGCCCACGGTCGTCAAGCGAGGACTTCACCGTGTTGGTGCGGCCGACGGAGCCGTTGTCGGTGGCGCTGGCGGGGGTGACGAACGCCCCTGCGGAGACACCCCCACCGAGGAGGGCGAGCGCGAGCGCAGCCGATCCAGCCCGGCGGCGCATGTTCGTTACGGACACGAGGTGACCTTTCATCTGGTGTGGTCTGCACCGCGGCACGGTGCAGTATTGCGCCGCTCGGGTTCCCCGGGTCGGCCCCCTCCCCGAACGGCGCTCGTGGAGGGTGTTCAGTTGTCCGTCCGCGGACCGCATGGCCGGTCCGTCGTGCTGGTTGTACCACCGGTCCGGGCCACCATCACGCGATGCGCGCGACCCCTTCCGGTGAAGTGGATCACGCAGGCGGTGTCGTAGCGGCTCATCGAGGGCACGGCGAGGGGGTGGTGGTCGTCTCCGGGGGCGACCACCACCCCCTCACTGGTGGCGTGTTCAGGAGGGGTCAGACACCGCCCCACGGGTCGGGCTGACCACCCTGCTGGGAGGGCTGACCGCCCTGCTGCGGGGGAGCGCCCCACGGGTCGGGCTGACCACCCTGCTGGGAGGGCTGACCACCCTGCTGGGAGGGCTGACCGCCCTGCTGGGAGGGCTGACCGCCCTGCTGGGAGGAAGCGCCCCACGGGTCGGGCTGACCGCCCTGCTGCGGGGGAGCGCCCCACGGGTCGGGCTGACCGCCCTGCTGCGGGCGACCGCCCTGCCGGTCCGGCTTGCGGGTGGTGACGATCCGGTTGCGGGTGGAGACCATGACCTCCTCGGCCTCGATCTTCATGCCCCCGTCCCGCGTGACGCCGTTCTGCTCGTAGTCCTTCTCCTTGCGGAGAACGCCGCGCACGCACACACGGTCACCGGGCGCCAGCGTCGACTCGGCGAGGTTGTCACCGACGTGACGCCACGCCTCGACGGTGAGGTACAACTTCGGCTCGCGGTCGACCCACTCCTCGCCCTGCTTGATGCGGTCGTCCTGCACCATGCGGAAGGTGACGACCTGCACGCCGTCACGGGTGAACCGGGCCTCGGGTGGGGTGATGATGTTGCCGTACACGGGCACGGGCTGGGCCATAACGTCCTCCGGGGGGATCAGGTGGTCGGTGTCATCCGGCCGCAGGCGCGACCGGTCAGGCACAGTCGATCAGTCAGCACCGACGGTGCACACCCCCCAGTTTCGGAGCACCCGGCGGGTGGGGCGCGTCAGGTGGTTTCGCGCAGCAGGTAGTAGGTCTCGACGTGGTCGTGCACGATGGGCGCCACCGCCCGAGCAGCCTGCTTCTCGGCCAGCGCGTCGAGGTGGCGTCGACGGCGCTTCACGGTCGACGCCGAGCAGTTGACGATCTCCGCGATCTCACTGGATGACGCGGCCGGGTTCCGGCGGATTGCTTCGTCCAGCACGTCGGTGTCGGTGTGGGTGCGACGTTCGGTCCCGTCGATGCCAACGAACCGGTCGGTCACGATCTCCGGCGCGTTCGCCACCCCGAGGTGGCGACGGTGACGGCGGCGCTCTACCTCGGTGGTGCCCGCGACGAAACCGTCGATGTTGGGGCCCTCGATGGCCTCCTGCAAGCACTCCTCGAAGCGGACGCACTGACGGGTGCACATGTCACGGCCCAGATCGACGGCCTCGCGGTAGACCTCCATCGCCTCAGCGTCGTCCTTGTCCGGCGGCGCCGCCAGCAGAGTGAGGAACAGGTCGGCGTTGGCCTGACACCACAGCATCCCTCCCGTCGGCGGCACGATCACGTGCCCGCCGACTCGGGTGGCAGGTTCCGAGGTGGGCGTTGCGCGGGGGTAGGTGGTCACGATGCTCTCCAAACCGGGTCAGTCGCAGATGGGCACGGCAAAGCAGGGTTGGGTGGGTCCGGGACCCCGACGGCGATCACCGCGCCCGGCTCAGGCAAGGCCCACGGGTGAGTGTGCATCGGCCGCGCATGAGTTTTTGCTGTTTCGCCAGAGACAATCCTCATATCGGACGCGAGCACCCGGAAACGTGCCGGGTCGTCAGGGCAGAGGGCGTCATCGACAGCGCGGACGAGTTTGTCGAGGTCTCGGTAACCGTCGGCGGACACCGCTCGGGCGGGCGCCGACGTGGGGCGAGGGACGGTGAACACGATGTCGACACGCACCCCCGCGTTCGCCGGGACCCACCCGGCCCCACACACCCGCAGCGCCTCGGTGGTGATCGCGTTGCGCCATGCGACGAGCGCGGGACCGCTCTCTCGACGGACCACCCCTGCGGCAACCGCACGCAATGAGCCTTGCGAGACAGGGTCGCCGGTCACGTGGAGGACCAGTCGCTGGCCGGGAAGGTCTGCGAGACTGCCGATTCTCCCGCGCCCAGCGTCGGGGTTGAACGCCTCTGAGGCGGGCTTGCGACGCCTCGACTTCCGGGGCTGGGTCGGGGCGTCCAACGGAGCGTCCGAGGTGACGGCGGCACCGCAGAACCGGCACGCGGCCGCCGACGGCCGCAGGACCGCCCCGCACGAGCACACGCGGTGGCCGCGGGCGACGAGGTCCGCGACGTCGGCGGCCGTGACCGCGGTCACGACGGAGCCCCCGCCGTCATGGCTCGCTGCCACGCAGCGCGCGCAGCGTTGGAGAACGCGGACGGATCGGCCTGCCACGCAGCCAGCAGCGGACCGAAGGTGGCAGCGTCGATCTGGGACAGCACGGGCGCCCCGCAGGTCTCCGCGAGCAGGTGCGTCATCCGCTCGGGGTGCTCCGACTGGCCGATGGCAGCCAGCAATCCCTCCCACCCGGCCATCATGCCCGGCTGCTGGGTCACCGGCCCGGTGACCGGGCTGGGCACCTCGGGCTCGGCGGGCGCGGGGGTGCCGGGGTGGCCCTGACCCTTGGCCCGGTCACCGCCGGTCAGGTTCTGCTCGATCCGCTGGGCGGCCTTCCGGTACAGGCCGGTGGCGACCGGCTCGACCCGAGCGGCCCACGCCCGCAGCGCGGGCATGTCGCGCACCCCGGTGGAGGGGAACGCGAGGTCCCCGGCGGGGTCGGCCACGGGGGAGCCCGCGAGGGTGCCGTACACGACCTCGCACCACCGGGCGGCCTCCTTGTGGGAGGCGTTCTCGCGGTTGGGGCGGGCGCCGGAGGTGGCGGACTGGACGGTGTCGGCCAGCCACAGCAGGCACCCGGTGAGGGTCCACGCGTCGTCGACGTACGTCTCGGCGCTGGTCGAGTCGGGGTGCGCGTCGAGCAGGTCGCACGCGGCGGTGAACGTGGCGCGCTCCTTCGACGCCAGCCACGACCCGAGGTTGACCCGCCCGTCGGAGTTCCACGCCTCCCAGACGCGGCCCTCGGTGGCGTGCTGGTAGATGCATGTTGGGATCACTCATGCGGATCGTCAAGTCCT
>ERZ501047.463-NODE-463-length-13442-cov-3.648166_pt1 | contig 13442 bp, 10 predicted proteins | sample MGYA00510868_ERZ501047 | MGnify/ENA primary metagenome ERZ501047 (study PRJEB25958, sample SAMN03398593) | human skin metagenome | study: EMG produced TPA metagenomics assembly of the Human Skin Microbiome Metagenome (human skin metagenome) data set. | reverse complement strand
GAATGAACAACCTGGATCTTGGTCCAGGTCAACTGCCCCGCCTGGATCTCAGTGCGTCTAATCTTCGCACTTTGGCAGATCTGGGTGCTGGAAATGGGGGCACGGTGACCAAGGTACTGCATATACCCACTGGCATATTGATGGCGAAAAAAGTCAACTTTATTGATGCGAAACCAGAAGTGCGTAAGCAAATTCTGCGTGAGCTCCAGATTCTCCACGAATGTCGCTCTGAATACATCGTTGGGTTCTATGGCGCCTCGCTCAGTGATGTTCATATTTTCATGTGCATGGAATACATGGATATGGGATCACTGGATACCATCTATCAAAAGCACGGCCCCATTGACGTGAATATCTGCGGAAAAATTGTATACACCGTCGTCCATGGCCTTTCATACCTATATGAAAAATTCCGGATCATCCATCGTGATGTAAAGCCAAGCAATATCCTGGTGAACCGTCAAGGCCAAATCAAGCTTTGTGATTTTGGTGTATCTGGTGAGCTCATTAATAGCATGGCAGACACATTTGTTGGGACGAGCACTTACATGAGTCCTGAGCGGATCCAAGGTGACCAATACAGCATAAAGTCCGATGTATGGTCCCTGGGTGTCACTGTTATTGAAATTGCGCATGGTTGCTTCCCATTTGCCATTGAAACGGAAGATGATCCTGATGCCACTACACATGCTGCTCCTAGAGGCGTACAGGATGTGCGTTCTCTTTCTATTCTCGAACTACTGCAGCATATTGTGCATGAGCCTCCACCCAAACTGAATCCAGATGCAGACTTCCCGCCTGATATGATCAATTTTGTGACAGTATGCTTGTGTAAAGATCCGGTCAAGCGGCCCACCCCTATGGAGCTCCGGAACCATCCTTTTGTACTTCAAGGACAAAGGTGCGATGTAAATATGGTGGAATGGGTTATGAGCCTGTCTTCCTCGAAAGAGTAAATGGGAGGCACATAGCTTCATTTGATTCCATATATGCGCTTACGGGGCTTGAGGTACCATCCGTGCATTCTGAAGTAGCATGTAAATGGTATACCTTTTCATGTTTGATTCCAACAACGATTGCTTTACTACAAGAGATGTACCCCGATATTCTCCGTGATGTTTGCTGTTTATGATAAGATACGTTCCCATAGACAATCTACAATGTTTCACTTCTCAGATGCTACAAGTTTGTAATGCACAGGATAACTGGAGCGTACAGAATCAAAACTTTGCGGCGCTGAATTTCGGAGGCTATTGTATCGCATTCCCATTATCGGCTACCTTGGAGCAAGAGAAGCCTAAAGCGTAGTATCTTCGCATTTATGCATCTCTCCAACTTTTTTTTCTCGGATAAAAAAATGATTGGTCAATGTATACCAAAACACTGTTTTCTAATTGGTGACTCGTAGCGCCGTTTGGCAGTTTGTTGCTTTAATCTCCGCTTCCAAACTAAACCTTAAAAATTACGCCATTTCGAAAGGATGGTAACCATTTTCTGATGACGGGGGCACACTAAGCCGACCATCATGAAACATATTCAACGCCGTGGATTATCGCGATCTAGAAGCTCTTCCTCCTCATCTTTTTCATCCTCCTCGTCTTCAACAACGTCGGATACATGGCGAGATGATGGATTAGATGAATTACTGTACAAGTCTCTCTGGAACAAATCGGTCATGTCTGATGTGCGTGACCAGGATTTAAATGATCTACTTTCACAGAACCCTGTGTTCTACACAACAAAACAAGAAAATGATGTGGAAACTTGCATGAAAATGCTCATTCATGACGAACGGTGCCCTGTAGCAGGTGCCAATGTGTGTGGTCTCATCTCTACCTTGTGTCACACGGAGAACGGACCAGCTTCTCTTTTTACGCAGATCTTTCTCAGGAACTTCCGAACGTTTTGCTCTCCAAGAAATTGTCTAAGGAGTATTATACAAAAATACGAAATGGCAGAAGACAATGCCCACCGAGAACGTATCCTTAGCATACTTGTCGTATGGGTTCGTGATTATTGGGATACGGTACAGGACTCTCCCATTTTAAATGACTTCCTAGATTTTTCACGCCGGACATCTCTCACTTATCAATCAAAGAGTGTCCAAGAGCTCGAATTCACAAGCAACTGGCTTCTTCGCTCAAGACATTTGCCAACATCACCACAAGTTTACGACATCACGCAACACACGTTACGAACCCAAGGATCAAGTGTGCCACCTCTTTCCATTGTCTCTCGTTCATTGTTAAATGCACTAAAAAACTCTTCTTCTATATGGGAGGTACCTATTTTAGAGTTTGATCCATTGGAACTTGCGCGTCAAATCACTTTGTGTGAAAACACTCTGTTTTGTGCGATTGATCCTTTTGAGCCCATGTATCCCGTCGAAACAGACGTACCGGGCTCTTTGTGTCCACAATATATTCGCAAAATGACGAAGATGTCCACACAGCTGACGAGCTGGATCAGTCAGTGCATTTTGCGTGAAACCAATTTGAAACAACGCACATTAGTCCTCCGTTTCTTCATCTTATTCGCTGAAGCGAGCTACAAGCTACAAAACTTCAATCTGTTAATGGAAATCTTAGGTGCGCTTGGCTCAAGCAACCTTCACCGTCTTAAGAAAACGTGGAAAGGATTGCCTCCCCGCAAGATTGCCAAGTTTGAGTTTTTGAGTCAGCTAATGGATCCTGCGCGCAATTTTAGCGCCTACCGCACCTGCTTACACAACGCGCAAGGACCAACTCTACCGTTTCTTGGTCTGATTCTGACAGATATAACATTCGCAAAAGAAGGCAATCCTGTTCAACGTGTGTTTCCTGGCCTTGATTTTCCTCTAGTCAACCTCGCGCGATTTTACCAGCTGAAACAAATTTTACGCGACTTTCAAAAATTTCAGAAACCCTATTCAATCTCACCTGTGCCAGAGATCCAGACTTTTATCCGAGGCATCTATGAAGATGGACGGCATCGCACACCATCTGAATACTTTGCCGAAAATGAGCAGTTCTACTATCGCAGTTTGGAGCTGGAGCCTCGTATGGCGGCGCCTATGAACGTGCCTGCTTCCCCTCGCTCCCCAGGCTCTCGCATGTTTGTACGCACGCTGACTGCTTTACGAAACTCATCCGAGACACTTTCTTTGTCTGCGAACAATCGTTCTGATTCGCGCAGTCGCTGAAGTTGCATCTTTGTATATTATTGTTATGCACACTCGCCCTGTTTGAATAGAGCTAAGTAATAGATACCCATCGATGACCTATCTCGAAGATTGACCAGCCAATCATACTGCTGGCGGCTTTTCGAGCACAGCGCAGGCCCAGACCATCACAAAAGGCTTGCCAGCCATCTGAGCTAAGGATATGCCGGGCGGTAGCAAATAGACTAAGCTTCATTTGGCCGTTGGCAGTGCTGTGCAACAAATGGGCTGGCGTTGTTTGCAAACGTGTTTTGAGAATATCGAACGGGTGCGTCAGGATTGTCGCCAGTGTTCCTGCGCACAGCCCACTGGTGCTTACAACCCACCATGAGCCTGTACCGGTCCGTGAGAGACGGCCTAGCCATGTCTTGTGCTGTTCATAAAGTGCAAGGTACAAGCCTGCATAAGGTGCATCTCGCAGTGCCGTAGCGGAAAATCCACGGAAGAGCCCTTTCAAGCCACCATCTTTATACAGCGTGCGAAAAGAAGTCCATAAAGTAGGGTATGCGTCCTGAGTAAAGTGATTTGATTCAAAGCGTGCTTTAACAATCGAAATAGGATTGAGGACTAATCCAATAGACACTCGAGTTATTGCTCCTGTTAAAACATTACCTGTATTAGAGAGACGCGCCATTGTCGATGTCTGACCGCTCAGCGATGCGTTCGTAGCGCCACGGATAGATAACATGGGTATTTGCCATTTTGCAACGAACCAGCGCAATTGATTCAAGGTATAAAAGTATGCTGCCACTCCAGGTACATTTCTTGCTATAGTAGGTACTGTTCCACGCCATAGACCACGGTATCCTGACGTATCAACCACCGACTTGTAAGCTCGCACGAGCCGTTTCATGGCAGATAATGGCGCTTGGCCCACTGTCCGTTCCTGCTGCATGCGTGTCTTGAGCAGGTCCATGGGTTGGAGCAAGACACAAGATGCAAGTCCAGCAGTGCCACCCACCCCGAGCGTCTTCCATGCGGGGATCGAGCGCTGCCTGTCCCCATTCTGGGAGGACATGACGGCTGCTTGGATCGGACTCCCTAGTGGAGTGGCCAGCCGCACCGGCCACTCTCAGGCACGTGATGCGCCGCCTATCGTTGTAATCGGACATGGCCGGCGGCCCGCCCAAATAAAATCTTACCCCCTACAGACCATGTTGTCAATTGCCACCTTTGCATCGGCACGCGCCATGGCGCGTGCTGCACCAAAATACTCGGCGGCACTTGCCATGGCATCTAGTCGTCACTTCTCCGTGTCGACGCGCGTTCTCGGAATTGTCAAGGTGCCTGAGATGGCTGAGTCGATTTCAGAGGGTACGCTCAGTGCTTGGCACAAAAAGGTGGGCGACTATGTTAATGAGAGTGACGAGGTCGCCACTATTGAGACGGACAAGATTGACGTGAGTGTCAACTCGCCAGAGTCTGGTGTAATTACCGAGGTCTTTGCTCAGCCAGAGGACAATGTCGAGGTGGGCAAGGACTTGTTTAAGATCGAGCCAGGCGAGCCCCCCAAGGATCAGCCAAAGGAGGAGCCTAAGAAGGAGGAGTCGAAGCCGGAGCAACCCAAGGAAGAGCCCAAGCAGGAAGAGCCTAAGCAAGAACAGCCGAAGCAGGAGCCCAAGAAGGAGCAGCCCAAGAAGGAAGAGCCCAAGAAGGCTGCTGACAACCAGGCTCAGGACCAGGCCCCTAAGGCTGGTGCACGCACCGAGTCGCGTGTCAAGATGTCACGCATGCGCAAGCGCATTGCTGAGCGCTTGAAGGAGTCGCAGAACACCGCTGCTTCGCTCACGACCTTCAATGAGATCGATATGAGCCCCTTGATGGCATTCAGGAGCCGCCACAAGGACCGTATCTTGAAAGAGACCGGAGTTAAGCTTGGTTTCATGGGCGCCTTCTCGAAGGCATGCGCCCTGGCTCTGCGCGAGATCCCTTCGGCCAACGCAAGCATTGAGGGCGAGGGTCTTGGTGACACGATTGTGTACCGCGACTATGTTGACCTTGGTGTGGCAGTGAGCACCGAAAAGGGTCTCGTGACGCCCGTTGTCCGCAATGCTGAGAGCATGAGCATTCTTGAGATTGAGCAAGCCATTACAGAACTGGGTCTCAAGGCGCGTGACAACAAATTGTCGCTGGAAGAGATGACTGGATCGACGTTCACGATCTCGAATGGTGGCGTGTTTGGTTCTCTGTTCGGAACTCCTATTCTTAACCTGCCTGGCTCGGCTATTCTGGGTATGCATGCCATTAAGGAGAAGCCGTGGGTCGTCAACGGCAAGGTCGAGGTCCGTCCTGTCATGGTCGTTGCTCTGACATACGACCACCGTCTTCTCGACGGCCGTGACGCTGTGACGTTCCTTGTCAAGCTCAAGCAGTACCTGGAGGACATGCCAACTATGCTTCTGTAGGGGACATACTTATGCTAAATCTATGCATATGAGCGCCAAACAGCCTGAACAAGTGCGGCGGCGTGGTTAGTGTGGATAGCCTCTTTGACGAGTGCGCTCAAATCCTCGTCTATTGTCAGTGGCTTGGTATCATTGGCATCCCATAGCTCCAGATGTTCAAGACGCCCACCTGGCTCGTTGAAGCGGAGGACGAGTGTGCGTTGGTGCTCGACGGGAGCAGAGCGCGTAGACCGACGTGATCGCTTAGCAGCTGGCCGGGTGATGGCCACATGCAGCTCGTTGGGACGCGGTGCGGACATTTGCGTGATACCCAGCGCATGTTCCAGCGCATCAAGTGTAGACGTATGCTTGGCACAGAGTCTTTCGAGCTCCCAATCACGACCGCGGTCGCGACCCATACCGAGCCGAGCATCGTTTGCGAGTTTCTCAGCGGCTGTCCGTTCGGCTTTTAATCGGTCAAGCTGGTGAAGCGCCTCAGACAGCTCCTTTTTAGCGGCCTCCATGTCGTGGACGATATGTGTCGTTTCGTCATCGATGGCCTGCATCGAGAGAATCTGCTCATCACAGACAGCCTCAGCCTCGGCTGTCGTCAGCGAGCCATGTGTACCTTCTGCCGCCTTGATCTTGGCCAGCTCCAGCTCCATATCTGTAATATCGGAAAGAAGAGATGCGGCTTCTGATGTGTGCTGTTCGACTGCTTCCCATGGCTCGATAAGTGCATCAGACACCTCATCAATATCGGATCGAAGACGCCGGACGTTGGTCTTGGCTTCCACGAGCTGTTGCTTGACGCGCTTACACTCCTGCTCGCGGTGCGCCACATCCGCCGTGGACAAGATTTGCGGCTCTTGCCCGGTCTCTGGATCATCTTGCAGGTCAGCTAAGAAGCGTAGCTTGGTTTCTTGCTCCAAGTAGATAAACTTGAGTTTGCGGAAATAGTCTAACAACAAAGCCTCTTCCTGCACGATCGCATCCGGCACGTCGCGGTACAAGTCCCAGTCCAGCTGGAGTTCTGTGTCGGCTAAGACGTCCTCGGGATCAGTGGTGCGCTGAAAACGCTCTTTCAGGGCTTGCACGCCCGGTGTGTCATGGGCGTGTTCCTCTAGAAGTCTGCGTGAGAGGTGTCATACGTACATTCTGGCGCGCTCCAACACACCTTCATCGCTTTGATAGCTCGAGTCACTCACCAAAAAAGGAGATTGGTTGTCTGGCACGCTCACCGACGTGTCGGGCGTGCTTGTTGACATGGCGGAGAGACGCCCCACTTGTGTTGGTACAACACCTGTTTATTGGCGTCGCCCCTGGAGCCACGTGATGTGACACGAAATTGTCCAAGGACGCGCCGTGCCTGGTTGCCACTTGAATGCATGCCACGGTGCTTCGTGCTCTAGAACGATGCTGTATCTGTGACGCGTACTTTTTACCCCGTGATTCAGCACCAAAAAGACGCACGCACATCGAAGCTTGTGCCCGCTTTGCCGGTCTTGGAAGTGACGAAGTCGAGGATCTCGTCGTCAAGGCTGGCGCTCAGGCGCTAGCGTCATTACGGGCCGCACACGAAGTTCAGTATGCAAAAAGCACTCTATTCACCAAGATGGGTGAGCGCCATGTTCCTGATAAGCGCCTCGTCAAGTTATCTGCCGTTATTGGCCCACGTCTCGAGGCGTGCGCACTGGCCTCTGCTGCTGAGGAGCACCGTGCCGCGCGAGTGACGTGCCGGGCTTATCTCCAGCGGCTTTGCGTGAATGAGATGCCGCACGGCCCCCGAAGATGTCCTATTCGACGTGGACGCGCACGGACGCGGGCTGTTGCTTTCCATGCGGCGCTCACAGGCGAAGTGTCCCTGGAAAGCATTGCAGCCGACATGGACCGTCAGCCCTCACCTTTCCCCCCGGTGCACCGCCGCCCATATACCCACTCCGTTCATGCTAGTGTACCTACGTCGGATGACGAGCACGACGTATACGATACATACGTGTAGTTATGAGACTGCTATTCATGCGACGCCACCTTTTCCAGCAGGCCACGCACGCGCTCGAATCCACCCAGCATTTCGACGGTGCGTTTGAGGTCACGCAGCTCGCGGATTTCCCGTGGGTAGAGGTACGTGCTGGGAACCTGCCCTGATGGGCGCTCGTTCCCTTCGTAGGAGGACCGCTGACTGGGCACATACGGCAATGCATCTGGCTGGAGAGAGGCTCGCGTCGCAGTCGCGTACTCCGCATGTACCTCGCCTGTGGGTGTCGGCACGAATTCCAAGGGCTCGTTTTGACTGACGGCCACATCGACAAGTGTATCCAAGGGTGGGTAACTGACACGGGGCGAGCTTGTAGGAGCAGGTGCTGAGGGCGTGGGCGGTTGTTGCCGCCGCCATTGACGTGTAATGGCAGTCCAAAATGCGAGGCGGATGGTTTTTTCGGGAATCCTGTAGCGTGTGCGTATGTGGTCCGTATCTAGCGTCACGTCCTCGTATGGCTTTGCACGCCCTGCACCAGTCTCAGGGTCAAAGAACTTGTCATGAGGATCCGGCACAATGTGTACATAGGCATCGCCTGTCGCAGGCAGTGGTGCTCCGGGGGCGACCTGAATAGTGCGTGTGTGCTGCGGAGCTCGGGGTATGCGCATGCGTGGACGACCTGGTGTGTTGTGTGCCGGACATCGCCAGCGGCGCGTAGCTGGCGGCATGCCAGTCAAGGGCGGGTCGACACAGTCGAGGTGCCAGTGCAGGGTGCAAAAGTCGCAGCTCAGCATGCGGCGGCCATGCGATGCACCGCCCTGTGCAGCAGTAGGACCGTCAGGCAGGGCGCTTTGTCCGCATCGGAAGCACAAGACCGCTGCGCCATGCTTGTCTCGCAGCTGGTACGGGTCGCGATCTTCTGCAAATCCTTGCCGACTGAGCTTTACAGGCCGCTGCGCGATGGTGTCCATGTACACACCATCCGGCCCTGTTCCGACGCCCTTGTAGTATGTGCGAATGTCGTCGGGAAGAGCAAATATGCGCGGGTTTTGTGTGTCAAGGTGCTGGAGGAGCACACCAAAGGGTCCATACCCCTCAGGCGCACGAGTCGGTAGCATGCGCTCGGAGAAGCACACCTGGCAAAACCAGCTGTCGTCCGCCAGCGCGCGTTGAGCCCGCATGTCATGAGGTTGAGCATGGTCAGCGTGTGGTAAGAGCGTGCCGTTCGGGAAGGGCATTTCGTCCACGTCGAGCGGCGGACACACGCACGCAAAATGAAAGCTGCGCGGGCATCCATCACAGCATATGAATCGTCCATGGCCATGACACGTGTCGCAAAAGTCGTTGTTCAGAGCCTCGAGTTCGTCCTCCGTCGCTCTGGGCGTGACACCCAGAGCTGCCAGGTCAGCAGCCGACGACGTCGACGACGACTTGGATGCTTGCTGCTCGATGGCCTCTTCTGTGCGCATACGTTTTCGGGATGCACGCGACGTGCGGCGCGGGGCGGACGCTGAGCTTTTCGGCAGCGGCAGCGGCACAGGATCATAGAGGGCCGCGAGGCCATTGGACGGCAAAATCTCCGTCGACGGCAAGTGAGGCGCTGCTACGCGTGTCTTTTCCTTTCGTGCAGCGGCGGGCCCTTCACCATGGTGGCTCAAGTCCACGATCGGCGGCGTCACGTCCATACACAGCGACAAAAGGGACTACACGTGTGCCGTGGTGGAAGGAGCGAAGAAAACCTCTGCGTCCACCAGGGCCTTTTTTTCGTGGAACCCGATTTCTACCAACTGATAAAGGGGGGCGCTACACGCGCTACACGCGCTGGGCTATCGCGTCGCGCTGTGGCTTGGTGCGGCTGGCCATGCGTAAAGATCCACGGAGCTAGAATTAGACGCACGCGATTCGTGTCGATATCCTCGGCCTCCAGAATCGCTTGCCATGGCATGGGCTGCTGTGTCGGTGAAGCGCGATGCGCCCTGTGCGTCTGCCGGGCCCATTCGTCCCATACAGGCGGAGGCGGCAGCGGACTCGGTCCGAGCGTGTGCAGCTCATGCGCAAGCATAAGCAAGCTTGGCATCGCGCCTCGATCCATGCTCACCACATGCTGAACACAGGCATGGGCCCAGCGGGTGCCCAGTTCCATGTAGATGTCCGCGAGTCGTTCAAAGAATGTGCGGGACAGCATCTGTGTGAGCACAGGACTGGTATACAGGGCCACACAAACGCGCAGGAGCCAGTGCATCTGTTCCGTCGTCGACGTATCTGCCTGCATGAGCTCGTCACATAGGATCATGCAAGTCTCATGCACGGGCGAGGCCGTGACGTCCTCGTTGCTGCACATAATACGGCGCAGGCGCGTCTCGACGAGCGAGATGCATGCCTCCATACCAGCGGTGCGCACAGTTCTCCAGTGTGTGGGCGGCACATTCTCTGCCGTGAACAGGTCGTGCATCGCATTCGTATCTTTTTTCCCTTGCTCCAGTGCCTCGGCAAATTTCCTCGGCACATCCGACAGCATTTGTTGCAGGATGTGACGGACCTGCGTGACGAGTATATCGGACAAACGCGCTTCCAAGATCGAGAGGGCTGGGCTATTCTGTACACATGCCTTTAGCCTGTCACGACACGGCAATAGCGAATCGAGCCGATGTTCTGTTGTTATAAATGACAAGACCGAATCCAGTTCTGAGCATACACGCCGTACAAACATCTCATTGTAGTGATATATGTCCGACTCGGGCAGCGTCTCCTGCATCGGCGGCAGCTCATATGCCTGGACGGGCATAGGAACATGCGCATAAAAGTCTCGGGCCGCCACTGGAGCGAAGGACAAATTTTGAGATCGCGGCGCTCCCAGCTCGAAAAAGGCTCTGCTCAGGTGTGAAAGGATACGTGAAAGACTTGGCCGGGCCCACAGCTCATGTGTATGATGTAGCGTTCGCGTCACAGATCTCAGAAGTCGCTGCAGGCGGTCGGCATGATCGTACTCACCCTCCGTGCATGTCCGCAGGGCCGCCTTGACGCGCTGTGCGTGAAAGTGAGACAGCGCCGAGGCAAGCGACACATGCTGCAACAAGATGTAGGCCAGCATCACATCCAATACGTAGGATGTATGCATACCAGCCTGCTGCATGCACACATCGATACGCGTGAGAACGTATTTACGCAGGGCCTGAACATCCGCCCATTGTGAAACCAGCATAGGGAATTGCTGCATATCGAGCCTTTCCTTGATCCATGTCCACGCCTTTCCCGCGAAAATGATCGACCAAGCCGCCTGAATAAATGCGTGTGATTTGAGGGCCGAGCGAATCGTCTCTGGCGCATCAGCTACCAACAACATGGCGGCGGCCGATTCGACGTCAGATGCCTCCCCCTGCAATGGGAGAGCTTCATTCGCACGACTTGCATGCTGGCGTGCCACATCACTGCTGGTACTTAGCAACATATCGATGGTTTGACGTAGTACTGCAAGCTGGTCACTCATATCGACGACCGTACGCGAGACGCTCAACAGGTCGTGAAAACGATCACCTACGAGCGTTCGCACTGCCTGCTGCTTTGCGTGTGCCTGCTGCGACAGATTTTCAGCGTATTCCCTTATGTCGCGCACGCTGTGCTCTTCAAAGAGGCGGTCCACATCGCCTGGCAGCTTCTCCGCCGACCTGGGTGGCGGCGGTCCTGCCATGGTCAGGTGGAGGCTGAAGACACAACGCTGGACCCACGTCGCGGCGCGAAAAAGTTGGACCTAGACACTACATAATGCCACAGCACGAGTTTTGTTTCTTGGCCGACTTGTAGAACATTTTGCTTTGCTGGCTGAGGGAGCCGCTCTTCTCGACGAGCTTATCGAGGTCTTCACCGCGCTGGAGCACCGAGTCGATCGTGTTGTGCAGCACGATCTTGGTATCATCCAGTTCCTGCTGCACACGCAAGATCGTGTCAGCCTGACGGGGGTCTTGGTACCGCGCAAGGTAGTCCTGCGCATATGGGAATTCGCTCGTGCGGACAATGCCCTCGCCCTTGGGCGGGATTTGGCCGGATGCCGCCAGTTGCCTTGCCTGTGCCTGCCAGATTGACTTCGGCAGCTTGATAAGAAACTCTTCGAGCACTTTGCCGAGCAGCGAGTAGGCCACACGCACGGGGTACTCGCTGTCAGAGACAAGCACGCCGCTCACGCCGTCCGCGGCAGGCCGCGCGTGCACATGAGCCGTGAAGTTGTTTTCCTGGACGGACTGACGCTGCATCGGCTGCGTGCGCTCCGACACCGTCTTCGCCATGAAGGCCATCATGTCTTGCACCGTGCCACGTTGCATCCACGAGAACGAGTTGAGGTCCCAGGCGCTCACGAGCGGCACAGCCTGCTGGCCTGGCTGGTTCGCAAAGATTAGCAAGCCGACTGCCTTGTTAGTTAGCTACACACATACACAGCTTCCTACACACGTCAGCCCTCTGGTACGTACATGTCAGTGGTAGGTCGTCTTCAACACGCGCCTGGGCCTCTAGCCCAGCGCCCCGACCAATCACACCCCTCAGTATCGGCCGACGCGCTCGCCAAGTTCCACATGGCCCATGCACGGACAATACGCTCAGGCTCGTGTGTGGCCCATGTTGAAGGTCCGGCACCTGGTGGCAGGTGCACTGCTAGCACTCGTTTGGTCGCAGTCATGGTACATACGAACTATCTTCCCCAAAGCCTTTTTTTCTGTGCCGAGGGAAATGCCGTCGTGGTATATCCGAGGCGGCGAAAGCAGCGCGTCGCCTCCCGTGACGTGCACGCCGATCCGCAGCGGGTATGTGGCTGATCCCCAAGCGTACGAAGTGGATCCATCTACCAGCCAACATGCACAAATAGCCGATGCATGTGAAGACTTGCGTATGTCTGACACGCTGGGCGCCGTGTTCCTGTCCTGCGATCCTGGACGCAAGGAATGGAATGTGTTCATGGGGCCCACCGCCAATCCTGCTTCTCGTGGGGCCCTGTGGGTACTAGATTACAAGACGGCACCAGACGCACTACCTGTGCTCGTCCCAATGGAAGGATATCCAGACTCGTACGATTTCCATCCGCATGGTATGAGTCTCTTTGTCTATGACGAGAACCATGCACGCATGTTTGTGGCGAACGAGCGCGCGGCAGCATCAACGATCGAGGTGCTGGACCTTGAGAGGTCGCATGAGTGGCGCGCCCAGTACGTCCGCACACTGCAGCACCCTGTTGGAACGCATATGCCCAACGCCCTTCACGCCGTCGGACCCCACGAACTGTACGTGTCGAACTCCAAGCTGGTGTCTCATCGTCCTCCTCCGCGCGCATCGTATGAGGCTGCGATCGCCGCCCAGTTGGGGAACTTTCTTGCGCCTTGGCTCTACGTGGCTTTGACGTACCGACCGCTCTTTCACATATTCTCTTTCCTGGATGACTTGCTGGGGCTGGGCTACGTGTCCTATATTCGCTTCACAGACGACGGCGACGTGACACACTCCATCTTTGCGCAGCGCATCTCCTTTGCCAATGGCGTCGTCGTATCAGGTGAGCAGTTGTACGTCGCTGCAACAGGTGCCGCTGGCATTTACGTATACGATCGGCACAAGAAGGCTGCCTCGAAACGACGCACCTATGTCCCCCTGCCATTCCTGCCAGACAACCTGGCTCTGACTGTGCCGTCAGAGCATCGCACTTCCCCAGGTGTTCTTGCCGCCGGGCACCCGTCTTTGTCCGACATGCATCTCTATGCGTTGCACTCCACGCCAGCCCGACGTGCGCCCAGCTGGGTCGCAGAAGTGTGGTACAATGCGTCATCATCAACTGAGCACGACGAGGCAGGCGTACCATTTCCCAGCGATCGAGCTATACCGCGCCTGCCGTATGGGTGGCACG
>ERZ501047.462-NODE-462-length-13449-cov-4.532552_pt1 | contig 13449 bp, 11 predicted proteins | sample MGYA00510868_ERZ501047 | MGnify/ENA primary metagenome ERZ501047 (study PRJEB25958, sample SAMN03398593) | human skin metagenome | study: EMG produced TPA metagenomics assembly of the Human Skin Microbiome Metagenome (human skin metagenome) data set. | reverse complement strand
GGATCTTCTGCTTGCCGGTGTAGAACGGGTGGCAGTTGCTGCACACCTCGGCGTGGATCGAGCCGTTCTTGGCGGTGCTGCGAGTGGTGAAGGAGTTGCCGCAGGTGCAGGTCACCTGGGTCTCCACATACTCGGGGTGGATGTCCTTCTTCATGCGATGCTCCTTGTCCGGCGCCGGGTCGGCGAGCCCATCCAGATCGGGATGCAAGCCCTACGTCATCGGGACGTATGCCGTGAACCGGCCAACCGCTCAAGTGTGCCAGAGCGGCTTACCCACGCCAAAACACGCTCCTTTCAGCGTCTATTCCGCCGCCGGCGGCATACTGTGCGCCGTGAGCGGCAAGGACGTCGAGGAGAGCGCGGATCGGGCGCAGCAGAAGGAGATCACTGATCCGGCGCAGCCGAAAGAGAGCGCTGATCCGGCGCAGCCGAAAGAGAGCGGCAAGCGCTGGCGTCGCACTCCCCCGCGCGCGGTTGCCCCCAAGCAGGTGGCCCGGGCCTTGCGATCGCGAGATCGCGACCGGGAGCCCGAGACTGCCCGCACCGACGGTATGCCGGTGATCCGCCGCGCCAAGTCCCGAGACCTGGCGGCGCTGATTGCCTTGCGCGCCTTGCTCTTCGAAGCGATGGGAACCGCCCCGCAGGCCCTGTCCGCGGCCGGCTGGCAGCGCGAGGCGCAGCGCTGGCTGCAGGTGAACCTGCAGCATCCGGACGTCAATATCACCGTGGCGGATGTGAATGGTTCGGTCGTCGCCTGCGCCATCGGCCAGGTCACCGACCGGATGCCGAGTCCGGGCCATCCGCAGGGCCGGGTCGGCATCCTCGGGAATGTGGTGACCTTCCCCGAATACCGGATGGGCGGGCTGGCCCAGGCCTGCATCGACGCGGTGATGCAGTGGTTCCGCGAGGAGACCGACGCCACCGGCGTGGAACTCTTCGCCACGCAGGAGGGCCGACGCCGCTACCTGGGCCACGGCTTTACCGATCACGAGTTCCCGCAGTTGCGCGTGGCCTTGCCCCGCGCGGACGTACCCACCGGCTCGATATGACATGGGCGAACACGCCGCTGTCTATCGCTGCCCCGGTCACGGGGTGCGCAATTCCTTGAGTGGGTCACGCCGCGACGCAAAGACGGCCGGCACGATAGCCGCCAAGACGGCAGTAAAAAGAATGAGATAACCCGTCGAAAGGAAGAAATCCCATCCGGGCAGGTCGGCTCCGCGCGCCGTCGAGGTGAGAACCACAATCGCGATTCCAAGTGCCTCGCCAAGGGCAACAAGGAGAACAACCTGCGTGAGCAGCAGGCCGATGACCATTCCGCGCGTCGCCCCTAAGGCTCGACGACGGCCGAAATCTCGCCGCCGCAACTGCACCAGCGCCGCAAGGATCAAGGCCGTCAAGGCGGCTGACGCCGTCAGAATCAGCAGGAGCAATCCGCGCCCGAATCTCGCCAGGTCTTCCTCGATAGACGCGCGTAGAGCCGCCACCCGGGAGCTGGACTCGATGGTGACCTGGCTGGGATCGCGGCTGACAACCACCGTCGTGATCGCTCTGAGCAGGGGGGCCACCCGGTCGGGGGAATCGGCCTGCACGGTCAACCCCACCAGCGGCGCCACATTCGTCGCAGAGCTAGGCACGAAAACGACGGCCTCTCCCCGCGTCACCGTCGCCGGGGGATTCGCCGCACCCACGACGGGATAGGACATGAGCCCTGCCCCCACATTGACTGCCCCCACCGAGTCGGCTAGCCCGAGGAGATCCTTGGCAGCCTCATCGACATAGGCCGCATCGTGAATCGGAGACTTGTGCGACAGTCGCAACGGATCCAGCGACGAGGAATAGACACGCCGCACACCCACAGCCCGACGTCCAACGCCGTTCGCGTTATACCCATCCTGGGCTGGGCCGAGGCCGACAACCCACTCCACTCCGGAAAACCCGCTCACCTGAGTGACCAGGTCGGCCCGCAGATCAGCGTCCAATCTCGCCCGGACGGTGATGGTCCGGGTGTCCTCGCGATCAATGACATTGAGTACCTGGCGCTGAGCGGCTGCAGCTTGCCCTGCGGTGCCCGCGATGGCAATAACCGTGCCGGCGATCAGCATCATCAGCAGTGCCGAGATGACGATTTGGCTCCGCGCGGCCGCGGCGGCTTCCCGAATCACCGCGGGCAGGGGGTGGTCCCTCATAATTCCACGACGCGGTCACATAAGTCGGCCACTTCCGGACTGTGGGTCACCACAATCGCGACCGCTCCCTCTGTCACGGCCGCGCGCAGGGCCGTCAAGACCACGTCGGCGGATCGGGGGTCGAGATTACCCGTGGGCTCGTCCGCGAGAATGATTCGCGGACGTCCAAGCAGCGCACGACAGAGGGCAATCCGTTGCGCCTGACCGCCGGAAACTTGTCCCGGGCGTTGGTCCTCCTGCACGTCGATTTCAAACTCTGCGAGCAGCGCTCGGGCTCGATGCATTGCCGTCGACCGGGACTCGCGGCGATAGAGCGCGGACTCGACGATATTGTCCATCACCGAACGCGTGGGATCCAAAGCCGCATCCTGGAAGACGAAGCCGTAGTACTCCGCCCGGTATCGTGCCCGATCGCGATCGGACAAGCCCGACAGAGCGACTCCATCCACGACAACACTCCCGCTTTGCGGGCGCAGCATGAGCCCCAAGAGATAGAGCAGCGTGGACTTGCCGCGCCCGGATCGCCCCAGGACGCCAGTCATTGTGCCCGCCGGGAATTGCGCATGCCAATCGCGAAAGAGCGGGCGGGCGGCGTCGTAACCGAAGGTCAGTCCTTGCGCCGACACACCGTCTGAGTCAAGTCTGTTGTGCACCGGCAAGCCGAACTCGCTGACCGGGCTGGACGCCGGAGATGCACGCCAGACCGCCGGCCACCGCCCGGACCGTCACCGGGAGCCGCCGGCCGTCGTCCGCGACCACGACAGAACTACCAGACCCGTCGGTCACCACTGCCGCGGCGGGCAGGACGGTGCCTGAGACCTCGGGAACGACCACGGCCTTAGCGGGATAAGTGGTGGGTGTTCCATAGGGCACGGTCTGGCAGGTCGTGCCACAGACAGAGCCACCATCGGGCCCCCTGAGTCGAACCACGATCTGACCAGATTGGGGGTCCTCTTTGGACGCCCCGGCGCGGGCAGACCACGCGCCCGCCCCAGATCCCGGGGCAATGGTGATCTCGACCTGCGCAGTCAAGCGCTGGGCAACCTGATCAGACGTTGTCAGCGTGAAGGAGGGCTCGGTCGCGAACGCGCGCACCACATCTTCACCACCGGCCAACTTCGCGCCCACCCGCAGCTTGGTGGTATCGACCTGGGCGCGAACGGGCAGGCGCGGCACCATCAGCAGCCGGCCGGGTTCTATCACCCCGCTCTCCGGAGAGCCCACGCTCTTTTGCCACGCCCGAATGGCAGCGACAGTTCCCGCCCCCGCGGCCCCATCCGTCGGCCCCGCATAAAACCCTTGGTCGGCGAGGAAGCTCTGCACGTTGGCCACGTCAGCCCCCTTGAGCCCGGGCTCGACATCCCGAAACAGCGGAAACTTCCCTTCCGCGATCGTCACCGGGAGCAAATTGGCCGAATAGAGGACATCACCGGACCGCAATCGGTCACCCGTGCGGACCTTGACATCGGTTACTACTCCGCTGAGTTGATTGGTTACCAGCGGCTGCGAGGCCCACTGCGCCGTAATATCCAGCGGCACGTCCTCCTTCACCACCCCGTGGGTGGCAACCGTGGTTACGAATGCGGGTCTTTCCGCACGGCCAGCAGTTGAGTCCCCGGTGACGTGCGCCAGGGACCACCCAGCAACGCCCCCGAGCCCGAGGAGGACCACGAAAATCGACCCCACCCCGAGTGCTCGGCGGAGGCGGGACTTGAGGCGCGGTGTATCAGGGGCGGGCAAGGGAGCGGTTCCACGATTGGTCTTCATCAATCGGTGATCACCGGCCGGTCCGTTGACGCCACTGGGAGATGCTCTCGCCGTCCCAGACGATCGAGGAAGGGGCAATTTGCGGACAATCTCGCTCCAGGGCATTCAGTTCCGCACTCGGCACACCTGCCGCACCTAACTCTGAGAACGGATAGAAGGGCGCCGTCACCCAAGTCTCGATAAACTTGGATTCGCTGGGTACCGCTGACGAGACTGGATGACCGTGCTCGGCCAAGCACCCAAGGAGGAACCCGGTAGTCCAGTTATATTGCCGACGGATCTGTTCCTCGCCCCACGCGCCCGAGTACTTGTCGATAATCGGATACTTCATCCGGCACGTGTACTGGGCGAGGTTAAAGGCGGGCTTCATGGAAGTCGGCACGTCGTACCCGCCGTCTGCCATCGGCGCATATCCAGCCTCGGCGAGACAGTCGCTCAACACCCCATCGACGTCCTCAGGGGCTATGGAACGAACTACCTGCACGTCGGGAGGATTGGTAATCCCGTAGAACTTGCGCCACACATCTCCCGGATCCGAAGCCGCTTGCGACTGAGCGGAGGAAGATTGCATCGGTGCCGGCGCTGACCCGCCGCAGGCACCCAATACCATTGCCCCTCCGGCTGCCGCCATGAGACCTAAACACCGTCCGAAACCGGCCGCGGTGGGCCTCACTCGGCGCGATGGCAGCCTGTCCCGGCGCTGGTAATGGTCCCCGTGGTGGAAACCTGCCACGCTACCCCTCCCAATCGAGAATCCCAGGTGTGATAGCCGGGCTGGCTCCACGAGTAGGACCTGGACCCCACGACGTGCGCCACGGCAAAACTAGAGGGTGAACCGGCCGTGGACGTGTTACTGCTCACGGACAGATGGTAGCCAGAGTTGCATTCGCGGGAGCCGTGCCGGTCATCGATCGCGTACGCCGGGAGGGATGACAGCGCCACTGCCCCCGCGCACACCAGCAGTGCCGTTCCTGATCGGGTGAGACGCTTCATAAAGATCTCCTACCTGAATGACGCTTCCGCGGTGGAAGCCTAGGGAGAGCCTCCCCCCCCCCAACAGATTTTGTCAACGGACAAGTAACCCCCTGCGCCCCGAAGGGGTATCAGACGAGCGAGGCCGTATGCCGCGGGTGCGGCATACGGCCTCGGTGTCGTCTCCTGGCTGGCGGACCAGCGACTACTTGTCGTCCTCGTCGTCCAGGCGGATCGAGCTGGTCTGCTGGACCTGCACGAGGAATTCGTAGTTGCTCTTGGTCTTGCGCAGCCGGTCCAGCAGCAATTCGATGCTGGCCTGCGGGTCGAGCGCGGCGAGCACCCGGCGCAACTTCCACATGATCTTGAGCTCCTCCGGGGCCAGGAGGATTTCCTCCCGGCGGGTGCCGGAGTTGTTGACGTCGACGGCCGGGAAGATCCGGCGGTTGGCCAGCTGGCGATCGAGCTTGAGCTCCATATTGCCGGTGCCCTTGAACTCCTCGAAGATGACCTCGTCCATCTTGGACCCGGTCTCCACCAGCGCCGTCGCGAGGATGGTGAGCGAACCGCCATTCTCGATATTGCGGGCGGCACCGAAGAAGCGCTTCGGCGGGTAGAGCGCGGCCGAGTCGACACCACCGGAGAGGATGCGCCCGCTCGCCGGGGCGGCCAGGTTGTAGGCGCGGCCGAGGCGGGTGATCGAGTCCAGGAGCACGACCACGTCGTGGCCCATCTCCACCAGTCGCTTAGCGCGCTCGATGGCGAGTTCGGCGACCGTGGTGTGGTCGTCAGCCGGCCGGTCGAAGGTGGAGGCGATGACCTCACCCTTGACCGCGCGCTGCATGTCGGTGACCTCCTCGGGGCGCTCGTCGACGAGCACGACCATGAGGTGGACCTCGGGGTTGTTCTTGGTGATTGCATTGGCGATCGACTGCAGGATCAACGTCTTGCCGGCCTTCGCCGGGGCGACCAGCAGACCACGCTGGCCCTTGCCGATCGGGGCGACCAGGTCGATCACGCGGGTGGTCAGGACACCCGGCTCGGTCTCCAGGCGCAGGCGCTCCTGCGGGTAGAGCGGGGTCAGCTTGCCGAACTCGGCGCGCTGGCAGGCCTGCTCCGGGGTCATCCCGTTGACGGTGTCCAGGCGGACCAGGGGGTTGAACTTCTGGCGCTGGTTGCGGCCGGTCTGGACGGTCTGGCTGCCCTCCTCCCCATCGCGAGGAGTCTTCACCGCGCCGGTGACGGCGTCACCCTTGCGCAGACCGTGGCGCTTGACCATCTGCAGCGGGACATAGACATCGCCCGGGCCGGGCAGATAGCCGGAGGTCCGTACGAAGGCGTAGTTATCGAGAATGTCAAGGATGCCGGCCACGGGGACGACGACATCGTCCTCAGAAACCTGCGGCTCGGCGTCGTACTCCCCGCCCTGCTGGCCGCCGCGGCGCTTGTCGCGACCCCGGCCGCGGTTGCGACCACGGCGACGGCCGTTGCCGTCCTCGTCGTCGTAGCGGTTGCCGGCCTGCTGGCGGTCCTGACGGTTCTGCTGACCATCGCGGTCCTGCTGGCGGTCATCGCGCTGCTGGCCGTCGCGGTTCTGCTGACGGTCCTGGCGGTCATCGCGGTCCTGGCGGTTGGGCTGGCCGTCCCGATCCTGGGACTGCCGATCCTGCTGCCCATCGCGGTTCTGCTGACCGTCGCGGTTTTGCCGGTCGTAGCCCTGGCGGTCCCGGCCCTGCCGATCATTGCGGTTGTAGCGCTGGCGGTCCTCGCGGCCTTGGTCGTCGCGGCTGCGCTCCGAACGCTCGTCGCGCCCGGCGCGTTCGCCGTCCTGGCGGTTGGCCTCGCGGCCATTGGTGTCCTGGCTGTCCGCGGTGTCCTGGCGGCCGGAGCTGTCGGCACGGTCGGCGGTCTCGGCACGCTCGGCACGCACCTGAGCCTCGGTCTCGGCGGTCGGCATACCGGACTCGGCGGGGGCCTGGGCCCGGCCGGCGGGCCGTGAGGCGCGGCGACCGGTGCCGCCGCCCTGGGGCTGCGCCGCGTGGGGGTCGGCGCTCGGGGTGTCCGCGTTCTGGGAGCCAGCGTTCTGGGGGCCAGCGTCACGGGTGTCACCGTTCTGGGCGCGACCATTGCGGGTCACATCGGTGCCGGACTGCCGGGCGCGGATGACCTCGATCAGGTCGCCCTTGCGCATCTTCGCGGTGCCGGAAATCCCCATGCTGCTGGCCAGGCCCTGAAGTTCGGCCAGACGCATGGCGGTGAGTGCGCCGGAGCGGCGCGGCTTCTCGTCGCCGCTGGCAGCAGTCTCGAGAGTGGTGGTGTCGGTCACGAAGGACCCTTCCTCGTATCGGAGCGTCCCGATCCGGACGTCCTCGTATCACATTGCGGCCCAAGGGATTAAGCCGTGAGGATTCTTTGCGGCGCCGCTCGACCCGGACTATTGCGGCCCATTGGCCAGCACGGCGACGGACAAAGAAGAAATGTCTGCAATTCGCGGGGCGGCCTACACCGCACACTCTCCGCGGGTGCAGTGGCACTATATCACCGCACTTCCGGCGGGACCGCACCTGGCACGTCCAACAAGACTTGTGTCCGGCGGCATTCCCGACGGGAATTCTCAGCATGCGTCAGGCGAGCAGCCGGACCCCATCGGCGGCGATCGGCAGCGGCAGCGCGCTCCAACCGGACGGCAGGTCTGCGAGCAGATCCGCAACGGACTCGGTCGCCAGGACCAGCACAGACGGTCCGGCGCCCGAGATGGCCGCCGCATGTCCCGCGGACCGGAACCGATCCACCAGCTCCATGGACTCGCGGTATGCCGGCCGCCGCGCCTCTTGATGCAGGTAGTCCCGGGTCGCCGGCACCAGCAACCCCGGCTCCCTGGTCACCGCGTGGACGAGCAGGCCCACGCGCGCGGCATTGGCGGCCGCATCGGCCAGGTGCACGGTCGCGGGAAGCACCGCGCGCGCCGTGGCGGTGCTCAACTGCTCCTGCGGCACCAGCACCTGCGCACTGATCGCCGGGTGCGGCGCCAACCGCAGGGTCTGCGTGCGGGCCACCTGCTCACCCGCCGCCGCGTCATCGCTCCAGCTCAGGGTGACCCCGCCATACACACTGGCCGAGGAATTGTCCGGATGGCCCTCCAAGTGCGCGGCCAGGTCGTTGATCGCCGCCAGGTCCAGCCGCGGGGTACCCTCGGTGGCCAGGGCCGCCAAGGCGTATGCGGCACTGATCCCGGTGACGATCGCCGTGGCCGAGGAACCCAGCCCCCGCCCGTGCGGCACCCGGTTGTCGCAGCGCAGGTGCAGGTGCTCCGGAGCCGGTCTGCCGAGTTGCGCCCACGCCCGGAGCATCGAACGCACCACCAGGTGCCGCTCGTCGCGCGGCACCACATCCCCGCCGGGGCCGGTCACCGACACGCTCAACCCGCCGCCATCGGTGATCGTCACCGAGCATTCGTCGCGCAGGTCCAACCCGATGCCCACGGAGTCGAATCCGGGGCCGAGGTTGGCACTGCTCGCAGGGACGGCCACGCGGACCTGCTGGCCCGGCCGCCACGGCACACCTGCCGAGCTCACCCGTCGAGCCCGAGCGCGACCGCGGCGCTATATGCGTCGACCGAAATACGCTGCGGCACAATCTCATCCCCGTCCGCGGTACGCAGCGCCCAGGACGGATCCTTCAGACCGTGGCCGGTGACCGTGCAGACGATGGTCGCGCCGGCCGGGATCCCGCCCGCCGCGTGCACCTGCACCAACCCGGCGATGCTGGCCGCGGAGCCCGGCTCGACGAAGATGCCCTCGGTGCTGGAGAGCAGGCGGTGGGCCTGCAGGATCTGCTCGTCGGTCACCGCCTCGACCCGGCCGCCGGAGTCATCGCGCGCGGCCTCGGCCTGGCGCCAGGAGGCGGGGTTGCCGATCCGGATCGCGGTGGCGATGGTCTCCGGGTCATCCACCGGGTGCCCCAGGACGATCGGGGCCGCCCCCGCGGCCTGGAAGCCCCACATCTGCGGCAGCTTGCTCGCCGGACCCTCGGGCACATCCGGAATGCCGTGTCCCGCAACGTATTCGCGGTAGCCCTTCCAGTATGCGGTGATATTCCCGGCATTCCCCACCGGCAGGCAGTGGATGTCCGGGGCGTCGCCGAGCGCGTCCACGATCTCGAAGGCCGCGGTCTTCTGCCCCTCGATGCGGGCTGGGTTGACCGAGTTCACCAGTTCCACCGGATAGGCCTCGGCGAGCTTGCGTGCCACATCCAGGCAGGCGTCGAAATTCCCCTCGACCTGCAGCAGGGTTGCTCCGTGCGCGATCGCCTGGCTGAGCTTGCCCATCGCGATCTTGCCCTCAGGGACCAGGACCGCACACGTCATACCGGCCTTGGTGGCGTAGGCGGCGGCGCTGGCACTGGTGTTGCCGGTGCTCGCGCAGATCACCGCCTTGGCACCCCGCTTGGCGGCCATCGAGATCGCCGTGGTCATCCCGCGGTCTTTGAAGGAGCCAGTGGGGTTGAGCCCCTCGAACTTGACCAGCACTCGGGCGCCCACCCGCTCGGAAAGCTTCTCCGCCTCGATGAGCGGGGTCCCGCCCTCACCGAGAGTGACCACCGGGGCGCCGGCCAGCATCGGCAGACGATCGGCATACTCGCGGATCACACCGCGCCACTGGGCAGCCATGGCTCAGGATCCTTCCACGCGCATGACGGAGACCACCTCGGTGACCGAACTCGCCGAGGCGAGCGCATCGACGGTGGCACCGAGCGCGGCTTCGGCGGCCTGGTGGGTGACGATGACGAGGTTCGCCTGGCTCTCCGCGCCCTCGGTGCCAGGCCGAACGTGTTGGCGCACAGTCTCAATCGAGACATCGTGCTCGGCGAAGACCTGGGCGACCTGGGCGAGCACACCCGGCCGGTCGGCCACCGCGAGGCTGATGTGATAGCGCGTACGCGCCTCGCCGACGGGCAACACGGGCAGGTCGGCGTATGCCGATTCCCCCGGCCCGCGGCTGCCGGAGCGGCGGTGGCGGCATACCGCCACCAGGTCGCCGAGCACCGCCGAGGCGGTCGGGTCACCGCCGGCGCCCTTGCCATAGAACATCAGCTCGCCCGCGGCTTTGGCCTCGACGAAGACCGCGTTGTAGGCCTCCCGCACCGAGGCGAGCGGGTGATCGCGCCCGACCATCGCCGGGTGCACGCGCACGCTGACGCCCTCGGCGCCGCTGGCATCGGTGGTGCGTTCGGCGATCGCGAGCAGCTTCACCACCGCGCCCATCGCCTTGGCGGCATCGACATCGGCCGCCGAGACCTCGGTGATGCCCTCGCGGTAGACGTCCGCACCGCGCACCCGGGTGTGGAAGGCGAGCGAGGCGAGGATGGCCGCCTTGGCGGCGGCATCGAAGCCCTCGACGTCGGCGGTGGGGTCGGCCTCGGCATACCCCAGGGACTGCGCCTGGGCGACGGTCTCCTCGAAACCGGCGCCGCTGCTGTCCATCGCGTCGAGCACAAAATTCGTTGTGCCATTGACGATTCCGATGACCTTGCGAACGTGATCGCCGGCCAGCGACTCGCGAATGGGGCGCAGGATCGGGATCGCCCCGGCCACCGCGGCCTCGTAATAGAGGTCTACGCCGGCGGCGTCGGCCGCGGCATACAGGGCGGGGCCATCCTCGGCCAGCAGGGCCTTGTTGGCGGTGACCACCGAAGCGCCATGGGCCATCGCGGAGAGCAAGAGGTCCCGGGCCGGCTCGATGCCCCCGACGACCTCGATCACCACATCGGCGCGGGTGACGAGTTCCGCTGCGTCCGTAGTGAAAATCTCGGCCGGCACCGGGACGTCGCGGCGATCGCGGCCCAGGCGGCGCACCGCGATCCCGACCAGTTCCACGGGGGCGCCGATGCGGGCGGCCAGGTCGTCACCCTGCTCCACCAACATCCGGGCCACGGAACCGCCGACCACGCCGCAGCCGAGCAGCGCCACACGGATCGGCTTGTCCTGCTGCGGATCTCGCGTCGTTGTCAGGTTGGAAGTCACTCGGGTCACCCCACGTCCAGAGCAAGTAGGTCATCGATCGACTCGCGGCGGATGAGCACGCGAGAAACCCCGTCGCGCACCGCGATGACCGGCGGGCGTGGGGTGTGGTTGTACTGATTGGACAGCGAGCGGCAGTAGGCGCCGGTGCCCGGCACCGCGAGCAGGTCCCCGGCCCGTATGTCGCTGGGCAGCCATTCGTCCTGCACCACGATGTCGCCGGCCTCGCAGTGGCGGCCGACGACCCGGACCACGATCGGCTCGGCCTCGGAGCGGCGGCCGGCGAGGCTGACCGAATAGTCCGCGTCATAGAGGGCCGGGCGGGCGTTGTCGCTCATCCCCCCGTCCACCGAGACATAGGTGCGGATGTGGCCGTCGGCGACCTCGACCGGCTTGACCGTGCCCACTTCATAGAGGGTGAACATCGCCGGGCCAACGATCGCGCGGCCGGGTTCGATGGACACCCGCGGCGGACCGTCGGGCAATGAGTCGGCCGCGGCGCCGACGGCGCGCCGGACGATCTGGGCGAGTTCGCCGGCCAGGACCGTCGGCTGCAGCGGCGTGTGCTGGGTGGTGTACGCGATGCCATAGCCACCGCCCAGGTCGATCTCCGGTGCGGCACAGCCGAGTTCGTCGGCGATCCGGACGTGCAGGCCGACCAGCCGCTGGGCCGCGGTCTCGAATCCGGAGGTGTCGAAGATCTGCGAGCCGATATGGCTGTGCAGGCCGAGGAAGCGCAGCTCGTCCGGATGCTCAAGAATCCGCCCGACCGCCTCGAAGGCCACCCCGCCGGCCAGCGCGAAGCCGAACTTCTGGTCCTCGTGGCCGGTGGCGATGAACTCGTGGGTGTGCGCCTCGACGCCGACGGTGACCCGCAGCATCACCGGGGCGACGACGCCGAGTTCGCGGGCCAGCTCGATCAGCCGGTCGATCTCGGTATCCGAGTCCACCACGATCCGGCCCACGCCGTAGGTCAGCGCCTCCCGCAGCTCGGCGACAGATTTGTTGTTGCCGTGGAAGCCGATCCGGTCACCGGGGAAGCCGACGCGTTGGGCGACGGCAAGCTCGCCGCCGGTGCAGACGTCCAGGCTGAGCCCCTCCTCCATGACCCAGCGGGCCACCGCCGAGCAGAGGAAGGCCTTGCCGGCGTAATAGACGTCGGCCCCACCGCATACCGGCTCGAAGGCGGCCGCGAACTCGTCGCGAAACGCGCGGGCGCGCGCGCGGAAGTCGCCCTCGTCGAGGACGTATGCCGCACTCCCGTGCTCCGCGGCCAGGGTGCGGACATCCACTCCCCCGACCTCGATCACGCCGTCGGCATTGCGCCGGACGCTCTGACTCCATACCCGCGGGGTGAGCGTGTTGACGTCGGCGGGGACGGGCAGATAGATCGGCGGGCCGCCATAGCCGTCGGCGTGCAGGACGCCGGCCTCATGCGCGCGCATCGATTACATCCGTTCGGGCGCGGACACCCCGAGCAGCGCCAGGCCGTTGGCGAGCACCTGGCGGGTGGCGTCGTTGAGCCACAACCGGGTGCGGTGCAGATCGGTGACCTCTTCCTCGGCGTTCATCGGCCGCACGCGGCAGGTGTCGTACCACTTGTGGAAGTGGGCGGCGAGGCTCTCCAGATAGCGGGCGATCCGGTGCGGCTCCCGGGTCGCCGCCGCCTGGGCGAGGACGCGCGGGTAGTCGCCGAGCACGGCGAGCAGGGCCGCCTCGGTGGGATCGGCGAGCAGTGCCGGGTCGAAACCGTCCTCGCGGTGCACCCCGTCCTCGGCCGCCAACCGGGCGACATTGCAGGTGCGCGCGTGGGCATATTGCACGTAATAGACCGGGTTGTCGTTGCTGCGCTTGACCAGCAGGTCGAGGTCGATATCGATCTGGCTGTCGGTGGAGGAGCGGGTCAGGGCATAGCGCGCGGCGTCGCGACCAACCGCCCCGACCAGGTCCTCGAGCACGACGACGGTGCCCGCGCGCTTGCTCATCCGCACCGGCTGGCCGTCCTTGACCAGGTTGACCAGCTGGCCGATGAGGACCTCGAGGTTCTCGTGCGGAATGTCGCCGAAGGCCTGCGCCATCGCCATCAGGCGCCCGACATAGCCGTGGTGGTCGGCGCCGAGCATGATGAACACCCGGTCGAAGCCGCGCTCCCGCTTGTCGAGGTAGTAGGCCAGGTCGCCCGAGTAGTAGGAGGGCTCGCCATTGGACCGGATGACGACCCGGTCCTTGTCGTCCCCGAACTCGCTGGTGCGCAACCACTGCGCGCCGTCCTGCTCATACATCGAGCCCAGCTCGGTGAGCCGCTCGATGGCGCGCCCGACCGCCCCGGAAGTATGCAGGTCGTTCTCGTGGAAGTAGACGTCGAAGTCGACGCCGAAGTCGTGCAGCGAGGCCTTGATCTGGTCGAACATCATCTCCACGCCGCGCGCCCGGAAGCGCTCCTGGGCCTGCTCGTCGGGCAGGTCGAGAATCCCCGGCTCGGCGGCGACGACGGCGGCGGCG
>ERZ501047.460-NODE-460-length-13452-cov-6.424423_pt1 | contig 13452 bp, 10 predicted proteins | sample MGYA00510868_ERZ501047 | MGnify/ENA primary metagenome ERZ501047 (study PRJEB25958, sample SAMN03398593) | human skin metagenome | study: EMG produced TPA metagenomics assembly of the Human Skin Microbiome Metagenome (human skin metagenome) data set. | reverse complement strand
CGATGCGACGCTCGCCGCGCTCGAACGCGTGCAGCCGGTGCGCGGGCGGCTCGAGCGGGCGGCGCTCACCCGCACCGGCGCGCCCATCTACATCGACTATGCGCACACGCCCGAGGCGCTGAGCGCCGCGCTCGCCGCACTGCGACCGCATACGGCCGGGCGTCTGATCTGCGTGTTCGGCGCGGGCGGGGACCGCGACGGCGGCAAGCGTGCGCCGATGGGGGCGGCTGCGGTGCGCGATGCGGACCTCGTCATCGTCACCGACGACAACCCGCGCGGGGAGGATCCGGCGCTGATCCGCCGCGCCATCCTCAGCGGCGCGCCCGGCGCACGCGAGGTCGCGGACCGCCGCGGCGCCATCGCCGCGGCCATCGCCGGTGCGCGCGGGGACGATGTCGTGGTGATCGCGGGCAAGGGGCACGAGGTCGGCCAGATCGTCGGCGCGGGCGATGCGATGCGCGTGCTCCCCTTTGACGATGCCGCGGTCGCGCGCGAGGAGGCGGGCGCGTGAGCCTGTGGACCTCCGCCGAAATCGCCGAAGCAACCGGCGGCACCGCCAGCGCGGACTTTGCGGTCGACGGCGTGACCTTTGACAGCCGCGAGGTCGGCCGCGGCGATCTGTTCATCGCGATGGTCGGCGAGGCGATGGACGGGCACCGCTTCGTCGACGCGGCGATCGCGGCGGGCGCAGCGGGGGTGCTGGTCGATCGCGAGGTGCCGCACCCGCACGTGCGCGTCGCCGACACCATGGCCGCACTCGAAGCGCTCGGCCGGGCGGCGCGCGCGCGCTGCGCCGCGACGGTGATCGGGGTGACCGGGTCGGTCGGCAAGACGGGCACCAAGGAAGCGCTCGCCGCCGCGCTCGACCGCGATGCGCCGGGCGAGGTGCATCGTTCGGTCAAAAGCTACAACAACCACACCGGCGTGCCGCTGAGCCTCGCGCGGATGCCACGCGACTGCCGCTATGCGGTGCTCGAAATGGGCATGAACCATACAGGCGAGATCGCCGCACTGACGCGCATGGTGCGCCCGCACGTCGCCCTGATCACCGCCATCGCGCCCGCGCATATCGAAAATCTCGGCAGCATCGAGGGCATCGCCGATGCCAAGGCCGAGGTGTTCGAGGGGCTGGGGCCAGGTGGAGTGGCGGTGCTTCCCCACGACAGCGCGCAATATCCGCGGCTGCGTGCGCGGGCGGAAGCGCTCGGCGTGCGCTGTGTCAGCTTTGGGACGGGAGCGGGCGCTGACGTGCGCGCGCTCGACTGGGTGGCTGATCCTGATAGCGGCGGCAGCCTCGTCACCGCCAAGGTGCATGATGCGACGCTGTGCTTCGCGTTGTCGCAGCCCGGCGACCATTGGGTCTCCAACGCGATGGCGGTGCTGGCGGCGGTGGAGGCAGCGGGGGCGGACCTCAACGCCGCGGGGGTGGCGCTCGCCGATCTCCCCGGCATGGCGGGGCGCGGCGCGCGGCACCGGCTGCGCGTCGATGGCGGCGAGGCGCTGCTGATCGACGAAAGCTACAACGCCAACCCCGCTTCGATGGCGGCAACGCTCGACATTCTGCGCCGTCAAAAGGCGCGCGGCGGCTTGCGGTGTTGGGGGCGATGAAGGAACTGGGCGAGCAGGGCGCCGCGCTGCACGCTGCGCTGGCAGAACCGATCGTTGCCGCGCACGTCGACCGGCTGTGGCTGGTGGGCGACGAGATGGCCCCGCTCGCCGACGCGCTCGCCAAGCTTCCACTTGAGCAGCGACCTGATTTTGATCATGGGCGCGACGTCGACTCGGTCCTCGCGGCGCTGCGCGAAACATTGCGACCGGACGACGTCCTGCTGATCAAGGGGTCCAACTCGGTTGGCCTCGGACGACTGGTCACGGCGCTGATCGGCGAAGAGGGCTGATGCTGTATCTGCTCGCCGAATGGCTTGGCTTTCCGGGGCCGCTCAACCTGTTCCGCTACCTGTCGTTCCGCTCAGGCGCGGCGATTGCGACGGCGCTGCTGATCGGGCTGGTCGCCGGGCCGCGCCTCATCAACCTCCTCCGACTGCGTCAGGGCAAGGGCCAGCCAATCCGCGAGGACGGCCCGCAGACCCACCTCGCCAAGCGTGGCACACCGACGATGGGCGGGCTGCTGATCCTCGTATCGCTGCTGATCTCGGCGCTGCTGTGGATGGACCTCAACAACGTCTTTGTCTGGGCGTGCCTGTTCGTGACCTTTGGTTTCGCCGCCATCGGCTTCCTCGATGACCTCGACAAGGTGCGCAAGAATTCGCACCAGGGCGTGTCGGGCAAGGTCCGCCTCGCCATCGAGTTCGCGATCGCCGCAGTCGTCGTGTTCGTCATCGTCGAGCGGACGGGAACCGAGCTTTATCTCCCCTTCGCCAACCAGATCGTGATCGACCTTGGGCCGCTCTACTATCTGTTTGCGATGGTGCTGATCGTCGGCTTCGGCAACGCGGTGAACCTCACCGACGGGCTTGACGGGCTGGCGACCTTTCCGGTGATCATGACCGCGCTCGCGTTCCTCGTCATCACCTACCTCACCGGCAATGCGAAGTTCGCCAACTATCTCGGCATCGCGCATGTGCGCGGGGCGGGGGAGCTGGCCATTTTCTGCGGCGCGATCATGGGGGCGGGGCTCGCCTTTCTGTGGTTCAACGCGCCCCCGGCAGCGATCTTCATGGGCGACACGGGCAGCCTCGCGCTCGGCGGAGCGCTGGCGACGATCGCGGTGACCGCGCAGCATGAGCTGATCCTGCCGCTGGTCGGCGGGCTGTTCGTGGTCGAGGCGCTGTCGGTGATGATCCAGGTGTTCTGGTACAAGCGCACCGGCAAACGCGTGTTTCGCATGGCGCCGATCCACCATCATTTCGAGCAGCTCGGCTGGGCGGAGTCGACGGTGGTGATCCGTTTCTGGATCGTTTCGATCGTGCTCGCGCTGGCCGGGCTCGCCACGCTCAAGCTGCGGTGATCACCGCCCGCGCCTTTGCCGAAAAAGCCTACGCCGTCGTCGGCCTCGCCCGCAGCGGCCTGGCGAGCGTGGAGGCGCTGCTGGCGAGCGGGGCGCGGGTGCTCGCCTGGGACGACCGCCCCGAAGCGCGTGAAGCGGCGGCGCAGCTGGGGGCGGAGGTGGCGCCCCTCGATTCATGCAATTTGGCGGGGCTGGACGGGCTGGTGCTCTCCCCCGGCATCGACCCCGGCCGCAACGAAGCCGCCTCGGCGGCGCGCTCGGCCGAAGTGCCGCTGATCGGCGACATCGAGCTGTTCGCGCTCGCGCGGCGCGAACTCGCGGCGCACAAGGTCGTCGGCATCACCGGCACCAACGGCAAGTCGACCGTCACCGCGTTGCTCGCACATCTTCTCAAGAGCGCTGGCCTGCCCGTCGCGGCGGGCGGCAACATCGGGCTGCCGATCCTCGCGCAGGACATCCTGCCGGTGGGGGGCATCTACGTGCTCGAGCTGTCGAGCTACCAGCTCGATCTCACTCAGTCGCTCGATTGCGACGTCGCCATCCTCACCACGCTGACCCCGGACCATCTCGACCGCTACGGCGGGTCGATGAAGGCCTATGCCGCGTCCAAGCTGCGATTGTTCGCGATGCAATCGGAGGCGGAGCGCGCGCGGGGCAAGCGGCTGGCACTGTTCGGCGCAGACGACATGGGCGCGGCGGAGCTCGCACCGACCGTCCCCGACGCGATCAAGGCGGGGATCGAAAGCCTCGCGACCTACGAGCCCGCGACTTTTGGCAGTGCCGACGAATGGCCCGGGCTCGCGGGACCGCACAACCTCGCCAACGCGGCGCTGGCGGTGGAGGCCGCGTTGTTCCTGGGCGCGCCTCCGGAGGCGATCCGCCGCGGCCTCGCCAGCTACGCCGCGTTGCCGCATCGCATGGAGCGGGTGGGGGATGTCGGCGGCGTCGCCTTCGTCAACGATAGCAAGGCGACCAACCCCGATGCCGCCGCCCCCGCCATCGCCGCCTACCCGCGCGGCGCAGACGGCCCCCGGCTGCACTGGATCCTCGGCGGGCGGGCAAAGGGCGACGACCTCGGTGCCTGCGCAGCGGTGTTCGACAATGTCGCGCATGCCTACGTTATCGGCGAAGCGGCGGAGACGTTCGCCGCTGCGCTCGAACGCGGCGGGGTGGCGGTGAGCCGTTGCGGCACGCTCGATTGCGCGGTGGAGGCGGCGGCGCTCGCTGCGCGGCCCGGCGACGTCGTGCTGCTCTCGCCCGCCGCGGCGAGCTTCGACCAGTTTCGTGATTTCGAGGCGCGCGGCGATGCCTTTCGCGGCCTGGTCGCGCAGCTCTCGCATGGGGGGGAGGGACGATGAACAGCGACGGTGGAGGCGCGCCCAACGCGGCGCCGGTCATCAGCGCGGACCTGCTGGTCCATCGCCGCCGCCCCGCGCCACTGAGCCGCGCCGATCGCAGCCCGCTCGCCCGCTGGTATGCGGAGGTCGACCGCGTCGCACTGGGCATCATCCTGTCGCTGATGGCGATCGGGTTGCTGGCGGTGGCGGTCGCCTCCCCGGTCGGCGTGCAGTCGCTCGAGCGCATCGCGGGGGGCGGCGTCAGCTACCCGCAGCTCTATTATTTGTGGCGGCAGATCTTCTGGGTAGCGACCGGGATCGGCATCCTGCTGATGATCGCCACCCGCCCCAAGGCGCAGATCAAGCGCATCGCGCTATTTGGTCTCATCATCGGCATCGTCGCGCTATTTTTGGTGCTGGTCGTCGGGACGGGCGCCAAGGGATCGGTGCGCTGGCTGGGCAGCGGCGCCTATCGCGTGCAGCCGTCGGAATTTCTGAAGCCCGTCTTCGCGGTCGCGATCGGCTGGATACTGAGCTGCAAGGTGGAGGATGAACGGCTTCCCGTTTTCAGTCTCAGCTTCGCGCTGACGCTGCTGATCGCGGTGCTGCTGATGATGGAGACCGACCTTGGGCAGACGATCCTCTACCTCGGCACCTGGATGGTGCTGGCGTTCGTCGCCGGGCTTTCCATGCGGGTCATCGGCATCGCGATCGGCGGCGGGTTCGCGACCATTCTCGGCGCCTATTTCCTCTACCCGACCGCGCAGCGACGGATCGACGGGTTCCTGTTCGGCGAAGGCGACACGCACCAGGTCGACCGCGGGCTCGACACGCTCAGCAGTTCGGGGCTGATCGGGTCGGGGCCGTTCAGCGGCACCAACAAGTTCCGGCTCCCCGAAGCGCACACCGACTATATCTTTTCGGTCATTGGTGAAGAGTTCGGGCTGATCGCCTGCGCGGCGATCCTCGGGCTCTACGTCTGGCTGGTGGTGCGCACGATCCAGCGGCTGCGCGAGGAACGCGACCAGTTCGTCATCCTCGCCGGCGCGGGGCTGATCCTCCAGTTCGCCGCGCAGGTGTTCATCAACATCGCGGTGAACCTCCAGATCGCGCCGACCAAGGGGATGACGCTGCCGTTCATCAGCTACGGCGGATCGTCGCTGTGGGCGCTGTCGCTCAACATGGGTTTGCTGCTCGCGTTGACGCGGCGGAACCCGTATCGGGCGAGCAGCCGCAACACGCCTCTGTGGAACCCGCGATGACGATCACTCGCCATTTCCTGCTCGCTGCCGGAGGGACCGGCGGACATATGATGCCCGCCTATGCGCTCGCGCGGGAGCTGATCGGACGCGGGCATCGCGCGGCGCTGATCACCGATGCGCGCGGAGCCAAGATCGGCGGTGCGCCCGAGGGGCTTGCGGTGCACATCCTTCCCGCCGGGCGGCTCGGCGGCGGCCCGGTCGGCTGGGCGAGGGCGGCGCGCGCCATCTGGCAGGGGCGCCGGGCCGCGATGGCGCTGATCCGCGAGTTCGAGCCTGCTGCAGCGGTCGGCTTCGGCGGCTACCCCGCGCTCCCCGCGCTGCTCGCGGCGCAGGCGCGGCGCGTGCCGACCGCGATCCACGAGCAGAACGCGGTGCTCGGTCGCGTCAACCGTCTGCTGGCGAGCCGCTCGGGCATCATCGCCACTGCCTATCCCAAGGTGCAGCGCGTCCCCGAAAGCGCGCGCGAACGGGTGGCGCTGGTCGGCAATCCGGTGCGCGAGGAAGTGCTCGCGCTGCGCACCCGCGGCTATCCGCCCTACAGTCAGGACGGGGTGCTGCGCATCCTCGTCACCGGTGGCAGCCAGGGGGCGAGCGTGTTCGCCGACGTGGTGCCGCAGGCGCTGTCGCTGATGCCGACGTCGCTGCGTCAGCGGCTCCAGGTGACGCAGCAGGCGCGCGCGGAGGACATCGACCGAGTGCGCGCCGCCTACCGCGATCATGCCATCCCGGCGGAGGTCGCGACCTACCTCGACGATATGCCGGCGAAGCTCGACTGGGCACACATCGTCATCGGGCGCGCGGGCGCTTCAACGGTGGCGGAGTTGGCTGTGGCGGGGCGCCCCTCCATCCTCGTGCCGCTGCCCAGCGCGACCGACGACCACCAGACCTACAACGTCGACGAGCTGGTCGCTGCGGGGGGTGCGTGGTGCATTGCGCAGCCGCAGTTCACCGTCGCCGAACTCGCCAAGCGCATTCAGCGGCTCGCGCTCGACCCGGCGGGGCTGGAGGCGGCGGCGACCGCGGCGCTGTCGTGCGGGCGTCCCGACGCGACGCGCGACCTCGCCGACCTCATCGAACGCTGCGGCGGCGCGGGGAACATGCAGGCGATCCACCGCTTCGATGCAAGCGCCGAACCTCACGCCGCCGTGGCGACGACCGGGGCGCTCGCATCGTGAAGGGTGTCGCGACCGACATCGGCACCATCCACTTCGTCGGCATTGGCGGCATCGGCATGTCGGGCATCGCCGAGGTGATGCACAACCTCGGCTACCGCGTGCAGGGCAGCGACATGGCGGAGAGCTACGTCGTGGAAGGGCTGCGCACGCGCGGCATCCCGGTGACGATCGGCCACGCGGCGGAGAATCTCGGCGATGTGGCGGTGGTGGTCACCTCCACCGCCGTCAGCCGCAAGACCAACCCGGAGGTCGAAGCCGCTTATCAGCGCCGCATCCCCGTCGTCCGCCGTGCGGAGATGCTGGCGGAATTGATGCGCCTCAAATCGACCGTCGCGGTCGCGGGGACGCATGGCAAGACGACAACCACCAGCCTCGTCGCGTCATTGCTCGATGCGGGCGGGCTCGACCCGACGGTGATCAACGGCGGCATCATCAACCACTATGGCTCCAACGCGCGCATCGGCGCGTCGGACTGGATGGTGGTGGAGGCGGACGAGAGCGACGGCAGCTTTCTGCGGCTCGACGGCACCATCGCCGTCGTCACCAACATCGACCCCGAACATCTCGATCATTGGGGCGATTTTGACGCGGTGCGCGACGCCTTCGTCGAGTTCATCGAAAACGTGCCCTTCTACGGCGCGGCGATCCTGTGCCTCGACCATCCGGAGGTGCAGGCGATCGTCCCGCGCATCCGCGACCGGCGCATCGTCACCTACGGCTTTTCGGCGCAGGCGGACGTGCGTGGCACCAACCTTGAGGTCGTGGCAGGCGGCAACCGCTTCGATGTGGTCGTGCGATCGGGTGAGGGCGAAAGCCGGGTCATCGCCGGGGTGGAACTGCCGATGGCCGGGCGGCACAATGTCCAGAACGCGCTCGCCGCGATCGCGGTAGCGGTGCATCTCGGCGTCGAGGACGCGACCATCGCCCGCGGCTTTGCGGGATTCCAGGGGGTCAAGCGCCGCTTCAGCCACGTCGGCGACGTGAGCGTGACCGGCGGGACGGTGCGGATCGTCGATGACTATGCGCACCATCCGGTGGAGGTGCAGGCGGTGCTCGCCGCGGCGCGGGAGAGCGTCGGGTCGGGCCGCGTCGTCGCGGTGGTGCAGCCGCACCGCTATTCGCGGCTCGGCCACCACATGGATGCGTTTCAGCAGGCCTTCAACGACGCCGACCGCGTGCTCGTGCTGCCGGTCTACGCGGCGGGGGAGGCGCCGGTGGATGGCGTCGACGCGCAGGCGCTCGCCGCGGGCCTCAACGCGCGCGGCCACCGCGCCGCCGTGGCGCTCGACGGTTCCGATGCGCTGGTCACACGGTTGCGCGAGGATGTGGCGAGCGGGCAGCTCGGCGCCGGCGACCTCATCGTCTGCATGGGCGCGGGCGACATTACCAAAGTCGCTGCCGGCTTGGCGGAGCACCTGCGTTGACGCAAACCCCCGCCATTGCGAGCGGAACGAGGCAATCCGCGGCGGGCGCCAAGCTGGCCAGATCGCTCCGTCGCTGCGCCCCCCGCAATGACGGTCGGGGTTGATGGCAGGCATGGTCTCCGGCCTCCCCACCCCCCGCGGCAAGCTCACGCCCGACGCGCCGCTGGCGCCGCTGACCTGGTTCAAGACCGGCGGCGCAGCATTGGCTTTGTTCGAGCCCGCGGACGCCGACGACCTGGCGAGCTTCCTGCGCGAGCTGGACCCCGCGACCCCGTTGCTGGCGTTGGGGCTCGGTTCCAACATGATCGTGCGCGATGGCGGGTTTCCCGGCGTCGTGGTTCGTCTCGGCAAGCCATTCGCCAAGGTCGCGCGCGTGGACGCGACGACGCTCGACTGCGGGGGCGGGGCGAGCGGCATCCTCGTTTCCTCGAGCGCGCGGGACGCAGGGATCGGCGGGCTCGAGTTTCTTCGCTCGATCCCCGGCACGGTCGGCGGTTTCGTGCGCATGAACGGCGGCGCCTACGGTCGCGAAACGGCGGAGGTGCTGGTCGATTGCGACGTCGTGCTGCGCTCGGGCGAGCGGCTGACGCTGACGCCGGACCAACTCCGCTACAGCTACCGCCACAGCGAACTGCCGCCGGGCGTCATCGTCGTCGGCGCGCGCTTTCGTGGGCAGCCCGTGGAACCCGCGGCGGTGCAGGCCGAGATGGACCGCATCGCCGCCGCGCGCGAAGCATCGCAGCCGCTGCGCAGCAAGACCGGTGGCTCGACCTTCAAGAACCCGCCCGGTGACAAGGCATGGCGGTTGGTCGACGCGGCGGGGTGCCGCGGGCTCACGCTCGGTGGCGCGCAGGTGAGCGAGAAGCATTGCAATTTCCTCATCAACACCGGCAATGCGACGAGCGCCGACATCGAAGCGCTGGGCGATGAAGTGCGCCGCCGCGTCGCGTCCGACAGCGGCGTGAACCTCGAATGGGAGATCGAACGGGTGGGCATGGCGAAGTGAGCGGTCGCGGTCCCTGGCACGTCGCGGTATTGATGGGCGGCTGGTCTAACGAGCGTGAGGTGTCGCTCACCAGCGGGCGCGGCGTGGCTGAGGCGCTGCGCAGCCGCGGGCACCGCGTGACCGAGGTCGACATGGATCGCGACGTCGCCGCCCGCCTCAACAACGCGAAGCCCGACGTCGTCTTCAACGCGCTCCACGGCGTGCCGGGAGAGGATGGCAGCGTGCAGGGCATGCTCGACCTGATGGGCATCCCCTATACCCACTCGGGGCTCGTCACCTCGGTCATCGCGATCGACAAGGAGCTGACCAAACAGCGCCTCGTTCCGCACGGCATCCCCATGCCGACGGGCAAGATCGTTGCCAGCGAAAGCCTGTTTTCCGCCGACCCGCTGCCGCGGCCCTATGTGCTGAAGCCGGTCAACGAAGGCTCGTCGGTCGGCGTCGCGATCGTCACCGATGGCGGCAACTACGGCAGCCCGATCGGCCGCGACACGGTGGGGCCGTGGCGCGAGTTCACCGAGCTGCTCGCCGAACCCTACATCAAGGGGCGCGAGCTGACGGTGGCGGTGCTCGGCGACGAGGCACTGGCGGTGACCGAGCTCAAGGTTTCGACCGGCTTTTACGACTATGACGCCAAATATACCGCGGGCATGACCGAGCATGTCTGCCCCGCCGACCTCCCCGAACCGATCGCGCGGCGGATGATGGACCTCGCCCGCGAGGCGCACCGACTGCTCGGCTGCAAGGGTGCATCGCGCAGCGACTTCCGCTGGGACGAGGAACAGGGCGAAGCGGGTATTCTCCTGCTCGAGGTCAACACGCAGCCGGGCATGACGCCGCTCAGCCTGGTGCCTGAGCAGGCCAAGTATCGCGGCATCGCTTACGAGGAACTGGTCGAGCGACTGGTCGAAGCGGCGCTGTGAGCCGCACGGGCGCCCGGACCCAGACGGTGCGCCGCGGTGCCGCTCCTGCGCGCTCGCGCGGGGCGGTGAAGCGGGCGAGCCGTCGCCCGCTGATGCCGCGCCTGCTCGAACGCCAGCCGCTGCCGCCTCACGTCGTGCGGCGCATCATGGTGACGCTGCTCGCGCTCGCCTTCATTGCCGCGCTGATCACGCTCGCCGTGGTGACCGGCGCCGCGGCGTTCGTGCGCGACGAGGCGGTGGCCGCGGTCGGGCGCGCGGGCTTTTCGGTGCAGCGGATCGAGGTGATCGGCGCCAACCGGCTCGACCGGCTCAAGGTCTATGACGTCGCGCTGCGGCAAAAGGACCGCTCGATGGTGGCGTTCGACATCGACGAGGTGCGGCGCGAGCTGCTCGCCAACGGCTGGGTTGCGGACGCGCGCGTCTCACGGCGCCTGCCCGATACGCTGGTGGTCGAACTGGTCGAACGGAGCCCGGTCGCGGTGTGGCAGCGCGGCGGACGTCATGTCCTCATCGACGCAAGCGGGCGCCCCCTGCCGGAGGTCGATCCGGGCGCAGTTCCCGGACTGCCGGTGCTGGTGTCGGACCAGCCCGCGCGCGATCTCGCCGCCTTGCATGAACTCCTCGAGGCCGCGCCCGCGCTGCGGGAGCAGGTCAAGGGCGGGGCGTGGGTCGGGAACCGCCGCTGGAACATCAGCTTCCGTTCGGGCGAGACGCTGCTGCTGCCCGAGGGCGCCGCGCGGGCGCGCGATGCGCTGACCGAATTTGCGCAGATGGACGGCACCTCGCGCCTGCTCGGCCGCGGCATCACCCGGTTCGACATGCGCGTGCCGGGGCGGCTGGTTTACCGGCCGGGGCGTGAGGGCGACCTCGGCGACCTGGGGCTTGTCACTGGCAGCGATCGGGCGGTGGTGCCCGCCGCCGACGCGGACTGAGGTCGAGCGATGGCCGCCCCACGCATCGAAACGCTCTACACCGCCATCGACGTCGGATCGTCGAAGGTGGCGGTGGTGATCGCCGGGGCGGAGGCCGACGGCACGCTCCACGCGCTCGGCACCGGCGTGCGCGAAGCGATGGGGTTGCGGCTCGGCAATGTCGTCGACCTGCAGGCGGTCGACCGCTGCGTGCGCGAGGCGCTCGAACAGGCGGAGCGCGTGGCGGGCGTCGAGGTGCAGCAGGCGTGGGTCAGCTTTGGCGGGCCGTCGGTTGTCAGCCGCAGCGTGCTCAACGAAATGGCGCATGGGCGCGGCCAGATCGAGCCCGATGACGTCGACGAGCTGCACGAGCGCGCGCGCAATGCGCTGCCCCGCGACGAACGCGCCATCCTCCACGCGCAGCCGGTGTTTTACGTGCTCGACGGCAATGCGGGGGTGCGCGAACCGCTCGGGCTGATGGCCGACCGTTTCGGCGTGGAGGTGCACCTCGTCGAAGCCGATCGCGGGCCGGTCGCCAACCTCATCTCCGCCGTGCGCGCGGCGCATGTCGATGTGCGCGACGTCGTGTCGACGACGATGGCTGCGGGCATCGCCTGCCTGACTGATGAACAGCGCGAGCTCGGCACCGCGCTGATCGACGTCGGAGCAGCGCTCACCCGGGTCGGCGTGTTCGCCGGCGGGATGCTGGCAGGCGTCGTCACCCTGCCGACCGGCGGGGCGGACATCACCGACGCCATCGCCAACCAGTTCGGCACCCGCCGCGGCATCGCCGAGCGCGTGAAGTGCTTTTACGGCTCCGCCCTCTCATCGCCGCGCGACCACCAGGACAGCATCGCGCTGGGGGAGATGGAGGGCGCCGACAGCGAGGCCAAGATCACCCGCGCCGAGCTCAACGCCGTCATTCGCGCGCGGCTCGACCGCGTGGCGCCCGACGTGGGTCGCGCGCTGCGCCAGCTCGGCTTCGACGATCCGAGCGAACGGCAGATCCTGCTCTGCGGCGGCGGGGCCGAGCTCAAGGGGTTGAGCGAATATCTCCAGGGCGCGCTGGGCGGGACCGTGCGGCTCGCCAAGGCGCGCGCGCTCGGGGGCATGCCGATGGCGCACGACAGGCTGGGGTTCGCGACCGCGATCGGCACCATCATCTACGCCGCCAACCCCTCTCCCGACGTCCGTCCGAGCGGGGGCAGCGAACGCCGCGCGGATGAGGGCGAACGCCCCTGGTGGCAGCGGCTTACAGCGATGTGGCAGCGGGGCGCATGACTTTTTTGTGGCGCGCGGGCGAAAAGCGATTCAAACCGCGCGCGATATGTGCGAACGCACATGGTTAAGGGATCACGATCGGCACCAGCCGAACGGGGAGTGACAAGCGCATGAGCATCAATATCGGTCTGCCGCATCTCGAGGGGCTGAAGCCGCGCATCGCGGTGATCGGCGTCGGTGGCGCGGGCGGTAATGCCATCGCCAACATGATCGCCGCCGACGTGCAGGGGGTCGACTTCCTGGTCGCCAACACCGACGCACAGGCCCTGTCGGCGAGCCAGGCGGCGAACCGTATCCAGCTCGGCGCGCAAATCACGCAAGGGCTGGGCGCGGGCGCTCAGCCCGAGGTCGGCCGCGCCGCCGCCGAAGAGGCCATCGCCGAAATCGAGCAGGCGCTCGAAGGGATGCACATGGTGTTCCTCGCGGCTGGCATGGGCGGCGGCACCGGCACCGGCGCCGCGCCGGTCATCGCCAAGACCGCGCGCGACCGCGGCATCCTCACCGTCGGGGTGGTGACCAAGCCGTTCAGCTTCGAGGGCAACCGCCGCATGCGCTCCGCCGACGCGGGGATCGAGGAGCTCGAGCGCCACGTCGATACGCTGATCGTCATTCCCAACCAGAACCTGTTCATGGTGGCGGAAGCGAAGACCACCTTCATCGAAGCGTTCCGCATGGCGGACGAGGTGCTGCAGCAGGGCGTGCGCGGCATCACCGACCTCATGGTCATGCCTGGCCTCGTCAATCTCGACTTCGCCGACGTCAAATCGGTGATGCGCGACGCGGGCAAGGCGATGATGGGCACCGGCGAAGCAGAGGGCGACGGCCGCGCGCTGGCCGCTGCGCAGCAGGCGATCGCCAACCCGCTGCTCGACGGGGTCAGCATGGCCGGGGCGAAAGGCGTCATCGTCTCGATCTCCGGCGGCGACGACCTCGGCCTGTTCGAGCTGCAGGAAGCCGGCGACCATATCCGCGAGCTGGTCGATCCCGACGCCAACATCATCTGGGGCTCGGCGTTCAACCCGCAGCTCAACGGCAAGATTCGCGTGAGCGTCGTCGCGACCGGGCTGGAGATCCCGACCGGCGCTGGTGTTGAACGGCCTGCGCTGTTCGGTCAGCGCGCTCAGGCGCCGCGGCCCGCTGGCGGCGGCGCCGCATCGGGTGGCGC
>ERZ501047.456-NODE-456-length-13484-cov-4.463475_pt1 | contig 13484 bp, 14 predicted proteins | sample MGYA00510868_ERZ501047 | MGnify/ENA primary metagenome ERZ501047 (study PRJEB25958, sample SAMN03398593) | human skin metagenome | study: EMG produced TPA metagenomics assembly of the Human Skin Microbiome Metagenome (human skin metagenome) data set. | reverse complement strand
GCACGGTTTGGCCCAACCGCCGCACCCGGGTAGCATTGATCCTTGGTGCGCCCACCGCGCTGGTGTCCCGCAAGGGGTAGCGACCGGCCGGTCCAAGAGTGCGACCCTCATGCTCAACGGAAAGCGAGTTCTACACGTGTACGCGATCATTCGTGCGGGTGGTCGGCAGGAGAAGGTGTCGGTTGGCGACGTCCTGCTCATCGACAAGGTCTCCGGCAAGGCCGGCGACAGCCTCGACTTGACCCCGCTTCTGCTCGTCGACGGCTCGACCGTCACCTCCGACGCCGACAAGCTGGCGTCGGTGTCGGTCAAGGCCGAGGTCGTGGGTCCCGCCAAGGGCCCCAAGATCACGATCATGAAGTTCAAGAACAAGACCGGCTACCGCAAGCGCCAGGGTCACCGTCAGCACCTGACCCAGGTCAAGATCACCGCGATCGACGCCTGAACCGCAGCGACTTCCCGAGCAAAGGACACCAGCCATGGCACACAAAAAGGGAGCATCCTCGACCCGTAACGGTCGCGACTCCAACGCCCAGCGCCTCGGCGTGAAGCGCTTCGGCGGACAGCTCGTCGGCACCGGCGAGATCATCGTCCGTCAGCGCGGCACCCACTTCCACCCCGGCGACAACGTCGGCCGCGGTGGCGACGACACCCTCTTCGCCTTGGCCGACGGCCAGGTCGAGTTCGGCACCAAGCGTGGTCGCCGCGTCGTCAGCATCGTCCCGGCGGGTACCGCCGCACAGTGACCCCGAGGACGTATGCCGTCACTCACGGCATACGTGCTCACGCACCTGGGGCGGGCCGAATGGCTCGCCCCAGTTTGTGTTTTCTCCGCACGCAATACCCTTGAAAAGGCCGTGATGACCACCTTCGTCGACCGCGTGCTGCTGCACGTCACCGCGGGCAAAGGCGGCCATGGTGTCGCCTCGATTCGCCGCGAGAAGTTCAAGCCCCTCGGCGGGCCCGACGGCGGCAATGGGGGCAATGGCGGCGATGTCATCGTCACCGTCGATCCGCAGGCCACCACCCTGTTGGACTACCACCGCAATCCCCACCGCAGCGCCGACAACGGCCAGCCCGGCGCCGGCGACGAGCGCGACGGGGCCAAGGGCGCGGACCTGATCCTCAATGTCCCCGAGGGCACGGTGGTGACCACCCGCTCCGGTGAGCTCATCGCCGACCTGGTCGGCCCCGGCGCAACCGTGACCGTGGCCCGCGGCGGGCGCGGGGGACTGGGCAACCGGGCCCTGTCGTCCGCGCGGCGCAAGGCCCCCGGGTTCGCGCTGCTCGGCGAGCCGGGCGAGGACGCCGAGATCGTCCTGGAACTCAAGTCGCTCGCCGATGTGGCGCTGATCGGCTTCCCCTCGGCCGGCAAGTCCTCGCTGGTCTCGGTGATCTCCGCGGCCCGGCCCAAGATCGCCGACTATCCGTTCACCACGCTGGTCCCCAACCTCGGCGTGGTCACCGCGGGCTCCAGCCGGTTCACCGTCGCGGACGTGCCCGGGCTGATCCCGGGCGCCTCCGAGGGCCGCGGCCTGGGACTGGAGTTCCTGCGGCATGTTGAGCGCTGCTCGGTGCTCGTGCACGTCATCGACTGCGCCACCCTCGATCCCGGCCGCGACCCGCTCAGCGATCTCGACGTGATCGAGGCCGAACTCGCCGCCTATGTCCCCGGCGATCTGCTGGGTGGGCGCCCGCTCGCCGAGCGCGTGCGCATGGTCGTCCTCAACAAGAGCGATGTGCCCGAGGCGCGCGAGCTGGCCGAGCTCGTCGAACCCGACCTGCGCGAACGCGGGTATGAGGTGTTCACCGTCTCCGCGGTCGCTCACCAGGGCCTGCGAGAGTGGATCTTCGCCATGGCCCGCGCGGTCGAGGCCGCCCGGGCCGAGCAGGAGCGCGTGCGCGAGGCCACCCCGCAGCGGGTCATCGTCACGCCAAAAGCGGTGGACGACAAGGGATTCCGGATCGTGCGCGAGCAGGACGGCAACGAGACGGTGTTCCGGGTCGTCGGCGATCGCCCGACGCGTTGGGTGCGCCAGACCGACTTCAGCAACGACGAGGCCGTGGGCTATCTCGCCGACCGCCTGCAGCGCGCCGGGGTCGAGGAGGCCCTGCTGGCCGCGGGCGCCGTGGCCGGCTCCACCGTGCTGATTGGCCCGGCCGAGAACTCCGTGGTCTTCGACTGGGAACCCACGCTCGTCGGCGGCGCCGAACTGCTCGGTGGCCGCGGCACCGATGCCCGTCTCGAGGACCGTCACCGGCGCACCAACACCGAGCGCCGCACCGAGTTCCACGCCCGCAAGGACGCGCAGGCCGCGGCCCGCGACGAACTCGCGCAGGAGCGCCGCGCGGGCCACTGGACCGACCCCGACGACGAGCGATGACGCTCGACCGGGTGAACCCCGACCGGGTGGACCCCGACCGGGTGAACCCAGAGCCGGTGAACCCAGACCCGCTGGCGGCAGCCCGGTCCCGGATCAGCGGACCCGGCCGGATTGTGGTCAAGGTCGGGTCGTCCTCGCTCACCACCGACGACGGGCGCCGGCTCGACCCGGCCCGCATCGACGCCCTGGTCGAAGCGCTGGCGCAGCGCCGGCTGCGCGGGGACAGCGTGGTCTTGGTCTCCTCGGGTGCCATCGCGGCCGGGATCGGCCCGCTGGGTCTGAGCCAACGCCCCCGCGACCTGGCCACCCAGCAGGCCGCGGCCAGCGTGGGCCAGGGGGCGCTGATGGCGGCCTACTCGCGGGCGTTCGCGGCATACGGGCTCACGGTCGGGCAGGTGTTGCTGACCGCCGACGATGTCACCCGCCGCAGTCACTACACCAACGCCCGCCGCACCCTGGAGCGACTGCTGGAGCTGGGCATCGTGCCCATCGTCAACGAGAACGACACGGTGGCCACTCACGAGATCCGGTTCGGCGACAACGACCGGCTCGCGGCACTGGTCTCGCACCTGGTGCGCGCGCAGGCGCTCGTCCTGCTCACCGATGTCGACGGCCTGTATGACGGTCCGCCCAGCGAGCCCGGCACCCAGCGCATCCCGCTGGTCACTTCCGCCGCCGACTTGGAGCAGGTGCGCATCGGCGGCTCGGGTTCGTCGGTGGGTACCGGCGGGATGGCTACCAAGGTGGAGGCCGCGGCGATCGCGAACTCGGCCGGGGTAACCGCGCTGCTGTGCGCCGCGACCGCGGTGGGCGCCGGTTTGAGCGGGAAAGACGTGGGCACGATTTTTGTGCCCGGCGCCGAGGGCAAGCGCAGCCGCAAGCTGTGGATTGCCCACGCGACGACTCCGCGCGGGGTCTTGCACGTCGACGCGGGCGCGGTCCGGGCGCTGGTTGAGCGCGGCAAATCCCTGCTGCCTGCCGGGATCGTCGCCGTGGACGGGGCGTTCGTGGACGGCGACGCGGTGGATGTGGCCGGCCCGGACGGGACGGTCCTGGCGCGTGGCCTGGTCGGTTATGACGCCGTCGACCTGCCGCGCCTGATCGGCCGCTCCACCCGCGAACTCGCCGACGCCCTCGGCCCGGAGTATGCCCGTGAGGTCATCCACCGGGACAACCTCGTCCTGCGCTGAGCCTCAGCCGAGCGCGGTGACCCGCAGCACCTTGTCCTGCCCACCGCCATTCGCCGTCAGCACATAGAGCGAGCCATCCGGGGCGCGGCGAATGGTGCGCAGCCGGCCATGGGTGCCGGCCAACTCGGGGACGTCCGCAACGGCGGCGACGGTGCCGGTCGGGGTGAGCGAGAGCGCCATCACGCCCGAATCCTTGAGCAGCGCCACCCACAGGGTCCCGGTGTAGCTGCCCCACTGGGGGCCGGTGACGAACTCCATACCGCTGGTGGCGCGGGTCGGGAAACCCGACGACCAGATCGCCGGGACCGCATTCGGGAACTTGATGGTGTCGGTCATCGGGACGTCCTGGTTGTAGCCGGGCGTGCCATCGGCGAACCGCGGGTCCCAGCCATAGTTGCTGGCCTTGAGCACCCGGTTGACCTCGTCGTCCATGTCCGGTCCGTGCTCGGCGCTGAACATCTGGCTGGTGCCCGGCCGCACGGCCAGGCCTTGGACATTACGGTGGCCCCAGTTCCAGACATACCGGATCGGGCCAGTGCGGCCGGCGAACGGATTGGTCGCCGGGATCGAGCCGTCGCGGTTGACGCGCAGGATCTTGCCACCAAGGTTGGTCAGGGTCTGCGGGGCCAGGCCGTCGGCAGCGTCCCCGGTGGTCACATATACGCTCTTATCCGGGGCGACGAGTACCCGGCAACCGGCGTGCATCCGGCCAGTCGGGATCCCGGCGATCAGCGGCTTGCCGACGCGGGTGGCGCCGACGCCGTTGGCCGCCAGCCGCCAACGGATCACCCGGAAGTCGCTGGCGGCGCGGTTCGACTGGCAGGTGTAGAAGGTGCGGTTAGTCGCGAAGGCCGGGTCGACGGCCATGCCCAGCAACCCCTTCTCCTTGCTCACCCAGACGTCGCTGAGGTTGGCGGCGACGCGCTTGAGTGGGATCGCGGGGTCGATATTGCCCAGCCAGATCCGGGCGGGGCGCTCGGTGAGCAGGTATTGCGTGGAGTTGATGAACTGGATCTCCCACGGGATGTCCAGGCCGGTATGCAGCACGTCCACCTGCAGCGTCGGCGCTTCAGCGCGGGTCGAGTCGGCGGCGGTAGGGCTTGCGGAGGTGGGGGCGCTCGCCGGGGTGGCGGCCGGCGGCGCGTTCAGCGCGCTCGCGGGGGCGGCACAAGAAGCGCCGGCCGCGAGGCCGGCGCTGAGCAAAGTGGACAGGGCCAGGGGGAGGGCACCGGGCATGCCGGACATCTTGCTGGCCGCGGCCGATTGCCGCCACCGGGACGGTGAGCGTGCGGATGAATTCCCGGCGCGCGGGTGTTGCACCTGCCCGTGCACGCCAACGAACCCAGCCCCGAGCGGACCGACACCGCGGACCGGACGCCGGCCGGGATCTTCTCGCGGCGCTACCGGGCGATCACGATCGCGGCGCTGCTCCTGGTGACCCTGGCGGCATACGAGAACCGGTCCATCACCACAGTCCTGCCGCTGGTCGCGGAAGACTTTGGGGCGCTGCGCTGGTTCGGGCTGGCCTCCGCCATGCCGGCGGTGACCTTCCTCGTGGCCTCGGCGGCGGCTGGGGCGTGGACCGATCATGTGGGTCCGCGCCGGGTACTGATCGCCGGGCTGGTGCTGGTCGTCGTCGCCCAGTTGATGTCGGGATTGGCGCCGGGCATCTGGGTCTTCGTCGTGGGCCGCGCGCTGTCCGGGATGGGGGAGGGGCTGCTCGATGTGGGGCTGATCGTGCTGGTTGCCGATCTGTTGCCGGATGCGGTGCGCGGCAAGCTTTTTGCTGCCTTTTCCACGGCCTGGATCCTGCCGTCGCTGATCGGACCGGGGATCGCCGGCGGGATCGCGCAGCTCTGGGGTTGGCGGGCGGCCTTCCTAGTGGCCCTGGTGTTGGCCCTCCCCGCGGTGCTCGCGCTGCGGCCGGTGCTTGCTCAGGCGCTGGGGCGCGAGGACCGGCCCTGGTCGCAGGCCGAGCGCAGCAGCGTCGCCGCGGCGGCCGCGGTGGCGGTGGGAATCGGGGTGCTGACCTGGGGTTCGGCGGCGCTGGTGAGCGGGTCTCGGGTGGCGCTGGTGGCGACTGTCGGCGCGCTGGTACTGATCGGCATCCGGCTGGCGCACGCCCTGCCGGCCGGGGCGATCCGTCTCGCGCCCGGCGCGCCGGCCAACGTCATGCTCACCCTGCTGTGCAATGGCGCATTCGCCGCCCTCGGCGGTTACCTGCCGCTGCTGCTCACGTCCGTGCGCGACGAACCGGCGGTGCTGGCCGGCCTGAGCCTGAGCGTGACCGGGGTCTTTTGGGCCCTGGGCTCGAATGTCGTCAGCCGTCTGGCGATCCGGGCACGCGCCACTCCCGGCACGCTCGCCGCCACCGGTATGGGGTTGATGACCCTCGGTGCGCTCGGACCGCTGCTGCTGGCGCTGGATCGGGTCAACCTGGCGGCCGGGATGGCGCTCTTTGCCCTCGCGGCGCTGGGCATGGGCGTGATCAGCAATGTCCTGGCGACCGAGATCGTCACCATGGTCGACGCCGAGGAGTTGGGCCGGTATGCCGCCGCCCGCACCGTCGCGGCCTCGGTCGGGGTGGCGATCACCACGGCGCTGGGTGGGGCGTTCGTGGCCCGGGCCGCGGACTCGCTGACGGCCGCGCCGGTGGTGGCCATCGTGGTGGTCGGGTTGGTGCTGGCGGCGGGGACCACCCTGGTCGGCCGACGCCTGGACGGCGCGCCGGTCGGCTGACCGGCGGCGCTGGGGCCGCGGGGCGCGCTGATTTCGCGCGACGCCCCATACCTTCCCCCGGGAAACTTGCGCTCACCCTCTGCTGCAAAGTGGGGGGAAGCGCAAGGTTCCGGCAGCCGGAGAGAAACTGGTGACCAGCGTCAGCGCACCCGGCGGGGGGTGAACTCGCAGGCGGGGTTGGCGATCTCGGCCTGGCTCTGCACGAGTTGCAGCTCGCGGCGGCCGGAGTCGAGGGTGCGCTTGAGCAGCGCATACACGCTGGACACGGTGCGGGCCAGCGCGATGTCGGGGCGGCCGGTTTCCAGCAGGTGCGCGGTGAACAGGGCCGCGGTGACATCACCGGAGCCATTGGCCTTCAGCGGCAGCTGCGGGGTCTGTACCAGCCACGCCTCGTCGCCGTGGACGGCGAGCATCTCGATGGTGTCGGGTTCGCGGTCGGGACGCAGGACGCTGGTCACCAACACGGTGGCGGGGCCCATCTCGCGGGCCTTGTCCACCGCCGCGAGCGTGTCCTCGAGGGTCTCCGGTTCGGTGCCGGTCAGGAAGCCCAGCTCGAACTGGTTCGGCGTGATCAGGTCGGCCTGGGGGACCACCCGCTCGCGCAGCAGCACGGGGATATCCGGGTGCACGAAGCAGCCGCTCTTGGCATTGCCCATCACCGGGTCGCAGGCATAGATCGCCTTCGGGTTGGCGGCCTTGACCCGGGCCACCGCATCGAGGATCACGTCGCCGATCTCGGTGCCGCCCTGATAGCCGGAGAGCACCGCGTCGACCTCGCCGAACGCCTCGCGCTCCTCCATCCCGGTGAGCACCTCGCGCACATCGGCGGCGGGGATCATCGGACCGCGCCAGGCGCCATACCCGGTGTGGTTGGAGAAATTCACCGTGTACACCGGCCACACCTCGACCCCGAGACGCTGGAGCGGGAAGACGGCGGCCGAGTTGCCGACGTGGCCGTAGGCGACGGCGGACTGAATGGAGACGATCGTGGTCACCTCCCGATTGTGCCGCACCGCCCGCGCCGGGGCCGGACGCGGCGGCGGTGAACCGGGTGCGCGGCATACCCTGGGCCGTATGTCGATACCCGCCTCCGAGGCACGCGAGCTCGTCGCCGGGCTGGCCGCCGCGGCGCGCGTCGCCGCCCGCGAACTCGCCCTGCTGACCCGGGCCGACAAGGACGCGGCGCTCCGGGCGCTCGCCGACGCCCTGGATGCCGCAAACGCGCGCATCGTCGCCGCCAACGCCGAGGACCTAGACCGCGGCCGCGAGGGCGGGATGAGCGAGAGCCTGCTCGACCGGCTCACCCTCACCCCCGAGCGGGTCGGCGCGATCGCCGATGCGGTGCGGGCCATCGCCGGCCTGCCCGACCCGGTTGGGGAGATCGTCCGGGGTGCCACCCTGGCCAATGGCCTGCAGATCCGGCAGGTCCGGGTGCCCATGGGCGTGCTCGGGATGATCTACGAGGCGCGGCCCAATGTCACGGTCGACGCCGCCGCGCTGGCACTGAAGTCCGGCAATGCGGTGATCCTGCGCGGGGGGTCCGCGGCGGCGAGCAGCAACCGGGTGCTGGTCGCGGTGCTGCGCGAGGCGCTGGCTGCCCAGGGGCGCAATCCCGATGCCATCGGCCTGCTCGACGGCGGTGGCCACGACGCAGTCCGGGCGCTGATGACCGCGCGTGGTCAGGTGGACTTGCTCATCCCACGCGGCGGCGCCGAGCTGATCCAGAGCGTGGTGGAGAACTCCACGGTGCCGGTGATCGAGACTGGCGTCGGCAACTGCCATGTCTATGTCGACGCCGCCGCGGACCTGGACAAGGCGCTGGCGATCACCGTCAACTCCAAGACCCACCGCCCCAGCGTCTGCAATGCCGCGGAATCCCTTCTCGTGCACCGAGAAATCGCCGAGGACTTCCTGCCCAAGGCGCTCACCGAGCTGGCCGGGGCGGGGGTGGTGCTGCATACGGATGCGGCGGCGGGGACGATCGCCGAGGCGGCCGGGGTGCCCTGGGCGCAGGCGAGCGATGCGGACTATGCGACCGAATATCACGCGCTGGAGATGAGCGTCGCGGTCGTGGACTCCCTGGGCGGCGCGCTGGAGCACGTGGGCCGGTATGGCTCGGGTCATACCGAGGCCATCGTCACCGAGGCCCGCGGGGCGGCCCGCCGCTGGAGCTCCGAGGTGGATGCCGCCGTGGTGATGGTCAACGCCTCGACGCGCTTCACCGACGGTGGCGAGTTCGGGTTCGGCGCGGAGATCGGCATTTCCACCCAGAAGTTGCACGCCCGCGGCCCGATGGCGCTGCCGGAACTGACGACGACCAAATGGGTCGTCGAGGGCGACGGGCACATCCGAAGCTGATGCACGACAAGGAAGTCCGCAAGCTCACCCAGCTCGAGGACCGCCACTGGTGGTATGCCGAGCGCCGTCACCTGCTCGCCCAATCGATTGCCGGTATGCCGCCCGGTCGCGCCCTGGACATCGGCGCCGCCGGCGGCGGCAACACCCGGGTGCTGCGCCGCGCCGGCTGGCAGACGATCGCCCTGGAGTATGGCGCCGAGGGTGCGTCCGTATGCCGTGAGCGCGGCCTCGAGGTGATGCGCGCCGACGCCACCGCGCTGCCGCTCGCGCCCGGCAGCCTGGACCTGGTCGTCGCCTATGACGTGCTGGAACACATCGAGGACGACGGCGCGGCGGTGCGCGAGGTGCGCCGGGTGCTGCGCCCGGAGGGAACCTTCCAGATCGCCGTCCCGTGCGACCCGAAGCTGTGGTCCGCGCATGATGTCGCCGTGGACCATGTCCGCCGCTATACCCGCGAGACGCTGACGGATGTCTTGCAGGACAACGGGTTCCGGTTGGATGAGCTGTGGTCGTGGAACGTGCTGCTGCGCCCCGCGGTGCAGCTGCGGCGGCGCTCCAGCAGCGGCAGCGACCTGACCGACCTGCCACGCCTGGTCAACGCCGCGCTGCACACGGTGGTGCGCGTGGAGCGGCTCCTCCCGGTGCGCCGTCTGCCCGGGGTGACCTTGATGGCGACCGCCCGGCCGGTTTGAGTCTCAGCCGGTCTGAGTCTCAGCCGGTCTGAGTTTTGGCCGGTCTGAACCCGGCGCGCCCGGGCCCGGCCCGTGTGAATTCCGACCGGGCTGAGTTCCGGCTGCGTTAGCCGCGCACCCGCCACCCGCGGGCTTCCGGGGGTGCGGGGGAGGCGAGCGGGTCGGTGTCGGTCAGCGGGCTGGCCGAGGCGGCCAGCAGGCGGCAGCGGGGTGGACCCCATACGCCGCTGGGGAAGGGGGAGCGGGCGACTCCGGCGGCGAGCTCGGCGGTGGGCAGCGAGTCCCCGGCGAGCACCACGTAGTTGCCGAAGCGCCGGCCCTTGAGCACATCGTGGGTGGCAATGATCGCCAGTTCCGCGAAGGCTCCGGCCAGGGTGGCCAGCACCCGAGTGAGATAGCGGCGCGCGGGATCGTCGGGCAGGTTGAGCGCGGCGGCGCCCCCGGTGACCAGCACGCGCCGCAGTTCACCGACCGCCTCGGCGCTGGTCAGTTCCGCCGGCACGCTGCCCTCGGCGAAGGCGTCCAGCACCACGAAATCCGCACTGGCCGTAGCGATCTCGGCCAGCCCGCGGCGCCCGTCCACCGGGCGCACCCGGATCCGATGCCCGCGCGGCAGCGGCAGTTCGCGGCGTACCAACTCGGTGACCGACTCGGTCGGCTCCAGGACGATCTGGGGCGAGCCGGGGCGGGTGTACTCGACATACCGGGGCAGGGTGAGGGCGCCGCCGCCGATATGGGTGACTCGCAGGCGCTCGCCGGCCGGGGCCAGGGCGTCGGTGATCGTGCCGAGGTGCGCGAGGTATTCGAAGGCGAGCAGGCCGGGGTCGGCGGGATCGACATACGACTGGGGGAAATCGTCGACCCACAAGGTAACCCCGCCGTGCTGGTCGCGCTCCAGGCGCGGGCCGTCCTCACTCACGCGGCTGTCACTCATGCGACTGCTCCGCCGAGTCGTAGGCGACGTGATAGGACGGCCGGGCCTGCACCGCGGCATACAGGCGCCCGACATATTCGCCGAGGATGCCCAGGGCGAGCAGTTGCACCGCGCCCACGGCGGACACGATGACCACCGTCGAGGTCCACCCAGCGACCACTTGGCCGGTGGCCCGCGCGACCAGGGCATAGACGAGCAGGGCGAGCGCAGCCAGCCCGCCAAAGAGCCCCAGGTAGGTGGCAAACCGTAAGGGCGCCAACGAAAAAGCGGTTACCGAGTCCACCGACAGCCGCAGCATCTTGGCGAAGGGGTACTTCGAGCGCCCGGCCGCCCGCTCCTCGCGCCGATAGGTGACCGAGGCGGACGGGAACCCCAGGGCGGGGACGACGAAACGCAGCACACGGCCGTATTCGGGCAGGGCGTTGATCGCGTCCACGGTGGCGCGCGACATCAGCCGGAAGTCGCCCGCATCCGCCGGGGCTCCGGTGTCGGCGAGCCGGTCCATCGAGCGGTAGAACAGCCGCGCGCTGCCTCGCTTGAAGGCGGTGTCGCTGGAGCGGTCGGCGCGCACGCCATAGACCACGTCGACCTGGTGCGCCGTGGCCGTATGCAGCATCTCGGCGATGGTCTCCGGGGGATCCTGCAGGTCGGCGTCGATGGTCACCACATAGTCTCCGGTGGCCCGGGCCAAGCCCGCGCTGATCGCGGCCTGGTGGCCGGCGTTGGTGCGCAGGCGGATCACCCGCAGTTGCGGCCACTCCCGGCGCAGGCGCTGCAGTCCGATGGGAGTGCCGTCGCCGCTTCCGTCGTCCACGGCCACCACCTCATATGGCGTGGCCTGCCCGTCGGCACCCGTCAGCCCGTCCAGCACTGGGCGCAGCCGGGCGGCGAACTGGGGCAGGACCTCCTCCTCGTCGAACATCGGCACGACGATGCTCAGTTGGGGGTGGGACATGGCAGGGGAGTCTACGAAGCCGGTGGGCGCGCGGGGGTGGGCACACGGCATACCGGCTGGGCGGGCGATGCCAGGCGAGCAATCCTTGGGCAAGGCTGGGAGGTCCCGGCCCCCGACGTATGAGGATCGGGGGCCGGGCCTGCCAGTACCGATCCGCGGATCGGCAGCCAGGCGACGCCGGCCACCATCGCGGCAGGGCGGTGGTGCACTGACACCGGCGCAGAAGTCTCGTGGTGCCCCCGTGCCGTCGCCACACGGGCTGTAGACCGTTGCCGGCCCCAGGGCCGGTGAACCGGCCGCCCTCGTTATCTCCTGCTCCTCGGCGCGACCGGGAACCCGACCGCGCCGAAGCGTCCATTTAAGCCCCCGCCCCGGCCGCTCGCAACGAGCAGTGCAAGGCCCGGCGGGCTGTCCACAGGGCGGCTGCCTTAGCCAGGGTGTCACGCACAGGCCTGTGGGCAAGATTGGTGGACGACACGCGCGCCGATCGGCGTGACGCGCCCGCGATAAGGTGTCTGCATGCTGACGAGCGTGATGGTGCCGGCGGTTCTGTGGGCCGGCGAGGGAGCCGAGCACACCGAGGGTGCGGTGGAGCGCCATCTGCCCATGCCGGTTTACATGTTCCCGATCATCGCGATGGCCATCTTCCTGCTGCTGCTGGCGATCACCTGGGCGTTCCGCGGCACCGCCGCCAAGCTCGGGGGTGCCGCGCACGGGGCGCACGGCGGGCCTGCGGAGCACACCGAGCACGTGGATCAGGCGGAGCGAGCCTGAACACCGCCATCGACGCGTCCACCGGCGCGGCGCGCTCGGCTAGCGGTCGGCCCCGCCTGGGGATCATGGGTGGCACCTTCGACCCCATCCATCACGGGCACCTGGTCGCCGCCAGTGAAGTGGCGGCACTCTTTCATCTCGACGAGGTGGTCTTCGTCCCCACCGGGCGGCCGTGGCAGAAGGATGGGCGCGAGGTCGCCCCGGCGGAGCACCGCTACCTGATGACCGTGGTCGCCACCGCGTCCAATCCGCGGTTCACGGTGAGCCGGGCCGATATCGAGCGGCCGGGGGCGACATACACCATTGACACGCTGCGTGACCTGCACGCGCAGCGGCCCGAGTATGACCTGTTCTTCATCACCGGGGCCGACGCCCTGGCGCAGATCCTGTCCTGGAAGGACGCCGACGAACTCTTCGAGCTCGCGCAATTCGTCGGGGTCACCCGGCCCGGGTATGACCTGAGCGAGGACGGCCTACCCGCAGAGCGGGTGCATCTGCAGGAGGTGCCAGCGATGGCGATCTCCTCGACCGACTGCCGCGAGCGGGTGCGGCGCGGGGAACCCGTGTGGTACCTCGTGCCCGACGGCGTCGTCCAGTACATCAATAAGCATGACCTCTATGCCGCGGCGCCCCAGCGCGTCGCGGAGCCCAGTTCTACCTAGGAGAGACGTGGCAGCAACCGACCACGCCAAGCAACTTGCCCGCGCCGCCGCCAAGGGGGCCGCCGACAAGATCGCCACCACCATCGTCGGCCTCGACGTGAGCGGCCAGATGCCGCTGACCGACATCTTCGTCATCGTTTCGGCGAGCAGCGACCGCCAGGTCGCGGCGATCGTCGACGAGGTGGAGGAGCGCGTCCGGCTCGCCGGCGCGAAGGTGAAGCGCACCGAAGGGGGCCGCGAGGGCCGCTGGGTGCTGCTGGACTTCGGCGACATCGTGGTGCACGTCTTCCACGAGGACGAGCATCACTTCTATGACCTGGAGCGGCTCTGGCGGGACTGCCCGGTGCTTGATCTCGGGGTGACCGGGAGCGAGCAGGCTGCGCTGGGTGGTAGTGCCCAGGGTGGTCGCGATCAGAGCGGCGGCGAGCAGGCTGGCGAGCTGGGTGAGGGCCAGCCGGGGGAGGGTGAGCGGGGCGGTCGCGAACAGACTGCCGGCGCCGCCGCCCCCGCGGCCGAATGAGCGCCGGCCCGCGGCGCCTGGTGCTGCTGCGGCATGGCCAGACCCAGTCCAATGTGGACGGGGTATGGCAGGGGCACCTGGACGTCGAACTGACCGACACCGGTCGGGCCCAGGCGCACGCCGCCGGGGCGGCGCTGGCGGCATACCGGCCGGTGCGGTTGGTCTGCTCGGACCTGCAGCGGGCGCTGGTGACGGCGCAGGCGGTCGGGGACGCGGCGGGGCTGGAGCCCGAGGTGGATCCGCGCTGGCGGGAGTACCACGGGGGGCAGTGGCAGT
>ERZ501047.455-NODE-455-length-13512-cov-3.408412_pt1 | contig 13512 bp, 10 predicted proteins | sample MGYA00510868_ERZ501047 | MGnify/ENA primary metagenome ERZ501047 (study PRJEB25958, sample SAMN03398593) | human skin metagenome | study: EMG produced TPA metagenomics assembly of the Human Skin Microbiome Metagenome (human skin metagenome) data set. | reverse complement strand
TAACCGTTCGTATCCATTTCTTGCTCCTCCTGCGGCACAAAGTAGTCGCCCACATAGCCACTCTCTTCATCCCGCTGGATTTCGCGCTCATGTCGACTCTCCTGTCCAGGACTACCAGTCTGCGGCGCTCGCGAACTGCGCACAGAGGCGCGTCCGAAGCCTGGCAGCAGCGGTTTGAAGTACAGGGCGTACACACACCCTTCGTACAAGCGCGGTCGCACGCCATGCTCACGACGAAGAAAAGCTAGCACGGCGCGCAGATTGAGCGACGTTGAAACCGCATACGAGGTGAGGCGTGGAAGCTCTGTCGTGGCGCGTGTCAGCGGAGGCATGCGCTCGAACGTATAGTACACTGGGCCTTTGCGCTGCTCCCAAGGCTGCTGCGACACATCATTTTCATCCTCTTCATCCTCTTCATCCTCTTCGTCGTCTTCCTCCTCCTCTCCTGCCTTGTTTGGCTTCTCAGCCATCGCCATGGGCGCTAACTGACTCTCACTGGGCAAGAGAACATGCCGACCCGTCACCTTCGACGCACGCACCGGCTTCTCGGCACGAACAGGCAGTGAGTAGCGCGGTACACGCATAGGTGTGCCTTTGAACTGGAAGCCAGGCTTGCTTCCCGGCAGTTTAGGCGGCGGAGCGCGAGAAGCCCACATGGCGCCTGTTTTGAGCGCTGTCACACGCCCTGGCTGGCTCTTGGGTACCTCGCCCGCCGCATTCGCAGCGCTTGCATTGGCCTGCGACATGCGCGCACTTTTTACACCGGGCATAATGATGCCAGACGGTAGCTCATGGAGCGCCGCGTCACCAGGTGTCTCGACCTCAAAGTCGTCGATCTCGTCTGTGTACGGCCACACGCGCGTCTCATTTCGCCGCGAGCGCAGAGCAGATGCCGTGGAACTAATACCAGGCAGCGGGATCCGGCGCTGGGAGCCGCCCTCTCCGACGCGCCCTGAACTGGGGCCTGGTCGCTGCGCCATGCGTCGATTCGAGACGCAACCGCCGCGGCCGCTCCGCTGGGACCGAAAGGCGTTAGCACGTGATCTGAGCCACACACCACCATGGAGGTAGGCGATGTTGTGATCACCGAGGGCGTGGGGCCGCTGCGTCATATTACGCGCACGGCGTCGACCGAGACGGTGGTGCCGCCGCTGAATTTTGACATGGTGGCACCAGGTGTGTACCGCAGTGGGCATCCGAACGAGCGCAACTTTAGCTTTCTCAAGCGCCTCAACCTTAAAAGCATCATATACCTCGCCAACGACGATTACCGCGAGAATGTCGTGCAGTGGGCGCATCGCGAGGGTATACGCATATTTCATCATCGTGTCACAATGAACAAGGAGCCATTTACTGAGATGGACGAGGACGAGGTGGCGAGTGCGCTTACTCACATCCTCGACGAGCGCCATTTACCCGTGCTCATCCACTGCAACAAGGGCAAGTATCGCGTGGGGTGCGTCGTGGGCTGCATCCGCCGCCTGCAAAGATGGAGTCATATTAGTCTCCTTGAGGAGTACGCCCGCTTCGCCGGTGAGAAAATGTCGGACGAAGAGTTTATCGAGCGCTTTGACTTGTCTCGCGTGAAACTCGATCCTGTGCACTGTCCATCATGGCTATAAGAGGTGGTGCAGCACGCGAAGCAATGCAGGCTGTACAATTTTGCGATTCGCATTCGTGTTGCGCTGCCGCCACACCACGGCCGTCATACCCGGCACACTAGACACTTGATGGCCATGGATACCCATGTTTCGCTCGCGCTTGCCGCTTGGGACGCGTCGTTGGCCTTTCCACGTCTCAAGCTCAAGGGAGACGCCATCGTGGAAAAGCTTCTTTGAACCGAAAGCCTCCAGTGACGAAGCCACTTGCTCAAGAAACCGGGCCTGGCCAAAGTACGCCAACGCCAAGTCTCGGCGGCTCTTCGTCTTGCCATCCATCGCTTCTCGGTACGAAAGGAGCACGACGGCCATATCCATACCTTTCTCGCGCATAAATCCAGCAAGCTGCGTCCACCATACCGACCACTCACGCTCAGCAACCTCTTCCCGGACCGCGTGGACGGGCGCATTAGTTCGGTACGCGCCGCTGATCCAGGACGAAAAGGACAGCGGCACGGCTGCCAGACCAATGTGCAGGCCCGACATACTCGTCATCTTTAAATCGCGTGACAGCAGTGCATGTGTATCGAGATGGGAGACGTCGTTCTTTGTGCGCTGCAAGTCCTCATTCCATGCCTTGGTATGCGATGTGTCCACGCGACCGTTTCGGACATCCACCTCTGATGGGCCGAAGGATGAGTGCGGCCGTAAGTATGCATACGCATGTACGTCCACGTCTGTCGCCTTCCCTGATGGCTGCATCTTGAGATTGCGTGTGTCGAGCACAATCGCACTGAGGAGCAGGTCAGCCACCTCGGTCAGCAAGGCTCTGCCTCCCTGCGCTTGCGATATGAGATTAGCTACCAAGCTCGCAGCTGATCCAACAGGATCTGATGACGGGCTGCGGATCACTCGAAGCTTTGCCTCAGGGTGCGAGCCATCGTCTTCATGATGATCGACAATCACATCAACGCGCCGATCCTTGTCGCCCCACGCTGCACTGAGGCGCGGGTGATCCACGAGTCCCAGCGACACGTTCGCCGTAGTCCCGAACCGCGGCGACGATAGATCTCCTAGGTCGTCTACGCAGAGCAGTGCCTCAGGTGTCGTGTGGATCATCTGGTACACGAGCAAGTTCTCCCGGCGGTACGTGAGCTGCGTCCGTGGCGTCTGAATCACAGGCACATAGACGCTCGGTGGTAGACCATACCTTTCCATAAAGTAGCGCGGCTCATGATTCATCACGTAGCTCAAAGCAATTGCCGAGGCAGCCGAGTCAAGGTCGCCCGCCTCGTTCCCCATCAGGAGCGTCATATGCTGCTTCGTCGGGTCTGCCCAGTGCGCCTCGGCCTGGGCCTTGGCCCAGCGCAAGTACGCATCTATACCATGCGGTACTTGTAACATGTTCATTTTTGCAGAAGACAATGGTAGCCACCGTCGCACAAGCAGCCAAATGCCCACCACAATCACCGCCACCCACAGCTGTGTAATGGACCGGCCTGGTGGAGCCATGAAAAAAAGTATGGCTGACGCGTCCCTCCATTTTTCCTTATGTGGCGTCCGCATGGCGTTTCGCTGCAGGTCCGCTGGTTCTCGACAGGGATACGAGCAGGCAAGCACGCGCGTACGCCACTGCGGCATCGACTGAGCCACCCTACGCCACGGCGACGCACGTCGTCCCATGAAGAGGCTCGGCCTGGCGAGCTGCCGGCACTCGAATTTGCCCAAGCTCTCGTTCCTGCCGAGACAAAGACCCAATTCACGTCGCCACCGCTCTCGCATGGTCTTCTACGTATGGTGCATGGCCTGCTCGGCGAGCGCGCTCACCCAACAACGCCACAGGCCCAATCTCTCGCACACTTCTTCTCTCCACGCCATGGCACGGCGCGGCATACCCTCATAGCCGCTGAGACAGGCAGTGGCAAAACCCTTGCATACCTCCTTCCTGTTCTGCAGCGTCTTCATCAGTCGCGCTCACATACGGAACATGCAGATATTCGGCACGTCCAAGACGGCTTCGAGCCGTGCATCATGCCAAGGGCCCTTATTCTAGCCCCGACGCATGAACTAGCGCGCCAGATCTCGGAGGTAGCCAAAGTGCTGTGCCACGATGCGTCACACAAGCTTCGCGTCGCATGCTCATCTAAGCCAGCGTACTCTGCGACGCTGCAAGCAGACTTGGCGCGCCTAGCGCGCCTGGCCTCTTCCAGCGAGACGTGGAACGGCGCACCGATCTCACCCGACGTGCTTGTGTCAACGCCCTCGTTTGTGGCAGAACACAAGATGCTCTCTCTCACCAACGTCGAAATGCTCGTGGTGGACGAGGCCGACACGCTCTTGGACGAAGGCTTTCGCTCCGAAACCATGTCAGTATTACAGAACCTATCCGACTCGGCCCAGCAGTTGTTTGTGACCGCTACGATACCAAAATCTGTGCGCCTGTTCTTTGACGAGGCATGTCCATCGCTCGTGACACTTGCATCACCGCACCTGCACCACCTGCCCCGGCGTCTATCTGTCATGTTTGTCGATCCTAGTGGCAGCAAAGAATTGGCCGTGCTCAAGGAGTTATTCCGCGTATTTACGACGCCTGGGTGCGAGCACGACCAGGTGCTAATATTCCGCGATAAGCGCTCGAGTGTCGAACAACTCAGCCGCTTTTTGTCGCAGCGGAATGTCGACCACGTCGCATGGACAGGCGAGGGGAGCGACCGCAAAACACGCACCTCGCCCTCGCTCGCTCCGTTTCTAGCTGGACCATCCGAGTACTTGGCGCGTCGTTCTCCCCCTGGGCAGGACGCGCCGCGTGTGCTAGTGACAACATCGTTGCTCTCGCGTGGCCTGGATTTCGGACCGTTCCTACGGCACGTATTCTTACCTGATGCTGGCCGAAATACCAAGCGGTCTGTGCACGCTGCCAACAATAACGCCCTTGAGCTCCTGCATCGCGCTGGCCGCTCGGCGCGCGCTGGGCGCTCCGGCACCGTCGTCGTTTTTGACAAGAGCAGTGCACCTGGCAAGTCCAAAGTACTGATCAACCGCCGCGGCCAAAAGAAGGGGATTGTTCGAGGCCAAATGGACCTGCTCGTCCAAGCCCTTCGAGCGCCTCGGCCACGTCGTCGATGGCCTCCACAAAGAAAAGGCGTGTCCACATAGCCTCGTAGCTCTGCCTTTCATCATGCAAGATCTCGTGTTTCGCTGGCTCAGCCAGGTGCTCGTTCCTGTACGTTCGACCGACTCATTCAGCAGTACAAGGAGCGTGCACGCATCATGTCAGACATGGATACCATTCTGACTGAGTACCCGACGCTGCGGCCCCGCACAGATGTGTACAGTACGTCCCACAGCGCCACTTACGCTGCAGCATACAATGACGGCCGCTCGATGCTTCTTCTCCTGCTGGACGGGACGATCGCTGTGCCATTTCGTGGCAGCGTATATAACATACCCATGCATTTCTGGTTCCCGCGCGTGTACCCGCAGGAGCCTCCGATTGTCTACGTCGTGCCCATGCGTGACATGCTACTGCGCAGCGGCGCACACACCACGCCAGAAGGGTGTGTGCAGGTGCCGTATATACATACGTGGCTACGCAAGCCCGAGGCAAGTTCCCTGCTCGAACTTGTGCGTGAATGCCAGGCCGCTTTCAGCCTCGAGCCGCCCGTCATGGCCAAGCGCCCTACGTCCCCCCCAGCCCCACCGCCGCTGCCTCGACAGACCGTGCCAGCCGTGCCGCCTCTTCCTCCCAAAGCGAACCATGCCTCTCCCCGCGAGACGGAGGTACCGGAGGTGACGATGCCCGCGCCACCACGGCCCATGAATCCTGCCGTGACCGAGCTGCATACCAAGGTCCACCAGCAACTCTCGATGCGCGTCGCCGAGATGTACGCGGCGCAGACGCAGTCTGATGCGCAGCTGCGCATGCTCTTGGACGACCTGGAGCGCGGTGCACCGGCGCTGGAAGACGAAATGCAGCGCCTGCGTGCGGTACGAGATGTCTGTGTCACCAACACGCAGCGTCTGTCGACCATGATGGACACAGCCAAGCGGACTACGTGGGAGCTCGAGGCTCGGCCTGAGCCGGACGTCGATCATATGATGTCGGCCACGAGTCTTGTCGAAAACCAGCTCCTGCAGCTCATGGCCGACGACCAAGCCATTGAAGATACACTATACCAGCTCAGTCGTGCACTATACTCGGAGCAACTCTCGCTCGACCGCTTCATTAAACACACGCGTATGCTCTCTCGCGAGCAGTTCCTCAAACGCGCACTCGCTCAGAACATTGCACACGGTCTCGGATGGGACGCGCCCCTTACTGGGCCGGCGACACCGACATGAGCGCCGCACTTGAGCTCTGCTGATAAGTATCAGGCCACATACCTCGCCAGGCTTGACGCCCACTGTCGAAAGCGTAAGTGTGCCGTCTTCGCCAACAACAAAGTGACTCGCGTCAGTCTCAGCCACGTACCTGCGCTTCGTGCTGGCCTTGGTCCCGGTAAGCGCGCCGATCACCGTCCGCGTTGGATCAGACAACAGGCGATACGGTAGTGCGTGTTTCTTCGCGTGAATATATCCAACGTACCTTGGCCCATGTCGACTGCGCTTTGGGCGAGTCACTGGACAGTCCAAAGATCTCGTACCCCGCCTGTTTCCAGTCGCTGCTGGCATCACGGAAGCACTGTGCCTGCCTCGTGCATCCAGGCGTATTGGCCTATCCATCAGTCTTGCCCTTCACATACCTTAGGATACGTAAATATCACCACCTTGCGCAACTCGCCCACATTCACCGTCTTGCCATCCTGGTCGACGAGCTCGACGGATGGAAGTGTGTCACCAACGCGCAGTGGCTTTGTGGCCGGCGTCGACGTCTTGGTCTGCTTCGGTGAAGGCGCCTCTGCCTCCTCGCTCGGTGCATCCAGTGAGCGCTTTTGCTTTTGCGCCACACGCGCTGACTGCCGACGTGTCTGTATGTCAGCCATGAGCGGGAAAAAGCGTCGACGCGTCAGACGGGCCGCTCAAAGAGGACGCGCCGGTTATGATGTGGAGGTGAGCAGGGCTCACGGTCCCAGTCCGCTGCCCAGGAGGACGCGGCCCTGTAGGCTCGGTGCATCGCTGTGGCTCTCGCTACTGCGATCATGCTACGTACGGGGTATGCACCGACTACATACCGCCACGAAGAGAAAGGACCAGCTGATGGGTAAGCACGTGAGACATACGTGAAGAACGGTCCCGCCCTCGATGCCATAGTCCTTGACGACCTTGTCGTCAGCCCTGCCTGTTAGTTGTGATGCTTGCATGCAGCGTACATTTGCTTGCCGCCGAAAATCAGGCGCTGCTGCGCAGGTGGGATACCCTCCTTTTCTTCGACGCGCTCCTTGATGCGCAGAATCTCACATTAGTGATGCGGCACGTACCTTGTCCGTTGACTCGACATGCAGCTCAATTTCTACTGCGTTAGCTAGGTGCATATGCACGCACCTTTGCCCGTCAGTGTCTTGACCTTGATGAGCATGGTCGTCGTAGTGGGGAAATCACGTGGCTGGAGAGAAGTTCAAGGTCCACGGAAACGGCAAGTACCATTCTATCCATGCATCTACTACCGCGCGAACGTGACAAGCTTTATCTGCGCGAGATTGGCTTGCTTGCCCAGACGCGCCTCGCGCGTGGTCTCCGGCTCAATGAGACGGAGACGATTGCCCTGCTTAGCACAGTGCTGCATGAAATGGCGCGCTCGGGCCAGTACTCCGTCGCGTCGCTCATGCAGCGTGGTAAGACGATCCTGGGATACCGTCACGTTCGCCAAGGTGTCGCTCAAATCGTGCATGAAATCATGATCGAAGCTACGTTCCCGGATGGAACGTTCCTGGTCACTGTGGTCCATCCCATATGCTCATCGAGCGGCAGCCTGGAAGCAGCCTTGTACGGTTCGGGGTTGACTGTGCCAGATGATAGTATTTTCCCTCAGATTCGGACGCCTGAAGGCCCTGTGCCTGGTAAGGTCATGGCTCTCACAACGGCTCCGCCCATCCAACTGTTCCCTGGGTACCGTCGCCGCATGATGGAGATAACCAACACGGGCGACCGAGCCGTACAAGTGGGCTCGCACTACCCACTGCCCAAGGTGAATCAGGCCCTGAAGTTCCCACGCGATCAAGCGGAGGGCTACAAGCTCGACATTGCTGCGGGCACCGCCGTGCGCTTTGAGCCAGGTGACACACGGCGCGTCACTCTCGTAGAGACAGGTCCCGCTTACAAGGCTCGCATGAGTGCGAGAGACACGGCACCTTTGCCGGATGCACCTGAACCATTTTCACTCTCAAGAGAGGCGTATGCAACGCTTTATGGGCCCACGACGGGCGATCGTGTGTGCTTGGGCGACACGAACCTGTGGGCCGTCGTCGAACGTGACTGCACGGTGTATGGCGACGAATGCACGTTCGGCGGCGGTAAGGTGCTTCGCGATGGTATGGGGCAGACGTCAGGACGGCGAGCCACTGATGTGCTCGATACGGTCATCACGAACGCGCTCATTGTGGACTATACGGGTATCATTAAGGCCGACATCGGCATCAAGGATGGCCATATTGCGGGTATCGGCACCGCTGGTAACCCCGACACGATGGTGTACGTGACTCAGAACATGATTGTGGGCTCGTGCACGGAGGTTATTGCAGGCGAAGGCCTCATTGTGACGGCGGGCGGTATTGACACACACGTGCATATGCTGTCCATGGACATGTGTGAAGAAGGTTTAGCGTCAGGTATTCTGACGCTGGTCGGTGGTGGCACCGGACCAGCGGCAGGCTCGCGGGCCACGACGTGCACGCCCGGTCCATGGCACATCCGGAAAATGCTGCAGGCCACCGACACGCTGCCCATAAATATCCTGCTCACGGGCAAAGGCAACGATTCAGGCGAAATACCGTTGCGAGAGCAAATTGAGGCCGGATGCGCGGGCCTCAAGATCCATGAGGACTGGGGCGCGACGTGCGACGTCATCGACACGTGCCTGCGTGTGTGTGGCGAGTATGACGTGCAGTGCACGATCCATACCGACTCGCTGAACGAATCAGGCTTTGTGGAAGATACGCTCCGGGCCATCGACGGCCGCACGATTCACACATACCACACCGAGGGTGCCGGCGGCGGACATGCGCCCGACATTATCCGTGCGTGTGGTGAGCTCAATGTGTTACCCGCATCAACGAACCCCACACAGCCTTACGCTTCCAACACGATTGACGAGCACCTCGACATGCTCATGGTGTGTCATCACCTGTCCAAGAACATTGCTGAAGATGTTGCATTTGCCGACTCGCGAATCCGCGCCGAAACGATTGCCGCTGAGGATGTGCTGCACGACATTGGCGCGATCAGCATCATGAGCTCCGACTCCCAGGCCATGGGCCGCATTGGCGAGGTCATTTCACGCACATGGCGACTCGCTGACAAGATGAAGGCCCAGCGCGGTCCGCTGCGTACGACGTACAGCAACGACTCGCTCACGGACGACAACGCACGCATCCGGCGCTACATTGCCAAGTACACGATCAATCCGGCCGTGGCACACGGCATCTCCCACGTGGTGGGATCCGTCGAGGTCGGCAAGTTTGCTGATCTCGTCGTGTATAAGCGCGAGCACTTCGGCGTGCGTCCCGAGATGGTCATCAAGGGCGGGCAGATTGTCATGGGCAACACGGGAGACTCCAATGGCAGCATTCCCACGGTACAGCCGATCTACCTGCGCAAGACATTTGGCTTCCAACCGCGGTGTGCCGCCGAAAATAGCATCGCCTTTGTCAGCAAAGTAAGTCTTGCCAACGTCGGCCGCTATGGCCTCAGCAAGCGCTGTATGCCTGTCACACGGTGCACAGGCCTCACCAAAAAGGACATGCTGCTCAACGATACGCTGCCTGTCATCAAGGTGGACCCGGAGACGTTCGATGTCACCGCCGATGGCCAGCTCATGGCATCGGAGCCTGCCACGCAGGTGGCCCTCTCAGTCGGCACGGGTATATTTTAGGCTGCGTCGCATCGCTGCATGGCGGACGCGCTGTGGCACCTGGGCCCAGTATGCGGCCTGCTCTGCGCCTTGCAGGACGTATGATGGCGGTCCTAGGCTCTGCGCCACCGATGCAGCCGCCGCCGCCGAAGCGCATCGCACATATATTACGCTGGGCTTTTGCGCATCCACATAGTCAATCGCATTTGGCGCGACCGCAGCGAGGCGCGACTTGAGCGCGTCGACAGCCACGCTTTGCGCGGTCATGACAGCCACGATGGTATGCTGAGGATAGTCTGTGTGGTCGTGCTGAGCTGCGCGTGTTGCCTGTATGTTCTGGCGCACGAGCTCTTGCCGCCATGCTTCGTACTCGGCGCGTCTCTGCTCAAACTGGTCCCAAGTCATGCAGCGTGCAGAGGGACCAAAGGGACGCGACTTATACGTCCAGCCATAGCGGAGCAATAGCTCCTCGGCAGATGCAGCATCCAGACAAACCAAAGCATCTCGGATAGGCCGCCGAGGCAGTTCGACTTGCATGGGCGTCGCTGTCGGTGATACAACTGCGTAGACGTGCGGAGCGTCGACGAGCGACGTCACGCTTTCAGCCAACTCCAGTGCATCGCACGCGTGTTCCACGGCGTGCTCGAGAAACACGACTTGCACATGATCAGCTGCTGCAAGCCGCACATGGAATGCATCCCTGCCTTGCTGCACGACATGCAGAGCATAGAGCGCCTCAAGTGCGGCGCACAAATCCGCGCTGGATGTGCATCCCAGCCTTGGTAGAACAGGATTCGCTAGGAACTGCATCACATGCACATCCTGCCTCGTGGCCAACTGGACCAGCTCTGCTAGGGCTTCATTGCCGCTATACACGCCTCTCTGCGCAGCCCACCATGGCGAGAGGAGATTGAGCAGCGCTGCTGCCACAGGTCGCATATCCCTGCTCGCATGACATTGCGGTTTTGGCGGCGGTGGCGGCGGTGGCGGCCGTCCCGCGGGATGCACACGCTTCGTACCTGCTACGCTGCGAGGTACGAAGGGCAGCATGATGCAGGCCAGGCACCCGATCGCGCAGGCTATCGGGCGTAGCAGGCTTCTGTGTCCACGTCATCAATGCATATAGACGCACGGGCCGCTTATAAGGCCGCGTGACACACCGCCTCTGTTTCCTCCAACATGCACGCGATGTGGCTGTGGACGCTGGTGCTGGCCCTGGTGGCGGCCGTGGCACAGGCTTCCCATGTGCTGGACCTTACGCAGACTGCAGACTATGATGCTGTCGTCGGCAAGTCGGCTGGCGCCATGGTGGAATTCTTTGCGCCCTGGTGCGGTCACTGCAAGCGTCTGGCGCCTGAGTACGAGAAATTGGCGGATGCGTTTGCGAAGAAGAAAGACAAGGTCGTCATTGCCAAGGTCGATGCTGATGCGAATCGCGAGCTGGCTGATCGCATCAAATTGAGCGGCTTCCCCACGCTCATGTACTTCCCACCCAACTCGCAGCAGGGCGTGCCGTACAACGGCCCTCGCACGACCGAGGCGCTTGCTGATTTTGTGACGCAACAGTCACAGATCAAGAGCAGTATGCCGCCACCTGCTCCTCCCGCTGCCATTGAACTCAACGTCGACAACTTCAACAGCATTGTGGAAAATCCTGACCTCGACGTGCTCGTGGAGTTTTATGCTCCTTGGTGCGGCCACTGCAAGCGTCTGGCGCCGATCTACGAGCAGGTCGCGCGCGTGCTGGAGCGCGACTCGCATTGCGTGATGGCCAAGATCGATGTAGACGATCCCAAGAATGCCGAGATCCGCACGCGCTTCCAGATCGCCAGCTTCCCGACCCTGTCTTTCTTCCCGGCTGGGTCTTCCGACAAGTGGCCTCGTCCGTACCTCAAGGAGCGCACGGCCGAGGAGCTGCTTGCGTTTATGAACGAAAAGTGCGGTACGTTCCGCACACTCGAGGGCACGCTGACGCCGCTCGCCGGCCGCCTTCCGAAGCTCGATGGCCTCGCCGCTCGCTTTTACGCGGCCGTGACCGAGGCGGCCCGTGGCACCCTCCTCGACGAGGTGAAGGCCTATGTGCAGGAACTCAAGGACCATGTGTCGTCCACGCGCAAGGCCTCGGCGGCTGATTACTATGTGCGTGTCCTCGAGCGTATCCTGCGCGACGGCACCGAGTACGTGAAGCGCGAGCATGAACGCTTGTCCAAGATGCTGTCTAAGCAGGCGCAAGGCCTGTCGGCCTTGACCGGCGAAAAAATCGACGACATTACGCGCAAAATCAACGTGCTTTCAGCCGTCATGAATGAGCGCATTGCCAAGGCTGCTACCAAGGCGACACAGGACGCGTCGTCAGCCGCCGCGGAGGCAACGGCCTCGTCGTCCGCGCACGACGAGCTGTAGGGCAAATAGTCATCACTCCACTTGGTGTCCTCTTTCCTCCATGACCAAGGCAGCCTCACCGTGGGCGTTGCCGGCGACCGTGCAGGGCAAGGCGGCGAGTGTGTGTATAGCCAACCGCGCACTGGAGGTAGTCGTCGACAAGAGTACGTGGCTGCATATCCCTATCGAGCTCGTTCTTGATGTGACATGGACTTCGCCCACTCTGTCCATCGCCGTGGTGGCACCGCGCCGCCACTTGTGTCACGCTCCACGCGTTCTCTCTCGCACACAGTGGACTGAGCGGCACAAGAATGCTGCAGAGCTCGAGCCTTTCACGTTTGAGGCGCAGCATGTCGATGGCGAAGGCGCTGAGTGGGCTGCTCACGTCATGCAGCTGGCGTATCACCGAACGCGACCCCAGCGACGAGTCCTCATTATCTGCAACCCGTTTGGCGGCAAGGGACACGCGAAAAAAATGCTCGATAATGTCGTCAAGCCTACATTCAACGCGGCGCGATGCACGATACACGTCGTCGAGACCAAAAAACGCGGTGATGCGTACCGCTCTTGCGAGTCGCTTGACGTGTCGCAGTACGATGCGCTTGCGTGTGTGGGTGGCGATGGCACTCTGCATGAGAGCCTGAATGGTCTTGCGTGCCGTACAGATGCAGCCCATGCCCTCACGCTCCCTGTCGTGCCGGTGCCGGCTGGCAGCGGAAATGGCCTGTTTGTGAGTCTGCATGGCACGGCTGTCGGCTTCTCTGCCGTGCATGCCTGCCTAAGTGCGATTAAGGGTGTGCCGTATACACACGAGCTCATGACTGTTACGCAACCGCAAGATGCCTTTACGTCCGCCTACTCCTGTCCCTACACGCTGCATGGCGTCGGTCCCGACGGACGCTCCTACGTCCAGTACTACTCGTTCATGTCACAAGCGATCGGCATTATTGCCGATATCGATATCGGAACCGAGTCATGGCGCTTCATGGGTGACGCCCGCTTCGAACTCGGCTACGTCTTGTCCGTGCTGCGGAACAGGCCATGCCCCATCACCGTCGAAGTATGCTTTGGTCCGTCAGGCACGACCAGCCGAGCTGATATGTATCATGCCGCGAAGAAGACGCCCGAGCGCATTCAAGAATCGCCACTACCTGTCGAAGACGCACACCAACTGCTGCGCGGAAGTGTGCTCGATCCGCTGCCGACCGCCGACGTGCCGCTGCGCCTGAGCGAGAGCGCTCGGCCACCCACCGACGATACCTGGACGCGCCTCGATGTGTCCGTCTCGAGCGTCTATGCCGGCAAGGTGCCGTTTGTGTCGCGCGGCCTCATGGCATTCCCATACACCTGCCCAAGCGATGGCCTAATGGACGTGCTCATCCAGGACCAACGCACCTCCGCTCTACAGAAGATCTCTGCAACGCTGCATGGCGAGTCGGGTGATCATATTTTTGACCGCGGCATGCACTACATCAAAGTCCACGCATTACGTATCACGCCGCACCCCAACACGCCGCGGCGGGTCCC
>ERZ501047.453-NODE-453-length-13520-cov-7.135314_pt1 | contig 13520 bp, 14 predicted proteins | sample MGYA00510868_ERZ501047 | MGnify/ENA primary metagenome ERZ501047 (study PRJEB25958, sample SAMN03398593) | human skin metagenome | study: EMG produced TPA metagenomics assembly of the Human Skin Microbiome Metagenome (human skin metagenome) data set. | reverse complement strand
GCTGGCCACTCAGGCGGGTCTGGCGCTGCCGGCACCGCTCGCGACGGCCAGGCTCGCTCCGCATCGACGCGTGAGGGTGCGGGCCGCGGGCGCACGGGCCGTGCTTCCGGTCCTTCGCGCACGGCAGCCGACTTCAGCGCCAGCCGCCGCCGAGGCTGATTCGAACGCCCCAGCGGCACGCACTCGCAGATATGGCCATGCGTGCCGGTGGGTGCTTCTGGGTGCGCGCAGTCGCGCCTGACCCGGTGCCTCGGTTCTGTCCCGGAGGCCGCGCCCGCATCCGCAAGCGCATCAGTCGGAGTACCCCCACTGGGGCTCGAACCCAGGACCCGCGACTTAAAAGGACGCTGCTCTAACCAGCTGAGCTATAGGGGCCGGGTCAGTCTACCGGCGCGGTCTCCTCACGCGCCGAGCGGTGCCCGCATCGCCGGGCACGGGTTCTCGACGAAGCCCGCTCGTTCGTACATCCCGCGGCCGTCGGCGGTCGCCATCAGCTCCGCCCGCCCGACACCGGTGCCCCGCGCCCACTCCATGACCGCCTCGAAGGCACGCCGCCCGTGACCGCGGCCTCGGTCCTCCGGGTACGTGCACACGTTGCTGATCAGCACGTCACCACCGGCGGGGACGCCGGGGGAGGGTGCCGCGTCGCGCACGGACGCCGTCGCGCACGACACCACGCGCCCGTCCTCGGTCACCACGACGATCCCGTACGCGGGGTCGCTCACCCGCTCCGCGAACCAGGCGGCGGCGTTGTCGCGCCAGGCACCGCCGGAGCCCGCGCCCATGGCCTCGAACATCAGGCCACGCAGAGCCACGAGATCGCTGACGTCGTCGGGGCCCGCCCGACGTACGCGGATGTCTGGATCGGCCACGGCCAGACCCTACCGAGGCCGATGTCTGCGCCGGCTGGCACAGTGGGCGCATGGACTGGACTGTGGTGGGGCTTGCTGCCGTGCTCGGCGTCGCGGCGATCCTCATCGGTGTCACGACGGACCGGCGCAACCGGCGTCGGCGCGCCGAGCTCGAGGCGGGCGCCCCGGAGCGGAACATCCCCGCCTACCCGGCCGATGCCCCTGCGCCCGCGTACGTGTCGGCCGAGGCCGCCAACACCCCGCCTGCCTCTCCTCGCCCCGCAGCGGCGCGGCTGGACGAGTCGCAGGCAGACGTACGGATCGCTGCCGGCTGGACTGACCGCCGCTTCGTCACCGCCGACGACCTGGCGGTGCTGCGCCCGGCCTGCGTGGTGGTCGCCGACGCGGTGATGTCCGTGCGCGAGGTGCTCCCGCTGATCGAGAAGGCCCGCCGGCTCGGAGTCGGGCTGGCTCTGGTCACGGGAGACGTCGAGCCAGACGTACGGGAGACGCTGGCCGTCAACGTCGTCCAGCGGCTGCAGGAGGTGGTGGTCGTGATCGCGACGGCCGAGCAGCGCACGTCTCTGACCACCGCGCTGGGGTCTCGCTCGCTCGATCGGACAGCCCTGCAGTCGGGCTGGGTGCCCGACGACGCGACCCCGAAGGTCGACACCTGGGTCAGTGGCCCGACCAGCAGCTGGGCGACGCGCGCGGCGACCCCGGCCGCCTAGCCGTACCGGGCCCGTCGCGAGCCCGAGCAGAGGCTGCCGCGGCGACCGGGCTGCGATCCCCGAGGCCACGCAGGAGACCCGGCAGCAGGCCAGGGCCTCGCGACCCGTCACCACGCCGTCGGCGCCTGACCGTCGAGAGGGACCCCGCACGCTGCCAGCCCGGCATCGACGAACTCCTCGGGAGGCTCCGTACGCCGCCCGACCAGGATCAGGTCGTGCCCGGGCGCGGCGAGCCACTCGCGTACGCACCGCCGGTGCCGGACGTGGCTCCGGGTGACCAGGGCAAATGGGGACCTCTTCTCTCTCGAGAGCCACCGTGACCCCCCAGCGCAGACCCTCGGCCATCGATCCCGGGACCCGCTCCAGCACTGGCAAGAACCACCGGAATGCGCCACGCCCTGAATGACAAGCGTGTGTTTTCTCATCGAAACTCTCCACGTCTGCTCGAGGTCGAGCAGCTGCGGGAATAGCGGCCCTCAGGCCCAGCCCAGCTCGTGGAGACGGTGGTCGTCGATGCCGAAGTGGTGGGCGATCTCGTGCACCACCGTGACAGCGATCTCGTCGACCAGCTCCTCGAGGTCATCGCACATGGCCAGCAGTGGCCGGCGAAAGATGAGGATGCGGTCGGGCAACACCCCGCCGTACGTCGAATCTCTTTCTGTCACAGGGATTCCGTCGTACAGGCCGAGCAGGTCGGGCTCGTCGGCCGGCGGGTCGTCCTCGACCAGCACGACCGCGTTGTCGACCAACGACGCGAGCTCGTCAGGGATCAGGTCGAGGGCTTCGGAGACGTACGCGTCGAACGCGTCGTCGGTCACGGTGACGGGCACAAGTCGATCCTAGTGCGGCCCGAATCACACGGATGGAATTCCACTCCTGCCATTTCTGGGATCGCCTGGACGGCATTCCTGGAGTCTTGCTGTGAATTCTGAGACCGACGTAACGTGCGTGATCGAAGAGACGGATGTGACGAAATCGTTCGCGATGGGATCGCGTCCACCATGAACCAGCTACGGGACGACTGCTGACACCGGGGAGACCATTCGTGAACATCGTGCTGCGCGGCGCCAGGGCCGCAGCCGTCTCGGCCGCACTGGCCGTCAGCTTGTCGGGCCTGGGCGGCCTGGCGGCGGGCCCGATGGCCACGGCCAGCTCCGTGCTGACCGCGACGACGGCCGTGAACGTCCGTTCTGGCCCCAGCACGTCCGCCGCGATCCTCGGCGTGGTCGGCACCGGCGCGTCGGTCACCGCGACCGGACCCTCCCAGGGCGGCTGGACCCCGGTCAGCTACAACGGGCGCTCCGGGTATGTCTCGTCCCAGTACCTGACGCAGTCGGGCAGCACCAGCGCGGCGGTCGTCTCCCGCGGCAGCAGCGGCATCATCCGTACGGCCACGGCGCTCGAGGATGTCAACGTCCGCACCGGGCCCGGCACCCAGTACCCCGTGAGCACCGTGCTCCCCAAGGGCGGCACGTGCTGGCTGTCGGGGGCGACCCGCGACGGCTACACCCAGATCATCGACGGCCGCTGGATCGCCACCGCGTGGCTCAAGCCGGACATCACCGCGGCGGTCGGTGCCGCTGCGCGCATCCCCACCGTCACCGGTCAGGTCCGAGCGACCGCCGCCCTGATGATCCGCACCACCTCTGGCTCGGACTACACGAGCCTCGGTGACGTGCCCAGCGGCACGATCCTCGACGTCACCGGCGTGGTGCAGAACGGGATGGCGCAGGTCATCTACCAGGGCGCCGTCCGCTGGGTGAACGCCGCCTACATCAGCCCGGTCTCCGCGGCTGGCCCCGGCGGCGGCTCCGGGGCGCTGCCCGGCGTCACCGGCACCCGGTACGCGACCACGGCCCTCGACATCCGTACGGAGTCCTCCGGCGGCCAGGTGATCACCGAGGTGCCGAAGGGCACCGCACTGAGCATCACCGGCGTGCAGCAGAACGGGCGGGCGCAGGTCATCTACCAGGGCGCCGTGCGCTGGGTGACGGCCCAGTACCTGTCAACCTCGCCCGTCGTCGTGAGCACGGGCGACTCGCAGGGACTGGCCGGCCTGCAGCCGAAGGCGAAGGTGATCGTGTCGGAGACGCAGGCCAGGTTCCCGATGATCACGACCTACTACGGCGTACGGCCCGACTCGATCCCCGACCACCCGAGCGGCCGCGCGGTCGACATCATGCTGCCGAGCTACCGCACCAACGCGGCGTTGGGCCAGCAGATCGCCGACTACTACCGCGCGAACGCCTCCAGGTTCGGCATCGAGTACATCATCTTCAACCAGCGCATCTGGAGCGCAGCCCGGGCATCGGAGGGCTGGCGGTACATGGCCGACCGCGGCTCCGACACCGCCAACCACATGGACCACGTCCACATCACCGTCACCCCCTGATCAGCACCGCTCCGGCGTACGGATCGCAGGGCATCGCCAGCGCCGGCGGTGGCCTGCGATCGTGCGCCCGGGGAGCGCATCGAGGTGTGGGTGCGATCGGCCTGCACCCCTCTCGTCCCGAGAACGGGCCCGACATGGGTGACCAGCAGGTGGTTGTCCAGCCAGGAAGACGTCTGGCTCCCGGGCACCGGCCCCTGTCGTCAGCGTGGACCACTGCCACGGGCGCAGGCCTGGCGCATGTGACGACCACGGGCACAGGCGAAGATGACGCACGCCACGGGCGGCAGGCGCGAAGGATGGGATTTGCCCAGGTGAGCGGGCACGAGGCCGGGACGGCCAGGGAGAAAGTGTGGCCAGGGCCGGGATCGAACCGGCGACCTTTCACTTTTCAGGCGAACGCTGCTACCAGCTGAGCTACCTGGCCAAGAGATGACTGCGCGACCCCGACGGGACTCGAACCCGCGACCTCCGCCGTGACAGGGCGGCGCGCTAACCAACTGCGCTACGGGGCCCTGGATGGGGCCTCGCCCGTGTGACCGGGCCTTCGGAACTATAGCCGTACAGGCCGGTGCTGCGCCAATCTCACCCGCCCGCTGCCGTCAGGCCGCCTGCGCCGGGAACATCCTCAGTCGGCAGGACCTCGCCTCATCTCACGTCGCAGCTGAGGCAGCAGGACGTCACGCACGGCGGCCAGGACCTCGTCGGCGACCTGGTCCTCGTTGCTCCCGTCGGCAGCCAGCTCCCACCAGTAATCGCCCCCGTGGGTCAGGGTCCCTGACCGCTCCCAGTACCGGCGGGTGAGCGGTATCACATTGGGGGTGGGCCGGGCCCGCATCCACGGGTGCTCGGCTCGTGCCCACTCCCACTCGTCCTTGCCGACCACCAGCAGGTTCATGGTGAACTTGACCAGGCTCGCGCTGCTGGCGTTCGACGACTGGAAGCCCAGCATCGACCAGTCCCGCTCGTCCGGCAGCGTCCACGTCGTCCCGGAGCCGGTGAAGCCCAGCTCCCGGAACGCCGGCCCCCAGCGGTTCTTCAGGAGGCCCTTCAGACGGTCCTGCGCAGCGCCCATGGGCGCCATGCTAGGAGTCGGGTGGTCCACGTACGCCCTCACCGCAGGCTCCCCTAGACTGTCTTCCGCTCCAGGTCCCCATCGTCTAGCGGCCTAGGACACCGCCCTTTCAAGGCGGTTGCGCGGGTTCGAATCCCGTTGGGGGCACCACACCCACGCAAGGCCGGTTTGCCCGCCTGGAGCCGGCCCGCCTCCCTACTCGCCCGCCACCGACACATGAGGCCGCGCTTATCAAGGCTGCACCGAAAGGGTATGCACGCCTACCCTTCCTGGGTGCACGAGTTTGTGAAGAGCGATCCCGCCGGGCCCACGGCGTTCGCGTACGAGGTCGCGGGGCTGTCCTGGCTGCGCGCTGCCGGCACGGCTGGGGCGCGTGTGGTGACCGTGCACACGTCAGACGACCGTGAGATCCACATGGAGCAGCTGCGCAGCGTCGCGGCCACCACGGACGCGGCCGCCGACTTCGGTCGCCGGCTCGCCGTCACCCACGACGCCGGGGCCGACGCCTTCGGTGCTGCGCCCCCTGGCTGGGAGGGCGACGGCTGGATCGGCGTCGAGCCCATGCCGCTGGCGACCGAGCCCAGCTGGGGTGCGTTCTTCGCCAGGCACCGCTGCCGGCCGTACCTGGCGAGGGCCCAGGCCCGCGGCAGCATGACCACCGCCGACGCGACGCTCATCGAGCGGCTGCTCGACCGCTTGGAGGCCGGCGACTTCGACGACGACGCGCCCCCAGCCCGCATCCACGGCGACCTCTGGTCGGGCAACCTGATCCCGACCGCTGACGGCTACACGCTCATCGACGCGGCAGCCCACGGCGGCCACCGCCTGACCGACCTGGCGATGCTGTGCCTGTTCGGCGCCCCTCGGCTGGAGGCCGTGCTCGATGCGTACGCGGCAGCCTCGACCCACCTGCCGGACGACTGGCGCTCCCTGGTGCCGTTGCACCAGCTGCACCCGCTGCTGGTGCACGCGGCGATCTTCGGAGGGCTGTACGGCAGCCAGGCGGCGAGCGCGGCCAGGCGCTACGTCTGACTCAGCGCACGTACGCGCTCGACCAGCGCCGCATCTCGTCGAAGGCCCGCTCCCGCACCGGCTCCGCTGACAGGACGACGTCGTGCATGGCGCCGTCCAGGCGCACCAGTGTGACGTGCCGGCCCAGGTTGGCCGCCCGCGCGGCCAGGCGCTTCACGTCGAGCACGGTGTCGGCGGAGAGGAAGTCGTCGGACCAGTCGCGGCGGAAGTCGGAGCGCGCCGAGATCAGCATCAGCACCGGGCAGTCGATGTCGATCCCCGCCGCGATCTGCGCGTGCCCGCCCATCACGGCGCGCAACCAGCCGGCGCGGACCGGCTGTGAGGGAGAGGTCTTCACTGCCAGGTCCCAGTCCCAGTCGCCACCCAGGGAGGTGTGCAGCGCCCGGGCGTAGTTGCCGTTGTCGCGCCAGGGCAGCGCCCGCGTGGCCACCCGGCTCGCCAGGCTGCGGATGATCGTCGGCGCCACGGCCCGCACGATCGAGGAGGCCTGCAGGTCGATCCAGGGCGAGTTCAGCACCAAGCCGGCGATCACGCCCGGGTGTCGGTCGGCCCAGAGCGCCGCGGTCAGGCCGCCGGTCGAGTGGGCGTTGATGACCACGGTCTCGTGATGACGGCGTACGCGCTTGACGGCCGCGTCGATCTCGAGGTCGTAGTCGGCCAGGTCGTCGATGTAGCCGGCGAGCTCGCCGTCGTGGAGGGCACGTCCGTACCTGCGGAGGTCCAAGGCGTAGAAGTCGTACCCCAGCGTGTCCCAGACGTCAGCCAGATGCGTCTGGAAGAAGTAGTCGTTCCAGCCGTGGATGTACAGCACTGCGCGCGAGTGTGACGGCTTGTTGCGCCGCACCAGGGAGGCGGTGAGCTCTCCCTCGCCCTCCTCGGGGTAGCGTCGCGCACCGACCAGCCGCATGGTGCGGGCCTGGTAGCCGGGCAGGAACACGTCCTCGCGCCACGGCTCCCAGACGACCTCAGCCTCGTCGGCAGGGGCGGTCGCGGCGTCGTCCGGGATGTCGGAGGGGCCGTCAGCGACCATGCGGAGGACCGAAGAGCTCAGCCGGAGCGACGCATCTGGAGCGCGTCACCCTCGTCATCAGCGTCGTCGGAGTGGTCCTGGTCCGAGTCGTCCTCGTCGTCGATGTCGTCGTCGTAAGCGGCGGCGAGATCGGCGTACGCGTCGGGGATCCCGTCCTCCGAGCCGCGCAGCTCGCGCTCAAGGGTGGAGAAGTCCGTCGATACGGACCTGTACTTCAACTCGCGGGCAACTTTCGTCTGCTTCGCCTTCGCACGGCCGCGCCCCATAGAGCCAGCCCCCTCGCATCTCGTCGCTCGCGGAGTGGCCGCGGCAGTTTCTCGTCAGTTCGTGCGACAGAGGATACCTGCCCGCCCCGGCTTCGACCAACATCTGGCGACGCGTCCGCAGTGGCACCCCTGCCCGTACGCGAGACCGCACCGTCCGTCGTGACGGAGGGTGCCGGTCGGGGCGGAAGCGCGCCTCGTTCAGGAGCGCGGGGCCGTGTTGTCCGTGCCGCCGAGGCGGGCCAGCAGCTCGTGGCACCGGTGGGCGCGCTCGCTGTCCTGCTGCATCACCGACTCGAAGAACTCGGCGATCTCGTCCTGGCCGGCGTTGCGAGCGTCACGCACGAACTGCCCGTAGTCGTGGCCGTCCTTGAGGGCGTGGTACTGCACGGAGATGAGGTCGAACGTCACGTCGTCGAATCCGGTCTCGCCTGTGGCCATGGGGGCTCCTGCTCTCTGGTCGCGGCAGAGCCCTCCGGCGTCTGTCGCGGGTGGGCGGGACACCTCGATCCTGCGAGGATCATCAGCCGCCGTCCAGCAGCACTGGCCAGTCCGTCCCCGTGGATGAGCCCGCCGGGGTGGTCGCCGCTCAGGAGGTCGGGTGCGCTCCTGAGAGCCGTACGCCCTCGCCGTCACCGATCTCACCGGCGACCCAGGCGTCCATGCCGGCCGCGGCCAGGGAGCGTATGGCCTCGTCGACCGACGTCTCGGGCAGCACGATCGCCATGCCCACGCCCATGTTCAGCGTGGCCTCGATGTCGGCCTGGCTGAGCTCGCCGGCGCGCTGCACGAGACCGAAGACCGGGGCCGGCGACCAGGTCTCACGACGAACGGTTGCGCCCAGGTGAGCCGGCAGCACGCGGGCCAGGTTATTGGCTAGGCCGCCGCCGGTGATGTGGCTCATGGCGTGCACCTTGGTGGCAGAGACGACGTCGAGCACCGCCTTGGCGTACACGCGGGTGGGCTCCAGCAGCTCCTCGCCGAGGGTGCGGCCGAGCTCGGGCACGTGCTGGTCGAGGCGCATCCCGGCATGACGCAGCAGCACCGAGCGCACCAGCGAGTAGCCGTTGGAGTGCAGGCCCGAGGAGGCGACGGCGAGCACCACGTCGCCGTTCTGGATGCGTTCGGAGCCCAGGATCTGGTCGGCCTCCACGACGCCGGTGGTGGCGCCGGCGACGTCGTACTCATCAGCCGCCAGCAGCCCTGGGTGCTCGGCGGTCTCCCCACCGAGCAGCGAGGCCCCGGCCGCCGTACACGCCGCGGCAATGCCCGACACGATGGCCGCGATCCGCTCAGGGACGAGCGTGCCGCAGGCGATGTAGTCGGTGACGAACAGCGGCTCCGCGCCCACCACGACCAGGTCGTCGACGAGCATGCCCACCAGGTCCCAGCCGATGGTGTCGTGCTTGTCGAGCGCCTGCGCGATGGCCACCTTGGTGCCGACGCCGTCGGTCGAGGTGGCGAGCACCGGCTTCGCGTACGCCTTCAGGGCGCTGGCGTCGAACAGGCCCGCGAACCCGCCGATCCCGCCGATGACCTCGGGGCGGTGAGTGGCACGTACGTGCTCCTTCATCAGCTGCACGGCACGGTCGCCGGCCTCGATGTCGACGCCTGCCCGGGCGTACGCGCTGTCGTTCACGAGGCCTCCTGGCTGATGCCGAGCTGCTGGGCCGCCTGGCGCGGCACGGGGATCGGGTACTCGCCGTCGAAGCACGCCCGGCAGAGGCGGCTCTTGGCGATGCCGGTCGAGGCGACCAGGCCTTCGAGGGAGATGTGGCCGAGGGTGTCGGCGCCGATGGAGCGGCAGACCTCCTCGACGGTCATGCCGGGGGCGATCAGCTCGGCGCGGGTGGCGAAGTCGATGCCGTAGAAGCAGGGCCACTCCACGGGCGGCGACGAGATCCGTACGTGGACCTCCTTCGCCCCCGCCTCGCGCAGCATCCGCACCAGCGCGCGCTGCGTGTTGCCGCGCACGATCGAGTCGTCGACGACGACCAGCCGCTTACCCGCGATCACGTCGCGCAGGGGGTTCAGCTTGAGCCGGATGCCGAGCTGCCGGATGGTCTGGGAGGGCTGGATGAAGGTGCGGCCGACGTACGCGTTCTTGACGAGCCCGACCCCGTACGGGATGCCGGACGCCTCCGCGTAGCCGATCGCCGCCGGCGTGCCGGACTCCGGCACGGGGATCACCAGGTCGGCGTCGGCGGGGTGCTCCATGGCGAGCGTGCGGCCGATCTCGACGCGGGTGGAGTGCACACGGCGGCCGGCGATGACGGTGTCGGGGCGGGAGAGGTAGACGTACTCGAACAGGCAGCCCTTGGGGTTCGCCTCCGCGATCCGCGTGGAGCGCATGCCCTGGGCGTCGATGGTGATCATCTCGCCCGGCTCGACCTCGCGCACGAAGGTGGCGCCCACGGTGTCCAGCGCGGCGGTCTCGGACGCGACGACCCAGCCGTTCTCCAGCCGCCCGAGCACCAGCGGGCGTACGCCCTGGGGGTCGCGGGCCGCGTACAGGGTGTGCTCGGTCATGAAGACCAGGCAGTACGCGCCGCGCAGGCGCGGGAGGAGGTCGAGCGCGGCGTCCTGCACCGAGGTGCCCTCGGGGTAGGTGCCGAACAGGGAGGAGACGATCGAGGTGTCGTTGCTGGAGTCGAGCGACTCCTTGTGCGGCACCGGCTCGGTGGGCTGCCGCTCGGCGAGCAGGGCTTCGAGCTCGTCGGTGTTGGTGAGGTTGCCGTTGTGGGCGAGCGCAAGGCCGCCGGAGCCCATGCCACGGAAGGTGGGCTGAGCGTTGTTCCAGACGCTCGCGCCGGTGGTGGAGTAGCGGGTGTGGCCGACGGCGATGTGACCGGCGAGGGTCGTCAGCGTCGGCTCGTCGAACACCTGCGAGACCAGCCCCATGTCCTTGAACACCATGATCCGGTCGCCGTTGCTGACCGCGATGCCCGCCGACTCCTGGCCGCGGTGCTGGAGGGCGTAGAGGGCGAAGTACGTCAGCTTGGCGACGTCCTCGTTGGGGGCCCAGACGCCGAAGACACCGCACTCGTCCTGGGGGCCCGCGTCGTACGGGTCGAGCTCATGCGTCAGTCGACCGTCTCCGCGCAGCACGGGCTCTACCCTATCCGGCCGAGGCGAGGACGGTCGCGGCGGGGGCGGCGCACCGAGAAGCACCCTGGCCGCACGCACCGACATATTTGCCAGTGCTTGCGACCTGGGTGCTTCTCACGACGCCAACCAGGTCGAGGAGTGCAGCTCGGGCAGGTAGGGGGAGGGTCCCGTGGCCGGCCGTGGATAGCTGTTGAGGCACGACTCCAGGTCTCGGCCGAAGGAAGCCCGGACCCACCGTCACCCAGAAGCACCCCAGCCGCACGCAGCGACATATCTCCCGGTGCTTGCGTGTGGGGTGCTCATCGCTTGCGCGGTGTCGGCGTCGAGAGCTGCACGGCCGACCTGAGCGCGTCATCCATCGAGACACCGACGAGCACCTGGGAGTAGCCGTCGCCCACGGGGCGAGGAGTCGGCGCACCACTCGCGGCCAGCAGGAGCACCACGCCCGCGGCGGCCGCGATCGCCAGGATGCGCGTGCGCCGTCGTCTCCTGGGACTCACCCTGCCCGGCACCCGGTGCGGCCCCGCCTCCGATGAGGCGAGCCTCATCAGCGGGTGAGGCCGCCCAGACGCTCCAGGAAGAGCGCCTCGCCGAGCGCGGCCTTCGCGAAGTCGCCGAGGTGGAGGGACTCGTTGGGGCCGTGCATGCGGGAGTCGGGGTCGCAGACGGCGGTGAGGAGGATGGTGGCGTCGGGGTAGGCCTTCTGGAAGTCGCCCGCCATCGGGATCGACCCGCCCTGGCCGGTGAACACCGGCTCGACGCCCCAGGCCTCGGCGAACGCCGTACGTGCCGCCTCGGCGTACGGACCCTCGAACGGCAGCGTCGACGGGTTGCCCTCCGAGCCGCGCGTCACCGTGACCCGCGCGCCCCATGGGGCGTGCGACTCCAGGTGCTCGACCAGCCGGTCCAGCGCCTCGGGTGCGTCCTGGCCAGGGGCGACGCGCAGCGACACCTTGGCCCGCGCGGTCGGGAACAGCGTGTTCGAGGCGTCGGCCACGCTGGGCGCGTCAATGCCGATCACGGTGATCGACGGCTTGGCCCAGATGCGCTCGACGATCGAGCCGGTGCCGAGGTACGCGACCCCGTCCAGCACCCCCGACTCGGCGCGCAGCCGCTCCTCCGGGTAGTCCAGGTCGGCCGCCGAGCCCGTGCCGAGCCCTGCCACGGCCACCGAACCGTCGTCGGCGTGCAGCGTTGCCAGCAGGCGGCAGAGCGCAGTCACCGCGTCGGGCACGATGCCGCCGAACTGGCCCGAGTGCACCGCGTGGTCGAGCGTCGCCACCTCCACGACGCAGTCGGCGACGCCGCGCAACGTGGTGGTGAAGGCGGGCTGGCCCACGTCCCAGTTGCCCGAGTCGGCGATGACGTACGCGTCCGCGGCCAGCAGGTCGCGGTGGGCCGCCATGATCGCGCCCAGCGTCGGCGACCCGTACTCCTCCTCGCCCTCGACGAACACCGTGACCCCGACGGGCAGCTCACCGCCGAACGCCCGCAGCGCGGCCAGGTGCACGCCGATGCCGCCCTTGTCGTCGGCGGCACCCCGCCCGTACATCCGCTCCCCGACCCGGGTCGCCTCGAACCCCGGCGTACGCCACACCGCGGCGTCACCCACGGGCTGCACGTCGTGGTGCGCGTACAGGCAGACCCGCGGCGCCCCCGCCGGCCCCTCGAACCGGCCGATCACCGCGGGGCGGCCGCCCTCGGCCACGACCCGTACATCGGGGCAGCCCAGGTCGCGCAGCAGCCCGGCGACCGCTTCGGCCGACGCGTCCACGTCAGCGAAGTGCTCCTGCTGCGAGCTCACCGACGGGATCGCCACCAGCCGCGCAATGTCGTCCAGGGCTCGAGGGATCTCCCGCTCCACGGCGGCACGAAGCTCAGTCATGCCCCGACCCTACGCCGCACCCACCCCGACCTGGCCCCCACCATCGGCGTACGCATCGGCTGAGCTGTCGCATCGCTAGGGTGGCCGCCGCATCGCCGACGTGAGAGGAACCCGATGAGCCAGCAGCCGCTCGAGGGCCTCGGCCACAGGCCAGCAGGCCAGGCCCCTGACTTCCAGGCCCCCACCGGCTGGCCGGGTGGCCCCGGGTACACCGCGCCGTCGCAGGGCCGGGCCCCGTACGGCACCTCCCCTCAGCCCGGGCAGCCTCCGTACGGCTCTGCCGGCATCTCGTACGCCCACCGGGCGGCCGACCTGCAGGGCTCCGCACCGGCGAGCCCCTACCCGGCCCCGCCGTACCCCACCGCTCCCCCGCCGAAGCCCGACCTTCGGTGGTGGGCGCTCGGCATCATCGGGCTCTTCGTGATGATAGGCATCGTCACCGTCGTCGTCCTGCAGCAGCCGAAGCGGCCGGTGGCACCCGCCGCGCCGACCCCGGCCACCGTCACGCCCGACCGCACGACCACCGCCCCCCGGACCACCGCACCTCAGACGACGCCGACCCGCTCCACCAGCACGGCGACCCGCGGCCCGAGCACGGCCACCCAGGCGACCGCGCCGGCAACCCGCGGCTTCACGATCACGCCGCCGCCGGGGTGGGGCTATGCGACCACGAGCGGCACCAGCAACGACGTACGGCTGGTGGACTCGCAGGGCAGCACGCTCACGGTCTACTCGTGGGCCTCGCAGGAGACCGGGGCCGCGCGCTGCGCCAAGGAGCTCCCCTCTCAAGATCTGGGTGCCGGGCCAGATCACCCCCGTGGCCGACACGACCCTGGCCGGGGAGCCGTTCCAGGGCGGCCAGCTACAGGGAGAGAAGCAGCTGTACGTCTTGCGCTGCGCCCAGAAGAACGGTCGGGTCTACAACCTGTCGAGCCAGTCCTCGATCGAGCGGGCCGGGGCCGTCGCCTCCGCGTACGACCAGGTCGTCGCCAGCTGGGCCTGGACCTGATGGCCCGGCCTGCGCCCCCACTACGCTGACCGCTCGCAGCGACTCTCAGGGGACCCGTGAGCCAGACTCCACCCAGCGGCTGGGGCGGCGCCGCGGCCCCACGGCCCGGACTTCCAGGCGCCGGGCCCGCGGCCGCCCGCTGGGCCC
>ERZ501047.448-NODE-448-length-13613-cov-3.525151_pt1 | contig 13613 bp, 4 predicted proteins | sample MGYA00510868_ERZ501047 | MGnify/ENA primary metagenome ERZ501047 (study PRJEB25958, sample SAMN03398593) | human skin metagenome | study: EMG produced TPA metagenomics assembly of the Human Skin Microbiome Metagenome (human skin metagenome) data set. | reverse complement strand
ATGGTTTCCTCCACCACGGCATGCCAGATGTGTATGTGCCGCGCGTCGTGGTGGACCGTGTGCCGGACGCCACAGCGCTGGGAGCGTGTGATGGACGCGTGTATGTAGGCACGTCGCATGGGTCCATATTTGAGATGGGCGCGCCGGACGTCGAACTGAGTCGTGGTCGCCACCGCCGCATCGACCAAATCAGCAGCATTCCTGGCACACCGTATATGGCGTGTATGGCGGATGGGTATGTGAGTGTAAGCACGCCTGCCTCCCTCGATACGCCAACGTCCCTTCCTCTTTCGCGCGGCGCCTCGTTTCTCGTTGCAGGCTCATGGCTCGAGGCCCACAGCGCAGAGACGTCTATCGCCGCGAGCACGTCGCAGCGAGCATTAGGTCTGCGCAGTATGGACGAGGTCGCACGCGAAAAGCAGAAAGCGCCACAAAATGCGCTTGTATCGATGCTGGCGATAGCATGTCGCCGTCGTCGCTGCGTTGTGATGTACCGATGGGTCGATGGCGCGTTCTGGGACGCCAAAGTCCACCCACTTCCACGCGGACCACAAACATTAGCTCTACTGACAGAGGGCCAGGCGCTGGTGGCAGGATATGGTCATTATGAGTACGTGCGTGTCGTGATTCCACCTGCGCATGCGTCCAGCGTCGCATGGCGTCTGCCGCCGAGTGATGCTCTGACGTCGGGCACATGGGTCGACACACATGCATGGGACACGTATGCCGTGCCCGTCGATGGTGATGGCGATGATGCGAGCTGGTGGGGCCGAACAGACCGTCCCTGGGCTATCTCACTGGCACATGGCGTGCTGGTGTCTACGCCACGGCGCGGTGTAGTCATCGACGCACACGGTCGCATCCTGCCGCTTTCGCTGCCATGGAGTGCCGTGCCGTATGGTGGCATAGCTTGTGCGCCGTACGTCCTCTTGCGCGAAGCGGATGGCTCACTTGGCGTATACATGCAATCGACGCTGCGCCGAGCGCAGTCTATGACGTTGCCAGCTGGGCCCGTGCAGCTCCTCACTGACCCCCCGCATGTTTACGCACACGGCTCGCTGTATGCCCTCGACGTATGTGGACTTGAGGCGCAACTAGATGCTCTCACGGCAGCGGGCGCGTATGCGGAGGCTCTCGACATGCTGAATGCCGAACCAATCGACAAGGACGCACGCGCTCATGTGGGCCTCGCAGCGTTTGTGGATGGCGCCTTTGATACTGGTATGGACGTGTTTATGGACGTGGATATGAATCCCGCGTACGTACTGGCCCTATACCCTGCCTCACTCACGGGCCCGCTTGCCAAGCCACCCTCACAGTGGTCTGCTCTATTTGGCACGCGGCTTCCGGTGCATGCCGAGAGTGACGCGTTCACGTCACCCCAAGCTTTGGACGCACTCGTGCGTTATCTCAATGACCGCCGGCGCCTCTTGCGCAGTGGCTCGCTTCCTCCACCCACGGCTGAAGCCGTCGATACCCAATGTCTGCAGCAGCTGCGCATGTGTGACTGCACACCCGACACGATCTCGACCCATGAGGCTGTAGCGATGGCGCAAGTCGTCGACACGGCACTTTTGACGGTGTTTCTCCGTACCAAGCCGAGCCTGGTGGGGGCCTTGTGCCGCGTGGATAACTGGTGCGACCTGGCACAGGTACGCACTCAGCTGGAGGCGCGGCACATGCATCAGGCGCTTGTGTCGCTCTACCGCACGCGGGGTATGCACACAGAGGCACTTGCTCAGCTGCCTGAGCCAGAAGACATGGCCGCCTACCTCGACACGTTAGGGCCCGAGCACACGGACCTCATCTTGAGCCATGCACGAAAGGCGCTCGACGTGGCGCCTGCACTCGGCCTCTCGATTTTCACATCCGATACGCACTTGACGCAGCTCCCACCGGAGCGTGTTGCACCAGACTTGGCACCCACCTACCCCGCCACGTGCCTCGCCTACCTCGAGGCTGTCATGACCGTGCGTGACGTCGCGCCTGCTCTACATACACTGCGTGCACGTCTGCATCTGGATGCGTGCCGACACGGTGCTCCTCTAGATGCCTTCATCGCATTCCTGCGCTCATCCACCCACTACGATGCCGATGCATTGTTGCTCGAAGACCTGCCGTGGCCGCTCGTTCGGTCCGTGCTACTAGGTCGTCTAGGGCATTATGTGGAGGCATTGCACCTGCTCCTCGTGGAGGCGCACCTTGTGTCGGAGGCCGAAGCGTTTTGTGTGGAACATAGCACCTCGGCTGGCCCCGACCTGTACGCCACGCTCTTGCGTCTGGTGCGCACACATGCACCCGAACACTTGCTTCGCGTCTGTGAGGGTGTGCTTACGCAGCATGCGAAGGACGTGCCATTACCTGATATATTGGCCCTCTTGCCGCCTGAATGGCCCGTGCAGCGCGTCCAAGCGCTGCTTTTGCGCAACTTGCATGCTCAGGCATCCGATCGGGTGCAGCAGCGCATCGAAAGCGCACTATCCACGGCCCATCGCGCGGCGCTGGATCAAAGCGTGCGAATCCAGCACCAGGCACGTGTGCTTGTCACGGATCACAGCACGTGCGAGCAGTGTGGGCGGCGCCTGGGTGAGTCGGTCCTGGCCGTCGTGCCTGCGACGGGCGCAACCATGCATTACTACTGCGCCATGCAGCATACGTAGCTATGTCAACATTCTACACGGGCATGCACCATGACATGCCGTTTTTCATCACTGTTTTTCTGTTCGTGCACTTGCAGGGGAATCTGCACGTCATGAGGTGGCTGATCTGCGCGTTTGCATGGCCGCACACGCACCAGGAGTTTTTGTGAGCTCTGCGCGCCGATCGTGGTCGTGAGTGTGCACGTCCGATCACAAGTCAAGAGCGTGTACCGCTGCAGATCGTCGTCGTGGGCGCTGTCCTTCGTATCTGCAGCTGGTTCTTCGGCAGAGCCCACAGCTGTGGAGGGTATCGCAACGCCCAGTTGCGTGAGGCGGTCGCGATACTTGGCGAGCTTATCGAGATTCCCTTTGCGGCTTGCAATCTTGAGTTTTTGGAAAAGCGTCTCGACCTCCTCCTCTTCTTCTGTCGAGAGGGCGCGTCGCGTCGCGCTATCATCGCTCATCGACACGAGCACATCCAACGAGAGTGCCTCACTGACGCTGTCATCCAGGCGCACTACAAAGGTGCGCTGCTTGGCTGTCGTGTTGGAGAGAAGCACACTCTCAGGCATAGACACATCGGCCGTGTAGCACGTGCCAAAGTCGAGCGACGAAGGATCGAGCGCAAAGTTGGCGACCTTTCGCACATTTGCCTTGAGGATAATCGCTTGGTCATTATCGTGGTCAGCGACGTTTTCTACGAGCAAACGCTCGTGGAACGGACCCGATAAGGAGGGTGAGAAGGTGAAGTCGACGCCGCGCTTGCCATAGCCCGGTACGATACCGTAGCGCCCGCGCCCGAGACGAATATCGCCGGACGCGATACTGCCACTCTTTCGGATACAGTACCGCAAGGCCCATTCGCTGCGGTTTTGAATCCAGATCTTGCGGTCACGGTGATCGCCCTTGTCCATCTGACCAAAGTTGATGTGGGGCTGGCCGAGCTCTAGCATGCTGCGACACACACTCGAGCGCACCATTAGGTCGCGCACGGGCAGTTCGTCAATGTCGCGCTCTCGAAGCGCCTCAAACTCGGGCACGCCCATAGCACGCCGCGTATCAAACTCGAGGAGCCGCAAAAAGATCCGAGAGTCTTGCTTGCGCGCGTTGCCCTGGATATGCGGCCGCGTGCTCCCATGCGGCGTATAGACCGCGACCACTTGCATGATCATGTGTGGTGGAACGTCCAGCAGCCCAATCGGCACGAGTTGACCGGACGTGATCGCTTGGTGCAAGGCTCGTTGCAGGTTGATTTCCGTCCGCACCAGTCGCTCTTCGGCCTCCACATTGCGGACAAAAAAGGTCGACAAGGACGCCGGTTGATGCTCGAGTGCGGCAATGAGCGAGTCCAAGTCGAGATGGGCGACATCTTGTGGATCTGCGAAGCGCGTGGCACGGTGCCATGTGCCTGTGAGAGCAGGTGATGCACCAGCAGCCGCGGTCGATGGCGGCGGCGGTGTCGAAGCTGACGCTGGCGCCGAGGGTGGCGGTGGCGGAGCCGGGTCCTGGACGGCACGACTGGGCGGCCGACTATTGCGCGAGACACGAACATCTCGATGACGGTGGCGCAGATCTGCCGCGCCAGGTGTGCCAGCAGCGAGATCGAGGTACGCAAGGGTATGTAGCAGGGAGCGATCGCGATACGTGACAGAGGCGCCGCACGGCCATGTCGCACGGCCGCGACTACCGCGCTTGAGGGCAATCACATGGCTGCGGGGCGTATGGGTGACTCGCTTGGCCGGCGGCACGCGCTGCAATGATGGCGTGTCCGTGGAAATGGCCTCGAGGAACTGCTCCTTGCGGGCGGCACCACGCTGGACATCAGGGCGCGTCGTGTGCAGCTGAGGCGCCTTGACAAAGAGCTGCAGGTCCTCGGGGTGTGCTACGCTCATTTCAAGCGAAAGGCGGGTCGAGCACAAGTTCTGAATGCCAAAGCTGCGCACGCTGGGTGAGTGGATATTCACATCGCCAAAGTCCAGGAAGTTGGAGCCACTCATCGTGAGGATTCGGTAGAAGAGCGAGTGGAAACTCACACGCTGCAAATCGACGTTGCGTGCGCGCACCTCGAGGATCTGGTCATTGCTGCGATTGAGCAAATTCATCACGGTGATCTGCTTGCGATACGATTCGTTGATACGCCGCGGAAAAAAGTCCATCTTGAGATCGACTGTTTGGCGCGCTGGCACGGCAATTTCGTCCGTGTACATGCTCAGCACCTTGGATACGAAACGCAGCAGCACACGCGTCTCGAGTTCGGAATGGTTCGTGATGGAGACCTGAGCAGACTTGCGCGCACCGACGTCAGCCATTCCAAAGTCCACGACACGGGGCGACACGGAAATAAAGGGTGTGCATGTGCGAGTAAAGCATACAATTTCGCGGCGCTGTCGACCTCCATGGCGATTGTCCGATGCACGCACGTAGTCCAAAAAGAGGCGGAACGTGGTCTGCCGCAGCCGTCCAGCAGTGTAGTCATCGTGCGCCGACTCACGCGGCGGTCGGTACGATACGACGATGCGGTACTGGGTACCTGGATGCATCACGAGCTCTTCGAGTTGGTTGTGCTGCGACTCGCCGCCGCCACGTAGCATCGCCACAGGATCATGCAGCCGACGCTGGCCGCGTGGTTGTGAGGTGGCGAGAGCACTCACCGAGTACGAGGCAGCACGATGACCCGACGATGGCGCACCACTCACACTCGGTCCAGCGACCGAGGGCACGCTGCTGCTAAGGGCGATGCTTGGGCGCGTCGAGCTCGTCGTACTGCCATCATGCTGTGTCGCAGCATCTGTCTCGCTTGAATGCGACGTCGCGTCGCCACCGACGCGTGGCTCAGGACTGCCGGCACGCGAGCCGGCCTGGGACGCATTGGACGAGATGTCCGAGTCCGTGTCAGGCACAGGTCCCTCAGGTGAATCGACCGCATCGGGGGCTACGCGCGCCGTAGACGATGATGTGCCGCCTAATGGCACATCATCGTCCGGCACATCGACATCATCAGCGCTTTCCCTTTGCAAGGCCAGCTCGGCTAGCTGAAACGTGGCTTCGGCATCCTTTTCCGAGCGGAACATGACATCCAGTGGCATGTCGCCCGCATTTTTCAGGACAAGCAGCTGCCGAGTCCATTGGCCGCCACAGCAGTCCCCAAAGTCGAGCGGGCATTCGCTTAGCACAGCCAATGCACCATCCGACGCGGCACCTAACAGATTGGCTCGCACCAATACACGCACGTCATTGTGCGGCATATTAGCATTTTCAAACGTGACGGTCTGCTCAAAGTTGGCATGCGACTCCCGTGGCTCCAGCGCCAGTGTGAATACACGCGCCTCTTTGGGTACCAGCATGATCGGCTCCGCACCTACGCGCTCATGTGTGGTTTGGTCAACGATCGTAAGGGGACTGTCGTCACGAACGCCATGCGTGCGCACCTGCAAAAAGCAGGCAATATCTGACACATTCGATACACGCACATCCCGCGCCACATGCTCGTGCACCACCACATCGCCCACATCCAACACCATCAGCCGATCACGTCCACCGCTCTTGGACTCGTCGGCATTCACACACTCCATGACAAGCTCCGGCTCGCACGCACGTATCGATACAGGAATCGTTACATGCTGGTGCTTATCACCACGCACGATCTCGATCGGGAGAGCACACTCGGCCTGTCGATCCGCCGCCAGTGTTGAGCTGCGCATCTCGCGCACCTGAACCTCGACAAACAAATGCACCGTTCCCTGCGGCTCGATGGTCAGCATGGTGCAAACGTCAAGGTTTGCTGCAAGGTGCCGCATCGCACGCAAATTGGAAGACTCCAAGCCGCCTTCGCGGGCCCACGCCACAGAGTTGGTGGCGAGAGACGGCGGCCACGTTACTTGAAGCGGGCCGGCCGACGAGCGCAACTGCATCCACCGTATGCCTTGCACCGAGTCAGGCATACGAATGTGCACATCATCTTCACACACGTTCGTGAGCGTGACGCATCGTAGCGACGCATGCTGATTGTCGTACACATCCACAAAATGAAGCTCGGAAGGCACGCCCCTCAGCACCAGATAGTCGCTGACAGGCATCATATTATCATCATTGTGGTCGCCCATAATCTGACGCACGCCGTGGATTGGCGACGGCACCAGCGACACCGACTGTCGCACGCGTGCCGGGTCGAGGAAAAAGAGCCTTCTCGCTCACCCACCCTCTGTGACAGGCAGCGGCTGCAGTCTACGATTGTTCTCACGCCGCCATCGGCCGATGAGGCGTGATTTGTCATCAACACCACCTAGGACCCTGCGGCTAGGCTTCCTCCAGACGAGACGTGCATGCGACATTGGCTGGCGACACAGGGGCGTCGGTGCTTTCGCTCGGTGGCTGCTCAGCCACGCGAGCAGGTCGTAACACACATAGCCAAAAATCCAGCTGCGCTTGTTCCAGCCGTTCGTTCTACGCTCTGTGCTCGATCCGCATCAGATACCCTCTTGTTTAGCATCAGCAAGGACCTACCCCGCAACGTCTTGCAACAGCTTGTGGCATGCCTTACAGAGGCTCCTCAGCATGTGGGAGCCTTAACCGGATCACTTGATGGTGTCCCTGGTACACCGTACAGCGTGTCTCTCGCATCGATTCCCAGGTCGCTGGCCACGCCCTTCCGATCCAACATACCTGGCGCACCGCGTATCGCCGTCGGTCGGTGGCCCGAACAGAAAGAAATATGGCGCACCAATCCACACAAACGCACCGACCATCTTGAGTCCACCGGACATTGGGCGCCACTGTGGGGCCGTGAAAATGTCGAACATCAAGTGCCTGTGGAACTCGAAGCACTGCCTGCGCGCGATGTACGCGCCTTGTTCCTATTCAGCGACGCCTACGCTCAAGGTTTGATGGAGGGTCTCGACTTCCACTTCTCCCAAGCGCATGTGCTGGGAAGCGTCGCTGCCTTCACCCCATTTGTCACCGGGCGCGAACACACCTTGTTTTTCCAAACACCCGCACATTCACGGGGTATCTATGAAAAAGGCGCTGTAGGCCTCGCTATACATGCACCAGCTTCACTTGAGCGGACATATAGCGGGCTCGTGCCTGTCGGGCCGCGCCTCGCCATTACCGGTGCGCGTGGAAACATCATTTCTTCGCTGGATCACCACAATGCTGCTCAACAAATGATTTGGCTGCTCACGAGCAGGAGAACGGCCCAAGGCGCGCCTATCCAGGATCCGCAACATGTGCGCAGCATGTCAAGCCAAGTCCGAAAAGACGACGAGCTTTTCCTAGGCATTTTCGCTTGCCAGGAGGACGCCATGCCCTTAACGATGGCCCGTATCCAGTCTGGACATCCCATGCGAGGAACCATAAGTATCGATACGGACACCCAGATTTGTTCCAACATGTTTGCACAGTTGTACCGCTCGGGTGAGCATGGACAACACAAAGACCCACCGGCACCTGCTCTTGTACGATACACCATGGCATCAGGTGCCGAGATGTCGAGCGCACTCAAGGGTATGGCGCCACAACAAGGCACCACAAATGGGGTCGTATCCCTCCCAGGCATCTTCTTCTCTGCGAGTGAGATGGGTTGGTTCGGACGCCATGCTTCGCAATGCGCACAGGCCTATACCGTACCTCACGCAAGCGCTTCGCTAGTATGGTCATAGATATACAAGACAGGTCGTCATGATTCGTCATGGATGCCAAACTGTTGCTTAGCCTTCGCCAGCTCCTCTTCGCGTTGGTCAATGGATCCCTTGCCCGATAAGCGCGATGGCACATGATACAACACAACAATATAACGTTCCATAAGATGAAAACCATTCAAGTTGGCAATGGCATTTTTCGCGTCGTTGGCCTCTTCAAACACAACAAAAGCTGTGCCGCGCGTCTGCTGTGACGTGCCTAGTCGAATCTGACGAATCGCGCCATAACGACCAAATAGCTCATACAAATCCCCGCCATGTATATTGTAGTTCAAGTTTTTCACAAACAAGATACGATTGTGCCGGCCCTCTGGCAGCGACATGCTCCTTACCGATGCGAGACGACGACGCACTTATGCTGACAATTTCACGTGGACAGTTCGACTCGTGATGACGCTTCCATTTCTCACAGAAATACCTTGGAACTTGCGCACGAGTCCCGAGGTAGAATTACAGCCAACAAAATTTGAGTTCGAGGAAAAGTCCGACAAGCCCAAACGCGCGTCTTACGTCATGATCTCGTCAAGGCCTACTAGGCATTTCCACCACTTTGAGTCTTTGTTTCATACAAGCTTGGGTCCGTCTTACCGTCTTTGCTACCTCTCGCGGCTTCTAAACCTTATTTGGGATTCATCGGTTCGAAGGACAGCATCGTGTAAGAAAATCTTCGCGTGGAACGAGACCCAAGGTTCACGTTTGAAGTTTCAGACACGAAAACTCCCAGCCTTTTGTCGGTGTCTCCTACCATCTGGCGAAAGAGGACGCCAACCACTAAGTCGCACATCTCCGCACCCTTTTTGCGTATCTGCCTACTCTTTCCTAATTCATGTCTTTCCCTACCGACTCTATGCAACCTACGGGCAACGTAAACCGGAAACCATCGGTCACATTTCAAGAACAAAATCGCCCTTCTCGTCCTACCTCCCATGAAGACCTTCGTGGAAATAAGGGACAACATTTTGGTTTTTCGCGGCATCACAGCTCGGATAACTTATCCCAAGATGTTGAGTCAGGAAGAAGTGGCATGGCTCGCAAGAAGTCTCTTGTTCGACCGGAGCGTGAGCGCATCGACCCCAATCACCGCCAATGGTACTATCGTAATCATGCTGCACAAATGGACCAGAATCGAAACTCTAATGTTGTGTATATGCCTTCTTCGACTGGTTTCTTACCTCAGCATGGAGCTCTGCCCTCCGGATCAGGTATGGCAGGCTTCATGGGACCTGGTGGTGGTGTGAGTGGATACGGTGTGACAGGTTCCAAGGCTCCGCCGCCAATGAACTTTCATCGTGGTACTTCACTTCGTCGGGGCAAGTCTATTCTTGGACAGAATGACGACAAGGTGGAAAGTGGTATCCACTTCCTTCGTCGTGGCGTGAGTATGCGCCGCGTTCCTCCTGGCAACCCAGACTTAGCTAATGACAACGATGACAAGCAACCTGAAACCAAGGCAGGCTCATTCGACTGGATTGCCCCAGGTCCTGTTGGCCCATGGATGATATATTGTTGGTTTATTACATGCTGTATCACAAGCTCCTGTTTGAACATGGTAGGTATCAAAACGCCTGAGCAGCAGCGAGCATGGCGAGAAAAAATGGGTCTTATGGTGATTATCTTGTGCCTCATGGCTCTTGTCGGTTATATTACTTTCGGTTTTACTCAGACAGTGTGTGGCATCCAGAACCGTTACCTGCTAGATGAAGTGTTCAAGAACAAGACGCATTCATCCTCTGCTCTGGTTGGTGGCAAGACCTTGAGTTTGGATGACTGGACGCACAAGCCTTTTCCTGGTGACGACAATCCAAAGTATATCAATCTAACCACAAATCCTATTGCCTACACATATCTATATGGTGCTGATCATGGCGCAAATCTCAATTTGCTTTTTCAAAAGACCGGTGATGCTTGCGAAGGTATCTTGGAACCTGTACCCAACCAAAACCCTCCGCGCTATTTCAAATGTGCTATTCTTCGTCGACGATTTCCGTCTGGTTCACGCATTTTCGAAGATCCGGGTGCATGTCATACGGTCGAAACGCGATCCAAAATAATGAGCAACAGCACCGATATACCTGTCCATGGAACCGCCTTTGTGAGCTGGGATCAGTTAAAGGATTATGACAATTATCTTTTCTACCGCAGCGCCGTCATCGATTTGAATATTTTGGAATATTCGGAAACAAAGTTGACTCCGTTTATGCAAGAGCTAAAGAACAATGACACGAAGAAAGAGTGGACAAAGATGGATGTGACTGCTAAAGCTATGCGACGTGGCCTTACCAAGGAACTGGACTGCTTGAAACAGCTTGGTAGTATTGCCAGTTTAGACGTGGATTCTTACGGTTGTATTGCCTCTAAAGTCGAATTGGTCGTGTCCATGATTGTCATTGTGGGTGTTGTCGGTATCAAATTCTTGTTCGCTCTGTTCTTTGCTTGGTGTCTGTCATGGCGTATTGGCAATTATGACAAAGAGTCCTATGCTCAGCGCATGAAGCGTATGAATGATATGGAGGATTGGTCAGAAGATATCTACCGGCCAGCGCCTGCAGGTTATCGACCGAATGTGAAGAAGCCGTTTCTTCCTACAACAAGTCGATTCAACCAAATGTACCAAAAGCCACAAGCGAGGCCGACTACCATGGAGCGAAAGATCGCCGCAGCACGCATGGGCACCAATTCTGTGGTCGGTTCACCCCCTCATTCACCCATGCTGGCGACCGCGCGCAGCTCGACATCTATCACGCAACCCATGTTGCCCTCTTCGCAATCGATCCATTCATCGAATTCAGGCTTAGATTCACCTTGGGGTCCATGCCCATTTCCTCTGTGGAATGTTGTGCCGCAACCACCTGCATCTTATCAGCCTTTTAACTTCCCACTCGTGCACACGATTTGTCTTGTCACTGCTTATTCGGAATCGATTGAGGGTCTCCGTACTACGCTGGACAGTCTGTCTACGACGAACTATCCGAACAGTCACAAGTTACTGCTTGTCATTGCTGACGGTATTGTAAAGGGTGCAGACTCAGATGTCTCTACACCAGATATCTGTTTGTCAATGATGAAAGACTTGGTCGTACCACCAGAAGAAGTGGAAGGATATTCGTATGTGGCCATCGCCGATGGCTCCAAGCGACACAATATGGCCAAAGTATATGCCGGTTTCTACGACTATGACGATCAGACCGTGGAACGCTCGAAACAACAGCGTGTACCAATGATCTTGATTGCCAAGTGTGGCAGTATGCTTGAACTTGACAGCGCAAAACCCGGGAATCGTGGTAAGCGTGACTCACAGGTGGTTTTGATGGCATTCATGCAAAAGGTGCTTTTCGACGAGCGCATGACGCAGTTCGAGTACGAGTTCTTCAATGCAATTTGGCGAGTAACGGGTATAACGCCCGAAAATTATGAAATCGTTCTCATGGTGGATGCAGACACCAAGGTGTTCCCTGACTCGCTGACGCGCATGGTAGCGTCCATGGTTCAAGACCCGGAAATTATGGGATTGTGTGGCGAGACCAAGATTGCAAACAAGGCGCAAACTTGGGTAACGATGATCCAGGTATTTGAGTATTACATCTCGCATCACCAAACCAAGGGCTTCGAGTCCTGCTTCGGTGTTGTGACGTGTTTGCCAGGTTGCTTCAGTGCGTACCGTATCAAAGCGCCCAAGGGTCCCAAGGGATTCTACGTACCGATTCTGGCCAACCCAGATATTGTGGAGCACTATTCAGAGAATGTGGTGGATACGCTTCATAAGAAAAACCTGCTTTTGCTTGGTGAAGATCGATACCTCACGACGCTCATGTTGAAGACGTTCCCGAAGCGTAAGCTGATGTTTGTCCCATCTGCTGTATGCAAGACGGTCGTGCCGGATGCATTCCGTGTGCTGCGCTCACAGCGTCGTCGCTGGATTAACTCGACGGTCCACAACCTGTTTGAACTGATTCAAGTGAATGGTCTGTGTGGTACTTTCTGTTTCTCGATGAGATTTGTTGTGTTCATGGACACTGTAGGTACCCTTGTCTTGCCTGCTGCTATTGCCTTCACGGTTTACGTCGTCATTACCGCTATTCTCACGCCAATTCAAAACCAGGGTAAGGAACCTGGTCAAAAGAAGGAGTTCCCTACGCTTCCTTTGGTTTTACTTGCTCTGATTTTGGGTCTGCCAGGTGTTCTTATCGTCGTTACGAGTCGGCGATTTATGTATGTGATTTGGATGCTTATCTACCTTATTTCCTTACCTATTTGGAATTTGGTTTTGCCTGCTTACGCTTACTGGCACATGGACGATTTCTCATGGGGTGCCACTCGTGTCGTTCAAGGTGAAAAGAAGGGTGAGTCCCATGGCTCGGCTGAAGGTGAGTTTGACTCATCCGATATTGTGATGAAACGTTACGTTGAGTTTGAGCGCGAGCGTCGCTGGCGCGCTGGTATTGAGTCGCGCGACGCACCAAGCGATGCTGGTGGTATGAGCACGATGGGATCATACACGGACGAAAAGCCGCAGCCCACCCTGCCGGATGATCGCGGTGCTCGTGGCCGCCTTGACTCGGTGCCGCTCTTGGAGCTTCCAGCACCATTAGGCACGGATTCTCGTCAGCGTCCTGGTCCATCCTCACCTCCAGGCGCTATGGGAGCTTCTAGTGGGTCACGGTCTCCACCGCTATCGCCTTCAGGACAGACAAACCCTTGGGCCTCTACCAGTGGGGTGGGTCCTGTGGTCTCATCCTCGCCTCCTCCCCTTGGCGCGCAATCATCCAACTCAGACGCATCTGCTATGGCGCGCCAGCATTTGTTTGGTTCTATGACAGCTGGTGCACCCCGCCCTCCTGCGCTAGTGCGACCGCCAGGCGCCCTGTCTCCTCTATCGCGCCCAATGGCCACGGCGCCCCCTGGGCCTGTATCGCCACCTTCCTTCCGCGGCAAGGTGTCTTCCCCACCGCCTATGTACACGGGTACCGGCCCTGGATCCCCGCCTGTCCGGCCTCTCTCAAGCGGTCCAAATCCATGGGCATCGGTGGCGTCGACAGCCGCTGGGTCCAGACCGCCCTTGCCAGGATTCCACGGCTCGTCGGCCGTACAGTCGCAGCAAATACCGGCTGTCCGCGCTCCATCTACAGTCGCTCAGGCACCGAAAGATGTGCGTCGTGTGAGTCTTGTGGATGATGGTCCTGTGGCGCAGGCCGATGGTGGCATGCGCCAAGTTGTCCGTGGAGCCCGCCGCCAAACCTCAGTGAACAGTGGCGGAGCGGCCTCTCCTGCCTCGCCTTCG
>ERZ501047.447-NODE-447-length-13653-cov-5.074129_pt1 | contig 13653 bp, 12 predicted proteins | sample MGYA00510868_ERZ501047 | MGnify/ENA primary metagenome ERZ501047 (study PRJEB25958, sample SAMN03398593) | human skin metagenome | study: EMG produced TPA metagenomics assembly of the Human Skin Microbiome Metagenome (human skin metagenome) data set. | reverse complement strand
GTGTCGGCGAGATCCTCGAGCGCGACGAAGAGCGGGTATGCCGCGAGATCCTCGGCCGCGACTTCGGCATCCTGCGGCCCGGCCCGGCCCGCTGGAACAGCTATTACTACTGTGCCCCACCGGAAATCAGCCTCGGCCTGGCCACCAGGCATGTCGAGATCGCCACCGATCTGGGGCCGATGCCGGCCTGGGAGATCCCCGGCACCGGCGACGGGAGCCGCTGGGCGGTCCTGGTCCACGGCCGCGGCGCGCGCCGCGAGGAAACCATCCGGGGCATCGGGCCGGCGCTGGCGGCCCGGCATACCGTGCTCGTGCCCAGCTACCGCAACGACGAGGGAGCCCCGGCCGGTCCGGACGGGCGCTACAACCTCGGCCTGTCCGAATGGCGTGACATCGAGGCCGCCCTCGCCTACGCGATCGAGCGCGGCGCCCGCGAGATCAGCCTGGTCGGCTGGTCGATGGGCGGGGCGATCATTCTGCAGTTGCTGGCCCAATCGCCGCTCGCCGAGACGGTCACCCGCGTCGTCCTCGACGGTCCGGTTGTTGACTGGAACGACGTGCTGCGCCACCACGCCAAGGGCCACGGCGTGCCCGGACCGGTCGAGGGCCTGAGCCGCACGCTCATGGGCAAGCGCTGGTCGCGCCGCCTGCTCGGCGTCCACGAGGCGGTCGATGTCGCACAGACCAATTGGGTCGCCCGGGCCGACGAGGTGCATCACCCGATGCTGCTCATCCACTCCGTGGACGATGAGTTCGTGCCCGTCGGCCCCTCGCAGCAGCTCGCCGCGGCCCGCCCCGACCTGGTCACCCTGGTGCCCTGGGACACCGCGCGCCACTGCAAGGAGTGGAACACAGACCCGCAGCGCTGGGAGGGCGAGGTTACCGCGTACCTGCGCTCCTAATCCGAGCCCGTATGCCGCCCGCCACCGGGCAACAAATGACGCGCCTCAGCGCGCCCAGAGCCCGAGCAGGGTTGCGTCCGACTCCAGCAGCGAGCGCAGACGGAAGCGCACATCCACCACATCCCCGTCCACGATCCGCGGCGCCGGGCCGCCGACCATGGTAGGTGTCCAGGTCAGCGCCGCCTCGTCCAATAGCCCGCGGCGCAGGAGATCGGCGTGCACCCGCGGCCCGCCCTCGCACAGGATCTTGCGCAGCCCCATCCCTTCCAGCCGGGCGCGCAGGGCGGCCAGGTCGACGAGGCCGGCGCCCAACGTCCATACCGAATCGGGGCCGAGCAACTCCCGCGCCCGGTCCAATTCGACCGGATCGGCATCGGTCGTGGTCGCCATGATCGCCATCCCCGGCTGGATCGGATGTTGCCACCACCCACGCGGTATGCGGCAGCGCCCGCTCAGCGTCACCAGCGGTGTGTCCCCGGCGCTGGGGTGGTAGCGCTCGATATCCATCGTGGTCACGCCCGCCACGACCACATCGGCCAGCCGCCGGTTGAGGTCGAAGACGGCCTTGTCTACGGCATTGTTGATGGATCCGCTTCGCCCGTCCGGCCCGGCCGCGGCCCCGTCGAGGGTGGCGACAAAGTTCGTGCGCAGGCAGCCGCCGTCGGGGAAGGCATAGAGCTCGTTGAGCTGGGCGTCGTCGACCGTCTGCCCGTTGACGATGCGGGGGTTGTCGGAAGTCAGCACACGCACCGCTTCATTTTGGCCCACGAGTGCAAAAATGCGCGGATGAGCAAGGACAAGAAGGCGCCCACAAGGAAGAACAAGAAGGCCAAGGAGCTGGAGGTCATCGCCAAGGACCTGACCAAGAGCGCCGCAGGCAAGAGCGCCAAGGACGCCAAGAAGGCCAAGGCGAAGGCCGCGAAGAGCAGCGGCGCCCTCGCGCACGCTGACGACCCGGCATACCAAACCGTCAAGGGGGCCCCGTCGCCGGCGGACTTCGCGGACGCCCTGCGGGTCGGGCCCGGCTTCGTTCTGGCCGATGTGGACACCCGCTCCACCCCGGCCTTCACCGGTGACAAGGCCGATGCCGAAGCGCTGATGGGGCCGCTGGCCGACCAGGTCGCCGAGCTCCAGGAACGCCTGTATGCCGAGTCCAAGGGCGGCGGGAAGCGCTCGGTGCTGCTGATCATCCAGGGCATGGACACCTCCGGCAAGGGCGGGATCATGCGCCACGTCGTGGGCGCGGCGGACCCGCAAGGGGTGCACATCACCGCATTCAAGGCGCCCACCGCGCAGGAGCGCGCCCACCCCTTCCTGTGGCGCATCCGCAACGCCCTGCCGACCCCCGGCATCATCGGCGTCTTCGACCGCTCGCAATATGAGGATGTCCTCATCGTGCGCGTTCACGACTTGGTCCCGCGCCAGCAGTGGTCGCGCCGTTACGCCCAGATCAATGCCTTCGAGCGGACCGCCGCCGAGGCCGGGACCACGATCATCAAGGTGATGCTCAATATCTCCAAGGACGAGCAGAAGGAACGTCTCGCCGCCCGCCTGGCCGACCCGGAGAAGCACTGGAAGTTCAACCCCGGCGACCTTGACGAGCGCGCCTACTGGGATGACTACATGACGGCCTATCAGGTCGCCTTGGAGAAGTGCTCCACCGACGTCGCCCCCTGGTATGTCGTTCCCGCCGACCGCAAGTGGTATGCCCGCCTCGCCGTGATGAACCTCTTGCTGGGCGCGCTGCAGGGTCTGGACCCGCAGTGGCCCACGGCGGACTTCGATGTCGCCGAGCAGCAGGCGCTGCTGGAAGCCGAAGAAGTCCAGCCCGGGGCCATCGACGTGCAGGCCGAGGAATCGGAGCAGTCCAGCTAACCCCGGCCGGCGCGCGCCGTGTCGCCACAACAGACACTTGCGTCACAGTTACCGTGGACGGCGTGGTGGATTGGAAACCCGCGCTCAAGCACTGGCTGGCCCGCATACCGGGTGGCTTGCTGCTGGCGCGTCTGGTCGCCGAGACCGTCCGGATCTGCCTGCGCTACCGGGTGACCGGCCTGGCCTCCGAAGCGGGTTTCTTTGCGCTGCTGTCTTTTCCGCCGCTCATCCTCGGGCTGTTCGGTGGGGTCGGGTATGTCGGGCAGTGGCTCGGTGAGGTGACGGTCGAGAGTTTCACCGCACAGATCGGGGAGTATGCCGGTCGCTTCCTCACCCCCGAGGTGATCGACGACCTGCTGTTGCCGACGGTCGACGATGTCTTCCGCAGCGGCCGCGGTGACCTGATCTCGCTGGGCTTCCTGCTCTCGCTGTGGTCGGGGTCGCGGGCGCTCAACGTCTTCGTCGACACCATCTCGATCATGTACGGCCATTCCGGTGTCCGCGGGATCATCCGGACCCGGGCGCTGAGCTTCTCGCTCTATCTCGTCACCCTGATCGTGGGCGTGGTGATGATCCCGCTGGTGCTGATCGGGCCCTCGCTGCTGGGGCGGATTTTGCCGGACCGGCTGGACTTCCTGGTGGCGCTCTATTGGCCGGTGGTCACCGTGCTCGTCGTCGGCTGCGTGACCACGCTGTACCACATCGCTTCCCCCAAGCGAACGCCCTGGGTGCGCGACGTGCCCGGCGCGGTTCTCACCTTGGTGTTGTGGGCCGTCGCCTCGTATGTGGTGCGCGGCACCATCGCCGCCTCGCTGGGCGGCACGTCCATGTATGGGCCGCTGTCCACCCCAATCGTCTTGCTCATCTGGCTCTACTTCATCGCGATCTCGGTCCTAATCGGTGCCGCCTTCAATGCGGCGACCCTGCACCTGCAGCCGGCCAGCCGCCAGGTGGTGCCGTTGCGCGAGCGGGTGAAGCGTCCGCTGACCCCCTTCCCGGCCGCCGCGCAGGAGGGGGAAGATGCCGAAATGGACTCTCCGGCGCGACGATTTGGGCCAGTCCGGCCGTATGGGTTAAGGTCACTGAGCGCACGAACGAGGGTGACCTCGTATGGCGCGAGTGCGGATGTAGCTCAGTTGGTAGAGCGCAACCTTGCCAAGGTTGAGGTCGCCGGTTCGAGGCCGGTCATCCGCTCGGAGGGTTGAAGGCCCCCAGTGGTGGAGTGGCCGAGAGGCGAGGCAGCGGCCTGCAAAGCCGCGTACACGGGTTCAAATCCCGTCTCCACCTCGAGAGACAACCCATCGGCTCGGGCGATTGGCGCAGCGGTAGCGCGCTTCCTTGACACGGAAGAGGTCACTGGTTCAAACCCAGTATCGCCCACCAGCTTCAACGGCCCCTGACCAGCGGAAACGCTAGTCAGGGGCCGTTTGCGTCGGGTGGCCCGCCTAGCTCGCTGGGCCCCAGAGGCCGAGCCGGGTGATGGCGTCACCGGCGAGGAAGAAGCCCAGGATGCCCACGATCCACCAGATCGCGCCGCCGGTATGCCGCGACAACCAGTCTGTCAGTCGGGTCAACATGGGCGCGGTGCGCTCGGCGAAGGCCAGCCGCAGCCCCAGCAGGACCAGTGCGGGCAGGCACATGACCACCACATACCCGGCCAGGGTGGCCAGGGCGGCATACGTGCTGATCCCGCTGGTCGACAGCAAACCGATGGCGCCGAGATAAGGGACCATCGACGCGGCCTCGACCAGGCCGGCGAGGAGGGCCACGCCGATCACGGTGGCCGGCCGGGCGCTATCGCCGACAACCCGATCCCGCCAGCCCGCCGCGCGCCCACCCGCGCCGCGCTGGGCCGCGCGGCGTTTGCCCCAGGGCGTGTCCGGCCAAAAGCTCCCGACGAGCATCCCGACGCCAATGACCAGTTGCACCCAGTTGGTGACCTGGCTGTCGCCGATGGCCGCCCAACGATCCGCCAGCGCGGAGGAGGCCAGCAGGAGCCCCAAGCCGATCAGCCAATAGAAGGCGGCGATCGTCGCCAGGTAGAGCAGCACCCGAGCGGCCCGCAGCCGCGGATGCGTGAGCATCCACAGCGGCAGCACCAGCGTGCCCATGCTCGTGCTGTCCACCAGCGCCAGCCCGGCCAGCCCGGCCAATGTCGCGATCGGCATCCCGTTCCCCTTTGTTAATACGATCGTGTTGTCTTGGTTCAAGACGCTACTTTTTACAACACGATCGTGTCAAGATGAGCCATGCCGAAAATCGTGGACCATGACCAGCGGCGCGCGGAGATTGCGCAAGCGCTGTGGCGGGTCATTGCCCGGGACGGCCTGTCCGGGGCCGGGGTGCGCGTGGTCGCGGCCGAGGCCGGCTGGTCACTCGGAGCGGTGCGCCACTACTTCGGCACCCAGGACGAACTCATCGCCTTCGCCACCGAGTTGATGATCGAGGGCGTGCGCTCCCGGATGGAGGCGCACCTGGCCTTCGAGCCCGGTATGCCGCGGGCTCGCGCCCTGCTCGAGGAGTTCCTGCCGCTGGACGACGACCGCGTCCTGGAGGCCCGGGTGTGGCTGGAACTGCTGGTTCGGGCGGCGCGTAATCCCGACCTCACCGAGCTGCGGCTCGCGGCCTGGCAAGGGGAGCGGTATGTCTGCCGCCTCGTCATCTGCGACCTCACCGGCGCCGGGCCGCTCGGCATCGACGTCCCGCTGCCTGGGGCGGCGGAAGCGGCCGCGGCTCACCTGCATACCGTCGTCGACGGGCTGACCCTGCACGGAGCGACCGTGCCCGAGGCGACTCCGCCGGCCGAATTGCGGCGGATTCTCGCCGAAACGCTGGCGGCCCTACCGACGGGGCTGGGCAACGCGCATACCGGCTCCTGACCGCACGGCTGGGTCGCCGCGCACCCAGCAGAGGCGAGGCCACGCGGCGCCTCCTGGTGCACAATCTGCTCGCCTACCCTGTGGCGGTGACTGCGCAGCCCCCGCGACCGGCCGGCAGTTCGGCGATGCCCTGGTCGGGCACCCCGACCCGGGCCGACAAATGGTGCTGGGGTCTATTCCTCGCGATGGGTCTATATGGCTTGGCGATGCTCCCGCTGCGGCCGGTGATCCTGGGCCTGAGCACCTACGGCCTCGCCTATGTCACCGGCGACAGCCTCGCCATGATCGACATCGGCGCGAGTATGCGGGACAGCAACCAGCCCTGGTGGTGGCTGGCGCTGCTGGTCGCGGCGATTCAGGTGGCGAAGTTCGACCTGATCTTCTTCTGGGCCGGCCGATTGTGGGGGCATCGGCTGATCGAGATGACCACCGGGCGCAGCGCCCGGGCGCGCCGCACGGTGGCCCGGGGGATCCGCTGGGCGGAGAAATGGAGCCTGCCGGCGGTCTTCGTCGCGTGGTTCCTGCCCGGCGTGCCGACTCAGGTCATCATCATCGTCGCCGGTGCAGCCCGGGAACGCTGGCGCTGGTTTCTCCTGGCCGACCTGCTCGGGGCGCTGGCCAACCGCGCGCTCTTCATGTATGCCGGTTATCGCGTGGGCGAGCCCGCCAAGGAGTTCATCGACGTCATCCAACGCTGGAGCCTCTGGATCTCGATCGCACTTCTCGTGCTGGTCGTGGTCGTCCAGTTCCGCAGGGCGAAGGACTCCGACCGCGCTGGGTGACCCGAGCCGCATACCTGGGCGGCTCGGGTCGCAGCTACCTCAGCGGTCGCGGCTACCTCAGCGGTCGCGCAAGTCGGACAGCGCGCCGGTGAGCGCCTCGATCAGTACGTCGATGTCCTCGGCAGTGGCCACCAGCGGGGGAGCGAGGCGGATTGTCGAGCCGTGGGTGTCCTTGGCCAGCACGCCGCGCGCCAGCAGCCGCTCGCACATCTCCCGCCCGGTGCCCAGGGCCGGGTCGAGGTCCAGCCCGGCCCACAACCCCCGGATCCGGTATGCCGTCAGCCCCGCCCCGCGCAGCTTTTCCAGCCCGGCGGCGAGCTGGTCGCCCCGCTCACGCGCCATCGCCTGGAACTCCCCGGTCTGCAACATGGCGACCACCTCGGCCCCCAGGGCGCAGGCAAACGGGTTGCCGCCGAAGGTGGACCCGTGCGAGCCCGGGGTGATCACGCCGAGCACATCCTTATCCGCGGCGATCGCGGACAGCGCGATGATGCCGCCGCCCAGGGCCTTGCCCATGACATAGACGTCCGGCACGACCTCTTCGTGGTCGCAGGCGAAGGTCTCACCGGTGCGGGCCAGGCCCGACTGGATCTCATCGGCCACCATCAGCGCGCCGGAGCTGGTGCACAGTTCGCGCACCCGACGCAGGTAGCCCTCGGGGGGCAGGACGACCCCACCCTCACCCTGGATCGGCTCGAGCAGCACCGCGACGGTGAACTCGTTCTCCGCCAGGGCTGCCTCCAAGGCGTCGGCATCGCCATACGGGACGGTGACGAAGCCGGGGGTGTACGGCCCATATTCGTCGCGGGCAACCTTGTCGTCGGAGAAGGAAATGATCGTCGTTGTCCGGCCGTGGAAGTTGCCCTCCATGACGATGATCGTCGCCGCATTCTCCGGTATGCCGCGGGTGCGATAGCCCCACTTGCGCGCCACCTTGAGTGCGGTCTCCACGGCCTCCGCGCCCGTGTTCATCGGCAGGCACATCTCTTTGCCGGTGAGCTCGGTGAGCGCCTGCGCGAACTCGGCCAACCGGTCGCTGTAGAAGGCCCGGGAGGTCAGGGTAAGCCGGTCGAGCTGGGCATGCGCTACCTCCAGGAGGCGGGGATGCCCGTGCCCGAAGTTGAGCGCGGAATAGCCGGCAAGGCAGTCCAGGTAGCGCCGGCCTTCGACGTCGGTGACCCAGGCGCCCTCACCCGAGGCGATGACGATGGGCAAGGGGTGGTAGTTGTGGGCGGCGTAGCGCTCGGTCTGCTCGATGAGCGCGGCGCTACTGGACGAATCTGACATTAAGGCTCCCCGGGAGTCGGATCGGAACCGCAGACGTTACCCGTGCTGGCGCTTGCGGCGCGCGAGCACATTGGTAATGACCAGTCCGATCATCCCCAGGAAGCCCAACTTGGTGACCGGCTGCTCCTGGGGCGTCGCCGGGCGCTGCGAGAGCGGCGGGCCGACCGGTGCCTTGTCGCCGTCATCGTCCGACTTCTTCTTCGTCGGCTTAACCTTGGCGGGCTTCGCTTTCGACTGGGTGGACTTGGCCTGAGCGGACTTGGACTTGCCCGAGCGGCCCCCATCCGTGCCCTCGTCACCATCGCTATTGCCCGAGGACAACCGCAGTGCGCGGCCCTGGGCGACCTTCTTGGCCAGCTTGGCAGCGGCCTTCTTGGAGTTCTTGTCGTCCCGCGGCGGCAACTGCAGGGTCTCCTCCGCCACGATGCCGGCCTGCAACTGCCGGGCCCGCTCCAACTCGGAGTCCACCTCCGCGCCGAAGAGCAGGGCGAGGTTGGTCAGCCAGAGCCACAACAGGAAGACGATCACACCGGCCAGCGAGCCATAGGTCTTGTTGTAGCTGCCGAAGTTCGCCACATACAGACCGAAGCCCGCCGAGGCGACCACCCAGACCAGGATCCCGATCGCGGCGCCGACGCTGGCCCAGCGGAACTTGGGCTGCTTGACATTGGGGGTGGCGTGGTAGAGCAGCGCCACGATGAGCACAACGATGCCGAGGATGATCGGCCACTTGGCGATATTGAAGATGGTCTGGCCGGTGTCACCGATGCCGATCTTGTCGCCAATGGACTGCACCAGCGGGCCGCTGACCACCAGGCCCATGAGCACCACGGCAACCAGCGCACCGACGATGACGGTGAGCCCCAACTGCAGCGGGCGCAGCTTCCAGAACGGACGGCCTTCGTCCACCTGATAGATCCGGTTGAGCGCGCGGCCGAAGGCACCGATATACCCCGAGGCCGACCACACGGCACCGGCGATACCGGTGGCGAGCGCCAGCCCGGCGCCGCCGGCGGTGACCATATTGGTCAGCACGCTCTCCCATTGGCTGTCGACATTGACCCCGGCCTGGCTGAGCAGGTCAAGAATCGCGTCGACCGTGGACTGGCCCTGCCCAAAGACGCCAAGCAGGGAGACCAGCGCCAGCAGCCCGGGGAAGAGGGAGAGGACCGCGTAATAGGTCAGCGAGGCCGCCAGGTCGGTGCATTGATCGCGGCTGAACTCCGCCAGCGCCGACTTGAAGGTGTACTTCCAGCCGGGCTTTTTGACCTCGGTCGGATCGTCCGGCTTGCGCGGATCGTCAGGATTGGGTGCGGTCTGTTCCTTGACCGCGGCCTGACCCTCGGTGCCCTCGGCTGACATCCTGTACTCCGTGTCCGTATGACGTGTGCTCGCCCGGCGCCCGGGCACCAGCCCGGGTCCCGGGCCAGGGAAAACCCTACTTGACGTCCTCTCTGGTCAGGCCCAGCACCAGCGGGGCTGTCTAGGAGATCGCGGGGACACCGCGCCCGTCGACCCGGTGCGCGGTGTCTATCCTCGGCGGTGTCCACTCAGTCGGCTCTCGCGGTTCGGGCCGGCATACCCGTCATCGAAGGATTGCCGTCGAAATGCCCGAACTCACCGACAGCCACCTCTACCGCGAGGTCAACGGTCAGCCCGAGGACTGGGCCGCCGTGATCGGCCGCCTGCCGGAGCTCGCCCCCCTGCTGCCCGCCAAGGGCGCCCGGCTCGCCGTGGTCGGCTGCGGCACGTCTTTCTATATGGGCCAGGCGTATGCCGCCCTGCGCGAGCGCGCCGGTCACGGTGAGACCGACGCCTTCGCGGCGAGCGAGGCGCGGTTGGATCGGGCATACGACGCGGTTTTGGCGATCACCCGCTCCGGCACCACCACCGAGGTGGTCGACGTATTGCGCACCCTCGCCGAGCGCGACGTGAAGACCACCGCCATCGTGGCCACTCCCGGCACGGCCGCGACGCAGGTCGCGGGTCAGACCATCCTGCTGCCCGAGGTGGACGAGGAGTCGGTCGTGCAGACCCGCTTCGCCACCTCCACGCTCGCCCTGCTCCGCGCCTCCCTCGGGGAGGACCTGACGCAGGTGATCTCCCAGGCCCGGGCCATCCTCGACGAGAACGAGGCGAACGCCCTGGCCGGGTCGGCCGATGCCGAGCAGATCAGCTTCGTCGGTCGCGGCTGGACCGTGGGGCTGGCCGAGGAGGCCGGGCTCAAGTTGCGCGAATCGGCGCAGTTCTGGGCCGAGTCCTATCCGGCGATGGAATATCGTCACGGCCCGATCAGCATCGCTGCCCCAGGCCGCGCCGTTTGGGCGTTGGGTGAAGTGCCCGAAGGGCTGGCCGAGCAGGTCGCGCAGACGGGCGCGCACTTCGAATCCCGGCCGGTTGACGGCCTCGCCGACCTGGTGCGGGTGCATCGCCTCTGTCTGCGCAAGGCCGCCGACCAGGGCCTGGACCCCGACAACCCGCGCAGCCTGACCCGTTCGGTGATCCTGGACGATTCCGCCGCGAGCTGACTTAGTGCCCCCGCCCGAACCGGTCGTTGCCGCCGTCGATATCGGCGGTACCCGCATCAAGGCCTCATTGGTCGACCGCGCCCTCGGCGTGCGCGCCGAGACCACCACGCCGACTCCGGCCGGCCTGGGGACCGGGCTGGGACCGGCAGTGGCGGCGGTGGTCGCCGACCTCGTTACCCGGGTGCCCGTCGGTCCAGCGGTCGAGGTGGTCGGCTGCGGGGTCGTGGTGCCCGGGATCGTGGACGAGGCGCGGGGCATCGGCGTGCGCTCGGTCAACCTGGGGTGGTCCGATCTGGATATCCGCTCGGTGCTCGCCGCCCAACTCGGTATGCCGGTGGCCGTCGGCCACGATGTACGCGCCGGCCTGCTCGCCGAGGCTCGTCTCGGCGCCGCCGTGGGGGAGCGGGATGTCGCCTTTGTGCCCTTGGGCACCGGCATCGCCGCCGCCCTGCTGCTGGATGGGCGGGTCGTGCACGGCGCGGGCTATGCCGGCGAGCTCGGGCACGTGGTCATCGACCCGGACGGTCCGGTATGCCCGTGTGGCCAGCGCGGCTGCCTGGAACTCCTCGCTTCCGCCAGTGCGGTGGAACGCCGGTATGCCGCGGCGGCGGGCACCCGGCATACGGCCCGGGAGGTGGCGGCCCTCGCCGCCGCCGGTGACCCGCAGGCGAGCACGGTATGGCGCGAGGCCGTGCGCGCCCTCGGCGCGGCGCTGACCATCGTGGTGACGCTGACCGGGGTGCGGACCATTGTCGTTGGCGGCGGCCTGGCCCAGAGCGGGGAGCAATTGCTGGCGCCGCTGCGCGCGGACCTGGCAGCCCGGTTCACCTTCCAGCGGATGCCCCGGGTCGTCGGCGCGGCGCTGGGGGATCGCGCCGGAGCACTGGGGGCCGCCTGCCTGGCCTGGGCGGCGCTCGACGCCTAAGCCTCGGGTCCGAAGCCTTCCGCCGTGCCGCCCCGGTCGGTGACAATGGCCGCATGCCCGAACTCGAGCCCCTGGACGATGCGGCATACCAGCGCATCCTCGTGGTCGTCGCCCACCCCGACGACGCCGAATACGGCCTGTCCACCGTGGTCAGCCGTTGGACTCGCCGCGGCTGCCAGGTCGCCTATCTGCTGATGACCAGCGGCGAGGCCGGGATGCAGCGCGACCCCGCCGAGGCCGGGCCGTTGCGGGCCGACGAGCAGCAGCGCGCCTGCGCGGCCGTCGGGGTCAGTGATCTGACCATCCTCGACTTCCCCGATGGGATGCTCACCTACGGGCTGGACCTGCGCCGCGCCATCGCCCGCAAGATCCGGGAGTTCCGGCCGGACGTGGTGGTGGGTCAGAGTTGGGCCATCGAGGCGCCCTGGGGTGGCTTCGACCAGGCCGACCACCGGGCCGTCGGCTTGGCCACGTTGGACGCGATCCGGGATGCCGACAACACCTGGGTCTTCCCGGAATTGGCCCGGGACGGGCTGGCGAAGTGGGCGACGAGTTGGTTGCTGGTTTCCGGCGCTAATCCGACGCACTATGTCGAGATCGATGACGAGATGCTGGCAGCCGGGGTCGCCTCGCTGTCCGCGCACGAGAGCTATCTGGCGGATCTGCCCTGGCATCCTACGCCCGAAGAGTTCCTCGGGCCGATGCTGCAGGGCCAGGGCAGCGCCGCCGGGGTGCCCCGAGCGCAGCTCTTCGAGGTGCACGCCATGGGCCCAGGCGCCCAGGATTTCGGCGAATCGGGGGAACCGGCGCAGCCGAGCAGCGACGGCTGAACCTCGCCCGCGCGCTCGGGCTCAGCCGCGCCCGAGCAGGTCGCGGCCGATGATCTCCTTCATGATCTCGTTGGTGCCGCCATAGATCATCTGGACGCGGCAATCGGCATACGCCCGGGCGATCGGATACTCCTTCATATAGCCATAACCGCCGAAGAGTTGCAGGCAGCGGCTGAGGATGCGGTGCTGCGCCTCGGTGGTGATCCACTTCGCCTTGGCGGCATCGACCGCACTGAGTTCGCCGGCATTGATCGCCAGCAGGCAGGCATCGACATACGTCCGCAAGACGTCGGCCTCGCTCTGGCATTCGGCGAGCACGAAGCGGGTGTTCTGGAAGTCGGCGATCCGCTGGCCGAAGGCCTGTCGCTGTCGGGTGTAGTCCACGGTCCAGGCGATCGCCGCATCGATGGCGGCGACCGCGCCCATGGCGATCCCCAGTCGCTCGGTGGGCAGGTTAAGCATCAGGTGCCGGAAGCCGCCCCCGACCTGCCCGATCACCGCGTCGTCGGGGACGAAAACATTGTCGAAGAAGAGTTCCGCATTGTCCTGGCCGCTCTGGCCCAGCTTGTCCAGTTGCCGGCCTCGGCTGAAGCCTTCGGCGCCGTTCTCCACCAGCAGCAGGGTGAAGCCGTCGCTGCCACCCTCGGCGCTGGTGCGGGCCACCACGATCACCCCGTCGGCCTGGATGCCGGAGGTGATGAAGGTCTTGGCGCCGTTGACGATCCAGCCGCCGTCGGTGCGGGCGCCGGTGGTCCGGATGCCGCGCAAGTCACTGCCGGTGCCCGGCTCGGTCATCGCGATTGCCATGATGTATTCGCCAGCCGCCATCGCCGGCAGCAGCCGCTCCTGCTGCTGCGGGGTGCCGAGCTTCACCACATACGGCATGAGAATGTCGTCCTGCAGCCCGAAGCTGCTGGACAGGCTGGTGGCCGCCACCCGGGCCAGTTCCTCGCATACCACCATCCGATAGCGGTAGTCGCCGATTCCGTTGCCGCCCAACTCCTCCGGACAGGTCAGGCCGATGATTCCCTGGGCGCCAGCCGCGCGCCATACCTGCCGACCGGTGCTGTGCTCGCTGTCCCAGCGCGCCACATTCGGGGTGACTTCCCGGTCGACGAACTCGCGGACCACCGCGCGGAAGTCCTCATGGTCGGGGGTGTAGAGGGTGCGCTTCACAGCGGGCAACCTATCCGCACCAGCGGGCTTGACGCGGTGATGCGGGATACTCGGCGCCATGGCTTCTGTGTTGACCCGGACCGAAGACGCGGTCGGCTACCTGACCCTCAACGCGCCCGACCGGCTCAATGCCGTGGACGCCGCGATGTTGGCCACCCTGGACTCGACCATCGCGGAGTTCGACGCCGACCCGCAGATCCGCGCGATCGTGATCACCGGAGAAGGCCGGGGCTTCTGCAGCGGCGCCCACCTGGCGATGGATCTGTCCGGCGGCGGGGGAGTAGATGCGACCCTCTTTGGCGCCAGCCAGTTGGTCCGGCGGATGACCGAGTCGGCGACTCCGATCATCGCCGCGGTCAATGGGGTCGCGGCCGGGGTGGGGCTATCCATCGCGCTCGCCGCCGACTACGTCCTGGCCGTCGAGGAGGCCACCTTCCTCACCAAGTTCGCCCGTTCGGTGACCATGGTG
>ERZ501047.443-NODE-443-length-13802-cov-7.027206_pt1 | contig 13802 bp, 13 predicted proteins | sample MGYA00510868_ERZ501047 | MGnify/ENA primary metagenome ERZ501047 (study PRJEB25958, sample SAMN03398593) | human skin metagenome | study: EMG produced TPA metagenomics assembly of the Human Skin Microbiome Metagenome (human skin metagenome) data set. | reverse complement strand
GACCGCCGCGAAGCTCGACGAAGGAAGACCGGGGTCAACCGCCCCGCCGCCGCGGAGCGCGAAGCGCGACAAACAGCCCCGGCGACGGGGCCCCCGGTCTGGACTGAGGAGAGCAAGCGACGCCTTGCTGGCACCGAACCAATGACCGCCGCGAAGCTCGACGAAGGAAGACCGGGGTCAACCGCCCCGCCGCCGCGGAGCGCGAAGCGCGACAAAAGATAGAGCCCGCCCCCATCGGGAGCGGGCTCAGTGTGGTGGATCAGCTCAGCGACTGACCTTCCCGGACTTCAGGCAGGCGGTGCAGACGTTCAGCCGCTTCGGGGTGCCCTCGACGACCGCGCGGACGCGCTGGATGTTCGGGCTCCACTGGCGGTTGGTCTTCTTCTTGGACCAGGGCACGTTGTGACCGAAGCTCGGGCGCTTGGCGCAGACGTCACACACAGCAGCCACGGAAATCACTCCTCGATCTGGGGTCGGACACCGGTCGGTGTCCAGGCAACCGCCACAGGTTATCCCACACGTGCCGGAGTCTCCTAATCCCACGCGACGGGCCTTCGCATCAGCGTGCCCGACCGCAAGGGCGCCAGGGCAGACCCGCGCTCGGGCCGCCGACGACGCCGTCGCCGGGTCACGTGGCACGCATTCTGACCGGACAGGAGCGGTTTGAGCTTCTGCCCGGTCAGAACACGTGGTCGACCGGCCTCTACGTGGCGACGACGACGGGGACGATCATGGGGCGGCGGCGGTGGGTGGCGTTGACCCAGCGCCCGACCGTACGCCGCATGATCTGCTGCAGGCGGTGCCGGTCCTCGACGCCGTCGCCCAGGGCCGTACGCAGGTCGTCGATGATGCGCTGCCGCACCTCGTCGAAGATGCCCTCGTCCTCGACGAAGCCGCGCGCGTGGATGTCGAGCGACACCAGGCGCTTGGCGTGCAGGTTGACCGCCGCGACGATGGTGATGAAGCCCTCCTCGCCGAGGATCTTGCGGTCGGCGAGCGACTCCGGGGTCAGGCCGCCGACGCTGGCGCCGTCGACCAGGATGTACGCGGCGTCGATCTTGCCGACCTCGCGCGCGACTCCCTTGGCCAGGTCGACCACCGCGCCGTCCTGCACCACGATCACCCGGTCCTTGGGCACGCCTGTGGCGACCGCCAGGTTGGCGTTGGCGATGAGGTGCCGCACCTCGCCGTGCACCGGCATCACGTTCTTGGGGCGCACGATGTTGTAGCAGTACAAGAGCTCCCCGGCGCTGGCGTGGCCGCTCACGTGCACCAGCGCGTTGCCCTTGTGCACCACGCGGGCACCGATCTTGGCCAGGCCGTTGATGACCCGGTACACCGAGTTCTCGTTGCCCGGGATCAGCGAGGAGGCGAGCAGCACCGTGTCGCCCTGCCGCAGCTCGACGTGGGGGTGCTCCCGGTTCGCCATCCGGGACAGCGCCGAGAGCGGCTCCCCCTGCGAGCCGGTCGAGATCACGACGACCTCGTCCTCCCGGTAGTTCTTCAGCGCGCCGAGCTCGATGAGCGTGTCACCGGGCACCTTGAGGTAGCCGAGGTCCCGCGCCACCCCCATGTTGCGCACCATGGAACGGCCCACGTAGCAGACCTTCCGCCCGTGCTGGACGGCCAGGTCCATCACCTGCTGCACGCGGTGCACGTGCGAGGCGAAGCAGGCCACGACGAGCTTCTGCTTCGCGCTGTCGAAGACCCGCTGCAGGGCGGGCTCCACGTCGTGCTCGGGGAGCGTGAAGCCCGGCACCTCGGCGTTGGTGGAGTCGGTGAGGAACAGGTCGACGCCCTCGGCACCGAGCCGGGCGAACGCCCGCAGGTCGGTGATGCGGCCGTCGAGCGGCAGCTGGTCCATCTTGAAGTCGCCGGTGTGGAGCACGGTGCCCCCGGCCGTACGGATGAACACCGCCAGCGCGTCGGGGATGGAGTGGTTCACGGCGAGGAACTCGAGGTCGAACGGCCCCGCGGTGGCGCGCTCCCCCTCCTTCACGACACGCAGCGGGACGTCACGCAGCCGGTGCTCGCGCAGCTTCTCGTTGAGGAACGCCAGCGTCAGCTTGCTGCCGAGCACGGGGATGCTGGGGCGCTGGCGCAGCAGGTACGGCACCGCTCCGATGTGGTCCTCGTGCCCATGCGTCAGCACCAGCGCCTCGACGTCGTCGAGACGGTCGGCGATGGCATCGAGCCCGGGAAGGATGAGGTCCACGCCAGGGTGGTCGTCCTCGGGGAACAGCACCCCGCAGTCGACCAGCAGCAGCCGGCCGTTGATCTCGAAACAGGTCATGTTGCGACCCACGTCGCCGAGACCGCCGAGCGGGATGACCCGCAGCGTGTCCTTGGCAAGGGTCGGGGGCGTACGAAGTCCGGCGTCTAGCACCGTCCTACCCTACCGACCCGCCGCCCGGAGCGCCCCTCGGCATCCCCCACGAGTGGGCGCCTGCGCGGCCGCGGGCATAGAGTCCAGCGGGTGAGCTCTCCCGGTTTCGTACGCCTCGCGCTGCCCGCCGAGGCTCGCGCCATCACCGACCTGCAGCGGGCGGTGCTGGCCGAGCCCACCCACCCGTACATGCCGTTGCTGGCCCAGATGCCCGCCGACGAGATGACGCGGGTCTGGCACGAGGCGATCACCCGGCCGCCGCTGGCGTCGTACCGGGTGCTGGTGGCGACCGAGGGTCACGGCCCCGACTCCCCCGTGGTGGGGATGGTGGCGGTGACCCCGTCGGGCGACCCCGACGCCGAGGCCGAAGACGGCGAGGTGGCCGACCTGTTCGTCCATCCTGCTCGCCGTGGTCAGGGGCACGGCACCCGGCTGGTGCAGGCGGCCGTCGACACGATGCGAGCCGACGGGTTCACGCGCGCCCGCTGGTGGCTGGTCTCCACCGACGACGAGCTGCGCGCGTTCCTCACCGGCATGGGCTGGGCGCCAGACGGCGCTCACGCCGAGCAGCAGGTCGAGGGCCTCCACCTCAAGCTGGTGCGCCTCCACACCGACATCTCGGAGCCGGTCGAGGCCTAGCGCAGCTGCGCGAGATCGACGTCGCGGCCCTCAAGGCTGAGGACCAGGCCTCCGTCGGCGGCCTCCACCCGGGTCGCGCGGAGGCCAACCGGCAGACCGAGGTCGATCGGCTTCATGACAGCGGTGACGATCGCGCCCGTGAGCTGCTCCGGCACGGCCACGCCGTTCACGGTGGCCTTCGGCTCGGTGACCGTGAACCGGCCCTGCGCGTCGATCAACGGCCGCGCGGTCACGGCGGCGTTGACCCGCTGCCCGAGGATGGTCGTGGCGACCGTCGCGACCACGGTGTTGCCCGGGCCCTTGACCAGGGGGTAGCCGGTCAGCTTCTCGATCTGGCCCCACTCCAGCGTCGCGTCGGCGGTGAGGCCGCCCGCGACGAACGAGGACCCTGAGGGCCTGACATCGGTGAGCGTGCCCACGACGCGCACCTCGACCTGCTTGCCCGCCACCTGCATCGGTACGCGGTCGGCGGCGACGTCCACGCGGTCGACGTGCTGCCGGATCACCGACCAGACGAACATCGGGTCCTTGATCGACACCGTCGGCGGCGTCGGCAGCCCGGCCTGCGCCTGGACCGTCTCGGCGACGCGCTTCTCCGCGTACGAACGGCCGACGGTGTTGCCGGCGAGCACCGCTGCGGCGACGAGGGCCGCCAGCATGGCCAGCACCACCAGCAGCCTGGCGCCCCCGCCCCCACGACGAGCCACGAGGTCAGGCCTCCAGGCCCAGCAGCGGGTCGATACCGATGGTGAGGCCAGGGTGCGAGGGCACCCACCGGACGGCGCTGAGGACACCTGGCATGAAGGAGGCTCGGTCCATCGAGTCGTGACGGATCGTCAGGGTCTCGCCTGTGGACCCGAACAGCACCTCCTGGTGCGCGAGCAGGCCTCCGAGCCGGACCCCGTGCACGTGCACGCCAGACACCACCGCGCCCCTGGCGCCGGGGAGCTCGTGCTGCGTGGCGTCGGGCACATCGCCGAGGCCGGCCGCCTCACGCGCGGCAGCGATCTGCTCCGCCGTGGCCACCGCGGTGCCCGAGGGGGCATCCGCCTTGTTGGGGTGGTGCAGCTCGACGATCTCGACCGACTCGTAGTGCTTGGCCGCGGTGGTCGCGAAGTGCATCATCAGCACGGCGCCGATGGAGAAGTTCGCCGCGATCAGCACGCCGACCTCCGGCTTCTCCTTCAACCACTCACGCACCTGGTCGTACTTCTCGTCGTTGAACCCGGTCGTGCCGACCACCGTGTGCAGACCGTGGTCGATGCACCACTTGATGTTCTCCATCACCGCGTCGGGTCGCGTGAAGTCCACGACCACCTGGGCGCGGCGCGCGTCGTTGCGGTTGTCGCCCACGTCCGTCCCGGCCACCAGGTCCAGGTCAGGGGCCTTGGTGACGGCCCGGCAGACCTCGCCACCCATCCTGCCGTTCACGCCGAACACCGCAACTCGCATGGATCCTCCTGGCTCGTCCGTCAGACGAGTCCACCCTAGGTCGTCGGTGAGGGGAGACGACGACGGGTCCACGGATGCGGACCTGTTGCGACGCACGCCACCGCGCACCGCCGTACCCGCATCTGCCCCACCTCGCCCGGGAGGCGGGAGCGGGATGCCTCGCTGCGATGTGGCCCAGGTCTGACGAGTGGTCAGGCGTCGCAGGTCTTGATGAGGGTCATCTCCATCGTCGGGGTCCAGGTCTTGCCCCCGTTGGTGGTGATCGCGCCGGTCTCGTGCCAGACGCGCCCGCCGCGCTTGGCGGTGGTCTCGTAGCGCATGACGACCCCCGGCGCGTACACGACCTCCCAGGCCCAGAAGCCGTCGGCGACCTCCAGGGTCGTGACGAGCTTGTTGCCGCCGCTCTCGGCGACCCACGAGAAGCTGCCGTCCGCCTCACGGGTGGCGACGGCGTGAGCGGAGAAGACCACGTCCGCACCCCGGACGGGCTCGTAGCCTGTGCCGTTGACCGTGAGCTCGTCGCGCCCGGCGACGGGGCGTACGTTCTCGGTCTGGATGTAGGTGGCCACGCCCGCCTCTGTGGCGGTCCACCCGGTGCCCAGCCACTCTCCGGCCATCCACTCGATGGGCGCCAGGGCCGGGGTCGAGCCGCCGAAGGCGTCGGTGCACCGCTTGACGGGTCGCTGGTCGAGCGCCTTGCCGCGCAGCTGGGCCTCCACCCGCTGCTTGACCTTGGCGTACTCGGTCTCGGCTGCCGACGCCGGGGCGGTCAGACCGGAGAGGGCCAGGCTGGTGACCACCAGTGCGGTCAGTGCGCGCGTGAACATGTCGGGTCTCCTCCCGGGCCACCGACGCTGGTGGCCTCTGCGCGTGGACGCTACCTCGTCTGGCGCGGGCAGGGTGGCCGGGTGGAGAACGTTCACGCTGCCGACACCGGTAGCGAGAACCGGCCACGGAAGAGCCAGACGGCCCGCCGAGCAGCTGCTCGGCGGGCCGTCGTGGGTGAGGTCACTCCGCGGCTGGCGCGGTGTCCTCGGCAGCGGGAGCGGACTCCTCGACCACGGGGGCCAGGGAGAGCTTGCCGCGGTCGTCGATCTCGGAGATCTCGACGGTCAGCTTCTGGCCGACCGACAGCACGTCCTCGACGCTCTCGACGCGCTGGCCGCCGGCCAGCGGGCGCAGCTTCGAGATGTGCAGCAGGCCGTCCTTGCCCGGGAGCAGGGAGACGAACGCACCGAACGCGGTCAGCTTCACGACGGTGCCCAGGTAGCGCTCGCCGACCTTCGGCATGGTGGGGTTGGCGATCGCGTTGACCATGTCGCGGGCCGCCTCGGCCGCCTCGCCCGAGTCGGCGCCGATGTAGACGGTGCCGTCGTCCTCGATGGAGAGGTTCGCGCCGGTGTCGTCCTGGATCTGGTTGATGACCTTGCCCTTGGGCCCGATCACCTCGCCGATCTTGTCGGCCGGGATCTTCACGGTGATGATGCGCGGGGCGTACGGGCTCATCTCGTCCGGCACGTCGATGGCCTCGGCCATCACGTCCAGCAGGGTGAACCGGGCCTCGCGCGCCTGCAGCAGCGCACCGGCCAGCACGTCGGCGGGGATGCCGTCGAGCTTGGTGTCTAGCTGCAGCGCCGTGACGAAGTCACGCGTGCCGGCGACCTTGAAGTCCATGTCGCCGAGGGCGTCCTCGGCGCCGAGGATGTCGGTCAGCGCCACGTACTCGGTCTTGCCGTCGACCTCGTCGCTCATCAGGCCCATGGCGATGCCGGCGACCGGCGCGCGCAGCGGCACACCGGCGTTGAGCAGTGCCAGCGTCGAGGCGCAGACCGAGCCCATCGAGGTGGAGCCGTTGGAGCCGAGCGCCTCGGACACCTGGCGGATCGCGTACGGGAACTCCTCGCGGCTCGGCAGCACCGGCACCAGCGCTCGCTCGGCGAGCGCGCCGTGGCCGATCTCGCGACGCTTCGGCGAGCCGACGCGGCCGGTCTCACCTGTGGAGTACGGCGGGAAGTTGTAGTTGTGCATGTAGCGCTTGGTCGTCTCGGGGGCGAGCGTGTCCAGCTTCTGCTCCATGTCGAGCATGTTCAGCGTGCTGATGCCCAGGATCTGGGTCTCGCCGCGCATGAACAGCGCCGAGCCGTGCACGCGGGGCACCACGCCGACCTCGCAGGACAGCGAACGGATGTCGCGCAGGCCACGGCCGTCGATGCGGACCTTCTCGGTGAGGGTGCGCTGACGGACGACCTTCTTGGTGAGCGACCGGTACGCGCCCGTGATCTCCTTCTCGCGGCCCTCGAAGCGGCCGGCGAGCTCCTCCTGCAGGGCCTTCAGCAGGTCCTCGGTGGCGGTCTCACGGTCGTGCTTGCCGGGGATCGAGTTCACCTCGCGGACACGGTCGCCCGCGGCCTCGGCGACGGCGTCGAAGACGTCCTTCTCGTAGTCGAGGAAGACCGGGAACTGCTTGGTCGCCTTCGGGAGCTGGGAGGCCAGCTCGGCCTGGGCGTCGCACAGCGCCTTGATGTGCTTCTTCGACTGCTCGAGGCCCTGGGCCACGACCTCCTCGGTCGGCGCCGTGCGGCCCGAGCGCACCAGGTTCCAGGTGTTCTCGGTCGACTCGGCCTCGACCATCATGATCGCGACGTCGCCGTCGGGCAGCACCCGGCCGGCCACGACCATGTCGAAGGTGGCGTCCTCCAGCTGCTTCACGGTCGGGAAGGCGACCCAGTCGGTGCCGATCAGGGCGACGCGGACGCCGCCGACGGGGCCGGTGAACGGCAGGCCCGCCAGGGTGGTCGACGCCGACGCAGCGTTGATGGCCACGACGTCGTACAGCACCTCGGGGTTGAGCGCCATCACGGTGGCGACGACCTGGACCTCGTTGCGCAGGCCCTTGGTGAAGCAGGGGCGCAGCGGGCGGTCGATGAGGCGGCAGGCGAGGATCGCGCCCTCGGACGGGCGGCCCTCGCGGCGGAAGAACGAGCCGGGGATGCGCCCGGCGGCGTACATGCGCTCCTCGACGTCGACCGTCAGGGGGAAGAAGTCGACGCCGTCGCGCGGGTTGTTGGAGGCGGTCGTCGCCGACAGGATCATGGTGTCGTCGTCGATGTAGACGGTGACGGAGCCGTCGGCCTGGCGGGCCAGCAGCCCCGACTCGAAGCGGACGACGTGACGGCCGTGGGCACCGTTGTCGATGACGGCCTCAGTGGAACGAAGATCAGGACCCTCCACGGGTTCTCCTTTCGGTGGCGCGAGCCGCGACGGGTGTCGGATCCCGACGGGCCGGAGCCGGTCTTCGATCGAGGGCCGCGGGGTGGTCGTCCAACCCGTGGCCCACTACCGAGGACCGCCGTCCGCCGGTGTGCCGCGGCGGCTCGCATGTGTTGGTGCGGTGTGCAGTTGTGGGCCGGCAGCCGTGGCTGCGCAGCGGTCGGGGGGTCATGCCCCGGGGTGTGCGAAAGGCCCGCCCCTGGGGGCGGGCCTCGGCGTCACCGGCGCAGACCGAGGCGCTCGATGAGCTTGCGGTAGTGCTCGATGTCGTTGCGGGCGACGTAGTTCAGCAGACGGCGGCGCTGGCCCACGAGGAGCAGCAGGCCACGACGGCTGTGGTGGTCGCCCTTGTGCATCTTGAGATGCTCGGTCAGGTGGGCGATCCGCTTCGTGAGAAGCGCGATCTGGACGTCCGGGGAGCCGGTGTCGCCAGGCGCGATCGCGTAGTCGTCGATGATCTTCTTCTTCGTTGCAGCGTCCATTGACGTGCTCCCTTCGGTGTCCCGTTGCGCGACGCCTCGGGTGCGGGGTGCGGTCGAGGCTCTTGGGCATTCGCGGCCGGTCTACGGCATCGCTCAGGTTATCAGCCGCCCTCGGGCGTACGAAATCAGCGCGCGCGTGCGGGCGGGCCGACGCGGCGGGGGTGAGGCTGCCCGGAGACGGCCTCCTCGAGCGAGCCCCAGGCCGTGTACGTGAGGCTGCGCTCAGCGATGGTCGACCAGAACCCCGGCACGGAGCCCCACTCCTTCGCCGCCTGTACCCCGGCCTCGGCCGCCGCGTTGTGGCCGGCGATCTCACCCATCGTCAGCGCGTCCTGCCAGTGCTCGACCTCGATGGGTCGGCCGGCCACGGGATCGCCGGCTCGATCGGCGTGCCTGTGGCGGGCGAGGCACCGGCCAGGACCTCCTTCGACAGCGGCGGGCGCTCGTACGGCGGATCGGTGTCAGCGCTGACGAGCAGCACCGGGCCGGGACCGCCGGCGTCGACGTACGCAGCGGTCGGCGGCGCTGACGCCCGCCGGCCCACTCCCGATGATGACGAGGGCGAAGGTCTCCATGGGCCGAGCCTAGGGCGCGGCACCGACGTCGCGGCTCGTCTCGACACCCCGCGGAGGCCCCCCGTTCACACGTTCGTCACCCACGCCCTCCTTGCCGTGTCCAGAGCCGATCGGCCGATTCCGCGGGCGGTCCGGCATCGGATACCGTCAGCGTCGTCGGTGTCCCGCAGGCAAGGAGTCCCCATGGCTGATTCGAAGATCGTGGTGCGCGAGGTGACGGAGGCCGACCTCCCGGCCCTGAGGGCGCTGGAGGACCGCACGGAGGGCTTCGTGTGCGACCGTCGCTTCCAGGAGGCGGCTTCGGGCACCAACCACTACATCATCGCCGTCCGCGGCGACGACCCCCAGGGCACCGTGGTGCTCGACGAGGCCGAGGGCGACCTGCAGCCCGAGCTGCGCAACATGTACGTCTACCAGCACGCCCGCCGCCAGGGCGTCGGGCGGACGCTCGACGAGTTCGTGGAGAAGTTCGCGGTGAAGCTGGGCTACGACGAGATCTTCCTGGGCGTCGACCCCGACAACTACCAGGCCATCCCCCTCTACGTCTCCCTCGGGTACGAGCCCACGGGCGACCACCGCCTCGACGAGGTGAGCGTGGTGGAGGGCGAGACGAACGACGAGGACAAGCCCGTCTACCACGACGCCATCTACCGCAAGTCGCTGAAGAACCTGCGCTGATCGCCGGGGGCGGCCGGCGGGTCGCCCCTCGGCCGTCGCTGCCTCAGGCCTGGGCGTCCAGGATCTCCCTGGTGGCGGTGACGTCGCGCGACATCTGATCCAACAAGGCGTCCAGGGAGTCGAACCTGATCTGCCCTCGCAGGTGTGCGACGAAGTCGACCCCGATCCGTACGCCGTAGAGCTGGAGGTCGTCGCGGTCCAGCACGTACGTCTCCACGCGCCGCTCCACGCCGTCGAAGGTGGGGTTCGTGCCCACAGAGATCGCCGCCGGGAACCGCTCGTCGGTGTCGAGGCGGGTCAGCCATCCCGCGTACACGCCGTCAGCCGGGCACGCCTGCCCGGCCGGCACGGTGAGGTTGGCCGTGGGATAGCCGATCGTGCGGCCGCGCTGGTCGCCCAGCACCACGGTGCCGGAGAACCGAAACGGCCGGCCCAGCACCCGGGCCGCCTCGGCCACGTCGCCGGCCTCGAGCGCCGTACGCACCCGGGTCGACGACAAGGACGTCTCGCCCTCGTTCAGCAGCGGCAGGGCGACGACCTCGAACTGCCCCTTGCCGAGTTCCCGCAGCGTGTCGACCGTGCCGGCGGCCCGGTGCCCGAAGCGGAAGTTCTCCCCCACCACGACCACGGCCGGCCGCAGCGGCAGCAGGGTGAACTCCACGAAGTGGGCGGGGCTCCAGGAGGCGACGCGGGAGGTGAACTCGACGACCCGTACCTCGTCGGCGCCAGCCTCCTTGAGCAGGCGGATGCGCTCGTCCAGGTCGCAGATCAGCGCCGGGGCACGGTCTGGCCGCAGCACCGTCATGGGGTGCGGCCAGAACGTGACGACCACCAGCGGCAGCCCGGGCGCGGTCTCCTGGGCCGTACGCAGCACGCCGGCGTGACCGGCATGGACGCCGTCGAAGTTGCCGATCACGACGACCGTTCCGTTCATGCGACCTCTTCTGGGGTGACGAGCACTGCCTGTGCCTTGGCCTGACCTCCGTCAGGACCGTACAACCCGACCAGCGTCTCCCCCGGCCCCACGGCGGCGGTGAGAACGCTCACGGGGTGCTGCAACGGCTTCCCGTACGCGAGGGCGCGCATCTGGTCGGCGGTGACCTCGACCACCGGGAAGCAGCGCCGAGCGGCAGCCGCCATCGACGTCCAGGCGGTGTCGGGCACCTCCTCCAGATCCGGGCCGAGGTGGGGCTCCTTGAGCGTGAAACCGCCGATCCGTGCCCGGCGCAGTGCCGTGAGGTGGCCGCCGGTGCCCAGAGCCGCCCCCATGTCACGGGCCAGCGCCCGCACGTACGTGCCGGAGGAGCACTCCACGTCGATGTCCAGGTCGAGCACCTGGGTGCCGTCGGTGGCCGAGGCCTGACGGGTCGTCAGGACGTCGAGGCGGGACACGGTGACGCGACGCGCCTTCAGGGTGACCTCCTCGCCGGCGCGCACCCGCGCGTACGAGCGTCGGCCGTCGACCTTGATCGCCGACACCGCCGACGGCACCTGCTCGATCTCACCGGTGAGCGCGGCCGCAGCGACGCGTACGGAGTCGGGCGACACGTCCAGCGCACCCGGAGCCGTCACCACGTCGCCCTCGGCGTCGTCGGTGACCGTCGACTGGCCGAGCCGCACGGTGGCGAGGTAACGCTTGTCGTGCAGCGCGAGGTGACCCAGCAGGCGAGTGGCCCGTTCCACGCCGAGGATCAGCACGCCGGTCGCCATCGGGTCCAGCGTGCCGGCGTGCCCCACCTTGCGGGTGCCGACCAGCCGCCGGACCCGCCCCACCACCTGGTGCGACGTCCAGCCCGGCGGCTTGTCGACGACCAGCAGCCCCGAGCGAGCGGTCATCCCTCGTCGTCGGCGGGCTCGTCGTCGGTGTCGTCGCCCTCGTCCTCGTCCGCGGCCGGCTTCTTGTACGGGTCGGCCTCGCCTGCGTACTGAGCGCCCTCGGCCTTCGCCGCCACCTCGGCGTCGGTGGCCCGGGCGGACGCCAGGAGCTCCTCGATGTGGGCGCTGGCCTCGGGCATCGCGTCGTGCACGAAGGTGATCGTGGGCGCGAACCGGAGCGCCATCTGCTTCGACACCGCCGTGCGCACCTGGCCCTTGGCGACGTCGAGCGCGGCCGCCGTGTCGGCGACCTCCTCCGGCGTGCCGAGCACCGTGTAGAAGAGCGTGCACTCCCGGTTGTCCTTGCTGAGGCGCACGTCGGTGATGGTGACGAACCCCAGCCGCGTGTCCTTGACGCGCTTCTCCAGGACCTCGGCCGCGATGTGCTTGATCTGCTCTGCCCGCTTCAGGGCGTGTGGACCGGCCATGACTCTCCTCCCTCTTGACGGACGGGGCCGCCGGCCTGCTGGCCGGCGACCCCTCCCGTCGTGCGTTGCCGCTGCCTCAGGCGCGCGGCTTCTCCACCATCTCGAAGGTCTCGATGACGTCGCCGACGTGGATGTCGGAGTAGTTCTGCAGCGTCATGCCGCACTCGAACCCCTCGCGCACCTCGGTGACGTCGTCCTTCTCGCGACGTAGCGTGTTGATGCTGGTCTCCGCCACGACGATGCCGTCGCGGAGCAGCCTCGCCTGCGCATGGCGACGGACGACACCCTCGGTGATCATGCAGCCCGCGATCGCACCGATCTTGGACGAGCGGAAGATCTCTCGGATCTCCGCCTGGCCTCGGACCTGCTCCTCGAACTCCGGCTTGAGCATGCCCTTGAGCGCCGCCTCGATGTCGTCCACCGCCTGGTAGATGACCGAGTAGTAACGGATGTCGACGCCCTCCGCGTCCGCCAGCTGCGTCGCCTTGCCCTGCGGGCGGACGTTGTAGCCGAGGATGACCGCGTTGGAGGCCGACGCGAGCGAGACGTTGGTCTCGGTGATGGCACCGACACCACGGTCGATGATGCGCACCGACACGTCCTCGCCCACCTCGATCTTGAGCAGCTCGTCCTCCAGGGCCTCCACGGAGCCGGCGGTGTCGCCCTTGAGGATGAGGTTGAGCTCCTGCGTCTCACCGCTCTCGAGCTGCGCGAACAGCTGCTCGAGCGTCTTGCGACGGGTCGACTTCGCGAGCTGGGCGGCGCGCATGCGCGACTCGCGACGCTCGGCGATCTGGCGGGCCTTCCGGTCGTCCTCGACGACCAGGAAGTTGTCGCCGGCCCCGGAGACCGAGGTCAGACCGAGCACCTGCACCGGCATCGAGGGCGGAGCCTCGGTGACGTTCTCGCCGTCGTCGTCGATCAGGGCGCGGACGCGGCCGTGGGCCGAGCCGGCCACGATCGAGTCGCCCACCCGCAGGGTGCCGCGGTGCACGAGCACCGTGGCCACCGGGCCGCGCCCCTTGTCGAGGTGCGCCTCGATCGCGACACCCTGCGCCGGCATGTCGGGGTTCGCCCGCAGGTCGAGCTCGGCGTCGGCGGTCAGGACGATCGCCTCCAGCAGCTGGTCGAGGTTCGTCCGCTGCGTCGCCGACACGTCGACGAACATGGTGTCGCCGCCGTACTCCTCCGGCACCAGGCCGAACTCGGTCAGCTGGCCACGGACCTTCGTCGGGTCGGCGCCCTCGCGGTCGATCTTGTTGACGGCCACGACGATCGGCACCTCGGCCGCCTTCGCGTGGTTCATGGCCTCGATCGTCTGAGGCATCACGCCGTCGTCGGCCGCGACCACGAGCACTGCGATGTCGGTGGACTTCGCACCACGGGCACGCATGGCGGTGAACGCCTCGTGGCCCGGGGTGTCGATGAAGGTGACCTTGCGCTCGTTGCCGTCGACCTCGGTCTCGACCTGGTAGGCACCGATGGCCTGCGTGATGCCGCCGGCCTCGCCGGCCACCACGTTGGCGTGGCGCAGCGCGTCGAGCAGCTTGGTCTTTCCGTGATCGACGTGACCCATGACGGTGACGATGGGCGGGCGAGGCGCGAGGTCCTCCTCGTCGCCCTCGTTCTCGCCGAACTCGATGTCGAAGCTCTCCAGCAGCTCGCGGTCCTCGTCCTCGGGGGACACGACCTCGATCTCGTAGTTGAGCTCGGCACCCAGCACCTGAAGGGTGTCGTCGGCGACCGACTGCGTGGCGGTGACCATCTCGCCGAGGTTGAACAGCACCTGCACGAGGTTGGCCGGCTCGACGCCGATCTTCTCGGCGAGGTCGGTCAGCGAGGCGCCGCGCGCCAGACGGATCTTGGAGCCGTCACCGGGACGGATCCGCACGCCGCCGATCGTCGGCGCCTCCATCTGGTCGAACTCTTGCCTGCGTTGCTTCTTCGACTTGCGGCCACGACGCCCGGGGGCCCCGTTGCGACCGAACGCACCCTGCGTGAGATCGGAAGAGCGTCG
>ERZ501047.439-NODE-439-length-13972-cov-17.266868_pt1 | contig 13972 bp, 9 predicted proteins | sample MGYA00510868_ERZ501047 | MGnify/ENA primary metagenome ERZ501047 (study PRJEB25958, sample SAMN03398593) | human skin metagenome | study: EMG produced TPA metagenomics assembly of the Human Skin Microbiome Metagenome (human skin metagenome) data set. | reverse complement strand
TGCTCCGGGCGGGTCGTCATACCGTCTCGCCGGACCGGGAGAGCCCAGAGACGCTCGTATGCCGAGCCGCCCTACCCGCCCGGACGGGGCGAACGCACGAGATCGGGGCTGCTGCTGGTGGCTATCACCAGGAGCAGCCCCGATCTCGTGAGGACCGGTCAGGCGGGGGCGGGGACGTTGGCCAGGGGGATCGGCTGGAACATCGGCGGCTCCTCGTCGGGCGTCAGCGCCGTCGGGTGGTCCGATATGCGATCACGCTGCTCGACACCGCAAATCCCATCCGGCCGGTCATCACCGTCGTGCGGTGCTCGCGCGGACGATCAGGCGCGGTGGGACGACGATGGCCTGGGACACCGGGATGGCGCCTTGGGCAGATGGGGTGTCGAGGCGTTCAAGCAGGAGGGTGACCAGGTGCTCGCCGATGGCGCGGAAGTCCTGCCTCACGCTGGTCAGGGGAGGCCAGAGGCACTCCGCGCTGACGTCGTCGAAACCGACCAGGGCGACGTCTTCGGGGATTCGCAGCCCGGCTTCGTGCATGGCGCGCATGACACCGCTGGCCATCTCGTCGTTCGCGACGAAGACGGCCCGGACGCCGTCCTGCGCGGCTAGGTGCCGTCCCGCCTGGTATCCCGAGGCGGGGGTCCAGTCGCCATGGAGGGGTTCGGGGATCGGGCGACCGGCTGTCTGGAGAGCTCGTCGCCACCCCTGCTGCCGCTGCTGGGACTGGATCGAGTTCTCGGGGCCCGCGACCAGGTGGACCGTGTGGGCGCCGGTGCCGAGCAGGTGCTCGACGGCCAGCTGCGCGCCACCTGCCTGGTCGAGTCCGACGGTGGGCAGCGACAGGGTGCGGGAGTCGGTCACGACCACGGGCATGTTCGCGGGGAATCGCAGTTGGTCGATCTCGGCGGTCTCCAGACCGAGGACGACCAGGCCGGCGACTCCTTGGCGCGAACGCAGCATCGCGCGGTTGAGGTCGTCGGAGGAGCCGGTGGGAGCAACGGTCAGGGACACGTCGTAGCTGCGTTCGCGGGCCGTGGCGCAGACGGCTTCGATGATCTTGGCCTCGCCGGTGCGGCTGATGTGGTGCGCGACCAAACCGAGGCTGGTGGAGCGGCCGGCGCGCAGGACGCGTGCTGCCGCATTGGGGGTGTACCCCAGGCGGGCCATGACCTCCAGCACACGGTCGCGCGTCTCGGGAAGGACGTTGTCGGCGCCGTTGGCCACCCGGGAGACGGTCTGAGCGGACACGCCGGCGAGGGACGCGACGTCCTTGGCGGTAGGGCGCCCGATCCATCCGACGCCGCCGCGGCGCCCGGTGCTGCTCAGCTGGGTCATGGGCGGGGTCCCTTCTGGTAAGTGGTGGCCGCGGAGGCGCGGCCGATGGCGGCGGTAGGACGCGGCAACGGTACCGTCACGGGCCCGTTCGTCCGGGTGTCCGGCGAGATCACAGCAGCCGCTCGGCCGGGCTGCCAGGGGCGGCCCGGTGGATGACCGGCTCGGCGAGCCATCCCCGGGAGGCACCGGAAGCACTCCCATGTTTGCGCTATCACAACCGTTTCGCAACCCTTGACAACTGCCCACGGCGTGCGGATGCTTGACGAAATAACGTCTGTGGTAACGCAAACATAGGTATGGTTCGGTCGACGCTGACCCAGTCCGTCGTGGGTCCCTCCGGGGGCCGGGGGCGGTCCTGGCGGCGACCGCGGCCTCGAAAGTCCCCTCGTGGCTCACTGTCACGAGCTCGAGCACCCCAGCGGTTCAGGAGCACCAACGATGATGGTTCCGAAGCACCACGAGGATCTGAGCGTCCTGCACGAGAACACCCTGCCGGCGCGGTCCTACTACATCCCCGGGTCTGGTCCGTTGCCCGACGTGGTCAACGCCCGTCGCGACTCCGACCGGGTGCGCCTGCTCAACGGCACCTGGGCATTCAGCTGTCACGCCAGCGTGCGCGACCTCCCGGACGACTTCTGCTCGCCCGAGCGCGACCTGGGGGCTATGGACGCGGTACAGGTTCCCGGCACCTGGCAGGCCGCCGGCTACGACGCGCACCAGTACACGAACGTGCGCTACCCCATCCCGCTGGATCCGCCGTTCGTCCCCCAGGACAATCCGTGCGGGGTGTACACCCTGGACCTCGAGCACGAGCCCCGCTCCGGTACGCCACGCTCCTACCTGGTGTTCGAGGGCGTGGACTCGTGCTTCTACGTGTGGTTGAACGGCCGCTACGTGGGTTATAGCCAGGTGACGCACGCGACCAGCGAGTTTGACGTCACGGACGTGCTCCAGCCCGGCAGCAACCGACTCGTCGTGCTCGTCGTCAAGTGGTGCGACGGGACCTATCTGGAAGACCAGGACAAGTTCCGCACGAGCGGCATCATCCGCGACGTATACCTGCTCACGCGTCCTGAGTCGGTGCTCTTCGACTACTTCGTCACCACCACCCTGGGCATCGAGGACGCGTGCGTCCTGGTGCGCGGCACCTACCGGGGGGAGCCTGTGCCCACCCGCGTCACCCTGACCGCCGCGGACGGGACGATCGTCGCGACCGGCGACATGGGGCCGGGAGGAGACGAGCAGGGGTACACCCACCGGTGCGAGCTGCGGGTGGACCAGCCGCGGCTGTGGAACCCCGAGGCCCCCTACCTGTACACGCTGCAGGTGCAGACCCCCGGTGAGGTGATCACGGACCAGGTCGGGATCCGGGAGGTCGGGATCCAGGACGTGGTACTGCAGCTCAACGGCGCCCCGGTCACCATCCGTGGCGTCAACCGCCACGACTCCGACCCCGAGACCGGCCCGGTGGTCGACCTGGAACACATGCGACACGACCTGGCGCTCATGCGACAGCACAACATCAATGCCGTCCGCAGCTCGCACTACCCGAACGACCCCCGGTTCTACCAGCTGTGCGACCAGTACGGCTTCCTGGTCATGTCCGAGGCCGACAACGAGAGCCACGGCACCCAGACGCAGTTCCTGGCCGACGACTCCTGGGACAACGTCGTCGAGCACTGGAACGACCTCATCGCCGACAACCCGGACTGGACCGACGCCACGGTCGACCGCGTGCAGCTGTGCGTCCGGCGGGAGAAGAACCGGCCCAGCATCATCTCCTGGTCTGCCGGCAACGAGTGCGCCTATGGCTGCACCCTGGAGCAGGCGCTGCAGTGGATGAAGGGCTTCGACCCGACCCGCCTCACCCACTACGAGAGCTCCTACTACCGGGACTCCAAGCGGCGCTACGACTACTCCAACATCGACCTGTACAGCCGGATGTACCCCACCCAGGCCGAGATGAAGGACTACCTGGCGACCGACCCGGACAAGCCGCTGATCCTGGTGGAGTACTGCCACGCCATGGGCAACGGGCCTGGCGACCTCGAGGACTACTGGCAGCTGATCAACGACGACCCTCGCCTGTGCGGCGGGTTCGTGTGGGAGTGGTGCGACCATGCGGTCCTTGCGGGCCGAACCGCTGACGGGCGACCGCGGTACCTGTACGGCGGCGACTCCGGAGAGACGATTCACGACGGCAACTTCTGCGTCGACGGGCTGGTCTCGCCGGACCGGCGCCCCCATCCGGGGCTGCTGGAGCTGAAGAACGTCCAACGCCCCGCACGCGTCCTCGGCTACGACCACGACAACGGTTCCTTCACCGTACGCAACGACCTCGACTTCACCGACCTGGCCGCCCACGCCACCCTGTCCTGGCGACTCGTGTGCGACGGCGAGGTCGTCGACGCCCAGGACGGCATCGTCCTCGACGGCCCTGTGGCCCCCCACCAGGTCGTGCAGGTGTCGTGCCGACCCCCGGTCCCCGCGGCCGGACGATGCCACCTGCAGGTCCGCTACCACCTGCGCCACGACGACGGGATACGCCCGGCCGGTCATGAGCTCGGGATGGACGAGGTCGAGGTGCCCACCGCCGACCCCCGCAACCAGCGCGCCCTGGCCGAGAAGCCCGCGGCGAGGGGCGCCACCCCCACCGTGGCACGCACCGACCGCAGCATCGTCGTCGCCGGTGAGGGCTTCCGGTACGTCTTCGACCCGACCACCGGCCTGCCCCAGACGCTGCGCGTGAACGGCACGGACCTGCTCGAGCGGCCCGCCGAGATGAACATCTGGCGCGCTCCCACCGACAACGACCGACGCATCCGCCTGGAGTGGGAACGAGCCCACTACCACCAGGCACAGGCACGCGCCTACACGTGCGACGTCACCACGACCCCCGACGGGGCCGTGATCATCGACGCCGACATGTCGATGGTGGCCCCCACCGTGCAGCCCATCCTGCGGATGAGCACTCGATGGACCATCCACGCCTGCGGCACCCTCAGGGTGCGCATGGACGTGCGCCGCGCGCCGGAGTTTCCCCCTCTGCCACGCCTGGGGCTGCGCTTCTTCCTGCCCGCCCAGGTCGACCAGGTCTGCTACATCGGGCTCGGCCCCGGGGAGAACTACCCCGACAAGCGTCGCGCCAGCTGGCACGGCCGGTTCGACAGCACCGTCGACACCCTCGGCACGCCCTATCTGCGCCCGCAGGAGAACGGCAGCCGCGGCGACTGCGACTGGCTGAGGCTGACCGGCGGCGACGCGTCCCTGACCGTGACCGGCGCCGCCCCGTTCTCCTTCAACGCCTCCACCGCCACCCAGGAAGCGCTCCAGGCAGCACGGCACGACACCGAGGTCCAGCCCAGCGGATCCACCGTCCTGTGCCTGGACCACGCGATGGCCGGCATCGGGTCGAACAGCTGCGGCCCCGAGCTGCTGGAGCAGTACCGCGTCGACGCCGACACGTACCTCATCGACTTCACCCTCACCCCGGTCGCCCACTGACCCCCATCGCACAAGGACACGACCATGAGCACGGCATCCCCTGCGTCCCTGACGCACAAGAAATACCTGACCTGGGGCAACAAGATCGGCTACGGCTCCGGCGACGTCGCCGGCAACGTCGTCTACGCCCTCCTGTCGGCCTTCGTCATGATCTACCTGACCGACCAGGTCGGACTGAACGCCGGCGTCATCGGCACACTGATGATGGTCGCCCAGCTGTTCAACGGTGTCACCGACATCGGCTTCGGTGCCCTGCTGGACCGGACCCACACCCGCATGGGCAAGGCCCGACCCTGGATGCTTTGGCCCTACTTCGGCTGCGCGCTGACCCTGGTGGCCTGCTTCGCCATCCCCGACAGCCTCGGCGAGACCAGCCAGTACGTCTGGTTCTTCATCGCCTACACCCTGCTCAACAGCGTCTTCTTCACTGCCAACAACATCGCCTACTCCGCGCTGACAGCACTCATCACCAAGAACCCCGCCGAGCGTGTCCAGATGGGCTCGATCCGCTTCATGTTCGCCTTCACCACGAGCATGCTCATCCAGACCCTCACGGTCCAGGGCGTGCGCGCCCTCGGAGGCGGCGCGGACGGATGGCGTTGGATTGCCGTGATCTACGCCGTCATCGGCCTGGCGGTCAACACCCTGTCGGTGCTGTCGGTCAAGGAACTGCCCGCCACCGAGCTCGACGAAGGACGCGACGTCCAGGCCACCGAGACGTACACCTTCAAGGAGGGTGCCCGCCTACTCCTGGCGAACAAGTTCTACCTGATCATCCTGGTCGTCTACCTGGTGCAGCAGATCTTCACCGCGACGCTGAACATGGGCATCTACTTCATGACCTACGTCCTCAACGACGCGACCCTTCTGGGCATGTTCGCGTGGGCCATCAACATCCCGATCATCCTCGGCCTGCTGTTCACCCCGGTCCTGGTCGCCAGGTTCGGACAGATGTACAAGGTCAACCTGTGGGGCTACATCATCGCCGTCATCGGCCGCATCGGCGTCGTGATCGGCGGCTATCTGGGCAACATCCCCGTCATGCTCGCCTTCTCTGCGATCGCCTCGTTCGGCATGAGCCCCCTGCAAGGCACCCTGAACGCCCTCATCGCCGAGGCCTCTGAGCACACGCTGCTGCGCACGGGCAAGCGCATCGACGGGATGATGTTCTCCTGCACCACCTTGGGTGTGAAGATCGGCGGAGGCATCGGGACCGCACTCGCCGGCTGGCTGCTCGCCGCCAGCGGCTACGTCGGCAAGGCCGCTACCCAGAGCACCTCGGCGATCAACATGCTCTACTTCATGTACTTGTGGATCCCCGCCATCGCCACCGCCATCATCCTGTTCTTCCTCAGTCGTCTCGACGTCGAGAAGGCCAACAACAAGATCCGCGCCACGTTGAGCCCCGCCGCCAGCTGAGCTGACCCTGAGGGGTGGGTCCACCGACGGGAGAACCCGGTGGTGTGCGGCCCGTCGGGGACCGGGAAGACGTTCCTGCTCGAAGCCCTCGGTCGGCAAGCCGCCGAGGAAAGGCTCAAGGTCGCCTGGTTCACCCTGGAAGACCTCGGCGTCCAAACCAGCGGCAGCTCCGTTCGCCCCACCCAAGCACGGCCGGCCAAGGGGTGAGCCCCTTGGGCTGAGACCCCGGTCGTTGGTGGCCGCAGCCCCGTGGGCAGATCCCATGGCCACCACCGAGCCATGACCGGGACGCGAACGATTGGTGACCAACGACCCAGGCGGAGGGGCGTGGCGCGACGGGGCAGCCGGGGCGAGTGACAGGGGCTAAGAGAACGGCCCCCGGACGGCGAGATCCGGGGGCCGATCTGGTGGGCAAGGGGGGACTTGAACCCCCACGTCCTTGCGGACACTGGCACCTGAAGCCAGCGCGTCTGCCATTCCGCCACTTGCCCGTGGCTGCGCGCGATCCGGGGACCACGTGCGACGCCCCATCTTGCCCTATGCCCGCGCCAGTCACCAAACCGAGACCCCGCGCCAGGCAGCCTCCACCGGCCGGACAGACGCCGCCGTTACGATGCCAGACGAGTCCGTGTGTCGCCGTAGGTCGCAGAGGGAGGAGCGCCGGTGGGACTGTTCGACAATCTCGAGAGCAAGCTGTCGTCCATGGTCAACGGCGCCTTCGCCAAGGCGTTCAAGTCGAGCGTGCAGCCGGTGGAGATCGCGAGCGCGATCCGCACGGCGATGGACGACAAGGCGGCGGTGGTGGGCCAGGGGCGCACGATCGTGCCCAACCTCTACACGATCGCGCTCAGCCCGAGCGACTACGACCAGCTCAGCCAGTACTCCGACGGCCTGACGGACGAGCTCGTCGCCGCCGCCGAGGACCACGCCGACAGCCAGCGCTACCGCCCGGCGGGGCCGCTGCGGGTGATCCTCAGCGAGGACGCCGAGCTCGAGACCGGCGTCTTCAAGCTGCGCCCGGCGAGCGCCAAGGACCCGTGGGCCGTGTCGGCCGAGCGGCGGCCCGCGCGCCGACCCGCCCCCGGTCCTGACGAGAGCGGGTATGCCGACCGCCGCCGCGAGGACGCCGACCCGCGAGGCGGCGGGGCGCCGGCATACGGCCCGGGCTCGGCCGCCATCCCCGGGGACGTCTCCGGCGGCGTCGGTCAAGGCCTGGGCGGCGCGGCGGCAGGAGCGGGATCCGCGGCCGCAGCGAGCACCTACCGCCCGCTCGAGCGCGCCGACCCCTACGCCGCCGACGGCTACGACGACCGGCACGACGACCTGCAGGCCACCCGCCCGCAGCAGCCCGCCCGCCCCGCGCCCGAGCCTCGCCGCCCGGACCCGACCCGCCGGCCGTGGCTGGACATCGACGGTGACCGCTACCCGCTGCTGGGGGCGATCACGGTCATCGGGCGGGACGGGGTGGCCGACATCGTGCTCGATGACCCGGGCATCTCGCGGCAGCACGCCGAGATCCGTATCACCCACGACGGCCCGCACCTCGTCGGCTCGATCCGCGACCTCGGCAGCACCAACGGAACTTTCGTCGAGGGCCACCGGATCACGAGCCAACGCCTGGCCGACGGCGATCGGGTGACCGTGGGGCGGACGTCCTTCGCCTTCCGCCTGGGCCGGGGATGACATGAGCGAGCTGACCCTCACGATCATCCGGCTGGGCCTGCTGGTCGGGCTGTGGTTCTTCGTGTTCAGCCTGGCGGGCGTGCTGCGACGCGACCTCTACGGCACGCGCGTCTCTCCCCGCGCCGGGCGTCGTCCGGCGGTGGCACCACGGCGCCGGTCCAACGAGCCGACCCGCATCGTGGTCACCGAGGGTGGTCTGCGCGGCACGACGATCAACCTCAAGGAGTCCGGCGTGCTCGTCGGCCGCAACCCGGAGTGCACGCTGATCCTCGACGACGACTTCGCGAGCGGGCGCCACTGCCGCGTCTACCGCGACGACCAGGGGTGGAAGGTCGAAGACCTGCGCTCCACCAACGGCACCTATCTCGGCGAGGAGCGGCTCACCGACATCACGCCGGTCGGGGCCGGCAGCCAGCTGCGGATCGGTCGCACCGTCCTCGAGCTGAGGAAGTAGCCCATGCCCATGGCCGTGCGCTATGCCGCACGATCCCACGTCGGCCTGGTCCGGGACAGCAACCAGGACAGCGGGTATGCCGGCCCCCACCTGCTCGCCGTGGCCGACGGCATGGGGGGCCACGCGGGCGGTGACGTGGCGAGCTCCACGGCGATCGGCGCCATGGTGCACCTGGACGACGACACCCACGGGTCGCGGGCCCTGCAGCACCTCGAGGACGCCATCGCGAGCGCCAACGCCGAGCTGCACGACGTCGCGCAGGAGCAGCCCGAGCTGCACGGCATGGGCACCACCGTCACGGCGCTGCTGCGCACCGACAACAAGCTGGCGCTGGCGCACATCGGCGACTCGCGGGCCTACCTGCTGCGCGGGGAGGAGCTGACCCAGCTCACCCACGACCACACCTATGTCCAGACGCTGGTCGACGACGGGCGCATCTCGGCCGACGAGGCCGAGCACCACCCGCAGCGGTCGATGGTGACGCGCGTGCTGACCGGGCAGCCGGGCGACGAGCCCGACGTGTCCTGGCGCGAGCTGCGCCACGGCGACCGCTACCTCGTCTGCTCGGACGGGGTGAGCGGGTTCGTCGCGCACGACACCATCGCCGAGATCCTCGCCACCGTGCCCGACCCGGGCCGCGCCGCCGACCGGCTCGTCGACCTCGCCCTGCGCTCCGGAGGTCAGGACAACATCACCGCGATCGTCGCCGACGTCGTCCGCCTGTCCGACGGCGAGGGCCCGTCCACGCGCCCGCAGGTCGTGGGGGCCGCCGCCGCGCGGCAGATGCCCCGCGCCATCCCCGACACCCCCGCCGCCCGCGCCGCCGCCCTGACGCGCTCCGCGAGCGGCGCCACCGCCGAGCCGCAGGTCACCCTGGCCGAGGAGGGCGGCGTGTCGCGATGGTCGCGCCTCGCCAAGGTCGTCGCCTCCGTCGTCCTGACCCTGGTCGTGCTCGCCGGCCTCGCCTACGCCGGCTGGCGGTGGACCCAGCAGCAGTACTACGTGGGCACCCAGGACGACCGCGTCACCATCTATCGGGGCCTGGACCAGACGGTCGGCCCGGTCTCGCTGTCCAGCACGGCCGAGCGCACCGACATCCCGGTCGCGGACCTCCCCGACTTCTATCGCACCCGGGTGACCGACGGCGTCACGGCCGGCAGCCTGGAGGCCGCCCGTGCGGTGGTCGCCGACCTGCGGACCCAGGCAACGGCCTGCGCCGCGGCCAAGGCCCAGGGCCGTCCCTGCGGCGGGCCCGTCACCACGACCACGTCGCCCGGCGCCACGCCCACCCCCTCCACGCCCTCCGCGGCGACGACGGCCCAGACCGCTCCCGCGTCCGCCGCCACGTCGCCCCGTGCGGCGACCAGCGCCTCCAGCCCGGCGGTGACCCCGTGACCACCGTCTCGTCATACCGCCCTCGGACCGGTCGCAACGTCGAGCTGCTGCTCACCCTGCTCGCCGTCGCGCTCGTGATGCTCGCCTATGCCAACGTCGGCCTGCAGACCCAGGGCCGCCTGCCCACCGACATGGTGACCAACGGTGCCGGCCTGCTCGGGATCGGCGTCGCCTTCCACCTCGCGCTGCGCTGGCGGGCGAGCTATGCCGACCCGCTGCTCCTGCCGATCGCGCTGCTGCTCAACGGGCTCGGGCTGGTGATGATCCACCGCATCGACCTCGAGGGCACCCAGGAGGGCGTCCTCGCACCGCGCCAGCTGCTGTGGAGCGCCGTGTCGGTGGTGGCGGCGATCGCGCTGCTGCTGTGGCTGCGCGACCATCGCCGGCTGCGGCGCTACACCTACACCTTCATGGCCGCGGGCGTGATCCTGCTGCTCCTGCCGCTGCTGCCCGTGATCGGCGACGCGCAGTACGGCTCCCGCATCTGGATCCGCATCGGGCCGTTCGGCCTGCAGCCCGGCGAGATCGCCAAGGTCGTCCTCGCGATCTTCTTCGCCGGCTACCTCGTCCAGACGCGGGACGTGCTCTCGCTCATCGGCCGGCGGGTGCTCGGCTTCCCGCTGCCGCGCGCCCGCGACCTCGGGCCGATCCTCGTGGCGTGGGCGTTGAGCCTGTGCATCCTCGTCTTCGAGAAGGACCTCGGGTCCTCCCTGCTGTTCTTCGGCCTGTTCGTCGCCATGCTCTACGTCGCGACCGAGCGCGTGTCCTGGATCGCGCTCGGCCTGACGATGTTCTGCGGCGGCGCCTACGTCGCGTGGCTGCTGTTCAGCCACGTGCAGACGCGCGTCGACCTGTGGATGGATCCCTTCTACAAGGGGCTGTCGCAGGTGGGGATGGGCATCATGGGTATGGCGTCCGGCGGGCTCCTCGGCACCGGTCTCGGCCAGGGCCACCCCGAGATCACGCCGTTCGCCAAGTCCGACTACATCGTCGCGAGCCTCGCGGAGGAGCTCGGGCTGTTCGGGTTGTTCGCGATCCTCGCGCTCTACGCCATCCTCGTCGAACGCGGCCTGCGCACCGCGATCGGTGTCCGGGACGGCTTCGGCAAGCTGCTCGCGGCCGGCCTGGCGTTCGGGATGGCCCTGCAGGTCTTCGTCATCGTCGGGGGCCTCACCCGCGTCATCCCCTTGACCGGCCTGACGACGCCGTTCCTGTCGGCCGGTGGGTCCAGCCTGATCGCCAACTGGAGCATCATCGCGCTGCTCCTGCGCATCAGCGACCAGGCCCGACGACCCATCGACGACGGTGACGACCCCGACCAGCCGCTCGGCTCCGACGAGGCGACCCAGGTGGTGCGGACCCGATGAACCCGCCCATCCGCCGCCTCGCCGTCGTGGCCGCCATCCTGTTCTGCAGCCTGCTGATCTCGTCGACGTCGATCATGTTCTTCCAGGCCAAGGCCCTCGGCGACCGCAGCGACAATCGCCGCAGCGTCCTGGCGTCCTACGACCGCGAGCGCGGCCAGATCCTCCTCGGCGGCACCCCGATCGCCAGATCCGTGGCCACCGACGACGAGCTCAGGTGGGAGCGCACCTATCCCTCCGGACGTCTCTACAGCCACGTGACGGGCTACTACTCGTTCACCTACGGTGCCGGGGGCGGCATCGAGGGCGCCGAGGACGAGCTGCTCTCCGGCAGATCCGACAAGCTCTTCTACCGCCGGATCAGCGACCTGGTCAGCGGACGGCAGCCCGCGGGCGCCTCCGTCGAGCTCACCATCCGCCCCGAGGTGCAGCAGGCGGCCGAGAAGGCGCTCGGCGACCAGCGCGGGGCCGTGGTCGCCCTCGACCCGCGCACCGGCGCGATCCTCGCCATGGTCAGCCACCCGACCTACGACCCGGCGGCGCTGTCCAGCCACCGCTTCTCCGCCGTCACCGACGCCTGGAAGTCCCTCAACGCCGACCCCTCCAAGCCCCTGGTCAACCGGTCCATCGGGGGCGACCTCTACCCGCCCGGCTCGGTCTTCAAGCTCGTGACCACGGCCGCGGCCCTGTCCTCCGGGCAGTATGACGTCACCTCCCGCATCCCCGCCCCGGCACAGCTCAAGCTGCCGCTGTCGTCCGTCCCCCTCACCAACTGGCAGAACGGCTCGTGCACGGGCTCTGACCAGATCACCCTCCAGAAGGCGCTGGAGACGTCGTGCAACTCAGCCTTCGGCGGCATCGGGATCCAGCTCGGGGGCGACGCCCTGGCCGACCAGGCCGCCAAGTTCGGCTTCGGCGACGAGCTGCGGGTGCCGATGCGGGTGACCCCGAGCAAGGTGCCGACGGGGATGGACAAGGCCCAGTCCGCGCAGGCCGCGATCGGGCAGTACGACGTCCGCGTCACCCCGCTGCAGGTCGCCATGGTGAGTGCCGCCATCGCCAACAAGGGCGTCGTCATGCGCCCGCACCTGATCGCCTCGGTGCGCGGCGACAACCTCAGCGTCCTCGACGAGACCAAGCCGGAGCAGCTGTCCAAGGCCGTCACCTCCGAGGTCGCCGACCAGGTCGCCCAGATGATGCGCGGCGTGGTCGAGGACGGGACCGGGTCCAACGCCCGGATCCCCGGTGTCGAGGTCGGCGGCAAGACCGGCACGGCGCAGCAGGGCAACGACAAGGCGCCGCACGCCTGGTTCACCGCCATCGCCCCGCTCACCGCGTCGGCCGACCAGCCCCAGGTGGCGGTCGCCGTCGTGGTCGAGGATGGTGGGTCCGCCGGGCGCGAGACGGGTGGCAACAAGGTCGCCGCCCCCATCGCCAAGGAGGTCATGGAGGCGGTGATCCGCAAGTGAGCAGGCTGATCGGCGGCCGCTACGAGCTCGGCGAGGAGATCGGCCGCGGCGGCATGGCCACCGTCCACGAGGCGCACGACGTCCGCCTCGGCCGCCGGGTCGCCATCAAGATGCTCCACGCCGGCCGGCTCGGCGACCGGACCTTCCAGGGACGCTTCCGCCGCGAGGCGCAGGCCGCCGCCAGCCTCAACCACCCGCACATCGTCGCGGTGTTCGACTCCGGCGAGGACATCGTCACCAACAGCGTCGGCCTGCAGGAGGTCATCCCCTACATCGTCATGGAGCGGGTCCAGGGGCACACCCTCAGCCAGCTCATGCACGACCGCGGCGCCTTCTCGGCCGACGAGGCCATGCGCATCGTCATGCGGGTGCTGTCCGCCCTCGGCTACTCCCACCAGCGCGGCATCGTGCACCGGGACGTCAAGCCCGGCAACGTCATGCTGACCGACGACGGCGACGTCAAGGTGATGGACTTCGGGATCGCCCGCGGGGGCGGGGAGTCGACCGCCACCATGACCCAGACCCAGGCCGTCATCGGCACCGCGCAATACCTCTCGCCCGAGCAGGCCCGCGGCCAGGACGTCGACGGCCGCTCCGACCTCTACTCGGCCGGGTGCCTGCTCTTCGAGCTGGTGACGGGGCGGCCGCCGTTCGTCGGCGACTCACCGCTCGCCATCGCCTACCAGCACGTCGGCGAGGATCCCTCGATGCCGTCCAGCCACGAGCACAGCATCCCCCGCGCGCTCGACACGGTGATCATGCACGCGCTGGTCAAGGACCGGGACCGCCGCTACCAGACCGCCGACGAGTTCCGTGACGACCTCGAGGCGGCGCGCGCGGGACGCCCGCTCAGCCCGGCGGCGCAGGCGACGGCCGCCGCCCTGTTCGCCCCCACCGAGAGCATCGACCGGGCCGACGTGCTGGCGGGCCCCCCGGGCGGGGCGACGTCCGCGACGGCTGGCGGTGCCGGAGCTGTTGGTGCCGGAGCTGCTGGCGCCGGCGGCGCGCTGGCCGGGTCGCAGTGGTATCGCGCCCGCTGGGTCGACGTCCGGATGGGTGGCACCGACCTGGCCAACGCGGTGTTCACCGAGTCGGGCTGGGAGCGGGTGGCGGCCGAGGGCGTCGAACACGACCGACTGCATGATCAGGGCGTCCAGCGGGAGCGCACCGGCATGGTTCGAGACCAGCAATGCCGGCCCCTTCGCGGGGACGTTCTCGAGACCGCGCACCTCGGCGCGGAACCAGCGCGTCGCGAGGAAGCGGAGCACCGGCATGACGATGCGCTCGGCGAACTCGGGGTCGAGGCCGAACTCGTCGACGGCGTAATCACCCGAGATGCGCGATCGCGC
>ERZ501047.432-NODE-432-length-14106-cov-4.919650_pt1 | contig 14106 bp, 6 predicted proteins | sample MGYA00510868_ERZ501047 | MGnify/ENA primary metagenome ERZ501047 (study PRJEB25958, sample SAMN03398593) | human skin metagenome | study: EMG produced TPA metagenomics assembly of the Human Skin Microbiome Metagenome (human skin metagenome) data set. | reverse complement strand
GACGTCCGGGTCGGTTCCGGCCGGGATCACGCTCATCGACAGCAGCGAGTCCTCGCCGCGGAACTTCATACCGGTCACGCCGGAGGTCGGGCGCCCCATCGGTCGCAACTGGGTGTCGTCGGCGGCGAAGCGTGCCGACTGTCCCTTGCGGGAGACCAACAGCAGGTCGTCCACATTGGCGACCAGGCCGGCGCCGACGAGTTCGTCGCTCTCGCGCAGGTTGATCGCGATCACGCCGCCGCTGCGCGGGGAGTCGTATTCGGCCAGGCGGGTCTTCTTCACCAGTCCCGCCTTGGTGGCCAACACCAGGTATGGGGCGGCTTCGTAGTCGCGGATGGCGAGCACCGAGGCGATCTCCTCGCCCGGCTGGAAGGCCATCAGGTTGGCCACATGCTGGCCCTTGGCGTCGCGGCCGGCGTCGGGCAGCTCATACGCCTTGGCCCGGTAGACGCGGCCCAGGTTGGTGAAGAAGAGCAGCCAGTGGTGGCTGGTGGTGGTGAAGAAGTGGGAGACCACATCCTCGCCGCGCAATTGTGCTCCGCGCACCCCCTTGCCGCCGCGGCGCTGGGAGCGGTACTCGGCCACCCGGGTGCGCTTCGCGTAGCCGCCGCGGGTGATGGTGACGACCACATCCTCCTCCGGGATGAGGTCCTCCATCCGCATATCCCCGTCGAAGGGCACGATCTCGGTGCGCCGGTCGTCGCCGAACTTGCGGACCACCTCGGCGAGTTCGTCGGAGATGATCGAGCGCTGCCGCTCCGGACGGGCCAGGATGTCCTGGTAGTCGAGAATCTCGGCCTCGATCTCGTCGTGCTCGTCGATGATCTTTTGGCGCTCCAGCGCGGCCAGGCGGCGCAGCGGCAACTCGAGAATGGCGTTGGCCTGCGCCTCGTCGATATCCAGCAGCTCGATCAACCCGCTGCGGGCCTCATCCACCGTCGGACTGCGCCGGATCAGGGCAATGACCTCGTCCAACTGATCCAGCGCCTTGAGTAGGCCGCGCAGCAGGTGGATGCGCTCCTCGGCGCGCCGCAGCCGGTATGCCGTGCGCCGCTGGATGACGTCGATCTGGTGCTCCACCCAGTGTCGGATGAAGGCGTCGATCGGCAGCGTGCGCGGCACCCCGTCGACTAGGGCGAGCATGTTGGCGCCGAAGGTGGTCTGCAGCGGGGTGTGCTTGTAGAGGTTATTGAGAACGACCTTGGCGACCGCATCGCGCTTGAGCACGATGACCAGACGCTGACCGGTGCGCCCGGAGGTCTCGTCGCGGATGTCGGCGATCCCCTGCAGCCGCCCGTCGCGGACCTGCTCGGCGATCCGCTGGGCGAGGGAGTCGGGATTGACCTGATAGGGAAGTTCGGTGACGACCAGGCAGGTGCGGTTCTGGATCTCCTGGACCTCGACGATCGCGCGCATCGAGATCAGCCCGCGTCCGGTGCGATAGGCATCCTCGATGCCCTTACGGCCCATGATCAGCGCGCCGGTCGGGAAGTCCGGCCCGGTGATCCGCGCCATCACCGCGCTCAGCGCCTCCTCCCGAGGGGCATCGGGATTGGCGAGCATCCACTGCGCGGCCTCGGAAACCTCGCGCAAATTGTGCGGCGGGATCTGGGTAGCCATGCCGACCGCGATCCCCGCGCTGCCATTGACCAGCAGATTGGGGAAGCGCGCCGGCAGGACGACCGGCTCGCTCTCCTTGCCGTCGTAATTGGGCCGGAAGTCGACCGTGTTCTGCTCGATGTCGCGGACCATCTCCACCGACAGCGGCGCCAGGCGGCATTCGGTATACCGCGCGGCCGCTGCCGGGTCGTCACCCGGGCTGCCGAAGTTGCCCTGGCCGGCCACCAGCGGATAGCGCATCGACCAGTCCTGCACCAGGCGCACCAGCGCGTCATAGATCGCGCTGTCGCCGTGCGGGTGGTACTTGCCCATGACGTCGCCGACCACGCGGCTGCACTTGTTGAACCCGCGATCGGGCCGGTAGCCGCCGTCCCACATCGCATAGAGCACCCGCCGGTGCACCGGCTTCAGCCCGTCACGGACATCGGGCAGCGCTCGGCTGACGATCACGCTCATCGCGTATTCGATGTAGCTGCGCTGCATCTCCGCGTTCAGATCGATCGGCTCGATCGCGTCCGCGCCCTCGGGGGGAAGTTCAGTCATCGTCTCGTCTCATTGTCATTTGGTATGCCGCCTGGTCGCGGCCCGAGGGGCGCGGGGGTCACGACATACGGGCGTCAGATGTCGAGGAAGCGCACATCACGGGCATTGCGCTGGATGAAACCGCGACGCGACTCCACGTCCTCACCCATGAGGATCGAGAAGATCTCGTCGGCGGCGGCGGCATTCTCCAAGGTCACCTGCAGCAGGGTCCGGTGCGCCGGATCCATGGTGGTCTCCCACAGCTCGGAGTAGTCCATCTCGCCCAGACCCTTGTAGCGCTGGATCGGGTTGTCCTTGGGCAGGCGCCAGCCGGCCGCCTGACCCTCGGCGACCAGACCGTCGCGCTCGCGGTCGGTGTAGGCGAACTGGTGCTCGGCATTGCTCCAGCGGATCCGGTAGAGCGGCGGCTGGGCGAGGTAGACATAGCCGGCCTCGATCAGCGGCTGCATGAACCGGAAAAGCAGGGTCAGCAGCAGGGTGCGGATGTGCATGCCGTCGACATCGGCATCGGCCATCACCACGATCTTGTGGTAGCGCGCCTTCTCGATATCGAAGTCCTCGCCCACCCCGGTGCCGAAGGCCGAGATCAGTGCCTGCACCTCCTGGTTGGCCAGGATCCGGTCCAGGCGGGCCTTCTCGACATTCAGGATCTTGCCGCGGATGGGCAGGATGGCCTGGTTGTAGGGGTTACGGCCGCGCACGGCGGAACCGCCCGCGGAGTCACCCTCGACGATGAAGACCTCGGAGATCGCCGGATCCTTGGCCTGACAGTCGCGCAATTTGCCCGGCAGGCCACCCGACTCCAGCACTCGCTTCCGGGTCGCCTCACGCGCCTTGCGGGCGGCCACGCGGGCCGTGGCGGCCTGGATGGCCTTGCGCACGATGTCCTTGCCGGCGCCGGGGTTGCGCTCCAGCCAGGCGCCGAACTCGGTGGTCATCGCCCGCTGGACGAAGCCCTTGACCTCAGAGTTGCCCAGCTTGGTCTTGGTCTGGCCCTCGAACTGCGGCTCACCGAGCTTCACCGAGATGACCGCGGTCAGGCCCTCGCGCACGTCCTCACCGGTGAGGTTTTCGTCCTTCTCCTTGAGCATCCCCTGGCGGCGCGCGAAGTCGTTGACCAGCTTGGTCAGCGCCGCCCGGAAACCCTCCTCGTGGGTGCCGCCCTCGTGGGTGTTGATCGTGTTGGCGTAGGTGTGCACCGACTCGCTGTATGCCGAGGTCCACTGCATCGCCAACTCCAGCGAGAGGCTCTGCTCGGCGTTCTCGGACTCGATCGCGATGATCTCCTCGTGGACCGGCTCGGCCTTCTTGGAGGAGTTCAGGTGCTGGACGTAATCGACCAGGCCACCGTCATACCGGTAGCTGACGGTGCGGGCCTTGGTGGTTGTGGTCTCCCCGGTCTCGGCCTGCGCCTCGGTGTCCAGGACCTCGGATACCTCGTCCTCGAGGTTGTCCAGGTCGACGTGCTCCTGGGGCTCATCCTCGATGCGCTCGTCGACCAGGTTGATCTGCAGGCATTTGTTGAGGAAGGCGTACTGCTGGAAGCGGGCGCGGATCGTCTCGTAGTCGTATTCGACGGTCTCGAAGATGTCCGGGTCGGCCCAGAAGGTCAGCGTGGTGCCGGTGGCCGAGGTCTCCTCCATCCGCTCCAGCGGACCGGTGGCGACGCCATTCTCGAAGGTGATCCGGTGGGCATGGCCCTTCTGGCGCACGCAGACCTCGAGGCGCGTGGAGAGCGCATTGACCACGGAGGAACCCACACCGTGCAAACCACCGGAGACCTTGTAGCCGCCGCCGCCGAACTTGCCGCCGGCATGCAACTGGGTGAGCACCAGCTCCACCGCGCTGATGCCCTCGGTGGGGTGGATATCGGTGGGGATCCCACGGCCGTTGTCCTTGACCCGGACGCCGCCGTCGGCGCGCAAGGTGACATCGATGGTGTCGGCATAGCCGGCCAGTGCCTCGTCCACGGCATTGTCGACGATCTCCCACACCAGGTGGTGCAGACCGCGCTCGCCGGTGGAGCCGATATACATGCCGGGGCGCTTGCGGACCGCCTCGAGGCCCTCGAGGACCGTGATCGCGCTGGCGTCGTATGCCGGGTCCGCCGTGCTGGTCACCGCGTCGGGGTCACCGGTCTGCGGCTCGGCCGCGCCCGCCGTCGGCGAGGGGATCGAGCCCTGTCCGGTCATCGGGTCGTCCTGGGCGATCGGGTTATCCTGGACTTTCGGGTTGTCGTGGACTGTCGCTGGGTCCGGCGCCATGTCGTTCTCGGGTGTCAGCTCGGGGCTATCCGCCACGGTTCTCCTCAATCCGGTATGACGCCTGGCATCCGCGCGCAACGCTGACGCCCTCAACCCATTGATTTTACCCTCTCCATCCGTACTTCCCGCACATTCCCGGCCCGTCAGGGCCACTCAGAGCCCGCTACCCGCCCGGCGTGGGGAGGAATACCGCCCCACCCCCTCATCGCCTCCGGCGGGCGAATGGCGCGGCCGTCCCCTCCTTAGGCGGCTGCCGGCGTACCCAAGGCCAGGCGGCATACGACGCGTGAAGCGGGAGACCGTGGTGCGCGGCCCGTCGAGGACGACCGCCAAACCGTCCTCACCGACAAACAGGAATCGGGAGCCGTCGGAGGTGGCGTGGACCAGGTGCAGACCGCTGATCATTCGGGCGGGGTATGCCGCGACGAACGTGCCGGAGGAGCTCTTGACCCGGATCGAGTCGTCGGACGCATAGGCCACGCCGGCCGTCGTCGAGGGCTGCCCGCCGAGGCCGCGCCACCGGCAATGATCATGGTCGTGGTCGCAACCGCAGGCGCGTCGGTAACCACCGCAGCCGGCGCGGACGAGGCGTCGGCACCGGCAGCTGCGACACCCGCCCCGGCGAGCGCGGCGCCCACGAGAGCGACGGTGGAGATCTGACGCAAAGCGTTGCGAGCGAAGATTTTTCGGGCCTTTTGAGATGGTGATCTCACCCGGTGTGAGTCATTGCCCTGAAGACTCCGGGACCGGCAGCCCGGTTGGACCACCCTGGTCACGACTCGTTAACGGCCCAACTACCCGGTCAACCCGGTTACATTGGTTGGCGGCGGATAGGGCCAGCTGAGCAGATCGGGCGGCGAAAGTGACGATCACCTTTTTGAAGCCCGCTCCAGCTGTTGAGCTGTCCGGCCGCCAGGTATGGCCGGTCTACAACGAGGTCTTCCACGACCAACCCGACGAGTCGACCTGGCTCGAGCAGACGTGGGAGAAGCACGCTCGCAGAGGCGGTTTCGTGTGCTGGCTCGCACATCAGAATGGCGCGGCGGTCGGTTTCGCCTGGGGCTATCTCGGTCAGCCGGGGCAGTGGTGGAGCGATGCGTTGAAGGACAGCCTCGACACCGACACATATGCGCGTTGGGTGGGCGGGCACTTCGAGATCGTGAGCCTCGGGGTGTCGCCGCGGGCCCGTCGTCACGGGGTCGCCCGTGGGCTGCTGCACCATCTCTATGCCTCGACGACGGCCGAGAGATTGTTGCTGCAGACGACGGACGATGCGTCCGATGGGGCACGGATTCTCTATGCGGACGAGGGATGGCAGGTGCTCGGACCCGGCGTGGTCGAGTGCACTGTGGTCATGGGACGTCTACTGGCTCCCAGACCGACCGGAGATGAGGCTCGGGCACTTTCACCGCGGTGGGTTGACTAGCCACCGACATACCAAAACGGTCTCCCCGAGCCGGGACTCGCCAACCGGCAGCCATGCTTCGGCTGCCGGCGACGAGGCCGCGGTCCGGGGAGACCGTTTAGGCGTCAGCCAGGGTCAGGGGGTGTTGACCTTGACATCCCCTTCCCACGGGCGGAAGTCGGTGGCCTTGTCGGTCCCGGCGCCGCCGTCGAAGTAGTCGCCGCCGGTGCCGCCGGTGAGCGTGTCATTGCCGATCACACCCAGCAGCAGGTCGGAACCGGCGCCGCCGTCGAGGATGTCATTGCCCGACCCGCCGATAAGCGTGTCATTGCCGTCGCCGCCGAGCAGCCGGTCCGCACCGTCACCACCGCAGAGCAGGTCCACGCCGGCGCCACCGTTGACGGTGTCATTACCGCCCCCGGCCAGGATCACATCGGTCCCGGCGGTGCCGGTCAGGGTTTCCGCCCGGGCAGTGCCGATACGCACCTGGAAGGTCCGGGTGGTCTTGGTGGTGCCATCGTCCGCGGTCAGCGTGATCGTGGCCGAACCGCTGCGGCCGGGCTGGCCGGTGACGGTCACGGTGCGGGTGGCGCCATTCCCGCCGACGAAGATCTTGGAGTTGGGGACCAGCACCTGGTTGCTCGAAGTGCCGGTGAGCTTGACCGAGGAGGAGTCCACGTCGTTGACGGTGACATTGATCCGTCCGGAGGTCAGCGACAGGCAGGTGCCGCCGGTGACGAAGGCCACGGTCGCCGGGTCGTCCACCGGGGTCACCGTGATGTCGACGGTGGCCGGGGCCGAGGTCGTGGTGCCATCACTGACGGTGAAGGTGAAAGAGTCCGGGCCGGAGTAGTTGGCATCCGGGGTGTAGGTGAGGTTCGGCGCGGTGCCGGACAGGGTGCCATGGCTCGGTCCGCCAGTGACCGTGTAGGTCAGCGGGTCGCCATCCGGGTCGGTGCCGGCCAGGGTGATCGCCGTGGCGGTGTCCTCCTTGGTGCTCACCGACTGGTCCTGGGCGACCGGGGCGTGGTTGACCGGACCGGTCAGACCCAGACCGACGATCACCGGGTCGTGGTCGGAGACCCGGTACTGGTCGGGTGCATAGAGCTCGGCCTGCTGGCTCGCGGTCTTGAAGTTGGTGTTGTAGTCCAGCACCGAGGGCTCGTCCGCATTGATGTGGTAGTCCGCGACCCCGGTCACCTGGCGGTCCAGCGACGGCGAGGCGAGCGCGTGGTCGAGGTAGCCCCACTGCCCGTCGAAGACATAGGAGTAGGCGTCCGCACCGAGCCGGGTCTTGATCAGGTGGATGAATCCGGCGTTCTGGAGGGCCATGATCGGGTCCTCCATCGCGTAGGAGTTGTAGTCCCCGAGCAGCAGCACATCCTGCTCCCCGGTGCCCGTGGGGTCACCGGCCAGCCAGTCGGTCAGCACATGTATGGCGTTGACCCGCACCTGGTTGCAGTTGCCCTGCCCGTCGCCCGCATCCGGCTCGGAGCACGTGCTGCCCTTGCTCTTGAGGTGGTTGATGTTGACCACGACGCGCTCGCCGGTGGCCTTCTCCTCGAAAGCCTGGGCGAACGTGGCGCGGTTGCGGGGTGCCGGGTCGCCGCCGTTGACGAATGCCGCGGAGTTGAGCACCGCAGTGGTGCCCACCGGGGTGACAGCGGCCGGCTTGTAGATCATGCCGACCTTGATCGCGTCATTCCCGAGCGCGTCGACCTGGCCCGAGCGGGCGTCCACATCGACATACGCATAGGTGTTCGCACCCAGCTCGTCGTTGAGGTGACCGACCAGATCCGCGAGGGCGCTGGCGTCGCCATAGCCGTCGTTCTCGATCTCGTTGACCGCGAGGATGTCCGGGTTCATCGCCTTGATCGCGGCCACGGTCTTGGGCCACTGGCGGGAGAACTCGGCCGCATTGTCGGCGCCGCGGCATTCCATGGTGGCACCGGTGACACCGCCCTTGCAGGCGGTGGTACCGAAGGTGTTGAAGTAGTTGAGCAGGTTCATCCCGACGGCCTTGAGCGTGCCGCCGACGGCCGGCGGGGTGCTCGGGCGCGGGTTGGCCGCGACGAAGTCGGGAACACCGCCGCCGAGGGCGCCGATCGGGCGGACCCGGTAGGCGTTCGGGCTGGCGGCATTGCCGCCCCAGGTGTAGGTCAGCACGCCGTGCAGACCGGTGATCGTGTCACCGCCGCGCAGCGTGTTGCTCGCCGACAGCGGCTGACCGTTGCGGCCGAACTTGATCGGGTCGGGGTTCTGCGCCTGGGTGTCGTCGTCGATGAGGATCCGGCGCCGGTCGTTCTGCGCCTGCAGGGCATTGGCGGCGGCGCCGGGGGCGACCACATTCGTCGGCTGCTGCAGCCGGCCGCCGCTGGAGAGGGTGACCTGGCCGAAACGGCCGAGCAGGTAGTGCTCGGTGACGGTCAGCTGCTCGGGGAAGTCGACGAGCATGCCCTCGTAGCGCTCGAGGTCGTTCGGCTGGTCGACGGGCAGGTCGACCTCGGTGCGGGGCACCTGACCGCCGGTGCCGCAGACAACGATCCCGGTGGTGGAGCTGATCTGGGTCTGGTTCTGGTTCTCCCCGGCGCCGCCGGTCACCTGGACGATGTCACCGACCTTGACCCGGTTGGCGTTGTCACCCTCGAAGACGAAGATGCCGTCGGAGGTGGCGGCGTCCGCGTCACCCTGATCCTGCAGATAGAAACCGCGCAGAGCCGGGGACGCGCCCTCGTAGTCGCCCACGACCACACCCTGGACGGTGACCTGCCCGCTGATGCCGGTGGCACCGGCGGTCTGCACGCTGCCGATGGCCCGGTCCTCCGCCGCGCAGGGCTCGCTGGCGCCGACGGTCAACGCGATGGCGCCGGTGCTCGAACGCTCCTGAGCGTCGGTCACGGTGAAGGGCAAGGACTTGTCGCCGGCCGCGGTGTCCGCGGCCACGGTGGCGGAGGTGGTGAAAATGCCGTCACCGGCAGTGGCGTCGGGGGCGACTCCGTCGTCCTTGAGCTGCGTCGCGGCAGCGCCACCGATCGCGGTGAGGTCGGCGGTGACGGCGATGCCGGTGCTCACCGGGTTGGTGCCGGGGGTGGTGTTCACCGTCAGGGTGGTGGTGGCGCCGGGCAGGACCGAGGCCGGGTCGGCCTGGCCGGTCCCCTTCGGGGCGGTCGACTCGCCGGCGGTCTCACCCCGCGGGGTAAGGCGCAGCTCATCGATGCCGAGGGCGTCGTCCGCACCCGCCGCGTCGAAGCTCTTCCAGCGCAGGGCGATCCGGCCACCCTGGGGGATCGACAGCCCGGTGATCGAGCCAGTCACCTCGGTGCGGTTCGCGGCGGCATTGCCGTCCAGGGCGCCAGCGGTACCGGTGGTGGTGCTCACGGTCCCGACTGCATCGAGTGCGTCCACGGCGGTCCAGGTGCCGTCGGACAGGCCGGTCGCGTCGGTGCTGTATTCGAAGTCGAGCCGGTCGGTGCGGTCCTTCGCGCCGAGGCGCCACTGCTCGGCCACGAACGAGAGGTCGAGGGAGGTCATGGTCCTACCGGCCTGGTTGGTGAAGACCGCGCCGATGGTCGGGACGAGTTTGCCGCTGTTCATGCTGCCGAACGCTCGGTCGGCGGCCGGGGAGTTGCCCAAGGAATAGGTGTCGCCGGTGTTCGACGAACCGGTGCCCGCAGTAAAGGTGGTGTTAGCGGCTTCTCCGGTCTCCACGAATGCCCAGCCGGCCGGCAGATCGGTGTCAGTACCCGTGCCGGTCGCGGGCAAGCTGTCGAAGTTCTGGGTATAGGGCGTGCCAAAGGCGGTCAGGGCAGCCTCGCCGGCGGCGGAGGCGGGGGTGGCGAACACGGCCATACCGGCAGTGCTCACGGCGACCGCGGAGACGGCACAGATGGCGCGCCTCCCGATCGTGGGACGGGCAGCGGACATCAACGAACTCCTCGGTCAACCAGGGGGGACACCCAATCCACACACGTTCGACCGGCCCCGTCAACCGCTCCGGCCGAATCGCACGGAAACATCCGGTGAACGCCCCGCGCCGCGCGCTCAGCCCCGCTGAAATCGACGTTTCGCCTGGTCGGGCCGCCGCGGCCCGACCAGGCGATGACGCGCGTCCGTCAGAAGCGCAGGATCCGGGCGGTATGCGGTGCCATCCGCACCGAGCCGCGCACCGTCTGACCGTTCATCGTGGTGTAGCTGCGGGTGAGCGTCACGGTCCGGGCGGTCGTGGTCGGGTTGACCAGCACCAGGGCCCGGGAGAAGTCGCGCCGGTAGACGCCACCCACCTTGCGGTAGCTATTGACCGGGGTGCCGGGGTTGATCTTGTTGTACGGGTGCTCCATGAGTGGGGCGTCCGGCGACTCCTCACGCAGGAAGTTGAAGCGGGACTTGCCGCCCGTGCCCAGCAGGAAGGTGGCCAGCGCGTACTCGTGGATCCGGTCCTTGGTCGCCTCGGGGGTGGGGGTATCGGTCCAGATCTTGGTGATGGTCATCATCCCGCGGCCGGCCTTTTCGGTGTCGATCATCATGTCGACATCGGCCTTCCAGTCGGTCTCGCTGTACCAGGAGGTGACCGGGTCGCGGCCGCTGCGCACGAAGCCCTCGGCCGCCACCTGCTTGTTGGGGGCATAGAGCGGCTTGGAAGCGAACTTGGGGTGGAAGTAGCGCCAACCCGCGCCATACCCATTGCCGTACTGCTGGCGGCCCATGGCATTGGTGACGCCCTGGGAGATCTGGGCGGTCCAGGTGATCCACTCCTGGGGGGTCCACCGGGTGCCGTCGGGGTGCACCGGCCACGCGTTGATATAGCCCTCGCTGATGATCGGGGCATTGCCCAGGACGTCGAGGTAGCAATAGTCATACCCGCTGGCACGCACCTGATCCACGCAGGAACTCGCCACCTTGCGCTGCCAGCCGGCCGAGCCGAGCTCCATCAGGTATGTGGTGGGCCACCGAATCGCGTGAATGCGCTCGCCGTTGGCGTCGTGGGCGTACATATCCTCGGTCAGATTGCCCGGCCCGAAGGTGGCATTGCGGTAGACCGCGAGCTCCAGCTTGGGATTGGCCGCCTTCATGAGCCGGATCTGGGCGGGCGAGAACCGCTTGGGCATGGCGGCGATGACGTCGAAACGCTTGGCCATCGCGGTCAGCTCCGCGTCGCTGTGCCCGCCCCCGCCGCGACCCATGAACTCGGCGGTCCATAGACGCAGGATGTTGGGTTGCGGCGCCGAAGCGGATGCCGGCGCCGCCTTCGGGGTGGCGGACCAGGCGGGCGCGCTCACCCCGGTGCCGATCATGGTTACGCCCAGCGAGAGCGCCAGGAGATGCGTCTTGGTCATCGAGTTTCCCCTCGGTATGAATGTGCGGACCCCAACCGCCGACCACGGCAGCCGACTTCGGTGATTTCCCCGGTCCTTGCCCCACTCTGACGCATCGACCCGCCGCGAGGTTGTCCACGCGTGGTGCAGATTCAGAAAGCCTTCAGTAGGCGGGGACTACCGTGCCAAGCACAACGAGAAAGGCGGACGGTGATGCGGGTACTGCTCGTGGAGGACGAGGTCAATATCGCGCTCCCACTCAAGCGCGCGCTGATGGCCGAAGGGTTCGTCGTCGATGTCGCCCACGACGGGATCACCGGGCAGTGGTGCGCGACCGAGAACCCGTATGACGTGATCGTCCTGGACATCATGCTGCCCGGCCGCAATGGCTACGACTTGCTGCGCAATATCCGCGAACTGCAGATCTGGACCCCGGTGCTGATGCTCACCGCCAAGGATGGCGAGTACGACCAGACCGATGCCTTCGACCTCGGCGCCGACGACTACCTGTCCAAACCCTTCAGCTTCATGGTGTTGGTGGCCCGATTGCGGGCGCTGATGCGCCGGGGTGCCCCGGAGCGGCCGGTGACCCTCGAGGCGGGTGACCTGCGCCTAGATCCGGCCAAGCATTTGGTCACGCGGGGCGGGACGACGATCGCCTTGACCTCGCGGGAGTTCGCCGTCCTGCACTTCCTCATGCGGCATACCGGCGATGTGGTGTCCAAGGCGGAGATCCTGGACAACGTCTGGGACCCGGCATACGAGGGCAGCGACAATATCGTCGAGGTCTATCTCGGCCATCTGCGCAAGAAGATCGACGTGCCCTTCGGCACGGAATCGCTGGAGACCGTCCGGGGGCGGGGCTACCGACTACATGCGGTGCGGATGGCGGCTCCCGCCGGCTAGGTCGGCGCCCTCGGGTTGGCCCTCGGCCGGCAGCCAGACTTCGAACCGGCACCATCCCGCGGGACTATCCGTCGTGCGCACCCGACCGCCGTGGGAGTCGACCAGCGAGCGGACGATCGCCAGGCCAAGACCACTGCCGCCGCTGTCGCGATCCCGGGCCTCATGGAGGCGGGTAAACCGATCGAAAATCGCCTCCCGGCGTTCCACGGGGACGGGGTCGCCGTCGTTGTCGATGACGATCATCACCCCATTGCCCTCGCTGCGGTCGGCAAGGTGAATGGCGTGCCGCGCATGCCGCACCGCGTTGTCGCTGATATTGCGGATCACCTGCGTCAGGCGAGCCGGATCCCCGAGCACGCGCACGGGGGCGATATCCGCGGTGATCTGCAAGGTCGTCATTGCGCGCAAGCGGTGAAGTTCGTCGGTGAGTAGGTCGTCGATGTCGACCTCGGCCCGGTCCAGGGGAACGCCCTGATCGTCGGCCTTGGCCAGGGTCAGCAGGTCCTCGACCAGACGCTGCAGGCGCAGGGCCTCCGCGTGCACCACCGCGGTGCCACCCGGGTCGATGCCCTCGGGGGAGGTCTCGCTGATCATCCGGATAGCGGTCAGCGGGCTGCGCAGCTCGTGTGAGGCATCGCTGACGAAGGCGCGTTGGGCTCGGTCGGCGTCGTGCAGGCGATCGAGCATCTCGTTCATGGTTTCGGCAAGGTGGGTGATCTCGTCGCCGCCGGCCGGGACCGGCACCCGCACCTCGGATCGACTCGCCCGGATCTCGGCGACGCTCGCCCGGATGCTCTCCACGCGGCCGAGCGCCGCCGTCAGCACCCGGTGGATGAGCCACAGCAGGCCGGCGAGCAGGAAGAGGGCCAGCCCGCCGAGGGCCAGCGTCGCCTCCCGGATGACGGCGGTCTCGTTGTGCACCGGGGTGGCCACCATCAGCGTGACCGCCCCAGCCGTGCGGGAGGGCGGCAGGCCACGGGCCACCACCACGTATGGATCGTGCGGGTCCGCCGGGATATTGCGTGCCCGGGTACTGAGCACCTGACCGGTGGCCGGATGCAGGTCGGCCAGCGGGGCTCGGGCGGCCGCCGGGTCGTTGTAGGAGAGCACCACGCCGGAGGCGTCGACGAGTTGCAGGATCGAACCCTGGGCGGGGACATCCCGCAGGGCGGCCCCCACCTGGGCATCGGAGTCCGCCAGCAGCACCGCGACTTGATTGGCCTGGTCGATCGCCGCGGTGCGAGCCGAACTGCCGAGCACCGCTTGCAGGGTGAGTGCGTAGGCGCCGAGCGCGACGATCAGGGCCAGCGCCGCCGCGAGCGAGGTCGCGGCGAGGATGCGGAAGCGGAGCGAGCGCACGCGCCAGCGCGCGCGCCAGGAGGGCAACCCGCTCATGTGGGGTGCTGCTCCTGCTCGCGCGCGAATTCGGCGACGCGTCGCTCAAAGGCGCGGTGCAGGCGTCGACTGCTCACCAGCGCGATTAGCGCTACGACGACGAGCAGCACCCAGCCCACTCCCGTCGCCCACCGGTGCGCCGCCGCCCCAAGAAGGCCGACCAGCGCGGTGATGCCACCCGCCCACGCGGCACCCCCCGCGACATTGGCGAGCAGGAACCGGGGATAGGCCAGGTGCAGCGATCCGGCCAATGGGCCGGCGAGCATCCGCAGGAGCGCGACGAAGCGGGCGATGAAGACGGTGCTCGCCCCGTGCCGCTGGAAGAGGTGACCGGCATAGGCGACATGGGCGGGCGAGAACTGGTGGGGGAAACGCTCGCCCAGGTGGGTAAACAACCGGGGGCCATAGCGCCGACCGGCGGCATACCCGATGTTGTCCCCGATGACCGCCCCCGCCCAGGCGGCGAGGAACACCCCGAGCAGGGTGACCCGGGCCGCGGGATGGGTGGTGATGAGCGCCGCGGTGATCAGGCCGGTCTCACCCGGGACGGGGATCCCGATGCTCTCCACGCCGACCAAACCGGCGACGGCCGCATAGACCCCGGCGGCCGGGAGTCCGGCCAGCGTGCTCAGCAGGGACATCTCGGGACTTAGATCGGAAA
>ERZ501047.430-NODE-430-length-14112-cov-6.852742_pt1 | contig 14112 bp, 15 predicted proteins | sample MGYA00510868_ERZ501047 | MGnify/ENA primary metagenome ERZ501047 (study PRJEB25958, sample SAMN03398593) | human skin metagenome | study: EMG produced TPA metagenomics assembly of the Human Skin Microbiome Metagenome (human skin metagenome) data set. | reverse complement strand
CGTGCTCTTCCGATCTGCGGGCGCTCGAACGGCCGCGCGACGTCATGGCCCGGGCCCACGGGCCAGCGCCATCGCGCCCGCACCGGCGTGGGCGCTGCCGCCGCCTCGACCGTCGACGGGGTGATCTCCGCCCGCGGAGCTGGCGCCGCGGTGACGGAGACGGCCCCGACCGTCGGGACGAGGGCGAGGGCGAGGGCGATCGGGACCCGTGGCATGCCCCCATCACAGCGGTCGCAGCGCGCCGTGGGCAGCCGGCAGCGGGCCGCCGTGGACGAGCCCGAGAGCGACGCCGGGGCTGTGGACTGCGCGGACCCGATTCGTCGCGAGCCCCCCTCGTCCGTAGACTGGGGGCACGCCCGGTTCGCCGGGCGAATTCGCGCGCCTTCCCACCGTTGACGAGACCACTCCGAAACGGGGCGCACCACGGCAGTCCCGACCCCGGTCGGGCGGGGTGCGTGCAGGCGCCAGGAGGGTGACCCGCCGGCCGAGCCGTCGGGGGAGCCCGGACAACTGACAACCGACGAGAGAGGACCACGGCGATGGCCGTCGTCACCATGCGCCAGCTCCTGGAGAGCGGCGTCCACTTCGGGCACCAGACGCGACGCTGGAACCCGAAGATGAAGCGCTTCATCATGACGGAGCGCAACGGGATCTACATCATCGACCTGCAGCAGTCGCTGACGTACATCAACAACGCGTACGAGTTCGTCCGCGAGACCGTCGCCCGCGGCGGCACCGTGCTCTTCGTGGGCACGAAGAAGCAGGCCCAGGAGCCCATCGCCGAGCAGGCGACGCGCGTCGGGATGCCGTACGTCAACCACCGCTGGCTCGGTGGCATGCTCACCAACTTCCAGACGATCTCCAAGCGCCTCACGCGCCTGAAGGAGCTCGAGGAGATCGACTTCGACACGGTGGCCGGCTCCGGCTACACGAAGAAGGAGCTCCTCATCCTCCGCCGCGAGAAGGAGAAGCTCGAGAAGACGCTCGGCGGCGTCCGGGACATGACCAAGGTCCCCTCCGCCGTGTGGATCGTCGACACCAAGAAGGAGCACCTCGCCGTCGACGAGGCCCGCAAGCTCGGGCTGCCGGTCATCGCGATCCTCGACACGAACTGCGACCCCGACGAGGTCGACTACCAGATCCCCGGCAACGACGACGCGATCCGTTCGGTCACCCTGCTGACCCGGGTCATCGCGGACGCCGCGGCCGACGGCCTCATCCAGCGTTCGCAGGCTCGCGGCGGCTCCGCCACCGGTGAGACCACCGAGCAGGAGCCGCTGGCCGAGTGGGAGCGTGAGCTGCTCGGTGCCGAGGAGCCCCAGGCCCCCGCCGCCGACGCCAACAACTCCACCGAGGCTCCGGCTGCCGAGGGCACCGAGGCTCCGGAGGCCCCCGCCGAGGCCGTTGCCCCCGAGGGCGAGCAGGCCGAGGCCACCCCGCAGGCCGCTGAGGCCCCGCAGGCCTGAGTGCCGGCGAACCGCATACGAGCTAGGAAAGAAGGTCCCAATCCTCATGGCGAACTACACCGCTGCGGACATCAAGGCCCTGCGTGAGGCCACCGGCGCGGGCATGATGGACGTCAAGAAGGCCCTGGACGAGGCCGATGGCGACTCGGTGAAGGCCACCGAGATCCTGCGTGTCAAGGGTCTCAAGGGCGTCACCAAGCGCGAGGGCCGCACGACCTCCAATGGTCTGGTCATCGCCAAGGCCGAGGACGGCGTCGGCACCCTCGTCGAGCTGCTCTGCGAGACCGACTTCGTCGCCAAGGCGCCGAAGTTCGGCGAGCTGGCCGACCAGGTCCTGGCCCAGGCCGTTGCCGCCAAGGCGAGCGACGCCCAGTCGCTGCTGTCCAGCACCCTCGAGGACGGTCGCACCGTTCAGGAACTGCTCGACTCGGCCAACGCCACCATCGGCGAGAAGATCGAGATCAAGCGCGTGGCCCGCATCGAGGGCCCGACGGTCGTCTCCTACCTGCACAAGACCAGCCCCGACCTGCCCGCGCAGATCGGCGTGCTGGTTGCGGTCGAGGGCGGCGACGAGGCCACCGCGCGCGATGTGGCGATGCATGTTGCCGCGTTCAGCCCCTCGGTGCTGACCCGCGACGAGATCGACTCCACCGTCGTCGACAACGAGCGTCGGGTCGCCGAGGCCACCGCCCGTGAGGAGGGCAAGCCGGAGGCTGCGCTCGCCAAGATCGTCGAGGGCCGGGTCAACGGGTACTTCAAGGAGAATGTCCTGCTCGAGCAGGCCTTCGCCAAGGACCCCAAGAAGACCGTCGCCAAGGTGCTGGAGGAGTCCGGCGCGTCCGCGAAGTCCTTCGCGCGTTTCCGCGTGGGCGCCTGAGCTACCGCTCACCCCACCTCAACTGCCGCGTACCCCCTCGGGGGTGCGCGGCAGTTGTGCGTCCGTGGGCGGTCCGTGGACAGAATGCAGAATGGGTAGCGAATTCGGCGTCAGAGCGCCGTCATCGCTACCCATTCGGGGCGTTTACCGGGGGGAGGGGGACTTAGCCCTCGCACGCAGGCGCTGCGGCCAGGGACTTCTTGGCCGTGGCGTAGGCACCCAGCACGCGCTTGCTGCCCTCGACATAATCGAGCCACTTCGCGTGATAGGCCGGACCAGCATCGCGGTCCTTGGTCTTCATCTGCTCGGAGTGGTCGTGCCACTGGTGGTTGACGTGCTCGCCGGCGCCGACCACGGTGGCCAGGGCGCTCGCCCGAGCGCTGCACGCCTTCGCCGCGTCCGCCTGTGCGGAACCTGCGGTGGCGCTCGGCGCGTCCGCGCACTGACCGGCGCGCGCGTCATACGTTTTTTTGGCGGCGTTGAAAGCGGCCACATCCGCGTCCGCCTTCACCTTGGTCTTGGCCCACAGCTGCGAAGCGCGTTCGTAGCTGATCTTGCCGCGATCCAGGTCGATCTGCGCCCCGGCATGAACGCCCCAGTCACGGGCGGAGGCATCGGCGGCCTTGACCAGCGCTTCACCGGCGCGAACCTCGGCGACACAGGCGTCCAGGGCCTTGGTGGCGGCCTCGTCCGCGGCCGCGGACTCGCTGGCCGAAGACTCGCTGGCGGACGCGCCATTCGAGCCGGAAACACCCGCAGTGGAGCCGGCGGCGGAGCCGGTCGAACCCGACGAAGCTGATCCGGTGGAATCCGAGGTGGACGCGCTCCCACCCGCCCCGGAATTAGGGGATGATGTGCCGGTGCTGGTACCCGCGTCGGCCCGATCGTCCCCCAGGGCCGACGTCAGGGCGAATCCGGCGCCGCCGAGCAGGAGCAGGGCACCCAGGCCCGCGGCGACTCGAGGCATAGGCGATTTCGCGCCCGCAGAGTGTCGTCCCACGTATGGGATTGTGGCATGAAGTGGGCTGGCGCAATACCCGGTGGCTCCAGCATCTGGCGACCCCCCACCCAAGGCGGCCTGCGACCACCGGTGAAACATGGGCCCTATCCCTGGCGGCTACACGCCCTGACGGCTCTCGCCTGGGCCGGCTGCCTGCTCGCCTCGCAGTATGTCGATGCCTCACCCGTGGTGCGCCGCTTCGCGCTCGGACTGCACGTCGTCGCCCTGATCGCCGCCCTCGGAGCCGTGGTGCTGATGGACTGGTATGCCCTGGTCTGGTTGAGCGGGCGACGCCGGTTCCGGGAGCTGATCCGGTTGACCGAGGCGGCCCACCCGCTCATCTGGCTGGGCTCCACCCTGCTGTTGCTCACCGGGATCTTCCTCGGCCCGGATCTGAGCATCCCGCTGACCATTGTCAAGATGACCTTCGTGCTGATCCTGCTCAACAACGGGATCGCGGTATGGGCGTTGGGTCGCCGCCTCGGGGATTTGATCGACCCACGCTCGCTCGGGGAGATCCCGGGCAAGCTGCGGCTGACCACCGTGGCCCTGTTGTCGATGTCCCAGCTGACCTGGTGGGGCGCGGTGGTCATCGGCCTGATCACCACGATGGGCCGCCACGGGCCCTGACCCGAAGGCCACTCGTCGGCTCCGCAGCACCGGGGACAGGCGATGCCGAGTCCGGCCCATTCCTGGCCTTGTGACAGGATTAAGGGCCCCCAGAGTCTTGGCCCGGCAGCGTCCGGCCACCCCGTCCAAGGAGTCTCGAATGACGTCGATCACCCCTGCGCCGGACGGGGCCGACCTCGGTCCGGTGCATGGCGAATACCGCCGCGTTCTGCTCAAGCTCTCCGGGGAGGTCTTCGGCGGGGGCGGCATCGGTCTGGCTCCGGATGTGGTGCGCGGCATCGCCCAGCAGATCGCCGAGGCGGTCCGCGAGGGCATCCAGGTGGCCGTGGTGGTCGGCGGCGGCAACTTCTTCCGCGGCGTCGAGTTGCAGCAGCGCGGCATCGACCGCACCCGTGCCGACTACATGGGCATGCTCGGCACCGTGATGAACTGTCTTGCCCTGCAGGACTTCCTGGAGAAGGAAGGCATCGACACCCGCGTCCAGACCGCCATCACCATGGGCCAGGTCGCCGAGCCCTATATCCCGCGCCGCGCCATTCGTCACCTGGAAAAGGGTCGCGTGGTCATCTTCGGCGCCGGAGCCGGTATGCCGTTCTTCTCCACCGACACGGTCAGCGCCCAGCGGGCCCTGGAGATCAAATGCGACGCGGTACTGATGAGCAAGAGCGGGGTCGACGGGGTCTATGACGCCGACCCGCGCACCCACCCGGGCGCGGCAAAGCTCGACCGGGTGACCTATGCCGATGCCCTCCAGCGCGGCCTGCGGGTCGTGGATGCGGCCGCCTTCAGCCTGTGCATGGACAACGGCCTGGACATGATCGTCTTCGGAATGGAAGGCCCGGGCAATATCACCCGCGCGGTCCGGGGCGAGCGCATCGGCACGCTGGTCACCACGCACTGACGCAGCCCGTCCTGGCGCCGCGCGCGCACCGGAGTGCGAGACTGTCCCCGACGACCCGACATACGGCGAAGCACTGAAGGAGCCCACGATGATCGACGAGACCCTGCTCGAGGCCGAGGAAAAGATGGAGAAGGCCGTCGACGTGGTCAAAGAGGACTTCGCCGGCATCCGTACCGGGCGCGCTCAGCCGGGGATGTTTGCCAAGGTCATGGTCGACTACTACGGCGCACCGACCCCGCTACAGCAACTGGCGTCCTTCAGCACGCCCGAGGCCCGCACGCTGCTCATCCAGCCCTTCGACAAGGGCGCGATGACCAATATCGAGAAGGCCTTGCGCGACAGCGATTTCGGTGCCAACCCGAGCAATGACGGCAATGTCATCCGGGTCGTGCTCCCGGAGCTGACCCAGGAGCGCCGCAAGGAGTACATCAAGGTCGCGCGGGCAAAGGGCGAGGACGGCAAGGTCTCCGTGCGCAATGTCCGTCGCAACGCCATGCAGGAACTGGACAAGATGGTCAAGGGCGGCGAGGTCGGCGAGGACGAGGGCAAGCGCGCAGAGAAGGACCTGGACGCGCTCACCAAGCAGTATGTCGAGGCGATCGACGAGTTGATGAAGCACAAGGAATCCGAACTGCTCGAGGTCTGAGCCCTCGGCACGCCTGAGCGCGCATCCGCCTGAGCCCGCATACCCTGCCCTGATCATGGTTCCTTCGCAGCCGGTCGATCCGGCGACGGTGGTGCTCCCACCCGACCCGCCGCCGAACCCGCACGGGCGGGCCGGACGCGATCTCGGGGCGGCCATCGGGGTCGGCGTCGGCTTGGCGGCCCTGGTCATCCTTACTCTGGTCTTCGCCCGGGACGCCTTCCGATTCGTCATCGCCGTCGCCATGGTGCTGGGGGCCTGGGAACTCTCCCGGGCCATCGGCCATCGGGGACTGCGGGTGCCGCTGGTGCCGGTGGCGCTGGGGTGCGTCGGGATGGTGCTCGCGGCATACGAACGCGGCGGCGAGGCGCTGACGGTCACCTTCGGGCTGACCGCAATCGGGGTGCTGCTGTGGCGGGTGCTCGACCCGCACCCCGGCGCCGCGGGGGATATCGCGGCCGGGATCTTCACCGCGCTCTATCCGGGCTTCCTCGGCGGTTTCGCGGCGATGCTGCTGGCCCCCTCCGACGGCGGGCTGCGGATCTTCACCTTCGTGCTGGTCACCGTGTGCTCCGATATCGGCGGCTATGTCGCGGGCGTGCTCTTCGGCAAGCATCCGATGGCGCCGCGGATCAGCCCCAAGAAGACCTGGGAGGGCTTCACCGGCTCGGTGCTCACCTGCGCCATCGCCGGTGCGCTATGCATCCAGCTGCTCTTTGACCAGTCCTGGCTGGTCGGGGTGGCGCTCGGCGCCTTGGTCGCTGCGGCCGCGACCATCGGCGACCTGATGGAATCGGTGATCAAACGCGACCTGGGCGTCAAGGACATGAGCGATCTGCTGCCCGGGCACGGCGGCCTGATGGACCGCCTCGACTCCCTGATCGTCTGCGCGCCCCTGTGCTGGGCGGTGCTCACCTACCTCGTCCCGGTGAGCTGACCCGGCCAGCTCCCCAACCGCTGCGACGACCGGCGCCGGGTGCGCCGCCGCTTAGCATTGCGGTATGACGAGCTCCGAGACCCCGGCCGAACTCCAGCCGGCGGCGCAGGCGCCCGCAGAACCGCCGGCAGATCCGTTCGCAGAACCACAGGCCCGGCGACCGGTGCCCGGTCAGTTGACCTTCACCGCCCCGCGCCGCGGCAAGCCGCCGCGCCATCTCGCCGATCTCGACCCCGAGCAGCGCCGGGCGTTCGCTGCCGAACTCGGTATGCCGGCCTTCCGCGCCGGTCAGGTGGCCCGCCACTACTTCGAGCACGCCACGGTCGACCCGGTTGCGATGACCGATCTGCCGGCGGCCCAACGCGACTCGATCGTCGCGGGCCTGCTGCCGCAGATGCTCACCCCGGTGCGTCACCTGCGGGCCGACGGCGGCGCCACGGTCAAGTCCGTATGGCGTCTGCACGACGGCGCGCTGGTGGAGTCGGTGCTCATGCGCTACCCCAAGCGGGTCACCATCTGCATCTCCAGCCAGGCCGGTTGCGGCATGAACTGCCCCTTCTGCGCCACCGGGCAGAGCGGGCTGACCCGCAATATGTCCACGGCCGAGATCATCGACCAGGTCCGGGCCAGCACCGCGATGCTGCGCAGCGGCGAGCTGACCGAAACCGCCGACACCCCCGGCGCCGACCTCGGCGAGGAGACCGACGAGGGAGCGGCCCCGGCAGCCGGGCCGAACCGGATCAGCAATGTGGTGTTTATGGGCATGGGTGAGGCGCTGGCCAACTATAGGGCCGCCGTCGGCGCCATCCGGCGCCTCGTCGACCCCTCGCCCGACGGCTTCGGGATCAGCGCACGCGGGGTGACCATGTCGACGGTGGGGCTGGTGCCCGGCATCGACAAGCTTGCCGCAGAAGGCATTCCGGTCACCCTGGCCCTCTCGCTGCACGCCCCCGATGACGAGCTGCGTGATGAGCTGGTGCCGATCAACACCCGCTGGAAGGTCGATGAGGCGATCGACGCGGCGTACCGCTACTTCGAGGCGACCGGACGTCGGGTGTCCATCGAATACGCCCTGATCCGTGACATCAACGACCAGGCCTGGCGCGCGGATCTATTGGGGGAGAAGCTCAACGTCCGCGGCCGCGGCTGGGTGCACATCAACCCGATCCCGCTCAACCCGACACCGGGCTCGAAGTGGACCGCCTCGCGCCCGGGCGTGGAGCAGCAGTTCGTCGAACGGCTGCGGGCGCACGGCATACCGACGACGGTGCGCGACACCCGCGGCTCCGACATCGACGGCGCCTGCGGGCAACTGGCGGCGGCGACGGCCTGAGCCGCCGCCGCCCGCCAGCGCATACCGGGCGAGCCCGGTTGGTGGCTCAGCGCTGGCTGATGAGCCGGACCGCGCCGGTCCGGTAGTCCCAGGTCTTGATCTGACCGTCGTCGACGAAGACGACCAGGCGTGCGTCATCGGACAGGGCGGGGTTGACCCCATACGGCAGGGTGGTGACGCTGCCATCCGGGGCGGTGCGCTGCAAGCCGGTGAACTCATTGCCGACCACGGCGCCGCCCAGGCCGGCCACGTCCATACCGTTCTCGTCGTCGACGTCATAGCTCACCTGGTAGCTGCCGGCCTGACCCGGGCGCGGCACCGTCACCGTGTCCCGGGGACCCATGAAGCCCATCCGTCGGGTGACGGCGAAGCCCTGGTTGAGCGCAAAGACACTGGGGAAGCCCTGCCAGGCTTCGGCGTCCATGCAGTTCTTGCGCTTCATCGACGCGGTGGCGGAGGCGACATCCCAGGTCCATACCTGCCCGCACCGCCCGGCGGAGGTGTCCTCGGTGGCGAAGACCGCGCTCGCGCCCGAGGGGGAGATGTCTGCCGCACCATTCGGCTGATTCCTGCCCTGGCTGGCCGCGGCGGAGATCCGGGTCAGGGACCCGGTGTCCAGGCGGCGCAGGAGGACATCCGTCGCGCCGTCCGTGTTGCCCGGCACCAACCCGTTCGCCGTGCTGACGAAAACCACGCGGGAGCCGTCGGTGCTCATCCGCACGTGGGTGGTGGCGGCATTCGCCTGGGCACCGCTCGCCCCGGTGCTCAGGCGGACCACCGCACCGGTCTGCAGGTCCTTGCGGAAGGCGTCGACCTTGCCATTGGTGTCAGCGAGCACGCAAATGGGGGGTGGGAAGGAAATCTCACCTCATGTCCATGACTATGACGATGAACCGGCGGCTGGAGCTGCCGCTGCTGCCCCCGGAGTTGCAGGCGTCTATCGAGCGCCTGCGGGAGATGGCCGACGAGGACTGGCTCGCCTCGATCTTGTACGGGCGCGCCTCGCAGGATCGGCACAAGTTGATGCGCTCCATTGAGGGCCAGCTCATGGAGTTGGTCGGCTGGTGCGAGCCGATCCGCTGGACGCCCTCGGTAATCGTGCGCGACTCTGACCGTTCCGCGTCTCAGTGGCGCAAGAAGGAGCGCGAGGGATTCGACGAGGCGATGGCGTTGATCGAGGCGGGCAACCACGGCGGCTTCGCCACCTGGGAGCCGTCTCGGGCCGGGCGCGACCTGGAGATCTACGTGCAGTTGCGCAAGGCGTGCCAGCGCGCCGGAGTCCTGTACCTGACCCACGGGCGTGTCTACGACCTGTCGCGCAGCGACGATTCATTCATGATGGGCTTCGAGTTCCTGCGGGCCGAGGCGGACGCGAACACGATGCGGGAGCGTCAGATCAGGACGGCGAAGCTGAACGCGGAGAAGGGCCGACCGCACGGCCGTCTGCCGTATGGGTATCGGCGGGTGTACGACGAGCACACCGGCGTGCTGTTGCGGCAGGAGCCCGACCCGCACAAGGGCCAGATCGTGCGGGAAGCTGCACGCGAGGTGCTGGCGGGTCGCTCGCTGCACTCGGTGGCGATGGACTTGCAGGACGCGGGCGAGCCGACGCCGATGAAGCCGTGGGTGGAGAACCCGCGCGGCTGGGACACCAAGACGCTGCGCCAGGTGCTGCGCAACCCGACGATCGCTGGCAAGCGGGTCTACCGGGGCGAGATCATCGGGGATGCCCAGTGGGAGCCGTTGATCTCGTGGGAGGACTTCCAGCGGTTGCAGCGGATGTTCGCTGACCCTGGCAGGCGTGCCAAGGGCGGCGGCGGTACTCCGGCCAAGACGCTGGTGACGCACATCGCCCGCTGCCACTACTGCGGCAGGCCGCTGCGTCGCGCCACCGACAGGCGGCAGGGCAAGAAGCCCGCGACGAAGTACCTGTGCATGTTCCGTGGCTGCTACAAGATCACCATCTCCCAGCCGGGCCTGGATGCCTACGTTGAGGACGCGGTGCTGTCGTGGTTCGAGCAGCCGGCGAACCTGGCTCGCCTCACCTCCGACGATGACGGCGGCGAGTGGGAGCGTCAGGCACGCGAGGCCGAGCAGCAGCGGGCGGCGTTGTAGACCCGGCTGGACGAGGCGATTGCGCAGTACACGGCGGGCTCGCTGAACCTGGACACGCTGACCAAGGTCGAGCAGACGTTGCGCCCGCAGATCGCCGAGGCCGAGCGTGCGATGGTGCCCCCGGTCACCGACGAGCGCATCCGCGCGCTGGTGACCGCGAACGATGTTCGCGTCGCCTGGGATGCGCTCGCGTTGTCTGAGCAGCGCAAGATCATCAAGGCCGCGTTCGATATCCGCGTCCAGCAGACGAAGAACCGTGGACAGAACGCCTTCGAGCCGGAGCGGGTGCTGATCGAGCCGCGCCTGCGGTGACGGCCCGCACAAGCGTGAGGCCCGCATCCCGGAGACGGGGTGCGGGCCTCTCGTTTCGCCCATACGCCGTGGTCAGTGTCGGGCGGTGCGCATGAGGTTGCGGGTGAGTTTGACGAGTTCGTCGCTCATCGGCGGCCACGACGCGGCGGTCTGTTGCGCGGCGGCGCGAATCCGGTCGCGCTCCTCCGGTGGGGGCGACCGCGATCACCATCGAGGGCACCCGGCACCTCGTATCTGCCCTCGCGCGAATCGTGGATGTAGGTCTGCTGGGTGTCCTCGCGCAGCGGGATCTTCTCGGACCGCGACCAGCACCATCATGTCCAGCGTCTTCGCGCGCAGCGCCCGATAGGCGCCGTCGAAGAAGATCCAGGCCGCGTAGAAGATCACCGGCAGCGACAGGACCAGGGAGAAGACGTCATCGCGGAGCCCGAACGGTGCCGGGACGGTGAACCCGATGACCTCCCCGCCGATCGGAGACCACAAGGTGATCGGGATCGAGAGCACCAGCGCGACCAGGAAACGGTTGCGCATGTCACGAATCATCGCGTCCATCGACATGCCGCCGTGGTGGCCGCCGTGCCCCATCACATCCTGCGCGGTCGCCGGTGCCGAGTCGCCATGCGCGTGAGCCGGTCCTGGCGAGGCCGGCGCCATGTCGTGGCCGGCATGGGCGGAGTGGTCGTGCTCGGTGTCACCGGTTGCGCCGTGGTGGTGCTGTGGCGCGCTGTCGTGGTAGGAGGGAGGAGCCGTCGAATGCGAGGCGTGCGGCTCGTCGCCGGGGTGGCAGATGTGTTGCGGCACGGACTGCCCGGCACAGTGGAACCCGCACTCGGTGACCCATGCGCGAAGCTGCTGAACCGATGTCAGCTCCGGGTCGTAGGTGACATTGGCGGTCTGCGCGACCGGGTTCACCTCGACGGCGACCACTCCGGGCCGTCGCCCCAGCGTCTTCTCGGCCAGCTGTGAGGAGGAGGCCCAATGCAGACCGGCCACCTCCAGGACGACGGTGTTCATCTTCTTGTTCATGGCGTTTCCTATGACGGGTGTTCAGCCCAGCCCTACAAGGCGGGCAGGATGGTGGTGGCCTGGTCGCCGTCGAGGGCGACGATGCCGCGGTCGTCCACGACGTAGACGACCCCGGACGGGGCAAGACCGAGGGCAGCGACGGTGCCTTCCGCGGTACCGATCGGTGTCCAGGCGGCTTGGCCGCTGCGCCGCCAGAGCTGCCCATCGGTATCGACACCGACCAGCTCGTCTCCGGCCGCATCGAGCAGGTACAGCGTGGGTGCATCAGCGATCAGTGCGAAGGTGGCCGCGTTGTCCTGGCTGGCGAACAGCCCGCTTTGGGTGGCCGCATAGATCACGCCGTCTGCGGTGACCGCAAGATCAGCGGCGGTCACCTCGCTGCCAGCCGTCCAGGTGCTGCCGGAGTCGCCGCTGATCTGTACCGCGGGACTGCTCGACCCGATCCCGTACACCTGCCCATCGGGACCGGCGGTCAGGACGTGGAAGTCCTCCTCGCCCGTGAACGCGACCGGTTCCCAGCTCTGCCCGCCGTCTTCGCTGCGGATGATGCCGAGATTCGGTGACCCCAACTCCGACGGAGTGTCCAGGCCGGGATGCCCGGAGGCGATCAGCATGCCGTCGGTGACGGTCAGGCCCATCACGTCGAAGTCGTAGCCACCCAACGGACCTTCCACAGCGCCTTCGGCATCGACGCGGTACAGACCGGTGTGCGTGCCGACCAGGATCGTGGCATCGGCCTCGGGCACCACCGCATGGATGTGCCCGAACTCGACCGGCGCCTGCGCCGAGGAGGACGGTGCGGACGAGGCGCCGCAGCCAGCCAGCACCGTGACAGCGGCCACCCCGGCGAGCGCGGCGAGCGCGCGGCGAGGCGAGGAACGAAGACGAGAGAACATCAAAGGGGGGCCTTTCGAGAGAGGAGGACGACTACCAGAGGCGGCCGGTGTGTCGGCAGAAGAAACCGGCCGCGAAACGGGGAGACCGGTGTCAAGAGCAGCGGCAGGACGGTGGGAGCCCGCACCATGGGTGGTCGGGCTCCCACGCCCGCACCTGCCGAGGACGGCTAGAGGCTGTCCAGAATCTCTTGCATCGTGGTGACCTCGGCGCTCTGGCCGTCGATGACCTGCTGCGCCAGTTCCAGCGCATCCGGGTTCTGTCCGTTGGACAGCTCGGTCTCGGCCATCATGATCGCGCCGTTGTGGTGCTCGATCATGCCCTGCAGGAACAGCCGAGTTGCCTCGACACCGGTCGCAGACTCCAACGCGGCCATGTCTTCCTCGGACATCATGCCGTCGCCGTGGTCCATGCCGTCCATGCCGCCCATGGATGGGTCGGGTGAGGGCAGACCCCACTCCTGTAGCCAGCCCTGCATGGTGTCGATCTCGGGCCCCTGGGCGTCCTTGATCTGCTGAGCCAGTGTCACCACCCGCTCATCGATCCCGTCCTTGCCGAGGATCAGATCGGCCATCTCGATGGCCTGCTGGTGGTGCGGGATCATCATCGTCACGAACATCTCGTCCGCGGCGTTGAAGTCCGCGCTGGCCTCCGACGAGGAGGGGCTGGAGCTTGACGAGCCGTGATCCATCCCGGACATGCCGGGGTCGTTGTTCTGCCCGCAACCGGCGAGCACCAGAGTCGTGATGAGCGCGGTCGAAGCCAGCGCAAGCATGCGCATACGCATGATGAAGTTGTCCTTTCGTCAGTCGAATGAAGAGTCGCGGTCCATTCCCAACCCCGGACCGGGGCAGGACAGACAGGCATCGCCCGGAACCTGTCGGCCCGTGGGACGCCGCAGCGCAACTCAGGTGCGACTGATCGAGAGAACGATGAGAGAAGGAGGTCGCGGGCGTGGCAGCACCGCGCCCAGCAGCGGCAGCGCCCGAACAGCAAGCAGCCGCGTCAGCCACCCGCGACTCAGCAGCCCGGGGGCGATCAGAAAGGTCAGGCCGATCAGGAGCGCGATCACGCACCCCATCATCAGCATCGAATGGCTCGGCGACGGTTCCCCGCACCCATCACCGCAGTCCGTCTCACCGGCTGCGGCAGCATCACTCATGCTGGCGCCGGCCATCTCATCCGCCATAGCGGCCGAGGCGGTGCCGTCCGGCATCGCCTCGGCGGCGTGGTCGGTCTCGATCGTGAGGGCCGGGGACGTATGCCCGTGGGGGCCGGACATGCTGAGGGCGTGCATCGCGAGGAGTCCGGCGATCACCATCATCAGCAGGCCGAACACGAGCAGGCCACGACGACGAGGCGACCCGCCGGTCATCAGCGAGCGCAAAGCACCCATCGCCGTCCTCCCTTCGACCTCCGAGTCCATCAGCCTCACGGCATGCACGATCGTTACTCACAACGGTAGAGCATTGCGCCACGAAGCCACCTGTGCGCTCGTGGCAGCGACGCTCAACCGGTCAGGCGGCGTGCGCGTATCGCGCCGGGTCTGCGTCCCACAACGGGCCGCACCCGGCGCAACAGAACCAGTACCGCTTGCCCTCATAGTCCCGGTACAGGCCCTGCTGCTCAGCCTGCTCCGGGTCCACCAGATTGTCAGGCATCACCGGACACTGCACCAAGTTCTCCGCGTCCGGTGCCGGGTGATGGTGATGAGCGTGAGATTGCGCCTCATGCCCGCCGTGGCTCTCGTGATGATGCTGCCCCGACATGCTCCACTTCCTCTCCAGCAATACCGCTTGCCTGTCATCCCGCACTGGCACCCCATTGGCGTCCGCACGCTCGACCATCATGATACCCCAGAGGGGTATCACCGTGCCACTGTGGCCGATGCAGCACTCGGCGTGCTCCCGCGCTCGTGGCGGCGGAGACTGTCCGACGAACGGTGTAACTGGCCCAACGCGCTGATGCGTCAGCGAGG
>ERZ501047.423-NODE-423-length-14196-cov-5.576621_pt1 | contig 14196 bp, 13 predicted proteins | sample MGYA00510868_ERZ501047 | MGnify/ENA primary metagenome ERZ501047 (study PRJEB25958, sample SAMN03398593) | human skin metagenome | study: EMG produced TPA metagenomics assembly of the Human Skin Microbiome Metagenome (human skin metagenome) data set. | reverse complement strand
CCAGAACGAGTCAACGACTCACCCCAAGCGGGCATCTTGACGTGAGGCAACAGGATCCACCCCGCCAAGCCGGTATGCCGCGTGCTCGCCGCGGCGGACTCACCCCATACGGCAACGGCCGGCCCACCCCAAAGGGCAGGCCGGCCGTGACCGGAGTGAACCTAACTCACATGGTGGTGACGTCCGAGGCCGGCGGGGCCGAGATGTCGACCTTCTTGCCGTAGTCGGAGTACTCGCTGGTGATCTTAGTGCCCATGTCGACGGTGGTCGACAGGACCCGGTTCTGGTCATCCAGGACATAAACGACCGGGATGCTGTCCGGCAGGGAGGCACCGGTCGGGGCGGCGGTACCCATCGCCTCCATCATCTTGGCCAGGTTCATCTCCATCGAGTAGGTCGTGCCGGAGCCGTCCTTCTTGGTGACCTTGGCGGTGCTGTCGCCGAGCGCCTTGCTCATCGTGGCCGGGTCGAAGGCGTTGAGATTGGTGCTCTCGCCGGTGTCGGCCTTGACCCACTTGTCGCTATCGCCGGTCATGCCCTTCATATAGGTGACCCCGTCGACGGAGATGACGTCGACCTTCTGACCGCCCATCTCCATGGTCATCTTGGTGTTCTGGGTGTCGCCGACAACCTCGAAGTCACCCTCGGCCTTGATCCCGCTCAGGTCCATGGTCATGTGACCGGTCTTGGCCTCCTTGAGCGCGGCGAGGATGGCCGTGCTGAGCTCGGTGGCCGGGACCTCGTCGCCGACCTTCGCGTCCGCCAGGGAGGTGGTGGCGCCGGTGCCGGTGTCGCTGCTGGTGGCGGACTTGGTGGCCGTAGCGGTGTCCGTGCTGGTCGAGGACGCCGTGTCCGAAGTGGTCGCCGAGGTGCTGGACGCGGCGCTCGTGCTGCTGGCGGCAGCCGAGGTGGTCGTGGACGACGTGGTGGTCTTGGTGTCGTCCGAGCCGCCGCAAGCGGACAGGCTCAGGGCCGCCGCGGCGACAACCGCGGCGATGGACATGGTGCGCTTAGCCATTACGGGTGATTCCCCCATCTGAGGTGCGTGGAACGGCCATACCTGCACGGTGGCCATCAGGTCAATGCTATCCGGTGACGCCTTCGCCCCGGTTATGCGCGCTAGGACGCGAGGTCTCACCGGATCCGTTCCCGCGAACCCGAAAAACGAATGGGCGAGCCGGTCGACTGACCGGCCCGCCCATTCGGTATGGCGTTGCCTAGCGTGGGGAGCTACCGCCTCAGGCGGAGGCTTCCTCCTCCTGCAAACCGCGGGTCTTGGTGGTGTCCAGCGGGATGCCGGGGCCCATGGTCGTGGTCATCGTGGCCTTGACCAGGAAGCGGCCCTTGGAGGCGGCCGGCTTCAGTCGCAGGACCTCGTCGAGGGCGCTGACGTAGTTCTCCAGCAGTGCCTTCTCGTCGAAGCTGGTCTTGCCGATGATGAAGTGCAGGTTGGCGTGCTTGTCGTTGCGGAACTCGATCTTGCCGCCCTTGATGTCCGAGACGGCCTTGCCGGTGTCCATGGTGACGGTGCCGGTCTTGGGGTTCGGCATCAGGCCACGGGGGCCGAGCACCTTGCCCAGGCGACCGACCTTGCCCATCAGGTCGGGGGTGGCGACGACGGAGTCGAAGTCGAGCCAGCCGCCGGCCACCTTCTCGATGAGGTCGTCGGAGCCGACGTGGTCGGCGCCGGCCGCGCGGGCGGCCTCGGCACGATCGCCATTGGCGAAGACGAGGACCCGGGAGGTCTTGCCGGTGCCGTGCGGCAGGTTGACCGTGCCCCGGACGAGCTGGTCGGCCTTACGCGGGTCGATACCGAGGCGGAAGGCCACCTCGACGGTCGCGTCGTACTTGGTGCTGGAGGTCTCCTTGGCGAGGCGGACCGCCTCGGCCGGGGTGTAGAGCTTGTCCTGGTCGACCTTCTCTGCGGCGGCCCGATAGGCCTTGCTGCGCTGCATAGCTGCTCCTTGTGATGCGTATGGAGGTGTGGTGCGGGGCCAGCGCGGCCCCTCCCACCCCGGGCCCGGCATACCGCCGGCCCGGGTCGAGGGTGGATCAGAGCTGGGTGTTGATACCCATCGAGCGCGCGGTGCCGGCGATGATGCGCATCGCCATGTCCACGTCATTCGCGTTGAGGTCTTCCATCTTCATCTGGGCGATCTCGCGGACCTGGTCGGCGGTGAGGCTGGCGACCTTGGTCTTGTGCGGCTCACCGGAGCCCTTGGCGACACCGGCGGCCTTCTTGATCAGCTCGGCGGCCGGCGGGGTCTTGGTGATGAAGGTGAACGAGCGGTCTTCGTAGACCGTGATCTCGACCGGGATGACGTTGCCGCGCTGGGACTCCGTCGCGGCGTTGTACGCCTTGACGAACTCCATGATGTTGACGCCGTGCTGACCGAGCGCCGGACCGACGGGCGGTGCCGGGGTGGCCTGGCCGGCCTGGATCTGCAGCTTGATGAAGCCGGAGACCTTCTTCTTGGGAGGCATAGCTTTTTCCTCATATGTCGTGGGCCGACGCCAGCGGGCGATGACCCGGTTGCGGTCCAGACGGGGAAGCCCCCGCCCGGCGCCGGGACCCAGAGCGGGTCCCGAAATCAGGGGATCAGAGCTTGGCGACCTGAGTGAAGCCGAGCTCGACCGGGGTCTCCCGGCCAAAGATGGAGACCAGCACCTTGAGCTTCTGAGTATCAGGGTTGATCTCGGAGATGGTGGCCGCCATGGTCTCGAACGGACCCTCCATGACGGTGACGGACTCGCCGACCTCGAAGTCCACGACGGTCGTGGTGGCCGCGCCCTTGGACGCGGTGCCAGCGCCGGTGCCGGCCGCCTTGGGAGTCTCCAGGTCGGCCGGACGCAGCATGGTGAAGACCTCGTCCAGCGAGAGCGGGACGGGGGCATGCGCATTGCCGACGAAGCCGGTGACACCGGGGGTATGCCGCACGGCGCCCCAGGACTCGTCGGTCAGCTCCATCCGGACCAAGACATAACCGGGCATCCGCACTCGGTGGACCAGCTTCTTCTGGCCGTTCTTGATCTCGGTGACATCTTCCATCGGCACCTGGACCTCGAAGATGTAGTCCTCCATATTGAGGGAGGTCATCCGGGTCTCAAGGTTGTGCTTGACGCGATTCTCGTAGCCCGCGTAGGAGTGGATGACGTACCAGTCGCCGTACTTGGTGGCTAGCTCGTCCTTGAACGCCTGCACCGGGTCCTCGGGGAGGGCGTCGCCGTCCTCATCACCGGCCACATTCTCGTTGGCCGGCGCCTCGACCTCGTCCGTGGCGTCGACGTCGGAGTCGATCGTGTCGACCTCATCGACATCCGGGGCGTCGGTGTCCACGGTCTCGGTGTCCACGGTCTCGGTCTCCATGGCATCGGTGTCCGCGGCGTCGGCGGGCTGCGCGAACTCCGCGTCCGCGGGGCCGGTCGTTTCCTGCGACATGACTGCGTTCCTCTACTTGTCTACTGGCGTGCGGCGGGCGGCCTCGACGGCCGAGGCGCGGATCAGCCGCCGAACACCCAAAGCACGAGCTTGGTGAAGCCGAAATCCAGAGCGGCGGTCAACGCCATCATTACCGTCACGAAGACGATCACGACGATCGTGTAATTGACCAACTCCGAGCGCGTGGGGCGCACGACCTTGCGCAGTTCGTCGAGAATCTGCCGAACGAACAGCCGCAGCCGAGCCACGGGACCGAGCTTCTCGGCGCTCCTGGCGGGCGGATGCGCGCCTCGGCCCCTCGCGTCGACGTCGGTCACTTCGCTCCTACATACGGGTTCACTGCTGCATACGGGCTGTGCTGCGGCTGCCGGGCCGGCAACGCAGGGCAGGAGGGACTCGAACCCCCAACCGCCGGTTTTGGAGACCGGTGCTCTACCAATTGAGCCACTGCCCTAAGGAACGCGCGGGTTGAGTCGCAGGTTCCCTTCGGTCTACTCGGGGCAGGCGTGCGCCCGGCCCCGGGTGGTACCGATGAGACAGCATACGGGACGATGCCCGGCGGGGCGAAAACCGGCGAACTCACCCGCATACCGCCGCCACGGCAACTACGCCGTGCTCGTATGCCGGTTGACCGCCCCCAGCGGCCAGCCGGACTGGGAGAATGGGCGGGTGAGCACCCAACCCCTCGCCGACCTCTCCCCCACCGAACTCGAGCGCTTCCTGGCGGACAAGCGTGCCGCCTATGCGGCGCTGCAGGATCAGGGCCTCAAGCTGGATCTCACCCGCGGCAAGCCCAGCGCCGCCCAACTCGACCTGGCCAACGACCTGCTCAGCCTGCCCACGGGATATCGGGACGAGGACGGCGTCGATGTGCGCAACTACGGGGGGCTGACCGGCCTGCGGGCGCTGCGGGAAATTTTCGCCGAGTTGCTGTGGGTCGAGCCGGACCAGGTCATCGTGGGCGGCAACTCGAGCCTGACGATGATGCACGACTGTCTGGTGCAGATGCTGCTGCACGGACCGGTGGACGGGGACGCCTGGCAGGGACAGTCGGTGAAATTCGTCTGTCCGGTGCCGGGCTATGACCGCCACTTCACCATGCTCGCCTCCTACGGCATCGAGATGGTGAGCGTGGAGATGGCCGAGGACGGCCCGGACGTGGACGCGATCGAGCGCCTCATCGCCGACGACCCGTCGGTCAAGGGCATGTGGATCGTGCCGACCTATGCCAATCCGGTGGGCTCGACGATCTCGCACGAGAAGGCGGCCCGGCTTGCCGCGATGCCCGCCGCGGCGGCGGATTTCAAGATCTTCTGGGACAACGCCTATGCCTTCCACCACCTCACCGAGGAGGAGGCCAAGAGCGAGGACATCATCTCGCTGTGTTCGGCGGCGGGGAATCCGAATCGGGCGATCATGTTCGCCTCGACCTCCAAGATCACCTTCGCCGGTTCCGGTGTCGCGGTGCTCGCGGCCAGCAAGGGCAATATCGGGTGGTATCAGAAGCACCTGCAGTTCGCCTCGATCGGCCCGGACAAGGTCAACCAGTTGCGGCATGTGCAGTTCTTCAAGGACGCCCAGGGCGTGCGCGACCACATGGTTCGCCACCGGGAGATCCTGGCCCCGAAGTTCGCCGCGGTCGAAGATGCCCTGTCCAAGGAACTCGGCGGGCTGGAGATCGCGACCTGGTCCAAGCCCACGGGCGGCTACTTCGTCAACCTCGATGTGATCGATGGCACGGCCGCCCGGGTGGTCGGCCTGGCCAAGGACGCCGGGATCGTGCTGACGCCGGCCGGCGCCTCCTTCCCGTATGGCGAGGACCCGGACGACCGCAATATCCGCCTGGCCCCGTCCTTCCCCGTCCTGGCGGAGGTCGAGGCGGCGATGGCCGGGGTGGCCACCTGCGTGGCGTTGGCGGCGGCGGAGAAGCTGAGCGCGCGGCATACGGCCACGGCCAGCACGCCCGAGGGCAACTGAGCCGCAGGACAACTGAGCCGCAAGACAACTGAGCCGCAGGACAAGTGAGCCGAGGGCAACCGACCGGTTGTCGGTGGACGCCACCTAGGATCGGGTTATGTCGGAGCAACAGGACAGCATCAGTGACGACCTGAGCACCTATGGCGTGGACGCCGAGGATCAGCTCCAGCCCGAGGACACCCTGATCGACGAGGGTGTTGAGGACGTGCTGGACAAGGGCTATTCGCCGCCGGATGTGGACCGTGTCTCGGGGATGGTCGGGCTGACCGCCACCGAGCAGCGCGAGGGCGAGACCATCGAGCAGCGCATCCGGCAGGAGATCCCCGACCCCGACAGCGCGTATGGCGCGCCGGATGATGAGTCGGGGATGGCGGCGGACAGCGTCGGCGGCGACGACCCCGACGCCATCCCGGCCGAGCAGGATTGGCTGGGCGATGCCGAGGTCGGCGACGAGCGGGCCGGGCGCCTGGTGGCCCCGGACGAGGGTGCGGCCCCGGATGCCGAGGCGGGCCTGGTCGGGGACGACCTGGGGGTCGACGGCGGCGACGCCAGCCCCGAGGAGAGCGCGATGCATGTTGTCAGGAGCGTGGACGCCGACGCGGCGGTGGCGCCGGGGACGGGCTTGATTGACTCCGATGTGGACCTCGATGACCCGCAGTCCGGTGTGGACTTCCGCGCGGATCTCGCGGGCGACCCGGACTTCGGCGACGTGCCGGATGCGGACGCCGGTGACCTGAGCGACGACGGCGTCGAGAGCGTCGGGGGCGGGCGCAGCGCGGACGAGCTCGACGAGCTAGCCGCTGGCGACGCCGAGCCGGGTACGCCGCGCGAGGGCTGAGCTGAACCGCGACCTCGCCGCCCTGCCCAAGGCGCATCTGCACCTGCATTTCACCGGTTCGTTGCGGATCGCGAGCCTGCAAGAACTCGCGATCGCGCACGGGGTAGTGCTGCCGGATGCGCTGACCGCGGATTGGCCCCCGGAACTGGTCAGCGTGCGCGACCGGCGCGGCTGGTTCCGTTTCCAGCGCCTGTATGACGCGGCGCGCCACTGCGTGCGCACCGAGGCGGATCTGCGACGCCTGGTGCGGGAGGCGGCGCTCGACGACCTCGCCGAGGGCTCGCGGTGGCTGGAGTTGCAGGTCGACCCGACGTCATACGGCCCGGCGGTGGGTGGGCTAACTCCCGCGCTGGAGATCGTGCTCGACGAGGCGGCAGCGGTGTCCGCCGCGGAGCCGATCGGGGTCGCCATCATCGTTGCCGCGTCACGGATCCGGCACCCGCTGGATGCCCGAACGCTGGCCCGGCTTGCTGCCCGGTATGCCGGGGATGCCCCCGGCACCGTCGTCGGCTTCGGTCTGTCCAATGACGAACGGCGCGGTGACACCCAGGAGTTCGCTCCCGCGTTCGCGATAGCCCGGCGCGCCGGCCTGGCGCTGGTGCCGCACGCCGGCGAACTGCTCGGGCCGACCGCGGTCGCCCAGACCCTGGCGGCAATCGGGCCCGACCGGATCGGCCACGGCGTGCGCGCGGCGGAGGATCCGCGGGTGCTGGACCGGGTCGCGGCCGCCGGAGTGGCCCTCGAAGTCTGCCCGTTGAGCAATGTCAGTCTCGGCGTCTATGCCGATCCGCAGGATGTGCCGCTGCGCCGGATCATGGCGGCGGGCATCCCGGTCGCGCTAGGTGCGGACGATCCCCTGCTCTTCGGCTCCCGGCTGGTCGATCAGTATGCCGTCGCCCGCGACGCCCTCGGCCTGAGTGATCCGGAGTTGGCCGAACTCGCCCGCGGTTCCATCCACGCCAGCCGCGCTCCGGCCGGAGTCCAGTCCAACGCCCTGGCCGACATCGACGCCTGGCTCGCCAACGAGCCCGGTTGACTCGCTTGCCACCCTGGCTGCAGCTGTCCGCTGTCACAAGCGCACAACAAGTCAAGGCGCCCATCCGCATCGCCGGACAACCTGTTGGAAGGTAGCCCGCCTGCGGTTGCATATAGCTCTAGCGGAAGGTTCGGTTGGAGGAGGCAACCCCTCCCGAGAGGTCCCGGTATGTCCGCCAGCAATTCTGATCGGCCGCTAGGTCGGTTCACCATGATGGATCGCCAGCCCGTCAATCTGGATGGCGTCGCGGCAGTGAATGCTGACTTGGGTATGATCGCCCACCATTCACCGGCCGATCCGGAGCCATCCTGGGTGATCGATGACACAGGTCGCCTCGTTGAGATGGACTCGCGGTCGGTCGAGGAGTTCGACTCCATAGATGACTTCATCGCTCGGCATGCCATCGACCATGACGTGGCCGCTGAGGTGATGGAGATGGCGGATGTAGACCTCGCCCGCCTCATTGTGGACCCGCAGGTTCCGCGCGCTGAGGTGTTGCGTCGATGCACCGGCCTCACGCCGGCCAAGATGGCAAGGGTGGTCAGCCTGCTGCAACCGCCCGAACTGCAGATGGCCATGACGAAGATGCGCGCCCGAGCGACGCCCTCCAACCAGGCACATGTCACGAACCGACTCGACGATCCGCTGCTTATCGCGGCCGATGCCGCCACAGCGGTCGCCTTCGGATTCCGTGAGCTAGAGACGACCGTGCCGGTGCTTGACGATGCCCCGGCTGTCGCCATGGCGCTGCTCATCGGCTCCCAGGTCCCTGCACCGGGCGCCCTTACCCAGTGCTCGGTTGAAGAAGCCCGCGAGCTTGAGATGGGTATGCGTGGCTTGGTCTCATATGCCGAAACAGTGTCCGTGTATGGCACTGAGCAGGTCTTCACCGACGGCGACGACACCCCTTGGTCCAAGGCGTTCTTGACCTCCGCTTACGCATCTCGCGGTATCAAGATGCGCCTGTCTAGCGGAGGAGGCGCTGAGGTGCTCATGGGTGCAGCGGAAGGACGATCGGTCTGCTATCTCGAATCCCGTTGCGTCGCATTGGCAAAGGGCATCGGCGCTCAGGGTGTCCAGAACGGCGGGATCGACGGAGCCGGCATTACCGCATCCCTGCCCGGCGGCGTGCGCGAGCTGGCCGGGGAGAACCTTATGGTCATGCTGCGGGGGCTGGAATCGTGCAGTGGCAATGACTCACTCATGTCCGGGTCCGATATGCGACGAACGAGCCGCACTTTGCCCACCTTGCTCGCCGGCTCAGACTTCATTTTCTCGGGGTTTGGCGCAGTGCCGGCTTACGACAATATGTTCGGCCCTTCCAACTTCAACGCGAAGGACCTGGACGACTACCTTCTGCTGCAGCGAGATTGGGTCGTCGACGGAGGCTTGCGCTCCCCAGATCCCGAATTGGTTCGCGCGTGGCGTCGTGAAGCCGCAGAGGCGACTGCCGCCGTTTTCGAGCACCTTGGCCTAGCGGATTTCACCCAAGACCACGTCGAGGCAGTGATACATGCGGAGGGCTCCAAGGACCTTCCCCCAACAGACGGTTTCGCGGTGTTCACCGCCGCCCACCTCATCGCGCAACGGGGGATAACGGTGCTCGACGTCGTCGCCGCGCTAGCTGAGACCGGTTACGAGGAACTCGCCACCCGGGTCCTAGGCATGGCGCGTGAACGGGTCAGTGGTGAATACCTGCAGGTGGCCGCGATCTTTGACGAAGAAATGAATGTGCTTTCTGCGCTCACCGACCCCAATAGCTACGGCGGTCCGGGGACCGGCTATCGCCCCACGGAACAACGCCAGCGGGAGATAGACAGCGTCCGTCAGGAACGGACCCTGGCGGACGTAGTGGCCGAGCAGGCAGAGAATGCTCAGCCACATCGCCTCACAGAGATCAATTCGCCCCCGCCTGCGGGTGTCGACCCGTCAGAAGTAGTAGTTGGACTGTCACCCGCGTTCGGTGTGCAACTATTCACCACCCTCTCCGGATTGACTATCTATCAAGTCCTCGAGGAGATCCTTGCCGGCTTGGAAGAGGAGGGGTGCACCGCTCGGATCGTGCGTTTCACGGGCAGCGTAGACCTCGGATCCATCGGGCGCGCTGCATCGCAGATGGCCGGTTCCGGTATTGGCGTCGGTCTTCAGAGCAAGGGCACGATCCTCATCCATCGACGCGACCTTCCACCCCTGGCCAACCTGGAGCTGCTCAGCGTGGCACCCCAGATCACCCGGGAGATGTATCGACTCATCGGTGTCAACGCGGCCAGACACGCTAAGGGAGCCACCCCAGTCCCTATGCGTAACGCCTACACAGAGGAGGCCATCACAGCTCGTTATCACACCCGAGTGGTCGCCATGGTGGCAGTCGAACGCACCCTATGCACGCCACCACGCCAATCCCGTCCCATCGACCTGGAGTTCCGGCCATGAGCATCCATGCGCATTCTCGGCGCCCGTTGGACACCATCACCGTCGAGGCGATCCGAAGTGGTGATCTCGTTCTGGATGATGTGCGGATCAGCCGTGAAACCCTCCTGCACCAGGCGCAACTGGCGGAACAGTCCGGGTCAAATCAATTGGCCATTAATCTGCGACGCGCGGGAGAACTGACGAGCCTGGACACCGAAGAAATTCTGGCCATCTACGAGGCCCTCCGGCCGCATCGTTCTAGTGCCGCGGAACTGGCCGCCATCGCCGAGAGTCTCGACGCGCGAGATGCGCCCACGTGTGCCGCGTTGGTCCGAGAAGCCGCCGAGGTTTACCGGCGGCGCGATCTCGACCGATGACCATCTGGGCGGGAATCGACATCGGAAATGCCACCACCGAAATCGTGCTGTGCCGCGAGAACGAGCGCTTGGATCTAGAGATCCTGGCGACGGCGGCCACCAGAACCCGAGGCACAAAGGGAACAGTCTGCGCTATGGACGCGGCGGTCCGACTGCTCCGCCGCACGGCAAGCACGCATGGCCTAATAGTCGAGCGCGCTGCGTTCGCGCCAACGCCGCCCGTGAAAGAAACTCGCGACACCGTGGTCCAGACCCCCATCGAGACGGGGCGTCTTCGTGTTCAGTTTTCCCATGGCCCCACGCCGGCCGGTGACGGCAGTGCGATTGGCCTACCGGTGGCGGTGTCTCGGATACCCGAGGATTCCAAGGCACCAATGGTGGTCTGCGCGGAAGCTCAGTGGCGCTTCGATGAGGTTGCCGCCGCAGTAAATGCGGCGGCAACGCGAGGTATCGACATCCGCGGGATCGTCGTCAGCAATGACGAGGCCGTCCTCATCGCGAACCGCCTGAGCACCCCTATACCGGTCGTGGATGACATCCCAACTGAGCCGCTGCTCTCGGCTCGACTAGTGGCGATCGAGGTGCGCCAGGGTGGAGGCCCGCTGCGGCAACTCACTGACCCACTCTGGATATGCGCCGCGTTCGGACTGCAACCTTTGGAGCGCGCACATGCCCAGTCCGTGGCCGCTCAACTGCGGGACAGATTCGTCGGCGTGGTCGCACTGGAACGCGCAGCGAGAGCGCCCCTCCCGCGCGAATCCAGCTTGCCTCCCCCCGGTGCACGGGTTCGGCATGTCGACCTGGCGCAGATCGCCGCGTCCGCGGGCACTCGGCGAGGGGCCGTCGAAACCAGCATCCAGGTTGCAGCGAGTCTCAACCCCGGCGAGGAGACGCCAGCCGACTGCGAGATTCTGGCCGACATACTTCAGGCCCCGGTGACGCAGGTTGGTTCCGAGGGGGAAGCCGCGCGGAGAGGTGCGGCGACCACCCCCGGGCTTACGGGTGAGTTCACCGTGGTGGACGTCGGAGGTGGCACCGTGGACGTGATCGGCAACCACGAGCAACGAACGGTGCCCGGCGCGGGCCAGCTGCTGACCTTGGTGACTTCACTGGGCCTGGCAACCTCTTGGAGCTGCGCCGAATACGCCAAGCGCGGCGAATCCGTGCGTGCTGTCAGTGCCACGCTCGTGGAGGACGAATATGGACGACGTCGCTTCCTGGAGCGGCCGGTGGACGGCCGTCATCTGGGCTGGCTGTTTGCCCAGGCACCTGGGGGCCTATTGCCCGTCACTGCGCGACTCGCGCCGACGGAATGGCGAGCCTGGCGCCTAGCCGCCAAAGCACACGTCATCGGTTCTGCGGTGGTGGACGGGACTACCGCGCTGAACGAGCCACCGAGCACGCTGGTGCTAGTCGGCGGCGGGGCCGCCGATGAGGAGCTGGTTCGCTCGGTGCAGGAAAGAGTGGGCTTGGACGTCCTGGTTGCCCGCGGGAACGTGGCTGGCTCCTTGGGGTTTCGATATGCCGTGGCCTACGGCTTGGTGGCGGCGGCAGTAGCCCAGGAGTCGGTTTCAACTGCGACGCCAGGCGCCTCATAACCGACAACCTGTTGGAAGAACCGGGGCGGTGGATGGCGGCGCAGCCCGTCGGTCTACCACTCTGGCTCGACCCGGACCTACCCGAATGCCGTCTCCAGCCAAGGAGGACTCATGGCGCAATCCGTCGCTACCGATGGCGCTCACAACCCCCGCGATAGTGCCGTCTCCGAAACCACATCTCCGTCCACGCATTTGCATGGCAACCTGGGCACCGCGTCTATCGTCCTCATGGTCGTCGCCGCGGCCGCGCCACTGTCGACGATCGGCGGCAATGTGCCGATCGGGATGGCGCTCGGCAAGACCACGGGTATGCCGGTCGCCTTCCTGGTAGCCGGGGTGATCTTCCTGCTCTTTGCCGCGAGCTTCGTGTCCATGGCTAAGCACGTCACCGACGCGGGCGCCTTCTACGCCTACATCGACAGGGGACTGGGGCGCCGCGCCGGGGCCGGCGCAGCTACGCTCGCGCTGCCCGCCTACATGGCCACTCTCTTAGGCGTCTCGGCATACGACGGGGTCATCCTGCGCGCGCTCATCGAACGGATCGGCGGCCCTTCCATACCGTGGTGGCTGCTGAGCGTGCTGGTGCTGATCATCGTGGCCTGGCTTGGCTACCGGGACATCGAATTGAGCGCCAAGGTCCTGGGGATCTTCCTGGTGTCCGAGGTGGCGATTCTGCTCGTCCTCGATGCCGTCATCGTGGCCAAGGGGGGGACCCGAGGCATCACCGGCGACTCGTTCACTCCCGATGGCATCGCTGGCGGCTTCGGGATCGCGCTGCTTTATGCCTTGTGGGGATTTGTTGGGGTCGAGGCCACCGCAGTGTTCCGAGACGAGGCGCGCGACCCCGACCGGAGCATTCCCCGAGCGACCTACTGGGCGGTCGGCATCGTGGCCTCCTTCTATGCCCTCTCCAGCTGGGCGCTTGTCGAAGGCAACGGCGGTCATGATGCGATCGCCGTGGCCGAGAAGGACCCCGACAACTTCATGGTCAACACAGCTCGGCAGTACCTAGGCGTTCTCGGCCAGGATCTAACGAACCTCTTCTGGTTCGTCAGCGTCTTCGCTTGTGCGCTGGCGTTTCACAACATCAGTTCCCGCTACACCTTCGTCCTCGGACGAGTTGGTGTAATCCCGGCGCGCTTCGGTGAGGTAAACCCGCGCTTCGGCTCGCCCTCCAATGCGTCAGTGGCCGTCAGTGCAGCATCCATCGTCATCCTGGTCGCGTTGGCGGCCATCGGGCTCGACCCGGTTGTACAGATCTTCGGACCCCTCGGCGGACTGGGAATCCTGTGGCTGGCCATCCTGTGGCTCATGACGTCCATTGCCGTGGTGCTCTTTTTCCGGCGCCGGGGCGGTGCCACTCGCCAAGTTGTCCTCGGCGTGGCCGCAAGCCTGGCGTTGGCGGCGGCCCTCGCCCTAGTCGTTCGCAACCTCACCTTGATCGTCGGTGGATCCACCACACTCGCCATCATCTTCGGCCTGCTCCCCTTGGTCGTTTTCGGGCTAGGGATGGCGTTGAGTCGGCGCTCGCCGGCGGAGCCCCTCCCGCCCACACCGTGAACGACTGACGACCGTTCGGCGCGGCGGCCCAATGGTGCTTTCCCCACCCCGCGCAGGTGCGATATCAACTTGAGGTGACATCTACGCAGGCCATGACCGCGGCTCGGGCATTAACGGTGCCGCCGCTGGACCAGGGGACGATCGTTGCGGGGCATGATGGCCTCAACCGAACCGTGCGATGGGTGGACATCATGCATGCCCCGGCGGAGGCCTTCGTGCGTGATGGCGACCTGGTCCTGTCCACTGGGGCCGATCTGCGACAGCCAGGCGTGCGTGGTTTCCTGGCTTACCTGGTGAGTTCATATGCCGCCGGGCTGGTACTCAGTCCCCCACCGTCCGCGCCGGTACAGCAACTGCTCGCATCGCTCATCCCACTGGCCGACCAGCACGCCTTTCCCCTCGTCCTGCTGCCATGGGAGGTGCCCTTCGCCGATATCACCCGCAGTCTCTTGCCGCTTCTGACCTGCAATGCGCCGCAACGCACAACGCCGTCCTCGGCATCGGCGAAGGCGGACGCGGCGCCCGAAGATGTCGGCCTCGCAAAGCGCACCACGCCTACTCCGGGGGGAACAGTTGAGAACTGCCAGTTGGAACGCGGGTGGTTCATCGACGTCTTGCGCCACCATCCGAAAAGCATGATGTTGGCTATCGATCTCCTGCAGCCCCTCCTTGGTTACGACGCAGCCCGGAAGGGGCAGCTAGTGCACACGCTGGATGTTCTCCTCCAGGAGGGAATGAACACCAGCGCCACGGCACGTCGCCTGCATCTCAACCGGCATTCACTGCTCTACCGAATGCACCTCATCGAAGAACTAACGGGCTGCTCGCTGAAAGATGCCACTGACCGGTTCAACCTGGAGGCGAGCATCCGGGTCCATCTCTATCGACAGGAGCGCGCCTGTCTGGTCAAGTCCCTGGTAGTGGTGTAGCGCTGCGTTCTCCTTGTTGTGGTTAGGCGG
>ERZ501047.419-NODE-419-length-14303-cov-5.003650_pt1 | contig 14303 bp, 16 predicted proteins | sample MGYA00510868_ERZ501047 | MGnify/ENA primary metagenome ERZ501047 (study PRJEB25958, sample SAMN03398593) | human skin metagenome | study: EMG produced TPA metagenomics assembly of the Human Skin Microbiome Metagenome (human skin metagenome) data set. | reverse complement strand
AGCGCGCCGCCCTGTCACGGCGGAGGTCGCGGGTTCGAGTCCCGTCGGGGTCGCGTCAGCGGATGCGATAGCGGGTGACTCCCTCGGGAGTCACCCGCCTTGTCGTTTCCGCGCCCGAATGCCGCCACCCGGGGAACCCGGTTGGTGTGGCTCAGACTGCCAGGTATAGTGAGGCGGCCGGAGCGATCCGGTGCTCCCGCGCTTCGGCCGGGAGATGGCTAGGTAGCTCAGTTGGTACGAGCATCCGACTGAAAATCGGAAGGTCGACGGTTCGACCCCGTCCCTAGCCACCACGAAGGCCGCAGATCACCGAGGTGATCTGCGGCCTTTTAGGTATGCCGGTGGGCCGAGCTGGGCGACCTACGCGGTCGCGGGGCGCAGCAGCCGGGTCACCCGCAGGAGCTCATCGAGCATCGCGGTGGCGGCACCATTGCGGCCCTCGTCTTCCTTGACCTCACCCTGCTCGTCGAGCTGGGTGGGCGCGAAAGCCACATTGACCGACTCGAAGATCGGCGTCATCCGCACGGTGGTGAGCACCTGCTTGAGCTGCTGAACGGCACGGGTGCCGCCGGCATTGCCGCCATAACTAACGAAGGAGACGGCCTTGTCGCGCCATTCGTTGTGGAGGTAGTCGATGGCGTTCTTGGTGGCCGCGTTGTACGCGTAGTTGTATTCCGGCACAACGAAAACGACCGTATCCGCGGCGTCCACGATCGCGCTCCAGCGCTTGGTGTGCTCGTGCTGGTAGTCGCCCAGGCGGGGGTGCTTGGGCTCGTCGAAAAGCGGCAGGTCGACTTCGGCGAGGTCCGCGAGTTCGACCTCGAACTCGCCGTGCTTGCGGGCCACATCGACGAACCAGCGGGCAAAGGCCGGCCCGATCCGCCCGGGACGGGTACTGCCGATAATCACCAGGAGTTTGGGGGTAGTCACAACGGGCCATCCTGTCACGGTGCGCAGCCCGATCCCCGGGACGAAATGGCGGGTTCAGGCCGCCCAACGGGCCAGGACGTATTGCACGCCATACGGGGCATCGGCCCACAACAACCGCGCCGCGCGTGGCGTGGGCATGAGAGTGGCCAGCGTCTGCAGGGCGGCCCGGCCCGTGAGCCAGAGGTCCGCGCACAGGTGGGGATCGAGGGCGGCCAAGGCGGCCGCGTCGCCGGTATGCAGGGCACCCAGGACCGCGTTGTCGACCCCCTCGGCGCGCTCGTCGAAGTGGCCCGGCGCCCGTACGGTGCGCTTCGCGCTGAGGTCGGCCGGGACCAGCAGGAGCACGCGGTCGCCCGGGCTGTCGTTGAGTGGCCCGGCAGGCGACGGGATGCCAGCGGCCGCGGCGGCTACCTCGGCGTCGGTCGCGTCGAAGGGGACCACGATCTCGTGGGTGCGGCCGGCCCAGCCTGCCTCGTCCAGCAGCCGGGCGGCAACCCGTGCGCCGACCGCTCCCCGGGTATGCCGAGGCTCGCGTTCGTGGCCGGTGAGCACGACCACCTCGTCGATCGAGAACTCCGCCAGCAGCGCCGCCAGGGCACCCACCGAGCGCTCCCGCAGGTCGGCGCCGGGGTCGGTGGACCCGGCATACGCGGCGAGCTGCAGCGGCGGGCTCGGCACGACCAGGGCGGCCACGATCTGCGCGCTCACCGCCGCCCTCCGGACTGCCGCGCCGGTGTCATTGCAGACCCCGCGTGGTCATCGCGGGCGGCCGCGTGCCGGCGATGGTGGACACCATGTCGAGCACCTGGCGGGTCTCTGCGACCTCGTGAACCCGATAGACCTGAGCGCCCAGCCAGGCCGAGACGGCGGTCGCGGCGAGGGTGCCGGTGAGCCGCTCCGCCACGGGTTTGTCGAGGCTCTCCCCGACGAAATCCTTGTTGGACAATGAGACCAGAACCGGCCAGCCAGTGGCGACCAGTTCGTCGAGGCGCCGAGTGGCTTCGAGGGAGTGCCAGGTGTTCTTGCCGAAGTCGTGGGCCGGGTCGATGAGGATTCGGTCGCGGGGAACGCCCAGCGCAGCAGCCCGTTCGGCTTGTCCGACAACGGAATTCAGGATGTCGGCGACGACATCGTCATATTCCATCCGGAACGGTCGGGTCCGCGGGGTCACCCCGCCGGTATGCGTGCATACCAGCGCCGCGTCGAATTCCGCGGCCACGGCGGGGAGTTCGGGGTCCGCTCCGCCCCAGGCGTCATTGATCAGGTCAGCGCCGACCTCGCATACGGCCCGGGCCACCTCGGCGCGCCAGGTGTCCACGCTGATCACCAGGTCGGGATATGCACCGCGCACCCAGGCGACGAAATCGACGATCCGCCGTTTCTCTTCTGCCGCATCGATATCCGGACCCGGCGCGGCCTTGATGCCGCCGATGTCGACCAGATCGGCGCCCTCGTCGACGACCTGCCGCACCCGATCCTTCGCGGCGTCATCGCGCCAGGTGGCGCCCTTGTCGTAGAAGGAATCCGGCGTGCGGTTGACGATCGCCATGACCAGGCGGGCATCCGCGCCATACGTATGCCGTCCCAACCGGAAGCTCACGAGCTCACCTGCCTGCGCTGCGCCAGCGAGTCCCGATAGCCCGGTATGGACGCGGCCGGCGGCCTCTCGGCGACATTCACGGCACGCTCCTGTGGTCGAAATCCCGCTGCGGTGGCGGCGAATTGGGTGAGCATCACCTGATCAACGGCGAGCTGCCCGCCATACCGGACCAGGGCGGCGGCGAGGACTTGGAGCGCCATCGGGCCCAGCTGATCGTGGCGATGGTGACGGTGGGTGCGCCGGCCGAGATCGACCTGCGCCAGCGCCGCGACGCCATACCGCTGCGCCACGTCGATGACCGCGGCGATCTCCACGCCGTAGCCCATGGGCACCGACAACTGCTCGAATGCGCTGCGGCGGATGGCCCATTCGCCGGAGAGCGGCTGGACCAGGCTGGCCAGTTGGGGCCAGTGCAGGGCCAGCAGCGGGCGGGCGACGAGTTCAGTGACCCGTCCGCCCTGCTCGGCCTCCCGGCCCTGTTCGTCGAGCATGGGGCGCGCATAGACGGCCTTCACCAGCTGCACCTCATCGTCGGTGAGCAGCGGGCCCAACAGCCCGGGGACGAAATGCGGCCCCCACTCGATCAGATCCGCGTCCAGGAAGAGCAGGACATCGCCGGTGGTGGCGTGCAGCGCCTTCCAGAGCGCCTCCCCCTTGCCAGTCGCGGGCCCCACATCGGGCCGGATGTCCTTGGCGGAGAAGACGGTTGCCCCGGCTTCCGCGGCTACCCGGCCCGTGGCATCGGCGGAATCGCTGTCGATGACCACCAGCTCGTCGATCAGGGGCACGTCCTCGAGCCAGGCGCGGCGCACCGCCGTCACCACCCCACCCACCCCGGCTTCCTCGTCCCGGGCCGGGATCACCACGCTCACCCGCACCCCGGCCGCCTCCTTGGCGGCCAGCAGGGCGGCGGGATCGAAATCCCGGTGATGCCACATGGTCAGCCGGCGCCTGGGCCAGCGTTGGGACCGGTTGCCGGGCCGGCGACATTGATGGTGGGCGCCCCAGTGCCACAGCGGACGATAACGGCCCGAGACTGTTCGTCGCCGGGGTTGGATTCGCGGTGGATCGCCCCGGCCGGCACGCGTAGGAAGTCGCCCGGGCCGGCCTCGACCACGGTGCGCCCGTCCGGGCCGGACTCCAAGCGCATGCGGCCGGAAACCACATACAAGGTGGTCTCGTGGTCAGCGTGGTGATGCCAGCCGGAGACGGCCTGCGGCTCGGTGTCGACCACCCCGGTCCACATCCCGGCCTCGTGGGTCGCCAGGCGTCGGGTCATCCCGGGCGTCGGGTCCGCGGCCTGCAGGTCGTCACCGGGGATCAGGGTGCACGGGGTCGCCGGGTCGGCCGGTCGGGATTGCTCCGTCATCATCCGATCCTCTTAGACGTCCGCATTAACGCACGTCGGCTCTCCATAGAGCTGCTCACAGGAAGCTCGCCTCCCACGGGCGGTAATGCTCCAGGCGTTCCAGTACCCGGCGCCCCATCGGGTCCAGCCGGCCGTCGCGGACGGTGACGCTGGTCCAGGTCCGATATCGGGTGGCGATCATCGCCAGACGGTCGGCGAGGTACTCCTGCCATTCCAGCGGGAAATCCCAGTCCGACTGCGGGACAACGAGTTCCATCGGCCAATCGAAGGCGCGTACCTCCCGGAACACCGGCCGGTCCACCAGCAGCAGCGGCCGAAAACCCCTAGTGCGCCGCTGCAGTTCTTCCAGCTCCGCCAGCACGCCCGGCAGGGCGTCCGAGTCGCAGCCGACCGCATCGATCAGCACCACCGGCAGGCGCTCGGGATGCTCGATGCCCGCGACCCCAGCCCCACCGCGCAGGAAGATCACCGGCACCCCGCCGGCAAAGGCGAACACCCGGGTCGCCACATCGACCAGCACCCGGTTGCCCTGGACACCGTCGACCGCCCGGTTGCCGACCGAGCTCAGCCGCGGGCTGGTGCGCACGGTCCGGGCGGCCCGCACCAGCCAACGCGGTTTGCCGTCGCTCGTCCGCTGACCGCTTCGTTCAGCGCGCATGAGCCACCTCCTGGCCCCCACCGTGCAGCACCGCGACCAACCGCTCGGCCGCCGCCGCGGCCCCATCACGCGCATCGGCGGTCATCGCCGCTCGCGCCATGTCCGGCCCCAGGGTGAGCATCATGCGTACCGCCTCGCCCATCTCCGGCCCGGTCGCCGTCGGCAGCGCGCGCGCCCAGCCGCGCTGCTGCGCATACTCGGCCCGGGCCACCTGATCGTCGAGCGAGGTCGCCGGATTGGGGATGAAGACCGCGGGCACGCCCATCCGCAGGAGTTCGTGGAAGGAGTTGTAGCCCGCCGCGGCGATCACCACATCGAAGGCCCGGTAGTAGCGCGAGAGCGGATAGGCCCGCACCGCATGGACATCCGCCGCCATCGCCGCGTGTGCGATGGCCACCTCGGTGACCGCGACCGCGCACCCGGCCGCCCGCAGCGCCGCAGCCGCCGCCCCGACATCGCCAGAGGTGTCATTGATATTGCCGGCGCCCAGCGAGATCAGCCCGATCCGTCCCTGCGCCGGGAGCCCCAGGGCGGCCCGCGCCTCCTCCCGGGAGACCAGATCGTCCGGTCCGAGCAGGGTCACCGGCCCCACCCGGTATGCCGGTGCGCTCGCCGACGCGCCGTGGTCCGCCTCCGCGGCCAGGTCACCGGGCTCGATGACCTCGTCGAACCAGGAACTCTTGGCGAGTTGGTCACTATTACGACCCGGCTTCCACATCCCGCGCCGCGACCACACCCAGCGCACCGACGGATGCGCCTCGCGCGCCTCGTCGATCCCGCGATAGGGGTGCGTGCCATCGAAGACCACCAGCGCGGGCGCCACCCGGCCCACCACCTCGACGAGCCGCTCGGCGAAGAGCGGCTGCCAGAGCGCCGAGGTCATCCCCAGCGCCCCATGCGAGGGCAGGTACTCATAGCGATAGCCGAACTCGGCGACCACCGGCACCGCCTGGCTGAGGGAGACGACATACGGCTCGCACTCATCTGGCAGGTGGGCGGCATACGCGAGCAAGCGGGTGAGGTGACCCATCCCCGCACCATTGCTGGACATCAGCATGATCCGCTCGCGCGCCGGGCGCCCAGACGGGGACGAGGGCGGCGATCCAGTGCTCGACATGGTGGCCCGATCATGCCACGGCGCCCGGGGCGCAACCGGGTGCTGGGCTACGATGTCGGCTGGTTTGCCAAGCCCGTATGCGGCCGTGACCGCCTCCGGTCCCCCGCCTCCCTGAAGGAGCACCCCACATATGTCCGTTGATGTCGCGATCGTCGGCCTCGGGTATGTCGGTCTGCCGCTGGCGCAGGAAGCGTCACGCGTCGGCCTGCAGGTCCTCGGCTATGACATCAGCTCCCGGGCGGTGGACGGGCTCAACGCCGGGCGTTCCCACGTGGACGACCTGAGCGACGCCGATATCGCCGAGATGCGGGAGGCGGGCTTCGAGGCCACCACCGACGCCAGCCGGATCGGCGAGGCAAAAACCGTGGTGATCTGCGTGCCCACCCCGCTGTCCGAGGACGGCGGCCCGGACCTGGGCCCGGTCATCTCCGCGGTGAACACCATCCGCGACCAGCTCAAGGCCGGGATGCTCGTCATCCTCGAGTCCACGACGTACCCGGGCACCACCGACGAGGTGGTTCGCCCGATCCTGGAGGAGACCGGGCTGCAGGCGGGCAAGGACTTCCACCTCGCCTTCTCCCCCGAGCGCATCGACCCGGGCAACGAGAAGTTCGGCGCCAAGAACACTCCCAAGGTCGTCGGCGGGCATACTCCCGCCTGTGGTGACGCGGCCGCCGAGTTCTATGGCCGCTTCGTCGACACCGTGGTGCGTGCCAAGGGCACGCGCGAGGCGGAGACCGCCAAGCTGCTGGAAAACACCTATCGGCACATCAATATCGCGCTGGTCAACGAGATGGCGCGCTTTTGCCACGACCTGCACATCGACCTGTGGGATGTCATCGCCGCGGCCAAGACCAAGCCGTTCGGCTTCCAGGCCTTCTACCCCGGCCCCGGCGTCGGCGGGCACTGCATCCCGATCGACCCGAACTACCTCTCCCACAACGTCCGTGCGCGCCTGGGCTACCCCTTCCGGTTCGTCGAGTTGGCCCAGGAGATCAACGCCGGTATGCCGGCATACGTCGTGGCCCGCGCCCAGGACTTGCTCAACGAGGACAGCAAGCCGCTGCGCGGCTCCACCGTGCTGCTGCTCGGGGTGACCTACAAGCCCAATATCGCCGACCAGCGCGAGAGCCCGGCTGTCCCGCTGGCCAAACACCTGGCCGACAAGGGTGCCGTGGTCAGCTACCACGACCCGCACGTGCAGGAGTGGACCGCCGTCGGCGGCCGCGCCAGCCGCGCCGAGGACTTGGAGTCGGCGGTGCGGGAGGCGGACCTGGTCATCCTCGTGCAGAACCACCGGGAGTATGACGTGGACGCCCTCGCGGCGAGCGCCCAGCGCTTCTTCGACACCCGCGGCGTGGCAGCCGAGGGCGAGAAGGTCGCGCGCCTGTGACCTCGGCCCCGGAGGGGGCCGGAGGAACCGGGCCGGGCACCGCTCTCTCCGCGGATGAGGCCCTGTCGCTGGCCAAACGCCACGGCCTCAAGCGGCTGGGCGGACGGCCGCCATTCGGCGAGTATGTCCGCGACCTGTGGCGGCGGCGCGGCTTCCTGTGGACGCTCGCGCGCGCCGAGGCGGAGCAGAAGAACGCCCAGGACCGCCTGGGGTTGCTGTGGACCCTGCTCAATCCGCTGCTGCTGGTGGTCAGTTACTTCCTGATCTTCGGTCTGCTGTTGAAAACCAGGGAAGGTGTAGGCAACTTCATCGGCTTCCTGTCGATCGGGGTCGTCGTCTTCGGATTCAGCGCCGCGGCGATCACCCGGGGCTCCCGCGCGGTGATCGGCAACCTCAACCTGGTGCGCGCGCTGCGTTTCCCGCGCGCGGTACTGCCGCTGTCGGTGACCCTGACCGAGGGTCTGATGACGCTGCCCGCGGCCGCCGTGCTGATCTTTGTCATGCTCGTCACCGGCGAGCGCCCCGACTGGGAGTGGCTGCTGCTGCCGGTCGCGCTGCTGCTGCAGACGGCGATCGTCGCCGGGCTGGTCTTCATGGGCGCCCGGCTGCTCAATGTCTCCCGGGACCTGGGCAACCTCATCCCGGTGGTGATCCGGCTGATGCGCTACGTCTCTGGGGTCTTCTTCAGCATTGCCCACCAAGTGCCCAACCATGTGTGGATTCAGCAGTCGTTGGCCAAGCAGCCGCTGGCGTTGCCGATCACGCTGGTGCGCGAGAGCCTGATGAACGAGTACGCCGTGGACGGGAAATCTTGGGGCATCGCCGCGATCTGGGCGGTCGTGCTCTTCTTCAGCGGCCTGTGGCTGTTTTGGCGGGATGAGGCGAAATATGGACGCGGCTGAGCCGAGCCCGGCAGTCATCTGCAGCCACGTCGACATCGTCTATCGGGTGCAGGGCACCAAGAAGGCGTCCACCTCAATGCTCGACGAGAACGATGACGAGACGATCTTCACCTCGCTGCTGCGGCGCGGGCGCACCCTCGCCACGGCCCACCAGGTGGCGGCGGTCAAGGATGTCTCCTTCGTCGCCCGGCATGGCGAGTCGATCGGGATCATCGGACGCAATGGCTCCGGCAAGTCGACCCTGCTGCGGGCCATCGCCGGGGTGATCCCGCCCACCCGCGGGGACATCTATGTCAGCGGCGAACCGGCGCTGCTCGGGGTGAACGCCGTGCTGATGGCTCGGCTCACCGGCGAGCGCAATGTCTACATCGGCGGCCAGGCGATGGGCCTGTCCCGCAACGACGTGAGTAAGCGTTTCCAGGAGATCGTCGACTTCTCCGGGATCGGCGACGCGATCTACCGGCCGATGGCGACCTATTCCTCCGGCCAGGCCGCGCGGCTGCGCTTTGCCATCTCCACGGCGGTGGCCCCGGACATCCTGATGATCGACGAGGCGCTGGCCACCGGGGACGCCGACTTCCGGGCGCGCAGCACCGAGCGAGTGGAGCAGATCCGGGCCAGTGCCTCGACCGTATTCCTGGTCTCCCACTCCAACTCCACCGTGCGCGAACTGTGCGATCGGGTGCTGTGGATGGACCGGGGCGTGTTGGTCGCCGACGGGCCGACCGAGGAGGTCGTGACGGCATACGAGAAATCGGTCAAGGCGGCCAAGACCAAGAAGGCCTGAGATGCCAAGCATCCTCGTGGTTACCGTGGTGCACGATCCGGAGGACTCCCGGATCCGCCATCGACAGATCCCTGCCCTGCTCGCCGACGGCTGGCAGGTCACCTATGCCGCCCCGTTCACCGCGTATGACCGTATGCCGCCGACCCTCCCCGGCTTGCGCGCCGAAGATCTCCCCCGAGCCGTGGGGCGCTCGCGCGACCGGGCGGCGCGGGCTGCCCGGGCACTGCTGCGGCGCGAGGCCGCGCGCCACGACCTGGTGCTCGTCCACGATCCCGAACTGCTGCTCGCGGCGGCGGGACTGCGGCTGGACAACCTCGTCTGGGATGTCCACGAGGACCCGGCGGCGGCGCTGGTGGCCAAGGAGTGGCTGCCGGGGCGGCTGCGGGGGCTAGTGGGCCGCGGCTGGCGTAGTGCCGAACGGCTCGCCGAGCGTCGGCACCGGCTGTTGCTCGCCGAGCACGCTTATCAAGACCGCTTCGCCCGCACCCACCCGGTGGTGCCCAACACCGTCCGGGTGCCGTCGTCGGTCCCGGCCCCGGGGACGGACCGGGTGGTGTATCTCGGCACGGTGACCATGGCGCGCGGCTGCGCCGAGATGGTCGAGGTCGCCCGGCTGCTGCAGGAACGCACCGCCGGCACCTGCCGGGTGGAGATCATCGGCGGCTCCCGGGACGCCGAGGCGACCCGCGTGCTTACCGAGGCGAGTGAGTCGGGCGTGCTGCGCTGGCACGGGTTTGTGCCGAGCGCGCAGGCGCTGACGTTGCTGCCGGGGGCGCTCGCGGGACTGTCATTGCTGCATGATCTCCCCAACTACCGACACTCCCGCCCGACCAAGATCGTGGAGTACTTCGCCCACGGCATTCCGGCGATCACCACGCCCCTGCCGGTCGCGGTCGAGCTGGTCGAATCCGCGGACGCGGGCATCATCGTGCCCTTCGGCGATTCGAGCGCCGCCGCCGAGGCCGTCCTCGGGTTGCGCGCGGACCCCCAGCGGGCCGCTCGGTTGGGGGCTAACGGGCATACGGCGGCGCGGGCGGCATACGACTGGAGCAGCAAGGGGGCGGAGTTCACCGCGACCCTGCGCGGCTACCTTCCGGCGACGTCTGCGTCCTGAGCGGCCGATGGCGGTGACGCTCAGCGGGCACGAGGCCGCGACATTCCCTCAGTCTGGGCGTTCCGCAGCCGCCTCCTCGGACTCCGGTAAGGGCAGCTCACGCAACCGGACCAGCGGACTCAACACCACCAGCCAACACGCGATGACGTGGACGCCGGCCATCAGCAGGATGCTCGTCCGGACCCCCACCGCGGTGCCCAGCCAGCCGGACAGCGCCCCCGCGAGCGGCATCGTCCCGTAGTTCACGGTGGAGGTGGCGGTCACGGCGCGTCCGAGCAGGTCGCGGGGGACATACCGCTGCCGCCAGCTCGAACGGACCACATTGCCGGCGACCACCATGACCCCCACCAGGATGTATCCCAGCAGGGACAGCCACAGCTGGCCGCGCTGCGTCGGCAGTCCGATGAGGAAGCTGACCGGGGCCCCGAGGAGCAGGACCGTGGACGCCCGTCCGGTGCCGATCCGGCGGGCGAGGGGTGCCCCGAGCGCCGACCCGATGACGCCGCCCAGCGCGGCGATCATGAAGTAGGTGCCAACGGATCCCCCATCCAGACCGAGGTCGACGAGGTAGAGGACCAGCAACGCTCCATACCCGGTCAGGCCGAAGTTGGACAGGGACCCGATGACCGCGAACCACCGCAGGTTGGGGTCGTGCACGACATACCGGATCCCCGCGGCGACTCGGGTCCGGAGACGCTCGTCCTCCTCGGTCCCCGTCGACGAGTTCACCGGCCCGGTCCGGATCGCACTCAGGCACAGCGCCGAGACACAGAATCCGGCGACGGTCGCCAGCAGTCCCAGCGCGGGCCCGAGCATGGCGGCGAGCCGACCCGCGACACCCGGCCCCACGACCATGCTCGCCGCCTCGGTTCCGAACAACCGGGAGTTCGCGGAGTCCAGTTGTTCGTCCGGCACGACCGCCGGAATCAGCTTGACGTATGCGGTGCGGAAAAACACTGCGGCCGTCCCGTTGGCCACGGCTGCACCGAGCAACTGCGGCAGGGTGAGTCGCCCGAGCCACCACGCGAGTGGGATTGTCGCGGTCACTGCCGCCGACACCAGATCAGCGGCGATCATCACCCGGCGCACCGGCCAGCCGTCGATCCAAGCCCCGGCGGGCAGCCCCACGATCAGCCAGGGCAGCCAGATGGCCGCGGTCAGCGCGCCCATCCACCCCGGTCCCGCATGCAGGTGCAGGACGGCGAGGAGCGGTATCAGGATCGTGCCGGTGGACGCGCCGATGAGGCTCACTCCCTCCCCTGCCCAGAGCAGGTAAAGTTCCCGGCCGCGCGCGGTGGTCGAGCGGGTCATCAAGGTCTCCTTTGAACATGACGAGATGGCCGGATGGCGGGTGCGCCGACGGCATATGGAAAGGGGTGTGGTGCGGCTGGTGGCCCGGCCGCTCAGCTGCTCGGGCTCACGGCTGAGCCGGGAACCCCCGAGCGAAGACGAAGACGGTGTCGCGATCGACGCCGTCGTCGGCGACCTCTCGGTACTTCCAGCGGTGCAGAAGAGCCGCAATCTCAGCGGACAAAGCGTGTAGTTCGGCGGTGGACAGGGTCAGCCACTGTTGGATCGCGAATGCCCCGGTGTCGGTCTCGTGGTCGCCCTCGGTCGCGAGCACGGCGTGCCGGGCGCGGTCGAACTGGCGCTGCAATCCCACGAGTTCCGCTTCGTAGGCCGCGGTACGCGCGGCCGCATCGCTCATCTCGGTTCGCGACCATCGGGTATGGGCGTGCGCCAGCCGCCAGTGCCGCTGCCTGCGGTCCTCGCTGACCCCGGGTGCCTCCTCGACGAGGCCTGCGTCGGCCAGCACCTTGAGGTGGTGGGAGGCGCTGCCGACCGCCATACCGACCCGGTGGGCCAACTGGCTGGCCGTAGAGGGCCCGTCAACCGCGAGGGCGTCGAGAATCCGGGCCCGGGCCGGGTTGGCGAAGGCCGCGAGTGCCGGCGCTTGGGTCAGCCGGTGGGCTTGGGCGGAGTTGGTTTGGGGGTCGGGAGAGGGTGTCACCCCACGACCATATCCATACAAGCAGATTTGTGCAACTATATTTGCGCAATCTGTTCCGGTCCTACGCCCGCCGGATGATCATTCGCGCTCGGTGGATGCTGCCCCGCTCGGCACCGGTCCGGGCCGGTCCACCGGGGCCTCCTTCCCCAACCACTTCTCGGTGTCCGAGAGGGGAATTCGCGCGGCGGTGTGGTCCGCGCAGGTGACGACCAAATGCTCGCCGTCCACGCCGAAGAACGGGTAGACGTAGTCCCATACGTTTTCACCGCGAATCCCGTCGGGACCTAGCGGCGTTTCAAAGTTGAAGAGCGCCGCCAGATAGCGCCCCGGGCCAGGGAAATCGAACTCGGGCTTGATGCCAGACCAGAGCGCGAACTCGGCTGGGAGTGGGGTGTCGGGCTGGGCCTGCAGCACTTCGATGCGTTGCACACCCCGCCATCCAAAGCCTTGGGACATCCCCTCCCGCAGGAGAACCTGTTCGGTGCCGGGGACGTCAATGATGGCGGCGGCCATGTGGGAGCGTTGGACGCTGGTATTTACGGTCCGCAGCTGCTCGCGCACGCACGGCGGCGCCTGATCGACCGAGGCGTAGGTCGTCGCGGCCGGCTGCTCCACCGAGGAAGGCCCTGCGGTCACGGCCAGGAAACTGCCACCCGCGACGAGCGCCAGCGCCCCGATGGCCCCGGCGATCCGGGTGGCGCGGGTCCGGCGGCGCCGGCTGGCCGCCGCGGCATACAGGCTCGGGCCGGGCGGGATCGGATCGTCCAGGTCGCCGACGGCCTGGTCGAGCAGGTCATGGATCTGGTTCACGTGGCCCCTCCGATCGAGGACGGCAGCGGCTCATCAGTGAGCAGGCCACTCTCGCGCAGCGTCTGCAGGCCGCGGGAGATGCGAGATTTGACGGTGCCGGGGGCGCAATTCAGCGCCTCGGCGATTTGGGTCTCGCTCTGATCCGCGTAATAGCGCAAGACGATTGCGGCGCGCTGTTCGGCGGGCAACTGGCGCAGGGCCGCTCGGACCGTGACCGCGGTGGCCGGGTCCTCGCCGGTCGCGTGCTCCGGCAACCGGTCGTGGGGGATCTCCCCCGACCACCCGCGTTTCCGGTCGCGGATCAGTAGCCGCACCATGGTGGTGCGCACATACGCCTCGGCCGCGCCGCGCTCACGTACCCGGCCCCAGGTGGCGAGAGTGCGGATCAACGCCTCGTGGAGTAAGTCCTCACCGGCCGTCCGGCTACCGGTGAGCAGGACCGCAGTGCGGACCATCGCCGCATACCGGGCCTGGAGGAAGTCCTCAAAGTCCGGATCGGTCACGCCACCCACCTCCCTCGCGCTGCGCACTGGCACCCATCAAGAGCAGTTGAGGTCGGCGATCGGTTCCCCGGGTCAGGAATCGGTGGCCGCAGCCGCGGTGATGAGCGCCGCGTTGTCGGGGGCGAGGGTGCCATCGGGCAGCGTGAGCATGTCCTCCAGCCCAGCCCGTATGTCGAGTCCTCGCCTCCGCGCGAGGCGCAGCGCCGGCCAGGCACTGGCCCCTTCACCGTGCAATTGCACCGGGAGTGCGACGGGGGCGAGTTGCGCGAGCATGAACTCCGCGAGTCGAGCGGTGAGTTCGTGGTCGGTGCGATCGGGCAACTCCACGAGTATGCGCGTGCATTCGCCGCGCAGACCCGAGCGCAGCCAGGAATCGACATTCGCCGGGATCCACAGGCCCGCCTCGACCGCGATCCCCCTCTCGAGCGCCGCGCGGGCCACGGCCTCTGCCCCGTCCTCGTGCCAGTTCACGCTCACCGCGTCCGGGAGGACCTGCCAGGTCTCGATATTGGCCACCCGCGCCTGCGGATCCGGCATCGCCCAAGCGCCGGTGGTGACCCCCACCGGCAGGCCAGATGCCACCGACCGGATGGCACCCAGCACCTCAGCGAGTGGCCGGCCGGCCAGCGTGTCGCGGCCATCGGCGGTCTTGATGTGGACATGGACGTCATCGGCGCCCGCGGCGAGGGCGGCCGCGGCATCCGCCGCCATCTCGGCCGGGGTGACCGGTAGCCGCGGATGCTCCTGCGGCCCGCGGGCCCCGTTCAGGCAGGCAGTGAGCATGAGCGAACGCTAGCGGCGCGCGGGGGCGAGCGGACGGCATACGGGCTCAAGGACCAGGGAGGAACCGGTCCATCCGCGTGGATCCGACCGACAACGGCGGGCTCAACGCCGCTCAATGACCACTCGCGCGCGCCGCAGCGTCCAATTCATCGGTAGGGCGCGCGGAATCTTCCCGTGACCATGTAGCGTTGGACCCACGAAAGCACACATTCCGGGACCGCTGCGGGATGGCCGAGATCGCTCGGCCGGAGCGATGCCGTCCCGCTGAGCACGAGGGGGTCACGCCATGGGGCGCGGCCGGGCCAAAGCCAAGCAGACCAAGGTTG
>ERZ501047.415-NODE-415-length-14367-cov-4.176635_pt1 | contig 14367 bp, 6 predicted proteins | sample MGYA00510868_ERZ501047 | MGnify/ENA primary metagenome ERZ501047 (study PRJEB25958, sample SAMN03398593) | human skin metagenome | study: EMG produced TPA metagenomics assembly of the Human Skin Microbiome Metagenome (human skin metagenome) data set. | reverse complement strand
CGGTAGCAGCGATGCACATTCTCGCTGAAGAAGTAGCCTGCCAAGCCCACACGCACGTCGTTCGCCAGACGAAGCACTTGTTCTTCAGATTGGAATTTATAGATAGCAGCCACGGGACCAAACGTTTCTTCATCGTCAGTAGGCACGCGTTCCCCTGGTTTGACAAGCACGACGGTGGGCTCAAAAAAGAGTCCCTCGCCCTTGTCACCTCCCAAGACCACTTCAGAGCCAACCTTTTGCATTGCACGGACATGTGACTCTGCTTTGTCCTGACTAGCCTCATTCACTAGCGGTCCAATGTTGATGTTTTCGTCCAGACCGTAGCCCACGCGAAGCTTCTTGACTCTCTCGACAAACTTGGAGACAAACTCGTCGTGCACTTGTTCGTGCACGTAGATTCGGTTGGCCGAAATGCACGTTTGTCCACCACAGCGGAACTTACAAGCCACAGCATTGCTGACGGCCGCGTCCACATCCGCATCATCAAATACAATAAACGGTGCATTGCCGCCCAGTTCCATCGAAAATTTCTTGAGCGTATTGACCGACTGACCCATGAGAATCTTACCTACTCTGGTGGATCCAGTGAAGGAAAGCTTGTCGACCAATGTACTCTCGCAAAGTGCCTTGCCCATCTCCGACTCGTTTTTACCACGAGATGAGACCAACACGTTGATCACACCTTTTGGAATACCTGCTTCCTCCGCCAAATATGCCAAAGCCAATGCACTTAATGGAGCCTCGTGAGGTGCTTTGACCACTGTAGTGCAGCCAGCAGCAAGGGCAGGTGCTACTTTACGGGTAATCATGGCCAAGGGAAAGTTCCAAGGTGCAATCAGAGCAGCTACACCTACAGGCTGCCGAATCACTGTTGTGCGATTGCTAGGATTGGGAGATGGTGTTGTGTATCCCTGAATTCGAAGAGCTTCCTCCGCAAACCACTGCACGTATGAGTTGGCGTAGTTCACTTCGCCACGGGCATCCGAAATGGCTTTACCATTCTCAGCCACTATCAGTCGAGCAAAGTCTTCTGCATTCTCTTGAATCTTGGCAAAAAGAGCAAGAAGGTAATTATGACGCTCATGTGGCGTAGTCTTGGACCATGTCTGGAACGCCTCTTCAGCCGCTTTGATAGCCATCTCTGTGTCTTGACGTCCCTGGTCTACTACCTCGGCTAATACTTCATTGGTGGCCTTATTGTAGACAGGTTGTGTCTGACCATTCAATGCATTGACCCATTTGCCATCGATGTACGATTTTTCATGGACAAGCACTGGATTCGCCAGCTGACATGGTGAGTGAACCGTAACGTACGCCCAATGAACTCTTTCCACTTCTTATAATGCCCTTCGGCATGTTGGGAAAGTTCTTCCATACATTCGTACTCGTCGAAAATGCACGACAAGGAGGTGCGATGCGCCTTACAATACAGGTGATCATCTTGAGTAATGATCGAAACGCTTGCTGAGTGCCCGGACGGAGACTAGGCTGAGAACGCACGGGCCCTGACGTGAATTTACATAATCATCTACATCATCTGATAAGTATGTCCTGCTTACAAGTAGGACACAGGCGTCGCGTTCCTGTGAGCCAATCGTCTATTTCGTCTTGATGAAAGATATGACCACAGGGAAGGACACGAACACGATCCCCATCTTCAAAATTCGACAAGCAGATAGGACAATCATCTTGTACATACCAACGAGGATTGGATGCGTTAGTGATACTTATCACACCCCCACTTTGTCGGTGAGAGGCAGTATCATAAATCGTCCCTTCAGCGTCCGGAATGAATAATTCTTGCTCTGCAGAGCCCCTTGAAAACATACGTTTCATATAGAGTACCACCATATCCATCTGGTGCATGCTCCACAGTGCATAGCTCCTCGGTTGCTGGTCAGGTATTTCGCTCGGTAGCAGCCGGTCCCATGTTCCGTTCGAGTGCCATCTATAGCATGGAAGAGATTTGATCATGTATACAGAAGCACGCTCGCGAAATCTCTTCACGGCCTCTCGCGCATTTTGGAGCAAGATCGCAGAAAGGGCAAAAATGGACGGGAGAAGGAAAATCAATAAGCCTACTTCTTCCCACATTGAGCCATCCAAACTTGCATCTAGGTAGAGCCCCACACGGACGCCAGACGAAGCAAATTCCATTAGTTCCAAATAACTGCTCCGGATCACAAAGCAAGATGGGATACTAATATCTGACGCATCACCATCGGGGAACATCACGAGGGGGATGCTGGCATCTTGTTGCGATATATCGCCCCATACTCGAATATTCATAGGGTCATCTTCGTAATCTTGCTCCATGTAATCCCCCACCACCACCGCTTTGGCTCCCATACTCTGAGCGAGTCTGACTTTTTGTTCAAAGGAGCATACTCCCCGCTCCATCAAGGCTACCCAATCTGATGGTGGGTGCTTGTTTTTGGGCTTGCCTTTCACAGTTTGATCGATCGACTTTTCCCAGTGCACCTTGTTTGCCAGATGAACACCTGAAGCTTTGGGTATACATCCATAGTTATTGTTGGTCTCCAGAAACGCTTGAATGGGGATAAGTGTACCCCACAAGCCCTCGTCTTCAACGCGTCTAAGCCCGAAAGCAGCTGGCCTTGTAAAATATGACTGATGAGCACTCGGTATAAGAATCTTGTTTCCAGGCCATTCTACCCTGCGTCTCATATCGTCCGACAAATTTTCTCTCGGGGGAGCCCGAAAGTGCGATTTCCCTGCTCTAACATCTGAGTCGACTGAGGTGTACAGATCCATATCTACACCAGCATGTTCTAAAGCCAAAGCGAGCGGGACAAGTGAGAGGAATAGAGCCAGTATTGGGTTTAAATGCATACACTCCAGAAGCGTCGCTTATGATGGTCACTCGTTGTGGTGTTGATTTTGGCGTCCCAATTCAGTAGCCAAATTTTGTCGCACGACCCATGCATGATTTTTAATTTTTGAACCAGGCAACGATATTTGGCCACAGTCGGAGAGCATTAGCAAGATTCCCTACATCGAAATCCATATTGTATCTAGTGCTTAGTAGATGCTATCGCATTAGAGAGCGGCTGGGCAGTAGTAGGTGGCGCAAGCCCATCGGATCCCGGTTCACTAAGAGACGGCGCAGCATGAGGTTCTGAGTCTTTGCTGGAGATACGGGCCGTGGCAACAGACTCGTTCAAAATGTCGTGTGAGGCGATCTCACCCGAGCTGTTGGCCTGCTTCGTTGATTGAGCATCATCTTCCTGCTTCTTAGACTCTGAGGATTCATCAACGCCATTACTGTTGGAGACTTTCTTCTTGGACAACGCGGCAGAAGCTGATACCATAGGTGCATGGTCCTCTGCTTGGTTGTTCGACTCTTTCTGCTCCTTAGCATCTTTTGACTCATTCACACTGGCCAAGGCAGTACTGGATTGGTCATGGGAAGCAGCTTCCACACGAGCAGGTGGCTCCTTTCCACCCATTCCTAAGTACTCGTTCTTGATCTTCCGTTTCTCCTCATTACGAGTACGGATAATTTCTTCGCCCTCAGGCGTGTTCCATGGACCCGCATCCGACATCATACAGCCACCCTGGCACTGACATTTGCCACCAATCAGGGATGGGATATTTTCCATAGGAATCTGTTTGGCCAGCTCACCAATGTAGTTGGAGCCTAAAATTTGGATTTTCTCACGCGTCACTGGATCAAGCCAGGCCTTCACGACAGTCCAAACTGTTGTGAAGATATACGGAGCATTGATGATGTAGAAGCGACCCATAGTTTCTGGGTAATAATACTGACCGATCTTGCTGGCCTGCTGAACATAGGAAGACACCTTCCAAAATTGACCGATACCCACGTTCTTGAGATCCATAACAGTGCAGCTCGTTTCGATCAGATTTTGGTTAATGGCAGAGCACACAGGCAGACGTTCATGGAGACACTTCTCGTATTCGTACACTAGCTCCTGAATTAGACGCTCAGGAGTGGTGACATTGAAAAGCTTGTTCAAATCAAGTTTACCAAGCTGTTCAATGTACAGAGGACGCCCATCTTTGTCCGTCTTGTGATAGAACTTTGGATAGAGCTCGTTGACGGCTTCTTTTTCAGGAAAGGAAAAGTTTTCATACAACTCATCCACCTTGAATTCACAACGCCATGTCTCAGACTCAAATAGCATGCTTTTAGCGGCTTCAAAGTCCCATTTACGAGCACGCATAAATCGACACACTGGAATGTGAGCACAGTATCATACATACAATAGGCATCATCGTGACGTTCAGGTGCATAGAAGCCATGCTGCTTTAGCTTCTCGGCGTCAGTATTATTTCAGCGACCCTGAACGCACCTGGTCGCGCATCTTTGACAATTTATGCTGTTGACCAGGATCGAGGTTTCCTGGGCGACCTGGGAGGGCTTGCTGCTGGTTCGACGACATTGGCTCACTCATCTTATCCTTATTAGGAGAATGTTTCTTTAGACGGAACATACAACCAGAACAAGCCACAACCTGTCACACAGATGACCACCGGCTAGAATGTAGCGGTAGGACGGGAGGTCAATGCCCGACATTTTGAGCAAGGCAAATGTCCACACGACTAGAGCACGTGACCTAAACCCTGGTCCGAAAGCGCGATCATCTTAACGTGTGTCATTGCCGGCTAACCTGCGCGACGCGACAGGATGAATATTCGTCAAGCCACGGTATGTACTACTTGAAGCGGGGTGATATTGACAATAAGATGGATGATATGATGGGGATGCAGAACTGCAATCTGCATAATCTCCCCGAAAATTATACCATGCGTTATTGTAAGTTTGCTCAAGCTCACTCTTCCAGACTTCTACCATGCATTGACGTGGCCCCAACTTTCTTATGTGGCAGAAGACGAAAACGGGAATATTGTTGGCTACATACTAGGAAAAATGTGCGTAAAGATGTAAACATTGACAGCTTAAGGGATGAGGACCCAGAAGATGGCGTTCCGGCTGGTCACGTAACCAGTATTTCTGTGCTTCGTTCACACCGGCGTTTGGGTCTAGCGAACAAATTGATGAAACTCAGTCGTATGTTTGCACGCATCTGACTAGCAGAAACCGCGATGCGCGACGTATTTGGTGCCAATCACGTCTCTCTCCATGTGCGTGAGTCCAACCGAGCTGCCATCTCTCTATATACCCAAGCGCTAGGATTTCAAGTGCAAGGTACTGAAGCTTCTTACTACGCTGATGGCGAGAATGCTCTTTCGATGCGCCTCCTACTCAAGTAGTATATCCTCTACGACATACTGCTCAATAGACTCTTTGCATATGTACATGATTCTACGGAACATGTCCATTCGGGATCATAGAGCTTAAACTGGATTTGTGAAAAGGAGAGTATGCAAGTATCACTGAGCATAAAACATCTTTATAAATCCATGAGCACATCCGAATTACAGCAAGCGGCGCTTGCTGTCGTATTCCCAATAGTCACGATCCCAATCATTAGCATTTGCTTTGAACAGATAGTGACAGCCGAAGAAACCAATAATCAAAACAGCAGCAATTCCAGCAATGATACCCCAAGCAGCATTACGATAATGCGGACCTTCCCAATCGTAAGGATTACTCCCTTTCGATGGAGGCGGACGGGGATGGGGTCGGTGGTGATGTGAGCGATGCGGCCGCAAAGAGGAAATGGGCGGCGCATCTCGGCCCTGCATGAAAACAAAGTCTGTAGTTTCAGTAGCCGCAATCATCTCATAGTCTTGATGAGAGACTCCCGCGATATAGGCGAGAGTGTGGGTTTTCGGAAAACCGCCAGGCAGTTCACACAGCATTTTCATGAAATAAGAACCCCTTTGGAGGTGGCTATAGCCCTGATATTGTGCCGCGCATTGTGTATTTCCCTGTCCATTATCCAGCAGACCCAGAGAATAGCCCACATTTCTCTTTAAAAACCGGTTCCTAATAAGGTCTGGATTACCACTGTCTTTCACATACTTTGGCATAGCATCCGCATCCCCAATACCAAAAGGCCAAGCGTCAATCTTGTCCTCACAGGACTCTCCGTCCAAGTTCGAGGGATTGTTATTCGGGCGATCGTTTGTTATCCAAGCCCATGAACCAGGATTACCAATCCAAAATCTGAGAGCAGGGTCATACCATTTAGGGTTTTTGACGACTGCATACCGTTGTACAGCTTGAGCACCCATAGAGTGCCCCGCAAAGACAATTTGATTAAGGTTTGGGAATGTCTTGATGAAATGTTGAGCCATTAAATCTAGAACACGATAAGATGTCACACTGTGGGACATTTCAGGACCATGCGAGGCACCACCGTTGGCCCAGTGGGAATTTTTGAAGTATAAGTAGTTTTCTTTAACGGCACCTGCTTCATTGTCATTTTGGTTCAAAAATACCGGCGCGGCAAGAATAGCCTCATCCTTCGGTAGCGTTCGGTTGTGAATCAAGAACTCCCGAGCATTAAAATGCAAATTCACATAATTCCATGCATCCCTGGGTTTACCAGGAAGAGTAATGATTACACGTTTGACTTGATCACGATCATAGGTGTTAGGATGAGAGACATAAAAGGGCTGAACAATGGGGTTTCCAGCAGGCGACTTTTCATCCGTGACATTCAAAGACGTGTCATCCAAGAGAAAAGCTGGGGAATTTGGGGCGACGGACATTTGTTCCACCTTGCAATCGAGCGTGGAAGGTAAACCCTTCCATGCTAAGTCACCATTAACTTGGGCAGGGTCGACATTTGGCGTCGGATTTGTAGGGAAACCATTGTACCAGCCAACTTGAGGGACGTCACCGCCATATTGGGTGTCTATCTGCCCCAAGCTTGCTTTAGCCCATGTTCCCTCAGTCGGCTGATTGAGATTTGGTGTGTTAAGAACATCATTGATGACACTCCGAAGAGCATTCGTGTCATGATTTTTGGATGCTTCAAAAGCTCGTTCGGCGTACTCACTCATTATGTTTTGGTTGCCTTGCACATCACCATCATAAGCGTATTGACGCTTGTAAAATTCCTTCTTTTCAAGATGGCGACGAACCATGACATGATCATTCGCTTTTGAGCCAGAAATAAGGAAGAACAAAAACAGGCATGCCTGTAAGGCAATAATACCCCTTAACAAATGACCCAACGTCATGAGCGCGTCACTCTTAATCGCTCCTAACAAACTAGGGTTTCCGTGGTGCGGAGTCTACCTGGCGCTCTTCGTGTATCACAAGTAAGCACGGCGTAATGCACATAATTATTCAGCAAGGTTAAGTAGACTGAGAATGGACCTTGCGTAAACATGCGGGATGTCGCAACTCGAATTCGTATTGGTGGATACTATATGGCACAAAGGGCTCTTGCGTCCTACATCCCGTTTCATTCGCACATATGGATTGGCATGGTCACAAAATGAAATAGAGCTGCATAGGAATGCAGAGTCCTTGGTATGTTAATACGTAGAGAGGCTCTGTGGGGCACGGAAGCTCGCATACCTGATGAACCTGGGGTATCGGCCTTGGCGGCGTTAAATGCGACAAGGTTATGTGGCAGAACATTGGAGTTCGGAGTCCTGCTATTATGATCTGCTGACATAGGTCTATCGACCTGCTCAAGAGTCATCGTAGCCATTCTCAACATGATGCAACGGAGACATAGTTCATGGAAACCTGTTAGACATGGATACATCCTATGTAATGCCGTTTGGTAGATTAAATGTATCGGAATATTGTGACATACATAGCAATACTTATGTCGAGGAGGAACCGATGGTTTGTACGAGCGGCTAAATCGAATAGGGCCTTTGATGCTTTTTAATTAGTTTTCAACGTATACGGCCTTCTTCACTGCCATTCTTCTCCATTCAGGGGTATTGTGCGCCGAAGAATGGCGAGGCACGTATGTGTGCCAACCCCCGATATAGAAGCCGGGCTTCCCTATGTCAGTCTTCATGGAGAAAAATTTGGTACGACGATTCCCATTCTTATAGCTCCTCGCCACGTCGTTCCCGTGGTCAGTACATATGAAACAAAGTGCTTTTCATATAGGATACACCTACTTACGAGACTAACGGCTACGTGATGTGCCAAGGCCGCGCTTACCGGTGTAAAGCCACTTGGGCTTGCTCGCCTGGATACGACGGTCAGACTCACCGGCACGAGCCTCGCGATTACGATCACGAATAGCCATACTGTGCAGCTCGCGAGCCTTATGTTCTTGGGCCTTGCTTCGAAGGCCCTCAGCCTGACGATTGCGGGCGGGAATACGAGCTGCACCTGCACGGGCAGAAATAGCACCACCCGACTTGTTCGTTGTAGCAGTGGTTGAAGTTTTGCCGCGCGTAAGTGATACGCCTTGTTTTGTCGGGGCAGCGCGAATCTTTTTGCGTGAAGATGCAGGCTCTGGTGTATCATCGACGGACATCGTCTCATCATTTTCTGCTTCACCATCGTCATCTTCATCCATGCTGGCGTCTTCATTTTGTGTTTCACGTGTTTTGCGCTTTCCGATGAGACCCTTGGCCTTAGCAAGAATCTCTGCGCGCATTTCTATATTGCTGGGATCAATGCCAGAAGCGCGCATATTTTCGGTCATCTGAGACAAGGAGCGGTGCTGCAGCTTGCGAGGTATCTGGGGACGAGTCTGCAGGGCCTTCTTAGCCTGTGCTAAAGACTTGGCCTTGTCCTTGCGCTGCTGGATAGCTTGGGCAACCTTACGAATTTCAGCATCCTCATCGTCGAGTTCTTCATCACTTTCCTCGTAAAAGCCGTCAGCCTCCAACTTTTCTTCTTCGCGTTCGAGCTTCTCGAGCGAAGTGAGAATATCTGGATCAATGAAGTCGGCCACATTCTTGCCTTCGTAGATTTCAGGAATCTTATCATATTTCCATTCATCGTTAGCCAGAATGTAATTCTTCTTCATGTCAATGTTGTGCACACCAGCGCCACCGTGCCTCTCCTGAATATCACGCTCAGTGATGCGGCGTTCAGGATCTTCAGGGTCGTACTTCTTCCTTGATCCATCACGGACAGACTCTGGAATATAAGGAGCACGCTCAATATCGTCGCGTTTGAGAGGTGTTGCCACATGAAGACGATTCAGGATCGAGTCCGCTTTAGGGCCACGAATCTTGGTATCTACGCGGGACGAAAGCAATGCATCACAGGCCTGCTGCTTCAAGTCCATGATACCTTGGTCAGTAAATGTACTAATCTCGATCATCTTTATTTTGCCATGAGACTCTTCAATCACACTGCGCACCATATTTGCCTTGTCTTCGTCTAGATCTTCTAGTTTGGCAGCATCAATCTTGTTTATCACGAGAAAAGTAGGCTTGTTGTTAAACAGCGGTTTAATACTGTTGAAAAGGAGTACCTGGGCTTCGACAGAATAGCCACATTGCTCAGATAGGTCCATGAAGTATAAGACGGCAGAACGAAGATGGGCTAGCGCTGTGATGGCTTGCATTTCGATCGTGTTCATTTCCTCCAGTGGGTGATCAAGAATACCGGGCGTATCGATTACTTGCCAACGCAGGTACTTATAGTCCATATGACCAACGAAGAGCGACTTGGTCGTAAAAGCGTATGGCTGAACGTCGACATCTGCGCGAGTCACCTTGTTCAAGAAACTCGACTTGCCCACATTAGGATAACCGCAGACAACTAGCGTGCGCGTGTTAGGATCAATCGCAGGCAGACGCGAAATATGCTGTCGGACTTGTTCTAGGTAGGCAAGTGGGTCCTTGTTTCGGCGCATGATCGTAGCCATTCGTCCCAGTGCAGCTCGTTTCAGCTGCTTGCAGCGAAAAAGACTGTCGCCGAATTTTATAAGCCGCACATAGTCTTTGGCTACCTGCTCAATGAGGTGCCTTGCAGTATTGATTTGGCCCAAAGCCAACTTATAGTGATTCTTATCATACAAGACACTAGATGTTAGTCATTAACAATACATACTTCATCAATGACGAAGTGAAGGGGTGCATATTCTAGCTATTAGCACAATAAGAATGTAACATACCTCTAGTACAGGAAACTCTGTCAAAATGGCCTGGAGCTTTTCCGTAAATGCATCCTTCGTAAACATAACTTTTCGCATGTAAAATGCGCGGATACGGGTGATTTTATATCCTGGGTGAATCACAGTAGGAGTTTTCCTTTGAGTCTTGGACAGAACGATGTCCAAGAAATCATTGGCGGTTGGCACAGGCGCAATAGACGCCTTCAACGTCGCCGACATGAGGCTAAATCGATGATGCCGTTGGAGGTATTGAGATTGATACTGGCGTGCTGCAGAAAAAAAATTGTCGTCAGATTATCTAATCACTTTTTTCCTTAACAGCTTGGACCTATGGATTCTGCGCCCATGATTTTTTGAAGCCATCGGTCGATATGATTGGACTGTCTTTGATTTCTTGGAGGGTGGTTGGGTGGTTTGTCCAAGGAACCGCGAAAATGCCCACTGCCGAGCAACGACGTTCTTGCAAACCTCAACGCAACAAGTCGACTGCATTATCAGCACGAATTGTTGTTAGCAAATAAGTGGTGTCAACCTAAGCTCCGCTGAAGGTGTCTATCTGTGTGCTGAGCAGACATACCGCGTTATTTGCATCCCATTATCAGAACTTTAGTGCTTAGACGACATCGTCTTCGCTCTTCGGACGAGTGTCTCTCGCTGCACGTCGTGAGACCTGGAATCATGCAGTATCGGTATTCTAACTTTTTTAGGTTCAAACAAACTCACAAGAATACCTCACTCGCATTTATACCTGCTTCATTCTCGAACAAGAGTCATATTTCTTTCATTCCTTATCAAGTCTCTGAGCTGGAGCACCTGTTATTTACACTTTGAAACCAGACTGACTTATTATTCTGCCAAAGAGTACTTGAAAGTATGTTCGAAGCTTTTTGTCTAACAGATGCACAGAATACTCTTATACTGCAACTATGGCCACAAATTCTGCAGTATCTACTTTGGCGGCGTCGCCACCAAATCCAGACATGATTTCTCAACGACCGCGTGACTCTGCTCTCGTGAGCCGTGAATCAACAGGATATTCATCAGCTAATGAAAATGATGATGATAAGAATAGCGACCTCGGGGAAGTCGTTTCTACTGACGATTATAATGCTCGAACACAGTCCAGCGCTGCATCGTCGCAGGCTACAGAGTCTGACGACTCTGATATGGCGAGAAAAATTGAGGCAGCCCGGGAAGACGAATCACTTATCGGGTCTGATGACTCTGGTGATGATACCTATCTTTTTAACGAGGAGCAGTACATGATTGAAGATGAAACCAAGCGGCAGAATAACACTGTTCGGAAAGATGTCAGCAAGAACCCATCGGCACAGCCTGACGTTTTTGAGAACGAAGACGACTTTTGGGATTCATTTGCTAGAACCGACGGCTGGACTGATGATGATGACATCGTGACGAATGAATTGTTCAAGCCACAACGTGGGTTCGCATCTACACCGGAGCCTCTTTTCTCCGACTTTTATGGTTCATCTGATGAGACGGATCGACCTGGTTCTAATGAGGATGGCGATGACGAGGATGCTCTCACGACGGATGAAGATATTACATCGCTGGACGATGGGAGCTCCACTATCAGTGACGTGGAATCACTCTCGGTACCCCTGATTGCCCATGTGGGAACGGCTCAAGATATGGATGGACATGGTTCTCAGCAAGATATGACAAATAAGGAGGAATTGGGCGAAAAAGCTCTGAAAAATGCCATCCCCCTCCTGGTCATTGAGGATCTGGACGGTCGTCTTATCTATGCACGCGCAGGAGATGGCGAAGCTGTATTCGGATCGGATGGTGAATTCGAGTTCGAAGGCGAGAGTGACGAGCAAAGCTCTGATGATGATATGGTTCATGGTGACTCGCCTAAGGTAGGCATTCGTTCGCATGCACACGAACCGCCGGCATCAGAGTTTGATGCTTCTGGCGCTGATGATGGTGATACCACAGATGAACTGCCCGACTCCGACATGCCATACCCGAGGCTTCTTGTGGGTTCTATTGCTCCTCGCGGGGGACGTAATGCTCGTCGTGCCCGCGAAATTGCTGCTCGCTCGCGACACTCCTCGCCTCGCGTGTCGTCTCCAGCACCAAGATCTTCAGCAGTCTGTACAACACCACTTCGAAATGGGCCTAGCTCTTTGTCAAATGCATTATCTTTGCATAATGAATCCAATGATCAAGGTGTCGATCCATCGCAAACATCAGAAGACGAGGGCTCAAGCGAAAAAACACCAGATCATGCGTCGCCTTCCAAAGAATCTCAACTCTCCTTATCCGAGCCGCCCAAGCCAGTCATGGGTCAATTCATGCCGGCCTACTCCAAGTCTATACATCGCGCTGTGATTGATGGCTCACATCGTACTCCTTCCCCGTTTAGCACCTTGCATAATATGCAACGAGGTCTTCGCCAGAAAAGATCACGTCAGCATCCGAATCGTGAATTTCTAGATCATGCACAGAACAATGGTCCTTTGTTCTTGAGGAAGCGCAAGCACCGCGATATATCTGATTCAAGCGTATTTAAGGGTGTTCAGCCTTGTCTCGAGCAATCCAATGATGGACTTGACTCTTCGCCTGAGGCTCAGCCCCAATGCCCCACCGATATCATGGACATCGGTGATGTACTCGATGAGGGGCTGCTTTATCCAGGCTCTAGCGATGACTCCAGCATTGATGATTCCACATCCAAAGCGCGACACGAACCCCGTCGGTCGAAATCTTCACAGAATGGAACGTACGATCGAGCTATCGCCCGGTGGACTCGGATTCCTATGGGTGCATTTCGGAGCGCACAAGAGAATGGTACACCTTCTAGTGTACCGCCCATATCAAATGCATACTTGACTCATCAACGCCCTGGTGGCACATTTTTATTAACGCAAGCGCTGAGGGATCCAAGGCAAGCACTGGGTAGTTCACGCTCCCCTGCAAGCGGTATTTCACATTTCGGGCGGACGCCCTTCCGGCGTAGTGTGAGTATGCTTGATGATCCAGGCAGCCCATCGGCGTCGCCCCTTCATCGAACACTAGCCGACCATGTCATATCTGATCCCGCAAATCGGCCAGACAAAGGTCGTCATGAAAAGCACCGTCTCCAACGACTGAGTAATAAGTTTGGTGAGCACGCGGTTGTTGGTGGAAAGTTCCTTATTTCTCCAGTATTAAGACCTGTCAAGCACCGTGAACGAAACACATCATCGAACAATGTTGATGCCACAAGTCCTATTTCTGCTTTGGGGGACATTGCTCCGTCTGATCATGGCTATCATACTAGTGGCACACCTAGAAAAGTGACCAAGCGTGAAAAGCGCGAGCGTATGGCCCGCCGTGAAGCTTCCAAGCGGCACGACACCGCGTCTCCACAACCGCATGACTCAGCGCTACATATGGCGTAGCGTGTCCAGATGTAGCGGTTCCCCAGTACAGTATGTAAGAAGATTTAACCCCGCGCTTTCAGCATTCAGGATATAGTGAGCTGCTCCCGCCTGCCATAAGGGCATCCGTCCTGCTCGTGCAGTGCGGACGGGAGCACTGCGAGCACAGCCTTCATGTGAGCTCGGGCGCCTGTCGACTTGACCTCATGCTTATCGTGACTTGTTGCGTGATTTTACTTGAACCAATTACACGCATTCAACATCAACTTTCCTTGATGGGCAAGTTTTTGGGGCTTGGGTTGATCATGTTATTTTCCATTACGCCCGTTCGAGGAACGTAGTCGCGGTGCCCAATTCTGTGATTAATAATGTCGCGCTTGCGAATCAGCTAATGATTTCGACTGGTGCGAGCAGACTGGCTTTCTACGCGTTTCACAGACCTTTGCTTACCTGGGCATTGCATGAAAAATTCTGCCTAGCACCGTAATGTAGGCCTGAACTAGGGCTCATGAATGCTGCGCTCGAGGTGAATGTGTGGAGTAGGCGTGATATGTGCACAATGTCTTTTTCGGAAGACCCTTCGCGGACAGCTGGCCGTGGATTGAACCACCGTGACATAAGGATTCCTGGTAGGGACCGATATTTACATTAAGATACGAGGTATTCTTTTAATTCTCGTGCCCAAAATACGTCGCGCTTTTCTAGGCGATTTGCCCAAGTAATTCAAAGGCATAAGCGTTGTTAAATCGTGATCATACCCTGCGAAAAGTCTGAGCCATTCTAAATGGAGACGGGGGCATTGTATGACTCCAATATTGACCCTGTAGTAAAACGATATCAAGAAAACCCGCATCATGATGTGCAGATTACTCCTTTTAGTTCACAACAGGGGCAAGGCGCAAGCGGCATCGACTCGGTGACCACATCTGATGACCAGCACATCGGCAAGGATAAGGAGACACAGATCACAG